>CEPV01064173.1_pt1 | contig 56455 bp, 44 predicted proteins | sample 530451 | NCBI WGS metagenome assembly CEPV01 (sample SAMEA2620097, study PRJEB7988) | marine metagenome | isolation source: saline water (ENVO:00002010), including
AGCTCTTGTTAACGGCTGTAGATCCTATAAGATGGGCCGCTGGTGGCGCGGGTGCCGTGCCGAACATACGCAGCTGAGCTATTTCAACATTGGGAACCACAGAATGACAGTAAGTCCTGACGACGATCGACCGACTCCGCGAGCCAAGGTGCATCCAGCGTTCCGTCTGGTCACGTGGCTGATCACGTTCGGCTGCTTCTATCTGGTCTACGGGCGAGTCGAGGAAGCTGCCGCGCGAGTCGATCTGACGGCAGTCGAATATCTCATCAACTTCTTCAGGGAAGCGAATTGGATCCTGTGGCTCTCCTTTATGATTCCCTATTCGGTGTTCTTCTTCCTGGTGGATGCACATGCCACCTGGCGCGTAATTCGCTGGTTTAACGCACCGACGATTCGCCTCGTCAACATCCTGCCCATCCGAGCCAGTGCTTATATCCTATCGCTGGTCAACGAGCAGGTGGGTAAAGGTGCGATGTCGCTCTACCTGTACCAGCGATACAGAGTTCCGGGCTGGGAGGCGATCTCGAGCATGATCCTGCTCGGCATGGTGGAGATCTACCAACTTCTCATTTTCTCTGCGGTCGGCGTTACCTTGTACTTCGATCTGATTGGTGAGGCATCCACGCAACTGCCACTGGTTAACATTCTGATGGTTGTGTTTGCTGTGGCACTTGTGTATTTCCCCCTACATCTCCTCTACTTCGGGGGAACGTTGCTGCCGAAATCCGGCATTCGCGACAAGCCGCTGCTGCGCGCGTTTCGTCGCGCCCGTCCGCTTCACTACCTTTTGGTGCTATTGTTCAAGGCGCCCAATCTGCTGGTTGCCGTGATGGTGTATACGGCGGCACTGGATCTGTTTCACGTTGACGTCAGCTTTGGTCAGATGCTGGCATTCCTGCCGGTTATTTTCCTCGCTGCAGCGCTGCCGCTTCCCTTTCATGCCGGCGCACTGCTGCTGTGGACCGTGTTGTTCCCGGAATTTCCGGAGGTGGGTGCGTTCAGTTTGGTCATGCACACGTTCTTTGTCTCGTTTAACGCGGTTATTGGGTTGGTGTTTCTGCCTAAAGCCAATCGGGAACTGTTCGTTGCTGAGAGTGGGGAAACTGATGAAGTTGTGGCCGATACCTAGGACAGCGTCTCACTGATCAAGACCCGATTTCTTACCACAGAGAACACAGAGAAAGTCTTTACATTTTAACCCTCGGTGCTCTCTGTGTTCTCTGTGGTTGAATCCAATCCGTTTCTCTGGCGTGAATTCAGCAACGCCCAGGCCCGATCGAGCATCGACGTCACAGTAGTCGCGACGAGCAGCCAACCGAGTACCATAAGCCACCAAGATGGCCAGGGGATCTGCGTCAGTTGTGCCAGGATGGCTAATCCCGCCAGAATGAAGTAGCAGATACCGTTGCCACGTCCCAGCACACTTGCCCTCAGGGTGCTGCCAACGAGCGCCCTCGAATCCAGGACGTACTGCAGAAATGCGGCGGCGATCAGCAGTGGCAGGGGCGCGGGGACCAGACCCAGATAGGCGAACGCGGCAAGGGTAAGTGTCACGAAGCATGCGTCGCTGGTGTGGTCGAGCAGCCCTCCGAGCGCTGAGACTTCGCCGAGATTGCGCGCTACGTAACCGTCGATGAAATCCGACAGGACTGCGTAGATAAAGAGGACCGCGGCGATGACCCACACCCCTTCGATAACGGCGTAAGCGCAGGGGATGGCGGCTCCGAGACGAGATATGCTGAGCAGGTTGGCCCAACTGAACCAGCTCATGACTAATAGACCTCCAGGTCCTTTACTGTTTGCATCAGCTAATAAATAATCAACCCACTGACACATCGGATCATTGGAATGTAACATGTCAGACCGGACATCGGCATGGAAGAGATTGATCAGCGAAGCAATAGTGGCAGCCAAGAGCAGTAATGACAACTGACAGTAACCGCGCGGAAACTGGGGCTGTTCTGATCACCGGTGCCAACGGCCACCTGGGGAGACGCCTGGTGGAGCACCTTGCTGGCCAGTATCCAGTAAAGGCGGTGGTGCGTTCGGAAAGGGCGCGTCGCCAGTTGGAGGCGGCGCCCAAGGCCGCCGGCATCGAGATCGTGACTTTGGATTACGGCGATCGCGAGGCCCTGGCCGCTGCTGCTGAGGGCTGCAGCCATGCCGTACACCTGGTCGGCATCATCAAGGAATCGATGACGACCACTTACCGGCAAGCCCACGAAGAAGCCACGCAAGCACTCATCGCAGCCGCGGATGCTGTTCGCCTACAGCGCATCATCTATCTCAGTATCTACGGCTCTCACCCCGATTCCGGCAACGCTTGCCTGGCATCCAAAGGTCGCGCGGAACGATTGCTACTGCAGGCGAACACGGCGGCCCTCATATTGCGGGTGCCCATGGTGCTTGGCGAAGGGGATTACGCTGCAGCCGCGTTGCGTAAACGGGTCGAGGCGCCCGTGAATCTCCTGATTCGAGGCAGCAGCCTCGAGCAGCCGATCTATGCCGGTGATGTGATCAGCGCCATTGCAGCGGGTATAAGCAGAGCTGATCTTGACGACGTTGTGCTTGATCTGGCGGGACCGGAGTCGTTGTCGCGCAGCGACCTGACTCTTCGAGCCGGTGAGATAATGGGCAGGCGACCCCGGCCACTGTCGCTGCCGCTGGCTGTCGGCACGACACTCGCTTTCCTGTTGGAAACGATCAGCAGGAATCCGCCCCTTACCCGGGCCATGCTGGGTGTGCTTGATCACGACGATGACGTGGATACCGCCGGCGCCTGCAACCGGTTGGGAATCGAACTGACGCCTTTGGATGAGATGCTGCTCTATTGTCTCGACGAGTCTGATTGAAACAGCGGCAGGAGAGATCCATGGATTATCCGAAAGACGCTGATGGTAAAGCATTGCATATCGTCGCGGCTGACGGTAACGACATGTCTGAGCCGATGGACATTGAATATATTGTGGTCACCGCAACCGAACAAGCCGCCTTTCTTGCCGCCACGGTGGTCACGCAACGAGGCTACAGCTTCAGGATCTCATTCGATGAGGACTATCAGGACTGGATCTGTTACTGCACAAAATGCATGATCCCCGGCCACGGAGCCATCGTCGCCTGTCAGTGTGAGCTGGATGCCATGTGCAAACCTTTCGGCGGATATTCCGACGGCTGGAGCACGGAGGGCAATCAGGACTAACAGCTCACAAAGGCGATTACTCCATCATCAGCTTGTCCCGCAGCCCGCTTATGCGGTTGGATGAGCGTGCAGCCATTTCTACCAGTGTAGCCTCGTTAGCGAACAGCGTGACTTTCTCTCGCGCTCGCGTGATGCCGGTGTAGAGCAGTTGGCGGTTTAGCAGATCACTGCTATGGGCGTCGGTCTGCTCTGGCAGCACGAGAGCGACCTTTTGGTATTCAGATCCCTGCGATTTGTGAACGGTCATGGCGAAACAGGTTTCGTGGGGGGGCAGGCGCGTGGGAAGAAAATCTCTGATGCAGCCGTCACTGTCCAGGAAGCAGACTTTCAATCTACCGTCGCCCGGATCCACCAGGCAGACTCCGGTATCGCCATTGAAGAGCTGCAAATTGTAGTCGTTGCGCGTAATCAGTATTGGCCGGCCGGGATAATAGGCACTTTCGTCGTCCGATTCCTGTAGCTGCAAACGCGACTCTATGCGTTTGTTTAGCTCGATGACACCTTGCTCACCCTCTCTTAGTGCGGACAGTACCCTGAATTGATCGAAGGCAGCAAGGGTCGCCCTAGTGTCTGCCTTGTCAGTGTCGAGACAGTCGAGAAACGGTCTATACCCAGTGATCATCGCATCCATCCCGGCGTCGCTCAGTGTCGAATCAACGGGCAACAACGCTATATCCACTGTGCCGCCGGCTGCGATCTCCGCCAGCAATTCCTGTAAATCAGCAGCTTCGACGCGCCTGATCCCCTCGGCAAGCCGCGCGATACCGCTTTCCTTCGCGAACCTGTATCCGTGCGCCAGTTCGCAGCAGCTATCCGAGATGGCGTTTGCCGAAGGGGAGCGGCCGGGATCAAAGCCACACAGCTCTTTCAGTAGCTTGCCGTACGCTTTGCTATAGCCCGGTTGACCGCCATGCTCAGAGCCGCATGCAGACAGGTCGGCAAGGATACTACCCACTTCAACCGAAGGTAGCTGGTGTTGATCACCAATCAGAATGAGTCGCGTGTGATCCGGTAGCGCCATCAGAAGTTTCGCCATCATGGATAGATCCACCATGGATACTTCATCCACAACCAGCACATCCACCCGTAGGGGATTGTCACGGTTGTGGCGGAATCCATGGCTATGGCGTCGCACGCCCAGCAATCTGTGCAGGGTGCTGACCTCTGTCGGAATCTCGCTACGGATCTCGTCGCTGCAGGGAAGGGCATCCTCGTTCCCCAGAAACTCTTCGATCGACTGTGTCAGCCGCATGGCAGCCTTGCCGGTCGGGGCGGCCAGTTTTATCGCTAGCTGAGATTGCTCGGCTTGCTCCAGCAAAAGTGCCAGCATTCTGACTACAGTGGTTGTCTTGCCCGTACCCGGGCCGCCGGTGATCACGGTAAGACCCCGGGTTGCCGCTATGGCTGCGGCCAGCCTCTGCCGGTTTGCGTGTCCCGTCTCGGTAGGGAAATACCGCTGCAGGACAGTTGCCAGTGAATCTGTGGGGACGTCCCGAGTAGCCTTGGCTCTGCGCATCAGATCAGCAGCGATCACGGTCTCGTAAGTGAAGTAACGGCTCAGGTAGAGTCGCTCTGTGGCAAGAATGAGTGGCTTTGCGTCTCCGGGTTGACCCACCGCATCTGCCAGCCGTAGTTTCTGCAGCAGCTCCTCCAAAGGAGGCATGACCAGATCAGCGCTGCCAAAGAGCTCCGTTCGACCACATAGATCCGCCAGATCGATGCAACTGTTCATGCGCGAGAGTGCATGGCTTACTGCAGCGCTGACTAACAGGAGTTCTGCGTCCATGCCGGAGCGTGCGCCGATAAAGCGGGCAAACTGGTAGTCGAGTTCAGAGATCACGCCCGCATCGGCAATTGAGCGCAGCTTTGTCAAAGCCTTCGTCACGATGGATCACCAAACATCTGGTCCAGTTGCTGCAACAGTGGCTTGACCGGTTTGTCGAAGTAGACTCCCGCGCCCGGATGCTCGCTGCCAGCCATGCCGCGTAGAAAGAGATAATACGCTCCGCCGAAGTGATTATCGTAGTCGTAGTCCGCGACGCGCAGTTGCAGATAACGGTTCAGCGCCACCGAGTAGATGAGGTACTGCAGATGGTAACGATGTGATCGAATCGCGCCGAGCAGCTTGTCCGCTGCATAGTCCTGCTGATTATTGCCAAGGTGGTTGGATTTGTAATCCGCCAGAAAGAAACGGCCATCATGTTCGAATACCAGGTCGATCAGGCCCGTCATCATCCCTTCGACCGCCTGAAACGACAGCAGGGATGTGTCGTCGATGTAATCGTATTGTTTCAGCAGCGCGTTTAACCCGTACGGGTCGATCTCTCTTGTGATGGGGAAGTGGAACTCCAGTTCCGTGATCTTCCGCTCAGGACTGATGCTGGCGAGCGTTAACTTGCCGTCACTGCCAAAGGGCGTATTCAGTATATCTGCAGTCCACTCCTGTAAACTCGTTTGCAGGGATGGTTCAAATCCAAAGCGTTGCAGATGTCTTGGCACTGACTCTCTGATTTCCTCATCAGTACTGGTGAAGTCCATCTCCTCGAAAAGGTTGTGCAGCATGACGCCTGCCTTCGCCCCTCGCGGAAAACTGAATCTGTCGGCGCCGGGGAGATCCGACTGGGCCGATCCGGGATCGATGTCGCTGTCGCCCGCACCTGGAGGTTGATAGGGAGTGGCGAGCCCCCTGGTCAGCGCCGAATAACTGGTTAAACGCCAGCGGGCGAAGGTCATGTTCTGCATGCCGGGATCTTGGAGAGTAGCCGGCGTGGTGCTTCTTTGCAGTGCAGTCACATTTGCTGCAGTTTCGATAGTCACTGTCTCAATCGCGCCCCCCGCGGCTTCCGTAATACTCGCAAGGGCTGAGCGGATCGATTCGTCGCTCTGCGGATCACCGTCCAGTTCCAACAGATGAGCAAGAGCAGTATCGTGAAATGGCAGTGTTTGCCCCTGCTTGCGAATGTTGGCCACCCCCAGATAACATCTGTAACGAGCACGGGTAACGGCCACGTAGAGGATGCGCAGATCCTCGGCCAGCCGCTCTTCGCGGATCGTCTGACTGGACTCTGCAGAAGCCTGGAAATCGACAACCGCCTGATAGGACTCGCCATCCAATCTGTGGTACAGGCGTGAGTAATCTTCGCGGGCCGCCGCCAAGGGAACCATGACGATATCAAATTCCAGCCCCTTGGCACCATGCATTGTAACGATCTGAACCAGATCCCGATCGCTTTCCAGTCGCTGCTGATGTTCATCCTGAGCTGTGTTGCTCTGCTCATCGAGCGCGTGCGCGAACCAGTGGATCAGTCGGTGCATCCCCGGTGCGAGGCTACTGCGCTGCTGCAGCAGTTCACCCAGGTGGCGTAGATCGGTAAGCATGCGTTCACCGTCGTCGAGGGGCAGAAGTCTGTCTGCGATGCCGCGTTGACTCATCCACTGGTTCAGCATGTGCAGCAGATCGTGATCCCGCCACAGGCGATGATAGCTACTGAATTCCTGCAACACTGCCTGGTGTGCATCGAGGTTGAGGTCCAACTCAACAATTGCCGCCGCACTGGACTGCATCAGGCGCGAGCTCAGCGCTGCCCGTATGCTTCCCTCATTGGTCGGGTTGGCCACCGCCTGCAGAATCAGTAGAAGCTCGCGAGCAGTAGCCGTTTGGAACACATTGTCGGTTCTGACCAGTGCGCTGCCGATGCCCCGCTCAGCCAGACAGGCCTTTGCTGCTCTGGCATCGTCCCGGTCTCGCACCAGAAAGGCGATCTGCCCTGCGCTGATCGCCTTGCCATCGATCAGAGCCTTGTCCCGGTTGGCCAGATTAAGAAGATGTGCCGTCTCCTCAGCGGCCACAGCCATCAGTTCCTCTCTGGCATCGGTTTTAGATACGCCCCCTGCAGTACGTTTGAGGTGCCAGAATGTCAAGGCGGCTGGCTGACCGTCTGCCACCGACAGCTTTTGCTCGTCAGCGCCAGGAGCTGGACCGACGGCTTGAAACGGGATATCCACATCGTTAAGAAACGCACGTTCGCGGCTGAAGAGGGCGTTGACCGCCGCGATCATGGCGCCGCTTGATCGCCAGTTGATATCCAGTGTAAGGATTCTATCCTGGGTTCGGGCTACGGACCTGCGCGCGTTGATGTAGGTGTAGATATCGGCGCCTCTGAACTTGTAGATCGCCTGTTTTGGATCGCCGATCATGATGAGGCCGAGCTGTTCCTGTTCCTTGTAGATGCGGCTGAATATCTCATATTGAATCGAATCGGTATCCTGAAACTCATCCACCATCGCCACGGGATACGAACTGCGAATCCTGTCGGCAATGCTGCTCTGCATTGGGCCCCTTAACGCAGCCGCCAGTCTGGTAAGCAGGTCATCCGGTGAGCAGGAGTTTCCTGTAGATTTCTGTTGCTGTAGTCGCTGCCGGATCTGCCGCAGAGCATATACCTTCAAGATTGGGTCGACGGTCGGCCACTCATGCAGGAATTGATCGCACAGAGCGAATATCGGCAGATCCGGGACGGATCCATCTGTGCTCTTCGTAGCCATGTATGACGTGCAGAATCTCTCAAATCCATCTGGCTGATTCATTGCATACGCATCGTTGGCAAATCGCGTCACGGAATCAATCCAGTTTGTAACGTTACGGCTCGTGTAGGAGCGCCGGTTAAGTCCGGACTCGCGGATGTTGACCTCTATATCCGGCGCCGCTTGCAGCCAGGATCTTTTCAGTTGGCTGAGCCGTGCCCTAACCAAGTCGAAGGGCTCTTGGGGATCGGTGATCTGCTGGCTGGGTAAGATCGTCAGGTCCGGTTGCGAAATGTAACCGGCCAGTTCCCGGATCAGCTTGTCCGGAGTTGACCATAGCCCCAACACATGTTCGACATAGGCAGGCTCTCCGTTCAAGAGGAAACGCCAACAGTCCCGGGCAGCCAGGTTTACCTCATCGTCCCCCTCGATGTTCATCTCCATATTGAACAGGGTGCCCGTCTCAAATGCATTCTGCGTCAGCATGCGGTTACAAAAACCATGTATGGTGAAGATGGCTGCCTCATCCATCATCTGAATGGCGCTGCTGAGCAGTTTGACCCCTCGCTGACGATCTGAATAAGAGGCGAGCAAGGTCTGCAGAAACTGATCATCTGCTGGCGCCTCGTCTGATTGGAAGGCAAGCCTCGCGCTAACGATGCGCTGACGTATTCGATTGCGCAGCTCCTCCGTAGCGGCGATGGTGAAGGTGACGACCAAGATCCTATCCGTCGAAAGGGGCTCTTGACCATCCACATGACCCAGCAACAGCCGCAGGTAGAGATTGCTGATGGTATACGTCTTGCCGGTGCCCGCGCTGGCTTCAATGAGCCGCTCGCCCCGGAGTGGAAATGAGATCGGTTCGAGCTGCGTCATGATTCCACTTTGTCCAATTGGGCCAACAGTTGAGCGAAGACGGTCTCGGCAACTTGCTCGAACTCTGCATCGATATCTTCCGGAATGCTGAACAGACGCGCGTAACATGGATCGTTCGATTCCGTGCCTCCCGGCATGTATGGATTTCCTGTCCAGCTCTTCGTCGCCGCCGTGAAGGCCGCCTGCCGGTCTGGATTATCTCCGCTCATGACTTGTTGCCAACTGTAACTGACCTCCGGAATAAGGGGCATAGGTCTCCGGTACCTACCCTCAAACAGCTCTACCATGGGGCGCAGGATATCTCGGGCCATCTCTTCAGAAACAGGGTCGTAACGAAAGGTCGCGTCGTCGCTGATCAGCAGCGTCGTGCTTGCATGGCCGCAACAGGCGAGGCAGAGGTGTCGAATCCAATAATCCAGTTTCTGCCGACTCTTGATGGCGCCGGTACGATAGAACAGAAGGTGATCTGCATGGATCTGTTCGATTTCGCCGACGATGCGTTTGTTCCCAATGGGAAAGTCGATCGATAATGTGGTGCTTGGCGTGTCCAGTTGCTCGGCGAGATTTGTAGTTACTGAAGTTGCTTTCAGCCAGGGCTTGTCCAGTTGCAGTGCGCCGGCAACACCGGGCAGCGTGCTGCCGGACGCTAGCATTCGCGCCTGCCACTCGGGCCTCGGCTGCCCGCTTAACAGCGCAGAAAGCGCTGACTCGCCGAGGGAATACTGATCCAGCCCGGTCAGACTGAAGGGTTCCCTATCCTCCAGTTGTTGTACGGGATCTTTAAAATACACCCCAAGGACCTCGCGGAAGAAATAGCCGGCCGGGTTGCGAAAGAAGCGGGTCAGGTCGGCTATCTCGATCGTTTCGCTCTGCTGCCTGTCCGGCAGCGGAGTGGCACAGAAGGCGGCCTCATGGGATTCCGTTCTCCTAGCGTGCGCCGCCAGGTTCGCCCTGTACCATTGCCCTGAGGAACTGGAAACTCGGCTGTCCACACCGTTAAAGTAGCACAGGTCGAACGGCTGCAGGGGGTGTTGCCGTACCAGGTAGGCCAGCAGATTATGCTGCGCGCCGGCAGTGTCGGTGTCCGCCACCTTGTCCTCGTGCAGAATGAATGCCTGCGTGCAGTAATCCAGCAGTTCGTTCAGCAGCACTGAGGCAACTTTTCCGCTGTTGTCTTTACTGTCTCTGCCCACATAGCTGACATAAAGGCAGTTGCGTGCCGCTAACATCGCTTCCAGGAACAGATAGCGGTCATCCAGACGTCTCGATCGATCTCCAAGGCGGGAATCTGTAAGTGACATGAGGTCGAATCCAACAGCTTGACTGCGGCGTGGAAAGTCCTCGTCGTTCATTCCCAGCAGGCACACTGTTTTGAACGGAATGCTGCGCATGGGCACGAGATTACAGAAGGTTACGCCGCTGGCGAGAAACCCGTGTGCCGTTCCTGGTTGCTTGAGGTGTTCTGTCAGGTAGTGTTCCACAAGGTCGAGGGATAGCGGCTCCTGGCAGCGGTTGTAGCTGATCTCTTCCAACATTTCCGTCATGGTGTGTCGAATCAGTGCGAGCTCCAGCTCCTCGTCCCGGTCAGGTTGGTAGAAGTCGTCCAGCAGACGGTTGACGAGGGAGTGCCACCTTTCAGTGGATTTCGGCTGTGACAGTTCCTCGCGCAACTCCCACACACGATCCATAAATCGAAACAGCTTGCCCAACAACTCTGCTTGTCCACCCTCAACGGGATCATAGGGCAGTATGCCGTCATAGAGCCCGGCAGCATTCTCCATGGCGTAGCCAAGCAGCATCCGATTCAGTCCGAACTGCCAGGTGTTCTGGTCATCGTCAGGCAATTGCCACTGCTGCTTGCTGGCGCCATCCCATCCCCAGCGAACGCCCGACTCGGCGATCCACCCGGTCAGCGTTTCCAGCTCCTCCTGGTTCAGACTGAATCGTCGTGCGATCGGTGCAACTTGCAGCCAGTCCATTACTTCCGGTGCGGTCAGACGGGATCTCGGCAGGGCCAGCAGGTTTAGAAAACTCGTGAGTATGGGGGATTCGAGCTGCAGACTTCTGTCAGACAACGAGAAGGGGATGTGCAGGTCTGTTTCGCTCGTCTTGCTGAAGACCGAGTCGATGTAGGGCGCATAGATGGATACATCCGGCATCATAACGATCACGTCATGGGGCGCCAAACCGGCATCCCGCTTGAACATGGCCAGTAACTGATCCCTCAAAATCTCCACCTCACGCAGACGGCTGTGGCAACTGTGAATCTGCAGTGACCAGTCGTCACCATCCACCTCGTGCTTGCCCCGGTTGCCCTGCTCGGCGAGGTCATCGTGGCCGCGAAACTCCAGATCCAGAATCTCCTGCTGCAGGAAGGTCAGCATGTCGACGGGGTTCTCCTGCCCAATGAAACAATCCTCGGTCTGCAGATCGTCAATCTCCAGCAGCAGGTCGACAAACTCACGCCCCTGTTGTCCCATGGAAGCTAACAGCGGATTACCCACCATGAGGTAATCCTCTTCCGCAAGGCCGCTCGAAGTGGCGATCTCCTTGACTATCTTTCGGGCCTTACCGGCCGGGGGAACGATGTCCCCCCAGTAATGTCGGCAGGGGTTGAGTAGATACAGATCCACCTGACAGAATTGCGCGATGGCGTGGATGATCTCAAGGTGCTGCGGTGGCAGCGCAGATATACCGAAGATGGAGATTCGCTGCGGCAACGCTGCAGGCCACTGCTGCAGGGAGGAGATCTTTTGTAGCAGCAGTTGATGAAGGTCTGCGCGATGACGCGCCACCCGGTGGGGTGCCACCTTCCCGGTAAACTCAATCAGTGCCTGCCAAAGTTTCGGTTGCCAGTGCTGGTTATACATGGCGCTGGCATCGATTGGATTGTTGCCGCGCTGCCACTGCAGCAGCCAGTCGGGTCGGTAGATCAGGTATTGGTCGAACAGATCCGCGATTTTGTCGACCAACTGATAACGGCGCAGTAGTGGCTCTCCGTCTCCCGCCAGGTAGTGCTTGAGGGGAGTAAATTCCTTTTCGTCCACGACGGAGGGCAGCACCGTCATCAGCTTCCAGGTCAGCGCGCGCCGGCTGAAATCAGCATCCTCGGGTAACTGCTCATCCAGCAATACGGTGAAGAGTTGCCAGATAAATGCGGCCGGAAGCTGAGCCTCGATATTCGCAGAGATGCCGCGCACCTGCGCCAGTTGCAGCTTCAACCACTTGGCGCTGCCGAAGTTGTAAACCAGCACGGTATCGGATTCCAGCACGGATCTGCCGGTCTCTGTTTTGCTGAACTGCTGCTGCAGAACCTGCACCAGCGCTTCCATTCGATTGGACTGAACCAGCGTAAACATCAAGGAGCTGCTAAGGCTGAAGAAAGGGCTTTTGCCGTAGTCAGAGTCTCCAGAATATTCTCCTTCTGTGCAATCGGCAATTTGTTACTATGCACGATTTTCCGGAAGCAGTCATCCAGATGTCGATCCCCATCTTAAGGCCACTGGCGATCCGCAATTTCGCGTTGCTGTGGTCCGGTTCCTTCATCTCCATGGTGGGTGATCAACTGACATTGATCGCATTTCCCTGGATGGTCTTGAAGCTGACCGGAGATCCCCTGGCCATGGGAACGGTACTGGCCCTCGCCGGCATACCGCGGGCGCTGTTTATGGTCTTCGGCGGCGCCATCACCGATCGGTTCTCGGCTCGAACCATCATGTTCTGGTCCAATATCGGGCGCATGCTGCTGATGGTTGTGCTCTGCTACCTGGTCTTCAGCCACAGCATTAGCCTCCCGATAATCTACCTGGCGGCGTTGCTGTTCGGCATGGTAGACGCCTTCTTCTGGCCTGCATCATCAGCCATCGTGCCGCAGTTGGTGGATGAAGAGCGGCTGCACGCCGCCAATGCGCTGATTCAAGGCACCGCTGAAATGAGCGTGATGGCCGGGCCCTTCGTCGCGGGACTCGTTATCGCGCTCTTCTCCGGCGATCCCGCAAGCGACTCAGTGGATCTGACCGGCATCGCCATGGTCTTCGGCATCGATACGGTGACGTTTATGGTCTCAGCCATCACCCTGGCGATGATACGTCTGCAACCGGTTCGTGCGCACGATACGCCGTTTTCCATGCAGGCGATGTTGGATTCGGTCTATGCCGGATTCAAAGCCATGTGGAAGGATATGCCGCTTCGTATACTGACCCTGGTCTTTATGATATTCACCCTTTTCTGGCGGGGTCCCTATCTGATCGGCATACCGGTCCTGTGTGATTCCCGTTTTCCCGAGGGGGCGCTCGCCTACGGTATGATCGCTTCAGCGTTTGGGGTCGGTGCGTTCATCGGTACCGTTGCTGGTGGTTCACTGCCGAAGCTGCGGGATGAATGGCTGGGGTTTCTGGTACTGGCCGATACGCTGATCCTTGGAACCAGTTTTCTGGTCTACGCTGTGACGCCGACCGTTATCTGGGCAGCACTGATGACCACCCTTTGCGGCGTGCTGGACGGATATCTGATCGTAATACTCATCTCCTGGATACAACTCCGCGTCCCAACGGAGCTGTTGGGGCGCGTGATGAGCATGATCATGTTCTTCAATGCCGGTCTTGCCCCGGTTTCGGCGGCACTTGCCGGCGCCTTTATCGCCTGGTCCTTGACCGGTGTGTTCGTGATAGCGGGGATTTCTCTGGTGCTGCTGTCGTTGCTGGACTTCTGTTTTCCTCTGACCAGGAGGATGGGCATCGATCAGCGCGCTGCTACCTGAGTGTCGCTGCAGACGAAGTGAGAATCTACTCCGAGCCGGACCTCCCTTCAATACGGCGTTATTGTAGATCCGAAAGTTTGAGAATCGTTGGAATCTGATCTTCCCAACCCAGCGCCATCAGATGGATCCCGGCGCAGATCGGCTTGATTGCCGAGATCACATCGGCCGCCAGCTTGGCGCTGGTCGCCTTCACGTTATCTGCACTCTTGATCTGTTCGACTAGGCTCTCCGGTATATCGATGCCCGGCACATTCTCGTTCATGTGCTTGGCCATGCGCTCTGATTTCACCGGTAGAATTCCTGCCAAAACACGCACGTTGAGGGGCGCTATTCTCTCCATGAATGCGGCGAACCGTTCTGCGTCATAGATGGCCTGGGACTGAAAGAATACTGCGCCGGCTTCCGCTTTCTGCTGCAGGCGTTCGATTTCAGTGTCGAGGTCATCCGCACCCGGATTAACGACGGCACCTATATTGAAAGTGGGGCTGGCACTTACCTTGTTACCCGCAAGGTCTTCCCCTTTAGTCAGTCGTTGTGCTGCATCGATTAGATCCATGGTGGACAGATCATAGACTCCCTTTGCATCCGGGTGATCTCCCAGATGGGGTGGATCGCCACCCATACAGACCAGGTTTTCAATTCCGAGGGCCGCTGCAGCCAGCATGTCGCCCTGCAACGCGATTCGGTTTCTGTCTCGCGTAGTCATCTGCACGATTGGCTCAACGCCCCGGTCCAGAATCAGGTGTGCAGCCGCGATAGGTGCCAGGCTCATCCTGGAATTGTGGGAGTCGGTCACGTTGAATGCATCCACGCAGTCCACAAGCATGTCCGCCTTGGCGAACAGCTCGGTGAGATCCGTTCCCTTCGGCGGGGTGAGTTCGCTGGTAACGATGAATTTACCGGCCTTCAGTTTGCTGGCGAGACTAGTCAATTTGCACCTGTGCTGTGGATAGCCTTGGGTTGCAGATGATTCTACCCGGCGCGTGTCAGCCTGACGAATGAATTTTTCTCCAGCAGAGTTGAAGAAATCGACGGTTCTTGAAGTAAGGATGAGATCGGTCAGCATTCGATCCCGTTGGTGTCACCTCATCCCCTTGCCTAACGTCCATGCGAATGTTCTCATATGCAGGCGGACCCATCCGATAAGGACTCTCTGTGGATCAGAAACAGATCGACTGGTTTAGCTTCAGCAGCACCATTGCGCTCATCTTGATCGTGTGTATTCCCCTTGCACTGTCTCCCGAAAGCAGCGGCAAGCTGATTCAGGATATCTACGACGCGATCGCCTCCAACTTGGGTGTGGTCTACCTGTATGCGGTATTGGCACTCTTTGGCTTGCTTGGCTGGCTAGCATTTGGTCGTTACGGCAACGTCAAACTCGGCGAAGCAGATTCCGAGCCGGAATTCACAACCTTGAGTTGGGTGGCGATGTTGTTCTGTGCCGGGGTCGGCGCCGGATTGCTGTATTGGGCAGTGATCGAATGGGGATATTACTATGCTACCCCGCCCTATGGGGTCGAGCCAAAATCCACCGAGGCGGCTGAATGGGCTGCGAGCTATGGCCTGTTCCATTGGGGCCTATCCGCTTGGGCGATCTACTGCTTCCCGACGCTGGCCATCGCCTATCCCTATTATGTGAAGAAGGTCCCGTATCTGAGACTCAGCACGGCCTGTCATGAACTCCTGGGTAAAGATGGCGCCACCAGTTACCGGGCTCGCATGATCGATCTGGTGTTTATGATCTCTCTGATTGGGGGTACCGGGACCTCCCTCGGGCTTTCGACCCCCATGATTTCCGGGTGCGTTGCTGAGCTCTTTTCGCTGACGCCCGGATTCAGTCTCGACCTCGGCATCGTCCTGTTATGCGTTTCGATGTTCGCTATATCCGTCTACCTGGGACTGCAGAAGGGCATCAAGAATCTGAGCGATATCAACATGCTGATCGCCGTGCTTTTGCTGCTGTACGTCCTTGTGGTCGGGCCCACTTTGTTTCTGATCAAGATGAGCAGTGACAGTCTGGGCTTTATGGTGCACAACTTCTTCCGCATGAGTACCTGGACCGACCCCGTAGACAATACCGGCTTTGTGGAAAGCTGGACCGTCTTCTACTGGGCCTGGTGGATCGCCTATGGCCCCTTTGTTGGACTGTTTGTAACCAGGATTTCCATGGGGCGCACCTTTCGGCAAGTGATCGTCGGCATGCTCACCTTCGGCAGTCTGGGTGGCTGGCTGTTCTATATGATATTCGGCAACTATGCCATGTACCTCGAAATCAACAATATGTTACCAGCGCTGGATATCATGAATGACCAGAGTCCGGCGAGGATGATCGTCGACGTATTCCTGACCCTGCCGCTCAGTCATCTGGTGCTGCTGCTTTTCTGCATCGTCAGTCTGATCTTCGTTGCCACCACCTATGATTCCGCTTCCTACACGCTGGCTTCCGTCGCCTCCCGTGAGTTGGCACCGGGCGACCATCCGGCGAGGTGGCACCGTGTGTTTTGGGCCCTCGCCCTCGCCATTCTGCCGCTGACCCTGATGTTTATAGGCGGACTGCAGGTGATTCAGTCGGCTGTGCTGGTAGTTTCACTGCCGCTGCTTTTGATCGGTGTGCTGATGGCGATTTCGCTGCTCAAATCATTGCGATCCGAGCACAGCAGGTGATGCTCGAATCTAATTCGCGATAACTTCCCTTTCGAGGCGCCGATCCATAATGGCGCAGATCTCTTTCCCCAGGTTTCTTCCGATCAGAACTCGATTACCGAAGTCGAGGTAGTTTCTGGCCGGGCCGAACGCAGGCCATATCGGCAGATCGTTGTTGTTGGGATCTCCAGTCTTGGCAAATTCGGCCCAGAAGCCCGTCATGAATTCGGTCAATTCCCTGTCGATGGCATCGGTCGGCAACCAGCTATCGTGATTGTCGAAAACGTAGGGAATTTCTGCACCATGGTAAGCCTTCAGTTTTTCGCCGCCCGCTCCAGGTCTGATACGTGAGAACTGGTAATGGTAAACGTTGTCGTTCTTACGACTCATCCTGGTCGCCAAGTACCGGGCAGTACAGAGCATTTCGCTGCTGGTATAGAGCTGATCCATGGCCGCCTTGGCATCGCTCGAATGCAGCAGATCCTTGAGTATCTCAGCATCGCGACCGTAATTCTCTGTGATACTTTGCAGTAACTGTTCATATGTGAGCCCGGTCGGCACGTACATAGACCACTCGTTGGCATTGCTGCCGATCACCAGATCGACTCGACCGTGATTGCCAAGGTGCAGCATGCGGGCAGGCCTGTCTGGCAGAATCTTGCCGTCGATGTTGACGTCGAACGAATGAGTTGCCGAGAATTCACCGCCCGCTGAGAGGATCTCTGCCATCGATCTACCGCGCATCGTTGCCAGCGCGCGATCGTCGTTTGCGATCTGCATGAGTTCGACCAGTCTCGCGCCCATCTGTTCTTCCTGCTCGAGGGTTCGGGTGCTGTTCAGCAGATAACCGCCGCTCTGGGAGATGGCTCTGTGAAACAGTCCCTCCGCGAGGGGCGAAAGGATCAGGTAGGCGATATCGGCTGCGCCGGCTGATTCGCCAAACAGCGTTATTCTGTCCGGGTCGCCGCCAAACTTATCGATGTGCTCGGTCACCCATCCGAGAGCTGCGATCTGATCCAGCAGGCCGTAGTTACCCGAGATGCCCAACTCCGATTCTGCACTCAGCAGGGGATGGGCCAGGAAACCGAAGAGTCCCAGGCGATAGTTGATGGAAACCACCACTACGCCCTGAGCAGCCAGATTTACACCACGATAATTGGGTTCGAACGCCCAGCCGGTCTGATTGTTGCCGCCGTGAATCCACACCATGACCGGCTGTTTCAATTCCTGCTGGAAGTTCGTCGACCAGATGTTGAGGTAAAGGCAGTCCTCGCTGCTGGGTTCCTGCTCGACCGTGCTGGCATCGGCGCTGGCGAATGCCGCTGCGACCGTTCGATACCACTCGACGTTGCCGTCGCCCTGGGGGCAGACGGCGGAAAATCGATCAGCAGCGACCACAGTGCCTTCGTTCCTTGGGGTCGCTGACGTTCGGATGGACTGTGGGGGCTTCCAGCGTAATTCACCCACCGGCGGCTGCGCGTAAGGGATGCCCCGGAAGACGACACTTGTGCGAGTGTCATCCAGGTAGTGGCCTTCGTAGACGACATCGTTGACGACAGCGCGCGGGTTGCCGTGTGCGCAGGTGGCTGCAAGGAGGCTGACAGCGGTCAGTAAGCCGCGCCAACCTGCCAGTAGATGACTAAAGTATCGAGGGGAGAGCTGTCGTGCATCCATGTTATTCGCCGAGGCCATTGGTGAGTCTCCGAAGGGTTATTGGTGGATCTCCATCAGTCCTTGTTTAACCAGTTCGGTATGACCAACGATACCGATAACCTTGTCCTCGTCGATCACCGGGGCCAGCGACAGGCCGAACTTATCGAATAAGCGGGCGCAGTAGCGCACGTCCATTCGCGGGTGAACACTGATCATGGGCTTGGACATGATCTCGTAGATGTTGACCCGTTCCGGCGCTCGGTCGATGGCCAATACCTTCTTGGTGATGTCCGACAACAGCACCAGACCGTATTCATCGTCATCGTTGCGCTTGTTGACGATCAAGACGTTGGCATCCTTCTCCTGCAATTGCTGCAGAGCGTCCTTGACCGTCATCAGGCCATCCATCTCGATAAACTGCTTGCGCTTCATGACATCTGCAACCCGGATCACCCGTTTGTTGTTCACAGTTCCTCCTCCACCCTGTCTGACAGAGTATCTATCTGGTGGTTGACGCCCACGGCATCCTCCACATCGATCTGAAAGGCGATGCCGCTTCCCGGCTTGTCATCGAACCTGCCGACTCGATTGATCTCCTCCAGAATGCGCCTGCTCAGATGCTCTTCCACCAGCATCAGCAGGACGTCGCGCTGCGTCTCCAGCGTCAGGCCGAGGAAGGTCTTGGATCTCTCCAGCCCCTCACCGCGGGCGTTACTGATGACCGTGGTACCTGTTGCACCGGCTTCGCGAGCAGCATCCATGACCTCCTCGGTCTCGCTGTTCTCCACAAATGCAATAATCATCTTAAAGTGCATAGTCACACCTCCTCAAAGAAACATCTGCATAACGGCCTGCCGGCCGATAATTTCCTACCTGCGAGAATAACTCGCGATTCTGTCGGTGAGCTCAGCGAGCTGAGCATAAGCCATAACGGTGATCATTGGAAAAAGACTGGCAAAGGCGATCAAGCCAAAGCCATCCACAATTGGGTTTCTCCCCGGAATGGTTTCCGCCAATCCCAGGCCGAGGGCAGCGACCAACGGCACCGTTACCGTTGAAGTGGTCACGCCGCCCGAGTCATACGCCAACGGTATGATTCGCTTTGGTGCAAAGGCGGTTTGCACTACCACCACGATGTATCCCGCGATAATGTAAAAGTGGATGGGATCTCCCACCACGATACGATAGCAGCCGAGGGTGATGCCGATGGCCACACCCAATGCTGCAGCGACCCGCAGGCCCCAGACCTTTATGGCGCCGCCGGACACGTTGTTTGCCTTTATCGCCACCGCGATAAGCGACGGCTCCGCAATGGTCGTACTGAAGCCGATCAAAAAGGCGAACAGATAGACTTCGTGATAATCGCTCCACGTGGCGACTGTCCCCGGGCCGGTCAGAACAAACGACGGGTCGGTCAGTTGCGTTGCCATCAATCTGCCCAAGGGGAACAGCGCCTGGTCAAGGCCAAGCATAAAAAGTGCAAGCCCAACCAGTACATAGCACAATCCAATGCTGACTTTGCCGAGATTGGGAATGGGCTTGCGAATCACAAGCAACTGAAAACCGAAGATGATGACGACGATTGGTAGGATGTCTGTAAGTGTAGATCCCAGGTGGAGCAGAAACTGATAGATCGTCGTCACTACATCACCATCCCGAAAATCATGACGAATATCATCGGTGACAGCGACGCAAATGCGATCAGGCCGAATCCATCGATGAGTGGATTGCGGCCCTGAATCGCCGCGGCCAGTCCAACGCCCAGAGCCGTTACCAGCGGCACGGTGATGGTTGACGTGGTGACTCCGCCGGAATCGTAGGCGATGCCGATGATCTCCTTGGGTGCGATGACAGTCAGCAGCACAACCACCACGTAACCGCCGATGATGAGGTAGTGCAGCGGCCATCCCTTCAGAATGCGCAGTACACCGACTACGATGGCAAGACCGACTGAGAACGCCACCGTCAATCGCAATCCGGTGGAATAGGAAGCCATGGACGCTTGGTCGTTGCCAATCACCTTGCTGTCGGCGGCCACCTGGGCCGCCTCGTTGGCGACCGCGAGCAGAGCCGGTTCAGCTATCGTGGTGCTGAATCCGAGTGAAAAAGCGAAGATCAACAGCCAGACGATACTGCCTTTGCGCGCAAAGGCGTCGGCCATGGCTTCGCCGATCGGGAACAGTCCCATCTCGAGTCCGTATACGAAGAAGGTCAGTCCGAAGACGACCAGAGCAAATCCCACCAGAATACTGCCGGGATCGGGCAGCGGCTTTCCCAGTACCAGCAGTTGAAAAAAGAGGATGACGAGGATGATCGGCGCCAGGTCCCTGACACTGCGCAGTACTGACTGTAGGAACGCTCTCAGCGCTTGTGTCAAAGGATATGTCCTGGATCGTGCTGTGATCCGGCCTATGTAATGTCCGGCGCAGTTGCCGGCAACTGCTGCGGCCCGATAAAGATGATAGACCGTCAGCCATAGGCCAGCCGAATCTATTATAATCTGATCCCCAAAAGATGAACCAGCATGCAAAATGCCATGAGACCGCAGCTTCTCTCGCCAGCCGGAACCCTGAAGAGCCTGCGCTATGCACTGGCCTACGGCGCCGATGCGGTCTACGCTGGGCAGCCCCGTTACAGTCTGCGGGTGAGGAACAACGACTTTAATCACCTGGACCTGCTTGCCGAGGGGATCGAGTTGGCGCACAGCCAGGGCAAGCTGTTCTACCTGGCGAGCAATCTCGCTCCCCACAATGACAAGGTCAGAAGCTACCTGCGTGATATGCGCTCGGTCATCGCCATGCAGCCGGATGCGCTTATCATGTCGGATCCGGGGCTGATCATGCAGGTGCGGGAAACGTGGCCGGAGATGCCCATTCACCTTTCCGTACAGGCCAACGTGGTGAACTACGCAACGGTTGACTTCTGGCACAGGCAGGGCGTTGCACGCATCATCTTGTCGAGGGAACTGTCCCTCGAAGAGATCGCGGACATCAGGCAGAGGTGTCCTGACATCGAGCTTGAGGTATTCGTGCATGGTGCGCTCTGCATCGCTTATTCGGGTCGTTGTCTGCTATCGGGATACATGCGACACCGGGATTCGAACCAGGGAGCTTGCACCAACTCCTGCCGCTGGCGGTACCAGCTCCACGAAGGCGAACAGAACGACAACGGTGACATCATCCCAACGGTCAGCGACGATGGCGACGAGGTGTTCCTGCTGCAGGAACAGGAACGGCCCGGGGATCTGATGCCGGTCTATGAAGATGAGCACGGTACCTACATCATGAATTCAAAAGATCTGCGGGCCGTGCAGCATGTGCAGCAACTGCAGCAGATGGGCATCGAGTCGATCAAGATCGAGGGAAGAACCAAATCCCACTATTACGTAGCGCGGACCACCCAAGTCTATCGTCAGGCGATTGAAGATGCAGTTGCCGGCAATGATTCCAGCCTGGCCTTGATGACCAAGCTCGAAAGCCTGGCCAATCGTGGGTACACGGAAGGATTTTACCGTCGCCACGTGCCGGATGAGTTGCAGAGCTATACGAAGGGGACGTCGACAAGTGACCTGCAGAGATTCGTCGGCGAAGTGGTCAGCACTGAGTCTGATGACAGGTCACTGCTGATCGACGTCAAGAACCGCTTCTCTGTTGGGGATCGCCTGGAGCTGATGTCGCCAAGTGGCAGTGTCGATTTCACCCTCGATGAAATGGAATCCGACAAGGGGGGAGCTGTGAGCAGCGCGCCGGGATCCGGCCATCGCGTCAGAATTCACAATCCCGGCATTCAGCCTGACTATGGTCTACTGGTTCGCTATCTTCCCGAGCAGGAAGCGGGCCAAGAAACGTAGACAGCGCATATGGCAGAACTAATCGCCTCAACCCGTCAACAGGCCAGAGCGCCTTTCCACGTATTGGTCAAACCCATCGGCCCACTGTGTAATCTCGATTGCGAGTACTGCTTCTACCTGGACAAGACTGACCTGTACCCGGGCTCAAAATTCAAGATGTCTGACGCCACGCTTGAGGCGCATATTAAAGGGTACATCGAAAGTCAGCCGCAGCAGTGTCGAGAGGCGGGCTTTGCCTGGCAGGGCGGTGAGCCAACGCTGATGGGGCTCGACTTCTTCAAGCGTGTCGTTGAGCTGCAGCAGAAGTACAAAAGGCCGGGCATGCGAGTGGACAATGCCCTGCAGACTAATGGCACTAAACTGGATGCCGACTGGTGTAAGTTCCTCAAGGCGAACGATTTCCTGGTGGGGATCAGCCTGGATGGACCCAAGGGACTCCACGATCGATATCGGAAAACGAAGGGCGGGCGAGGATCGTTCGACCAGGTCAAGCGAGGTCTGGATCATCTTCTGAGTGAAGGCACCGAATTCAACGTGCTGACGGTGGTGCAACGCCACAACGGCGCTCGCCCAATCGAGGTATATGACGGACTCAAGGAACTGGGCGCAGAGCACATTCAGTTTATCCCCATCGTCGAGCGGGCAGGGGAGCACAACGTAAGCGCGCGCAGCGTGCTGCCGGATCAGTTTGGCGACTTTCTTATCGCGATCTTCGAGAGGTGGCGCAAAGGGGATATAGGACGGATCTTCGTACAGCATTTTGATACTGCCTTGAATGCTACCATGGGTAATATGGACACGCTCTGCGTGCATGCACGGCAGTGCGGCAGGAGCGTCGCCCTGGAGCATAACGGCGATGTCTATTCCTGTGACCACTATGTGTACCCGTCGCACCGGATCGGTAATATCAGTCAGCAACGCTATGTGGATATAATCGATAGCGAGGTACAAACCACTTTTGGTGAGGGGAAGCAGAAGAAACTGGCAGCTCGTTGTCTGAAGTGCAGCGTACTGAATCTATGTAACGGTGGTTGTCCGGCTCATCAGTTTATGCCGGTGCGGCAAAGTGAGCATGAGCTCAACTACCTGTGTGCTGGCTACAAAGCGTTCTTTACCCATATAGAACCCTATATGCAGGCGATGGGGTCGGCGCTTCGTCAGCGACTGCCGGCCAGCGAGTACTTTCGATTTCTGCCGGACAGCAAGATGAAAGTCGGCCGCAATCAACCCTGTCCCTGCGGCAGTGGCAAGAAATACAAGATGTGCTGTGGTCGTTAGCAGCGTGTGCACGTGAATTAAGAGCAGAGAATGGCATGAAACCACTGGAGTCAACTGAAAGAACAAGAATTCGTCGTGAGCCCACACGGTCAGTCAAGGATCGTGCGGCTCTATACCGAATCATCGATGAAGCGCTGATCGGACATGTAGGTTTCTTGGATAAAGAGCAACCGTTTGTGATTCCAACGTTTGTCTGGCGGATTGAAGATTCAATCTACATGCATGGGTCTCGCGGCAGTCGTATGCTGGTTGTGTTAGCGAGTGGGGCGCCGGCCTGTGTGACGTTCACACTGTTAGATAGCTTGGTTATGGCTCGCTCACCGTTCTATCACAGTGCCAATTACAGATCGGCCGTCGTGCTTGGCAAGGTCCAGGTCATTGAAGAGAGCGCAGCAAAGCTTGCGGTCCTTGAGCAGTTCATGGATCGCATTGCGCCGGGGCGCTGGTCGAATCTCAGAGAGTCGACGCAACAGGAGATCGATGCAACGACTGTTCTCACTCTTCCCCTCGATGAAGCATCAGTTAAGGTGAGAGCAGGTGATCCGGGTGATGGCGGCTCTGATCTCGAAGTACCTGTCTGGAGTGGTCAGATACCTGTCCGACAGAGTTTTGGCCCCATGATACCAGCCCAGAATCTCCTCGCGGGGTTGGATCAACCAGACTATTCCGCCGCATATGAGAGTCGTTGGAGGGAGCAGTAGTGCGGAGGTCGGGAAGAAAGCACCCTCAGGCATCAGGCTTCACTGTGCACCATGAAGATCAACAGATTTGACGAAGATTTGAAGCATCGGGAGATACTCCCATACGAACCAATCTATAGCGAGATCTTCACGGCGATTAAGGAGCATGTGGAGACAAGAATGGATGGAGTCGTACTGTTTCACATCGGCAGCACGGCAGTCGCGGGCTTGTTGGGCAAACCGATGATAGATATCTTCGCCGAAAGCGAAGACAGAGATCTTCGCGCAAAGCAACGGGAGTTTCAAAATCTCGACTTCCATCGACGTGATGTCTGGGTGGACACGGACGAGAAGCCCTATGTTTGTGGCTCCATAGGATTGGACGGAAGAATCTACAATATAAACATACACATCTGCGATAAGAATGATCCGGCACTCCTGAGCGCCATCTCATTCCTTAACATCCTCAAGAGTCGACCGGAATCTCGCAGGAAATATGAAGCAGCGAAGCTCAAGGCACATTCCATCGATCCCGTGAAACCGCAGCGCTATAATCAGGCCAAAGAATCAGTTATCAACGAGATTCTGAATGGAGCACAATAGAGCGCTATAGCTGGCCGAACCACGCGAGTATGACCGGCATTAGAACCTTGGTTTGATCGTGGAATCAGGCTTCCTGTTTTGGCTCCTTCGGCAGTCCAAGCGCTCTTTCACCGATGATATTCTTCTGGATCTGGGCGGTGCCGCCACCAATGATCAAACCCAGATCGAGCATATACCAATACTGCCAGATGCCGCCGTCCCGAAGGTAAGCACTGCCGTCATACAGGATTCCCAGTTCACCCATGATATCGACGGCCAGCCCCGCCATCTGGTGGTTCAGTTCACAGCCCTGCAGCTTAACGATCCAGCGGGAAAGGCCCGGATCTTCCCCTTTGATGGATGAACTCATGATGCGCATGCCGTTGAATTTCATCGACAGCATACGGGCCTGTAATTTCAGCAGTCGATCCCGGTAGGTGGGATGCTCCATGAGCGAGACGCCATCGAGTTGCTCTTTCTTCATCAGATCCACGATGGAGCGGAAGCGTGACTCCGCAGCATTTGGATCCCCCAGATTGCCGCGCTCGTGTTTGAGGGTGGCATTGGCGACGAACCAGCCGTCGCCCCGTTTGCCGACGATCTGATCTTTCGGTACGCGTACATCGGTGAAGAAGACCTCGTTGAAGCTGGAGTCGCCGTTCATCTGTTTCATGGGGCGGATATCGAGACCTGGCGTGTCTGTCCTTAGCAGCAGGTAGCTGATGCCCTGGTGCTTGGGTGCGTCCGGTTCGGTGCGCACCAGGGCAAACATCCACTCGCTCTGCATGGCCCCGGACGTCCAGATCTTCTGTCCATTGACCACAAAGTCATCACCGTCCAGCACGGCCTTGGTGGAGAGGGAGGCCAGGTCAGAACCAGAGCCAGGTTCGGAGTAGCCCTGGCACCAGCTGACCTCGCCGCGCACGCTGGGTGGAATGTGCTGCTTCTTCTGTTCCTCGGTACCGAGTTCGAGCAGGGTGGGTATCAGCCTCGGGTCGCCGCTGGTTCCGGGCCGGAGCTTGGCGATGGCAAATTCTTCGGCGATGATGTGGTTCTTCAGAATGTCCGGTTCGGCCCCATAACCACCGTACTCTTTCGGAATACTGCGTGCTGCATAGCCATGCTCGATGAGGAGTTGCTGCCACTTGCGGGCCGAACCCGGCCGCTGCGCACCACGCCCGGCCCCCGGCGCTTCTTCTTTGTGATTCTTGATGAATTCACGGACTTCCCCTCTGAATGCCTCATACTCCTCGCTGTATCTGAGATCCATGGCTACTCCACTGGCGTGATAAATTAATCTGCCTGAGAGATTAGGCAAATCAGCGCAGGAAATCTACCCTTTCAGGTGGCATTTGGGGGTCACGAGGCGACAGACCGGTGGTTCAGCCTGAGTGGGGCTCCAGTCACAAGCTCAAGCGATAGAAGCGGTCCCCCAATAGTTGTACGCAGCGATCCTCGGTGTATTCGGAAGATACATAGTCTCGAGCTTGGCGATGGAGAAGCCTGCGCTCTCGATACAGGCCGGGATCTCACGATTTAGGTTGCACCCACCGGCGAATTTCTTCCAGATGGGGTTGATCCGATCTTGCCAGCGGCGCACGGCGTCGTCGGGTGCCAAGCCGTGTTCGCAGAAGATGAGGGTGCCATCGGGCTTCAAGACTCTGCGCATCTGGGCGAGTGCCGCCTCGAAATCGGCAATCGTACACAGCGTGTAGGTGAGCACCACGCAGTCAACACTCTTGTCCTCGAGCGGAATCTCTTCGCCGGGCAGATCCAGCCAGCGCACCTCGACGAGAGCGGCAGCCAGGTTCTTCTGTGCCTTGCGACGCATGCCTTCACTGGGTTCGAGCCCAAAGACCAACTCGACTTTGCTCGGATCATAGTATTGAAGATTGATGCCGGAGCCCATACCCACCTCCAGCACGCGTCCCGTTGCCAGAGGAATGACTTTCTGGCGTTGCTTCAGAACGGGCGATGCTCCACAGGATTTGTCGATCATATAGGGCAGTATACGGTTTTCGTAGAATCCCATGGCATCCTCCTTGGGCGTTGCACAGGTCAAACGATCAAGCACCAAAAAAACGCTATAATTGTCCGCATCACAGCACGATTTTCGAGCATTAAGATGGACCTTAATAAACAAGATCAGCATCGACTGCAATGCTTGCTGGAGAAGATTGAAGATTATAATCGAACCTGTCTCGGTTATCCTTCAGCCAAGGATTTTGACTTCAGCTCTCTCGTGGATTTCCTCCACTTCCCGCTCAACAACATCGGTGATCCCTTTACTGAAGGAACCTACAAAGTTGGCACTCGTGAGTTTGAGCGTGAAGTGCTGCAGTTCATTGCAGAGCTAGTGCGGGCCCCGGAATCGAACTGGTGGGGCTACATCACCAACGGTAGCACAGAGGGGAACCTGTACGGGTTGTATCTTGCGCGAGAACTCTATCCCCAAGGCATCGTGTATTTCTCTCAGGACACGCATTACAGTGTCAGCAAGAACGTACACTTTCTCAACATGCGACACATCATGATCCGCTCGCAGGACCACGGCGAGATAGATTATGAAGATCTTAAGGAAACTCTGAAGATTCACAGAGATGTGCCCGCGATTATCTTTGCCAATATCGGCACGACCATGAAAGAAGCGAAGGATGATATAGGAAAGATTCGCGATATTTTCGACGAGTTGGCCATGCTGGACTGTTACGTTCACTCAGATGCAGCGCTGTGCGGCTTTATTGCACCGTTTGTGGAGCCCAGAGCAGCGTTCGACTTTGCCGATGGAGCCGATAGCATCGCTCTCAGCAGCCACAAGTTCATCGGTTCGCCGATACCGAGCGGCATCGTGCTGGCTCGCAAGGAGAACGTCGACCGCATCGCTCGTTCCGTTGCCTACATCGGCACAATGGATACCACAATCACAGGTTCACGCAACGGTCTGACGCCGCTGATGCTGTGGTATACAATCAAAACCATGGGGCTTGCAGGGATACGCAGGAGAGTCGAACGTAGCCTCGATCTCGCTGCCTACGTGGAGCGGGAGCTAAAGAAAGAGGGCATTGCCGCCTGGCGGAATCCAAATGCGATTACGGTGCTGTTCCCCAAACCGAGCAGAGACCTACGCCTCAGGTGGCAACTTGCCACGAGTGGCGAGCTGTCACACGTCATCGCCATACCGGGGACCGAAAAAGAGACACTGGATGGTTTCATCACCGACATAACGGCTGAGCAGGGGGGTTGAGGATGCGACAGATAACAGTGGTGGCCAAGAACAGCAAGGACTTGATTGCCGACATCACCGGATTGCTTGGCAGTCACGATATTGACATTCGCAATATGGATTCGCACCTGGTGGGGCGCGATGCGTATGTCAAGCTGGTGGTGGACGACTACGATCGTGGACTTAAGCTATTGACGGAGGAGGGCTATAATGCCGTGTCTGACGAAAGTGTACTGCTGCGCATCGTCGACAAAGCGGGCGCATTGGCAGAGGTCGCACGTGCCATCTCCGGCCATGGCATCAACACGCGGGCAATCACAATGTTGCAGAAGGACGGCGATTTCACCGTGATTGCAGTTGGTACGGACGACAACGATCAGGTCAGAGCACTGTTTCGTGATACGCTTGTCAACTGATCGGAAATTGACAGATTCAAACTCCCTGTCAAGGAGAAACCGTTATGATTGAGATGCCCGAAGCTGTTACGCTCGCCGCGCAGCTTCATGACACGGTTAGGGGAAGTCGAGTGGCAGACGTCGAGGTAAACCACTCCCCCCACAAATGGGCCTGGTTCCATGGTGATCCATTGACCTATGCTGACAGACTCATCGGTCTGAGCGTGAAGAAAGCTACTTCCAACGGAGGCTTTGTCACGCTTGATCTGGGTCCGAGGCGGCTGGTCTATGCCGAGGGAGTCTCGATCCGATATCACGCTGACGACAGCACGCTTCCGAAGAATCACCAGCTACTGGTCACCTTCGAGGGGGGTGCGAGCCTGTGCGCATCGGTGCAGATGTATGGTGCTCTTTATTGTTGGGACGCGAATGACGTAGACAATACATACTACTTGCAGGCGTGCGACAAGCCATCGCCGCTCTTGGATGATTTCAACGAATCCTATTTTCTCGATCTGGCAGCCGCCGAAGATCTGCAGCGCAAGAGCGCTAAGGCACTGCTGGCAACAGAGCAACGCGTCCCCGGACTGGGTAACGGCGTGCTGCAGGACATTCTCTTGGCTGCCGGTATCCATCCGAAACGAAAGGTGGCAAGTATGAGCGCGGCCGAGAGGCGCAGACTGTTTCGAGCTGTCAGGCGCACATTGGCGGAGATGGTTCGGCGTGGTGGACGGGATACCGAGAAGGACCTTTTCGGGCAAGTCGGTGGTTACCAGACCAAGCTATCCCGCAAAACCGTTGGCAGCGCGTGCGCTAAATGCGGGTCGGCCGTTGAGAAGGCCAGTTACCTTGGTGGCAGCGTTTACTTCTGCGCAACCTGCCAGCCACTCTAGTTGGCGGTCGCGCTAGCTGTTGCCTTTAATCCAGAGGTTCCGTTGCCTGCAACGTGATACCGAACCCGCTCAAGCCGACATAGTTATGTTCTCGCCCCGCCAGCAGTCGGATCGTGGTAGCCTGTAGATCCTTTAGAATCTGGGCGCCAACGCCTATCTCTTTCCACTGTTCCATGCGACTGGTCTCCGATGAGTCAAGTGGCCCTTCGTCCTGCAGGTCGATGGAACGCTCGTGACTCTCCCGCAGGTAGATGAAGATACCGCACTCCGCCTCGCTGATATGTTTCAGGCAGGTTGCCACCAAATTGCTGGCGTGACCAGACTGGGAGCCAAAGACATCATCCAGCAGGCGCTCGCGGTGAATGCGCACGAGGACCGGAGAACCGGCAACCGGTTCGCCAAACACCAGCGCCAGATGTTCGATCTGATCGAAATGGGTGCGATAGGTTATTGCCCTAGCGGGCCCCACCTGGGTCGTTACCTGAAACTCCTCCACTCTCGCCACCAGATGCTCACGGGTCTGCCTGTAAGCGATCAGAGCCGCGATAGAGATGATGGTGAGGTCATGCTCCTCAGCAAATTCCAGCAGTTGCCCCAAACGCTTGACGCTGCCATCATCGTTAACGACCTCCGCCAGCAGCCCGATCGGCGAGCAGCCCGCCAATCTGGCCAGATCAACGCCGGCTTCGGTGTGTCCTGAGCGCACCAGGACGCCCCCTTCCCGGGCGATCAGTGGAAAGATATGACCGGGCCTGACAAAATCCGCGGCACTGGTATTGCTGTTAGCCAGTCCGAGGATGGTATTGCAGCGTTCTTCGGCGGAAATTCCAGTTGTCAACCCGTGCCGATAGTCCACCGAAATGGTGAATGCTGTCTGCAGCGGGGCATCGTTGGCATGCACCATCGGGTCCAGTTGCAGCGTTCTTGCCAGATCGCGCTCCACCGGCACGCAGAGAATGCCGCTGGTGTGGCGTATCATAAACGCGACCTGTTCAGGTGACGCCTTGCTGGCCGCCATAATCAGATCACCCTCGTTCTCTCTGTCTTCATCATCGACCACCACGACCAGTTCACCCTTGGCGATCGCTGCAATGGCATCTTCGACGCTGTCGAGTTGCTTTTCGACCATAATCTGTTTTGCTCCGTTGGCAGTTGAGACAAGTATGAGTGAGGATGGCTTAGGATTCTAGCGATAAGGGCAGAAAATCGATGTGGCTCCAATCGAGACGATGCACTACACTGCCGATCGGCCCGGCTGCATGAGGGAGGTGCCTCCTGAACGTGCCGTCGGTCCTCCTTGGCGTTTTCGATAATCGGTGAATGTGCATGGCAGTGAAGAGCGTCAAGCCCGGTCGCAGAAAATGGCAAGGCAGCATGACCGATCGCGAACGGTTCAACCGCCAGATGCACTATGCGTCGGTGGATCGCTGTTTCAATATGGAGTTCGGTTACTGGAATGAGAACTTTGACCGCTGGCCACTGTTCGCTGACAACGGTGTTACCAATAATTGGGAAGCGGATCAGTTCCTCGCATTCGATACCATCAAAGGAATCAGCGGCAATATCTGGATGCATCCCGTCTATCCGGCAAGGGTCGTTGAGGAGCGGAAGCATACCAAGGTCATCGTGAACCCCGATGGACTTTTGGCCGAAGTCCCCAAGGATGACCACGACACCATTCCCCACTTCCTGCAAGCGTCGGTGACAACGCCGGACGACTGGAAGAGATGTAAAGAGGAGAGATTTCGTCGGGATGACCCACACCGCAGGATCGATGTGGAAAAACTCAAGCAGCGCCACCCGGCATCACGGGATTACCCGCTCGGCGTTAACTGCGGATCCATGATCGGCAAGATTCGCGACATGCTGACATTTGAGGGACTGGCCTACGCCTGTTATGACTATCCGGACATGGTTGAAGACATGGTGGAGACCTGCTGTCTGCTGGTTGAAGATTCGCTTGATGAATTGCTTCCTCATTTTGACCTGGACTACGCGTTTGGATGGGAGGATATCTGTTTTAAGAGCGGACCACTCATTACCCTCGACTTTTTCACCGAGGTGGTCGTTCCCAGGTACAAACGCATCGGCAGTAAACTCAAAGCCGCGGGTATCGACCTCTGGTACACGGATTGTGACGGCGACGTCAGGCCGTTGCTGCCCGGATTCCTGGAAGCTGGCATCAATTGCCTGTTTCCCTATGAGGTGAACAGCTGCGTTCATCCGGCAGAACTGATGAGCCAATACAGTGGCGAACTCCGTATCATGGGTGGGTTCGACAAGTTAGAGATGATCAAGGGCAGGCAAGCGATCAAGAACTATATGGAGAGTCTCACCCCGCTGGTGGAACGGGGTGGCTTTATACCCTTCTGCGATCACCGTTGTCCACCGGATGTGGACCCGGATGACTACGTCTACTACCTGGATCTCAAGCAGGCGATGTTTGGGGCTTAGTAGCACTGAGTCAGTGGGGCACAGTTACGTACTGAATGGCTTGCTCAGCAAATCGCTCAAGCACTTGTAAGCGGATCAAACGCCGCTTTTGCTCCAAACCGGACACCAAAGCCACTTGGGTGTAAGTGACCAGTTCCGCCGCAGTCGGACCAAACTGGAAGCAACGAATAACGATTCCGCCTCCCGCAGGTGGCGCACATATTCACCGGCAACGGAGGCGGGAGTCGAACCCAGCTGGGGCTTATTCTGCCATGTCCTTTGGATGGACCCGCGGCACCACTACCGCGCCTACCTCCGTCATTCTCTTGTTCAGATAGTATAACACGCAGGGATGACACCCTGGCGGCTTTTGGCCGGTTGTTGAATTTCCTGCCTGACCATCCTGTACCGGTCGGCCAGTCAGTATTCACTAGTAAGCGGTCAGTTTCTTCTGGATTGGCGTCATTCTGAGTATTCGGTAGCCGATATCCAACTCTTCTATATCGTTCAAGTGACCGTACCGCTCGTGCCATGCCCAGGAGTCGAGATCACTCCTGAGTATTTCGAGTGTGTTTTCAGTCAGATCTGAATCCAGCAGATTAAAGGTTGATATTGATCGACGTACCTCCGGGCTGAAATAAGCGTATGGTCTTTGCCAGTAAGCGCCGAGAAAACCATCAGTACAATCAAAAGGAACGGGGACTGTGATAATTTCAGCTTTCCACTGATTTAGGTTGGCTTCTGCTTCAATCTCCTCGATGGATGAGAAAATCTTCTGGTCGATGTCACGGATGATAGGGAAATAGTCAAACAACCAAAAGTTATACAGGTCTGGTTTGTGGGTGAGCAAGACAGCGACGTTTCGGCTGATTCGAAACATCTCGGCAAGCCCTTTCTGCCAGTTTTCCCAGTGGTGTATCGTAAGTATACCCATGGTTGCGTCTACAGAATCATCGCTAAGCGGCACAGATTCTGCGGTCGCTTGGACACGTTTCCCAGTACCCTTGTATTGGTTCAGCATTAGGGTCGAGGGTTCAACGGCAATGACGTCACGATTCGGTGGTTCATAGGATCCAGTGCCTGCACCAATGTTGGCGACAGATTCGATGTTACCCAGTGCCTCATGTATTGGCTTCGCTATCCTGCTGTCAGGAACTCTGAGGTCGGTGTAGCCCTTTCCTATCTCATCGTACCAATCATCCACAATTCAGTTCCTTGGTAAGAAAAAGAGAGCAGCAGGTTTCCTCAGATCGGGGCAATCATTATTCCGATCATCCAGAATGTCAGCTTTTCTCAGTGATGGCGTTTTCGATAAGGAAGTTTGCGTGAACCAAAAACTTACCTGTCGACCGAAAGGGGCCTTCCCAATTCACAGTTTCTCTGTGAGAAACTGATAGGCGGCTTGGCGCATTTCTTCGGTGAAGATGTGCCCTCCCTCCCAAATCCTGCACTTCAGTTGACCTTCCGGAAACACATCCTTCGCATACTCATAGATATGCTTGGCGCCTCGCGAGTATTTATCTTCGGACGTGGCAGACAGGTAGAATGCCCGCGGCGCAACTAGCCTTAGTATGTCCTGTTAGGCAAAATGCTCACCTACTTCATTGAGTGCTTCTTCTAGATTATCAACAACTCTGATATCAATTCCCATGAACTCACCCGTCACCCTAAAAACATTCGCCATACCAGTAATATAGTCTCTTTCTGCAATAAGTATCGAGCCCTGATAATTATTGAGACCTGCAAGATGCTTAAGTTTCAGCATAAGCTGATCGCTCTGGTAATAGCCAAAGTCAAAATCTCTTGCTTTTGAGAAATCTACGATTTCTAGGAATGGTTTGTTCAGTAAAGGGTCGCCTATAAGTCTATCTACATATTCAAGGGCATCAGTTAATCGGATTTGACCTATGACTTCAGTTAGCACGTAGTGCTGTTCGGCGTTGAATTCGTAATTGATAGTCATAGTTGACCTCGCCTACATGCTAGTTAGGGCATGGGGCCGGCACACACATGTGGAGTAATGATTCTATCATGTGTGGCAGGAATCCAAAGCGGGGAGCATCTGTCTCGGATGTAGAAGTCTTATGTTCCAGTGTTGGCGCGTCAATGACAGGCATGGGGTCACCAATTCCACTACTATGCCGCAATGAAACCTAGAGCGGTCGCGAAACTATCCACGAGAAATCAACCTGATCTTCCAACACAACGAAGTCTGCAATAAGGACCCTTAATCCATCCTCATTGACAAGCTGTTGTCTTGATTCAGAACAAATGCTGAACCGAAGCGTGCACCCTCACGATTGAACACATTGTAAAGCCAAACGGCGTCATTTCGTGTCGCATGAACCAATCGAAGACGTTCCGATTTGAACGGGATCAACCTCAGTTCTTGCAGATATCCGGTTACAGACGAGAGGTTGACTAGATACAGAAGAACAAGGTCGCTCCTGTATTCCTGGTGACCGCCGATGCCTTCATAGTCGTTGATGAAGTCGCCGCTACCGTAGATGATGAGCTTGCCCTGATAGATCTCCAGCCCTTTGGCGTGATGAGACGAGTGACCGTGGACGATATCGACATTCGCTTCGTCGACCAGCTTGTGGGCGAACGTTATATGACTCTCGCGAATGTCGTATCCCCAGTTGCCGCCCCAATGTACGGACGCAACGACGATATCGCTATGACCACGATTGTGTGTTTCGATCAGATCGGAAGGTTTGTCGCTGAATTCAAAATGGTTGACACCAGCCTGGCGCGGGCCCGCCGACCAGGCAGGCGGAATGCCGCTGGAGCGATGCCCAAGGCCGAAGACCAGCAGACGCGTTCCTCCAGGGATACGAACGACCGCGGGGGCACGTGCCTCATCCATATCGCGGCCGGCACCGGCAGTTTTGATTCCCGCACGATCAAGGGCAGTGAGTGTTTCCTCTAATCCATCGTAACCCCAGTCGAGGATATGGTTGTTGGCCAGGGTGGCAACGTCGATTCCAGCATCATTAAGACAATCCATGTTCTGGGGATTCATGCGGTAGTTGATCCCTTTTCGAGGCCAGAAATTGTCGCTGGTGGTGATACTGGTTTCCAGATTGACGATCACAAGAGACCGCCTCATTTCAACCAAGGCGTCTCCCCAGATGTAGTCGTAGGCCACCGGCTTGTCGATTCGACCGCTCTTTTGCTCTACCAGATCGACGTAGCCTACCGCGTTCTTTATATAGGACTCGTACAGTTGCGGATTCGCCGGATGCGGCATTATCTGATCGATTCCACGGCCAGTCATGACGTCTCCGACTAGTGCGAGTTTGACGCTGCTTTTCATTTCACCAGGCGCTGATTGCCAATTCAGAAGCAGGATCGACCATAGAATCAGCTTCAAGGCAGATTTGTAAGGACCTGTCATCTGCTGCTAACCATACTCGGTAGGAGAGTGGGAGAAACACACCTTCTGACCCTCGACACGTTATCTCAGTCTCACAACGGCTTGAGTCATTGTATTACCTGCATCTGAGACCGAAAGAGTTTTCGCCTTTACCAGCGGGGGCTCTCAAAAAGTTCCTGGAATTCAATCACATTGCCATCCGGGTCGCGACCATAGGTAGTCCTGCACTGGGGTCCCAGATTGATGGGTCCACAATGAAACGTGACACCGGCTTTCAACAATCTGTCGTATTCAGCATCTACATCCTTTACATCCAGGGCGACGTGAGTGTACCCATGATCATTTACTGGTCGATCTTCCGCCATAGGTGATGGTTCGGGTTTTCTAAACTCGAATAACTCGACATGACAATTTCCACACCGTAGCATGGCTTGCCGTGCGGCTGGATCCTTCAACTTTAGAATCTTTTCGGGCTTCGGGTTGTTCTCCGGGCTGCCCTCCCAACTCTGGTCAGAGAGGAGTTCCATTCCCAGCAAATCTCGATAGAAAGCCAGGGATCTCTCCAGATCCTTGACCGATAATGCAGTGTGGTGTATTCCGAGGATCATAACGTTCTCCCGTTTTGGTCTGTCAACTTCATCTGTATACCACATCAGAATCGAAAAAGACCGGTCCTGGCCGGTTAGAGCGCCGCCAGAACTGACCAATTGCCGCGCCAGCATGTCCGGTATCCCATTCCATAGCGGCGCTGATCTGGGAAGCCATAACACGTTGCTGGGCTCTCCAATATCGATGGCTTTTAGACGTCTGCTTCGGCCCAAATTTGGCTATCAGAAACGGAATACTTGACTAATCATGCCAATCTCCGTTGTGTGCCAATTCCGGTCGTTTGCGATCCCAAAAGCCCTAAGCCTAAGCCAGCCCATTTTGCCATTCTGGAGGTATCTGCGTAGTATTGTCCGCGCAAGAAGCAAGGAATTGGACATGGATAATCCCTTCCCCGCATACCAGGGTACTGAACCTTATGTCTTCGTCAGTTATGCACACGAAGACAGTGATGTGGTATTTCCCGAAATCCAGTGGCTCAAGGATCAAGGATTCAACATCTGGTACGACGAGGGCATCAGCCCGGGTTCTGAATGGCGCACCGAACTTGCCGACAGCATTGAAGCCTGCAGCTTGTTCCTCTACTTCATCACGCCGACTTCAGTGGTATCCGAGCACTGTCAGCGGGAAGTGAACTACGCACTCGATCAGAAGAAGCAATTGCTGGACGTACATCTTGAAGTGACAGACATGCCGTCGGGCATGGGCATGTCGCTCAGTTCCATTCAGGCGATCATGCGTTATGAACTGTCGGAACTGGACTATCGCATCAAACTCCTAAAAGGTACGAGTGACTACATTCGACGGGGTGTTGCCGAACCTACGGCAACGCGGATTGTGGGTGTCAGTCAGAAAATGGCCATATACATTGGACTGGTAGCTTTTAGCGCAGGGATCATTCTCGCCGCAGTCACGAGGTTGGCGGTTCCCGAAATGCCACAAGCTGATCGAGCCGTCACAAAGATCCTGATGGACATCTCCCCAGTTGATTCACTTTTGTCTCCTGAGGTGGCTATTGCACCTGATGGACGCGAAATTGTGTTCAGTGGTGATGACGGCAGTGGGCCCCGGATCTTCAAGCTATCTCTCAAGAACCTCCATGCCAGCCCGGTGCGTGGAACCAGCCTGCAGGCACTCGAACGGTCCGCTATCGGGCTTTCGCTCGACGGTAAGTCGCTCACCTTCAAGGGCTTGGATAAACGGCTAATGAAGGTTCGTCTCGATGGGGGGATGCCATCAGCCATCGCCAACATAGATCATTTCACCAGTACCGCCTGGAACCGAAACGGTGTGATTGTAACCGGAGGAAGGGACGGACTGTTCCAGGTGACCTCGTCGGAACGTGAAGCTGAGCAACTCACCCATACGGCGCCCAATGAGTCTCACACCGGACCCCAATTCTTGCCAGGCGACGACAAGCTCCTGTTCTCGATCACCCATTGGGCGGGCACTGACCAGGATGAGATCGCTGTATTATCAATGGACAGCGGCGATGTGAGGACACTTACTGCAGGGGCATATCCACGCTTAACTGCCAGTGGACATCTGCTTTTATTACGTGGGGACACGCTATTTGCTGCTGCATTCGACAGTGCTAAGGGAGTATTGCTCGGAGAAGCAGTTCCTGTGATTGAGGGAATATTCAGGAGCCCTGCTTCCTACGCCATATCTGATGAAGCTACGCTTATTTACTGGATGAGGGCCGAGCGATCACCTTCTGAACTTGTCTGGGTCGATCACGACGGTATCGAAGAACCGATCAGTGCTCCTCCTCGGAACTTCGCAGCGCCACGTATCTCTCCTGACGGAACTCAGATCGCTATCACCGAGTCTGGAGCCGTGTGGATATACACACTGTCTCGTCAAAGCCTGAGTAAGTTCACTGCAGACGGAGACGGTCAGTACATGCACGAGTGGCACCCTGACGGAAACCAGATTGTGTTCACTGGCCTGACGGGCAACGGTCGGTTCTCCAATCTGTTCTTGAAATCAGTGAGTGGTGCTCGCCCGGCGACGCAGCTAACATTTGATGAAAACCGACAGTTTCCAACGTCATGGTCAACCGACGGCACGTTCTTTTTCTTCTATCAGTTTGCCACCGGCAGGCCAGGGTATGACCTCGGAATTGTTCATCTTGAAAATGAACCACGTGTGGAGATTGCTCTCGAAAACAGATTTGAGAAGTGGCATCCTTCAGTATCGCCTGATGGACGTTGGCTAGCGTATGCTTCCAACGACACCGGCACGGATGAGATCTATGTGCGCGCCTTCCCCGATGTAAACAAGAGTGTTGTCCAGATAACGACGGACGGCGGCGGTTACCCCAAGTGGTCACCAGATGGAAAAACCCTTTTCTACATGTCGCAAACGCACATGATGGCAGTGACAATTGGCGACACTAACGATCTTGAGCCTGGTAGGCCAAGACCCTTATTTGAACTTGGGAAATATCAACATGGGATTGAACGGAGCTTTGACATCAGCGCCGATGGCCGATTCCTGATGTTAAAGCCCTTATCGAAAAGCCGACCGAAACTGGTATGGGTACAGAATTGGTTCGATGAACTTGAGCGGTTAGTCCCAAGGAAATGAACTGCCCACCATGTCTGCAGTGTGTTGTAAGCAGAGATTTATAGATCGACAAATCCTGTCAAAGACCAACGTATCTGCACTTCTGGCTGCTCCAGACCGGACGTTTTCCAGATCGGTAGCGATGGCCTGCGAAAAGACGGCTGCTTTCTCTAAAACCTCGTATTAGACAACGAACGGCTTGACTAATCGGGTCAATCTCTGCCTTGTGCCATAACCGGTCATCTGCGACCGTGCTGGGGTAGTGACACCAAAAAAGGCCCGTATCTGCCTCTTTTGCCATTACAGAGGTATCTGCGTAGTATTGACCGGTCCAAATTCAGGAATCCAGGCATGGATAGCCCGCTCGCGGCATATCAAGGTGACGAACCCTACATCTTCGTGTCCTATGCGCACCAGGACAGCGATGTTGTGTATCCGGAGATCCAGTGGCTCCATGACCAAGGATTCAATATTTGGTTTGATGAGGGGATTAGTCCTGGCAGCCGTTGGTCCGATGAGCTGGCGACTTCGCTCAAGAGCTCGGCTCTGTTCCTTTATTTCTGCACACCTTCCTCCATCGATTCATCGCACTGCCAAGACGAGATCAACCTTGCGTTAGACGAAGGCAAACCTGTTATCGCCGTACGTCTGATGGCAACAGAATTAACACCTGGACTACAGCTCCGCCTTAGCTCCCACCAAGCCATTCTGAAGTATGACCTTTCGGATCAGGAATACAAAAGCAAGCTTCTGGCTGGTGTCGCGAAACACTTTGACCAAACGCCAGCAGCGGCTATGGCACGGATCGAACCCGGATCCTTGTCGAAACGCACTGTGATTAGATTGAGTCTGTTGTCGCTAGCCATTCTCGCGGCGGGACTCATCTTCTACTTCCAAGAGAATCTATCTACGTCCCTGCCCACCGATATAGCTTCGGATAAAGCTAGCGACCAGACTGATGTCGAGGCGATTGATTTGGCAGTGCTTGGATCAATCGCTGTATTACCGTTTACCAATATGAGTGCAGATGAGGAAACCGGAGTCATTGCCAAAGGACTTGCCGATGACATCTTGGACCATCTCGCACAATCCCGAGGACCAGGAAGGATGGCATCTGTCCAGGAGTTGAAGGTAGCATCGCGAACAGCGTCATTCCAGATGGCCGAACGAGGCGACGAATTGACAGCGATCGCCGAGGCGCTAAACGTGGCATACGTGCTGGAAGGGAGTGTCAGAAAGCGGGGAGACGTCCTTCGCATCATAGCGCAGTTGATCCGCGCCGAGGATAGCTTTCATGTCTGGTCCAGAACCTACGATCGAGAGTTTAACGCTGGCTTTGAAATGCTGTCAGCCGTTGCCCTTAGCATCTCGCATCTTGCCGCCAATGAACTGAGATTCGATCTCTTCAGCCGTCATGCATCTGAGATGGATGAATATGAAGGGGTTGATCCCGAGGCACTGCAATTCTTTATCACAGCACGAGATCAATACCGATTGATGACCACGGCTCAAGGGGGCGATGGCGCTGTCTATATGCAGATGCTGAAGAGTGCAGTGGATGCTGATCCAGATTTCGCCGTGGCGCATCTGCAATTGGCACATGGCTATTTCAATCGTTACGGCGAGAGCTTATCCCTCGGGGAGGCGTCGGCTGCGGCTCATGCTGCCATCGACCGAGTCATGCAGCTCGACCCGGATGTGTCGTGGATCCTCGGGCAACTTGCACAGATTCAATTTCATCTGGACTTTGACTACAGCAGCGCGGAAGCTACATTCAAGGAATATCTGGTGAGTGCCCCAACCTGGGTGTGGAGCCACCATACTCTGGCGAGAATCGCCGTGCGCGAAGGAAGAATAAGCGAAGCCCGAAGGTATATGTCTGCCGCTTCGTCGCTTGATGCTTTCGAGCGGTCGAGTTTTCTCGGAGCGCACGGGTGGCTATGGCAGATTCTGGGTGACTATAGAAGATCGGTAGCAGCAATTGAGGAGGCCCTCAGTCTTACGCTCGATGGATCAGGTAGAGCACGCCTGCTACTTTATCAAAGTAATGCACTCAGATTGCTGAACCGAATGGATGAAGCGAATACAGCGGCGTTAGAAGCTTGGGATCTGATTGGTAACGTCTCCCCCGAGAGTTTCGTTTATCATTTCGCTGCTATCGGCGATCGAGCGAGAGCTGAAGAAATTCTGGGAAGAACACAGTTCGCTACTGCAGACAAATACCTCCTGGCCAGGGGTTACCTCGGGCTGGGGGATATTGACAGTGCATTCAAGGCTATTGAAGCGTCAATCGAGAATCACGACCCCTATATGTTTGATAGCCTGAGAATGGCGGAATGGTGGGAGCCACTTCGCGACGATCCCCGATTCGATTCGATGATTGTGCTGCTCGAATCCAAGGAAATCCACACTGAGCAATATCTAAGAGATCACAGCACCAACCCATCGAACCGATAGTGGGAATCCGTTGGCCCTCACAGTCTTCTTCCTCAGACTATACTTGATAAATGACGGGTTTGTGTTGTAAGCAGAGATTCATGGATCGGTAGATCCTGTCATTTGCCGGTATGTTTTCATTCTCTGAAACCCCAAAGCGGACATTTTCCAGACCGGCAAGTACGAGCAGTGAGACCGCCGTTTTCACGTGAATCCAGAGAATGTCTGCCCATCCTACATGGACCGTAAGGCAGACGAAGAGACGCTCATCGTGGAACATGACCCGGCTATCACAACCGTGGATCATCTAGTAGATGCGTTCAGAATGCTGCCTTCGTTCTATGAAGGCTTCTTCATACCCACTGTAGTTACATCGTGACATGGGCCGCTGAGTGGCCCGGCTCGACGGTAAGGGAAGGGGGGTGCCATCCCTGGAGCTTTTCGATCGGACACCGAAGCTGGCCCCCTTTCTCTTTCGTTGGTGACAAGATCAAGGATGTCTATAAGAGAATCGGCCGACCGAGCAGAGTCTACGATATGCAAGAACCTGGCATCACGTGCGGATCGATAAATCGAATATAACCAACTCAGCTAGTGCCAGTATTCTGGGCGTACCAATTTCAGTCTCACGAAGGCGTGAATGCACAAGGGTGCTCGTGGTTGACAAGCAGAAAACCGTCGTGGGCTATCATACTGAGGGGAAGTGTTAGCAGTCTCTCCCGATGCCCAGATTAGATCGGCATGCCTAAAACAAGCGCCACGGCCACTCGGTGGAATGCATCCAATGCGGTAGGGTTTGCCACTGTGAAAGCAATGTGTGTACCAATCCCGCCAGATGCGTGACGCTCCGCACCCAACGGAATGGCAAGCCAGAGCTCAGGCCACACAGCCGAATTTATCTGTTCCAGCAGGCCCTCATGGATGGAGACGCCTCTCCGTCGACCTGGACAGGGGCATCAGGCTGGCAAACGGTTATATCGATTGTCAATGCTGACTATCGGCGCCAGTGTCCAACCTCCTGCCGTTTGACCTCGCCGTGTTCCAGCAATATCCAGCCAGGTGATGAGCCATCCCTATACAACATGCGTATCCAGCGCTGAATCTCAGGTTCATCGAGGATACGAAACTTGCCGAGGCTGGGATGGGCGTCTACGGCGCAGAGGCCACTCGCGATAGCAATCCGACCGATCCCTCACCCAGGTATAGAAGGTATGAGACCTCTGCCAAAGCCTGGAGTGTGTCGCCACCAGCGCACCTGGCGGGAAGTGAGATTGCTTTTACCGCCTGCAATCGGCCGGATCTGATTACGCGAGTCACGGACCCGTCAATCGGTACTGCCCAACCGACTCGATAACTGACGGTCCGGGTCTGTGCATCCAGGTCAGGGGCAACACGAAGCCTAAGCCTGTCGGTCTGTGCGACGTATACACACCCCTCACATTCTCCGAAAATCCGAGGAAAGTCGTATTCGGCATCCTGGGCGATACCATCACCTGCGAAAGCAAGTGTAAGAATCACGGCGAGTGACTTCCCATTGGCACTGTGTCTCTGAGGCCCTCACAGAACGGTTCTCTCTGAATATGGCAGTGCCCGCTGGCCGTGATGTCTGAGCATCGCTATCTAAGTGTTACAAATCTCCTGATGCGCCCTTGTGCCTTAGTTGTCCCTCAGTATCGCTAACTAACACATCAGAATGAAAATAGCCTTGCTTGCATTTCGACTCAGCGGGGAGGATTGTTCTTTGGCTTGGATAATGGGCGATGCGCTCATCCTCAATGGGAAATACATCGAGTGCCTCGTAGTACACACCTTGTTGCTTCAAGTTATTTACGCAAGCCTCCTCGCCCTTTGCTAGATTAGTGCAGTGCGTAAATTCAGCGTTCCCGAATCTTCGACGAATCAGCAACTGATCATCGATTATTTCAATACCCCGGAATGCACCAAGTTCGTCTGTTGACTCGCCTTTCATAACCGGGTCCAAACGTTCTCGTGCAGCTTCGGGATTGCCTGCGGCCGGGAAGGTGAACGCAGTCTCGCCAGTGTCCGTATTAAGCACATGTAGGTTCCATGCACCCAGAATCAGCCAGGGTCCGTCTTCACTAAGCGTAAGACTGCTATCGTATAGGACGTCAATGGCATCCATCGTTTTAGTCCAGATGACTTCAGGTTCTTTGGCACTGTCCTGACCAAACCGAAGTTTTGTAACTTGCGGTCGTCCTGCGCTGTCGTCTCGACGGGTGATGTACGCAAAGTCAGCGGAGTCCATAACGGCACCATACCCTAAATCAGGGGTTATTCTTGCCGTTCGGACCGATCCGCCATCCACCGGATAAAAATGAAAACTGCCTGAAGAACTGAACGCTACTGCATCGCCACTTCTTGTGAATCGCACCGAGAAGGGTAACTCGTCATGCATCGATGTATGTTGGTAACCAAGATCATAATGGTGCTCGGTTCCTGAATTCACATCGTGTACGATCAGTCTTGAGGTATCGCTGGCTTGAGGTTCGACAACGTAGAACGCTGACCCATCCCGTGCGATTCCCAAATTCCATACCTTTGAAGATTCGTAGATGACCTGATTGTCGAGGTAGATTGCCACGGGTTCGTCAGTTTCACGACCGCGCGTCACAATGGAATTCAAGCGAAGATCTCCGAACGCCGAAAGCACCGACCCATCGGTTCGTTTTGCTACATATACGTGGTTGGGATTGAACGGCAACGAATCGGATACAAGATGACCATTCTTATCGAACACCGAATATCGAACACTTTCGGGTTCTCTAACCACTACAATAGCTGCATTACGATCGCCACCCCTTCCCAATCGGACTGTACACTCTTCCGCATTCGCGATTGCCGTCGCATCGATGATTTGATCTCGGTTAGCAGGTGTTATCTGCGGTGGCTCGAATATTTCGGACTCTGGCGCGTGGGTCGAACTGGGTTGGCTCTTTACCTGCGCTGCAGGTAATCCAGTTGAGTCATTGGACGCGTCTGGATTGAGCAATAGAGCAGCGACCACTATCACGACAATTAGCGATCCGATGCCTACTGCACGTCGGCTGCTCAATCCGCCTCTGCTTGATTCTTTGGACATGCTGCGTTTGCTGCTACGAGCAGGTGTCATATTTCTGAGCTGGATCGTGAAAATTGTCTGGATCGCTGACCTGGCCGCCAGACTGATGCTTCCATAGCGAATAGTGTAGGTGTGCGCCAGTTGTTTTACCCGTGTTGTTTGATGTTCCTAGTTTTTGGCCAACACTTACGGGGTCGCCTACGGAGACACTCACCGATTTGAGGTGAAGGTACACCCCTTGGGTCCCATCCTTATAATTTACCCGGACAAAGTTGCCTCTTAAGGTCCCTTTCCCCCCATCTACGGCATAGGCATTGACCATCTCTGCTACGCTACCGTTCCGTGCGGCATAGACTCCCGTACCAGTTGGCACGGCATAGTCGATTCCATTATGGAATTCCTGGTATCCAATCCCTTCCATGCCGTCTGCAAATGCGAATGGATCATACCGGAATCCAAATGAGTCCTTAACAGGCGCATTTGGCATTGCTGTTAGGTCTTTATGGCAGTCTATTTCGCCGTCATTGTTGCCGTCGATACTGGAGTTTGTTTCTGATTCGCTGGATCCCTCCTCCCCGCTGCCTGAGTAGCCAGATCCAGATTGGTCATACTCATACGGGTCATATACGTAAGTGGCCCATTGCCACTCGTTATTGCCGCCTATGTTACATACCACACCATCATATGTTGGCCAGCATTCCAACGCATACGCCGATGCGCTTGTAAGGAAGCAGGTTACGATAGTGAGAATTGTTAGCATTCCTATTGGATATGTACTTGATTTCGTTCGTCTTCCGATCATGATTTGCTCCTTCTTCTATTATTCCTGTGGAACAGTTTCATCCTACGGCCTCCGATCGACGACTCACTGAACTTGCCTCGTTGAATTTGCTTTGTGTAACGAGGCTCAGCCCAAACTACCACATAGAACAGTACATCGTTATATTGAATGCTACTGCGGCATCGCGCACTTTCCCATCGTCGATTTCATCAAGCAACATTTCGGTGTGGAAGATGGGGACGACGGGGCTGCCATCAGCGCCAAGATCGATCAGGACGTGAACGGCCTCGGTCAAGAGCTGAGGATGGCCAGCCCCTACATCAAGTATCTCTTGTCGGTAGATTCCAAAGAGGACGCCATTCCCGAGATGGATGTACAACAGCGCCGCGTCAAACTCATCGAAGCGATCCGAACGGTTATTCTCAAGGCTGCCGAGCATAAACCGTTGGTACTCGTCGTCGAAGACCTCCACTGGGTCGACAGCACGTCCGAGGAGATCATGCGCGATCTGGCTGACGGTATCACCGACGCGCGCGTGCTCCTGCTCCTGACCTATCGACCAGTCTACCAAAATCCGTTTGGCGAACGGACGTATTTTACGAGCCTGGCCCTGCAGGCGTTATCGACACATGAAAGCACCCGATTCACACAAGGTATGCTGGCGACATCTACGCTGCCAGAAGCACTGTCCAGCCTGATAGCGCAGAAGGCTGAGGGGAACCCCCTCTTCGCTGAAGAAGTGATCAAATCTCTGCTGGAAACGGGGGCGCTCACGCGTAGCGATAACCGTTATCTGCTGGGTCAGTCGGACGAGGAGGTCGACGTCCCCGACACGGTCCAGGACGTGATAATGGCACGCCTCGATCGTCTGGAAGAAGCGCCGAAACGCGCGCTGCAACTGGCCTCAGTCATCGGCAGAGAGTTTGCGGTTCAGTTGTTGGATCGAATTTCCGACTTGCAGGCACGGCTCGACCCGCTACTGCGAGAACTGCAAGTGTTGGAGTTCATTCGCGAACGCAGCACCTACCCCGAAGTGGCATACATGTTCAAACATGCGCTGACTCACGACGTCGCCTATAACAGTCTGCTGGTGCAGCGGCGTCAGATACTGCATCGGGTGGTCGCCGAAGCGATCGAAGAGCTCTACACCGATCGGCTGACGGAATTCTACGAGATGCTGGCCTATCATTATGAACACGCTCAAGTCTGGGACAAGGCTCTTTCGTACCTGGTCGAGGCAGGAAAGAAAGCCGAGCAAGCCTATGCGAACCAGGAGGCACTGATACACTACGACCGGGCTCTGGACATATGCGCTCACTCCGGCGCGTCGCTGGAGCTTGACGCTCTGCTGACGATTCACTCTGGCAAGGGCTCCATCCTCTTTTGCCAAAGTGAATGGCTTGCTTCCAATGAAGCATACCAAGTCGCATTGGACTACGCTCGGCGACTTGACGACCAAAGCAAGGAGGCGGCGATATTAAACAGAATCGGCGTGAATTTCCTCTGGGATCACCAGTTCGAGCAGGCGCTCGACTATGCAGAGCAGACAAAGAACCTTGCATTAGCCGTTGACGCTCAGAAAAGCATCGCAGGTAGCCTCTGGCTAACAGGTAAAGTCCACTTCATGACCAGCGAACTCGAGCAAGGTGCACGTTGTTTTACGGAAGCCCTGGAGATCAGCAGGGAGAGCGGAGATCGATTCTTTGAAGGCTACACGCTCATGGAACTTGGCCTGCTCGACAATTGGAGAGGAGCATACCCACAATCGCGCCAGTTGCTTGAACAGGGTTTGGCCATTGGCAGGACGCACAACCTAGTCTACATCCAATGCTGGCTGCTCTTTTGTTTGGGGATTGCGAGTTGCGGCAAAGGTGACTACGACGAAGCAAGGACGTCGCTGCAAGAGGGCATCAAACTGAGCGGGCAGATTGGCGATAAGGCAGCTAAGCCACGGGGCCTGAACTCGCTGGGTTGGCTCTACACGGAACTCTACAACCTGGAGACGGCGATTCGCTACAACCAAGAGTCAGCCGAACTCGCTTATGAGGTCGGAGAGCCTGAGCTCATTGCCTACGCCGAGATTAACCTGGCAGTCGACTACTTGTACCTCGGAGAACTCGAGCAAGCGCACCGCCACCTCGACAATGCCGGCAGTGCCGCCGGTACCAGCCAGAAGTGGGGTGACGAGTGGATGAAGTGGCGCTATCGGCAGTACCTGCATCACACGCAGGGCGAACTGTGGCTCAGGCAGGACAACGCCGAGGCAGCACTACAGTGCGCCGAATCGTGTCTCGAACTCGCCGATGCAAACTCAACAAAGAAGAACATGGTGAAAGGCTGGCGGCTGAAAGGCCAGGCCTTACTCGCCCAAGGCCATGCAGACGAGGCAGAGCAAGCGATTCAACGGGCGCTATCGATTGCTCAGGAAATTGGCAACCCACCGCAGCTTTGGCAGACGTACCAGGCCTTGGGCGAGTTGTGCACATCAAGGGAAGATCTGGTGGCGGCTGGTATCGCCTATCGAAATTCCCTCGATACGATAGAAGATGTGGCCGCGCGACTGCAGGACGATCAGATTAAGAGTACCTTTTTGTCGGCGCAACCGGTACAGCAGATAAGAGACAGTGTGGCACGACTCAAGGGCTTTTGAGGGCGCTTGTGCGGTGCTCGCTCGAGTAGATTCCGGAGGATTGTGGGGTCAGAGTAAAATCACGAACAAGGGTCGTTAGTTTCCCAACAACCTGCGTTTCGTGATTCTACTCTGACCCCATCTCACATGACCCCATCTCATATCCAAAAACGCTTTCCCCTCAGGATCTGACAGAGAGTATAAGGGATTCGGATCACCGATTTAGTCGCCATCGACCCTGTATAGCGGCATGCAAACGAAAAGGAGACAAGACGTGGCAGAATTTTGGCAGCTTACCTTTCCAATGCCCGGGAATAGCGAAAACGCTGCCCAGAGGGCCGAACAGGCCGGCTGGGATGGGCTGTATTTTGCTGATACGCAATGTCTTTCCGGTGACATCTATAGCGCAATGTGTCTCGCCGCTAAAGCAACAACCCGGCTGAAGGTGGGAACTGCTGTGACCAATCCGGTTACGCGTCATCCCGCTGTCACGGCTTCGGCAATTGCCACCGTGCAAGTGGAATCAAAAGGGCGCGCCGTGCTTGGCATTGGCCGTGGCGATTCTTCACTGGGGTATCTGGGGCAAAAGCCCGCCTCCGTCAGGCGGCTGGAGACCTATATCGATCGGGTGCAACGGTATCTGCGTGGCGAGCCAGTCGACCTCGATGGTTTCGCCAGTAACAACATGTGGATTGGATTATTCGGACAACCAAAAGTGCCGCTAGATGTTGCTGCAACAGGCTCTCGTGTGATTGCTGTTGGCGCAAGATTGGCCGAACGTATAACTTTCGCGGTGGGCGCCGACGCGGAAAGAATCGCTGATGCAATGACTTCCGCTAAATCTGCCAGGGTAGCGGCAGGGCTTAATCCAGACGACCTTTCATTTGGCGCCTATGTCAACGTTGCCTGCGACGACAACATTGAAATTGCACGCTCAATCATCAGAGGGAGCACGGGTAGTTTTGCGCACTTTACGGGCATGTCGAACAAGAACTTCACGGCATTGGCCGACGCGGATGTTTATCGCCACATTGGCGAGAACTACGATATGGCAAATCATGCCAGTGGTGCTGCCGGTCACATGAAGGAAGTGCCGGATGAATTCATCAGCCGGTTTGCAGTAACAGGCCGGCAAAGCTACTGCGTAGACCGCTTGTCAGCATTGCTCGAAACTGGCCTGGATCGTCTGGTACTTCTCACCGGTTCGCGGGATGCTAACCCAAATCAAGTATATGCAAGCGTCGAGAGGCTTTCTCGAGATGTGCTTCCACAACTTCGTTAAGGACCCCGTATATCAAATGACCTCGACTCTTGTCGGTGATAAACTCGTTTCAGTTCATTTCACCTGATACATTTCGTTCGACAATGCAGGCAAAGCTCATGGCAAGTGTTCGTCTGATCGCCTACTCTGATTACCTCTGACCCTGGTGCTACAACGCGGCCGTGCGCATGCGGATGCTGAAACAGGAATTCGGTGATTCCCTCGACATCGAATGGCGCGCATTCATGTTGCGTCCCGAACCAAGCCCAAGGCGCCTTGATGATTTCCGTAAATACACGGAAAAATGGCAGCATGTTGCCGACGAACAGGATAGCGGCAGTTTTCGTGTCTGGTCCACCGATGAAGGCCCACCGACACACAGCCTGCCACCTCACCAGGTTGCCAAGGCAGCAGCCCGAGTGAGTGAAGAAGCATTTGAACGCATGCACGATGATCTGTTACGGGCCTATTTCTACGATAGCCGGGATATTACGAGTCCTCAGGTGTTGGAGGAACTCTGGGAACAAGCAGGACTCTCCCCGGCAGACCTGGCCATTGCCGACGCGCCGGACATCAGGAATCAGGTCATCGACGAGCATAATGAGGCCGTTGCCTGCGGTGCCAATGGTGCGCCTGCATTCAGAACGTCAGACAATGATACGGTACTCGTAGGCGCTCATCCTATGCACTTGTTTAGACGTTGGGTCGCCAACGCCTTGGGTCGCGAAGAACGGGCGTAGCAGGACGGGACGCTCTGAAACTGGGACCACCAGACGAGAATTGGCCGAAGCCGATGTTGAGAAGATCCTCATCCACAATCCTGCGTGCATCTTGATCGCTTTGCTGCGAGTGGATTGCCTTCTCATTTTTTCGCTGCGAACATCCCACCCGATTTTGCTATGTGGACCACACCGCGACGTTCCATCTCCTCTTGAATCATTCTCTCGAATTCCGCGATGGTCTCATCATCAAGATGAAGGCTTATCATCGATTTAACATAGTTGACTAAGGGCTGTACTTCCGTGACCTCCAAAGCATCCTGGTAGCGGCTGAGTGTTACCGATGAAAACCAAGCGGAGAGTTGGGATTCCCCATTCTCCAGAGTAAAGCTCTGCCCCTCGCCAATCTCTGTCGCATCTCTGTTCGACTTGGTGTTGACCTTCCCGATCCAGTCCGCCATGGTCGGACCATTTGGTTTCCCACCGGTTGCAGCATAGCACGTCCCATCTGGTTTCAAGACGCGACAGATTTCCGACAGAGCCATGGCGCTGTCTGGGACGTGATACAGCATTGAATTGGCAATGACCACATCGAATGTTTCGTCTTGAAAAGGGATGGACTGCGCATCCAGAACCTTGAATCGCATGATGGAGTGGGTATCTCCGATGTTTCCACGGGCTTCTTCGAGCATGCCGCGGGAGAGATCAGATAGAGTGAGATCCCAGCCCGAAGGAATTCGCTCTCTGTTCTCCTTCCACAACGCGCCCGATCCGCATCCCAATTCGAGGATATGGCTATTCGCTGGGCAGTGGAACTGGTCGAAAATCCATTTGTGCCAGCCGTATTTGTTGGTGCTGAAACGATCATGCAGCAGCAGCCTAGCTTTGAGATTCGACGCATCTTTGTATTGTTGCGATACCAGGGCAGCGTCTGAGAGTCTGCTCATGGTCTAGTGCCCTCCATTGCCTCAACGCACGTCTTCAATCGTCAACAAGCGGGCTTTGAGACAGATTGAACGGGCTGTCGTTTCTCTTCTCAGCCACGATCACTTCGGACGAGATGCCCCAGGCTGTTACGATTTGCCAATACCGCACCAGCCACGTGTCAGCCAGCAGGCGACTGCGCATATCCACGGGTCTGCAGCCGCCCACCCAAGAGGGCTTGCTGGCGTGGATCCGTTGCCAGAGGCGCATCACATATGCGGAAAGCTGAGTCGGCCCAGGGGTGATGCCCACCAGGCATAGCAGGCCGTCGCTGGACAGGATGCGGTCGGCCTCAGCCAGTACCGCGTCGATCTCCTCCGGGCAGAGAAGATCCAGAACGTAGGTGGACAGGAATCGATCAGCGGACCCATCCGCAAGCGGCAACTCCGGATCGCCCGTCGACTCCTCGATGGTAACGCGGCCACCAAACGAAGCCAGCCTCTCCGTGGCCAAGCGGGTCATGGTGGCGCTTAGATCACAGCACCAGTAGCTGGCCTGCGCGTCGAGATGAGATTGTAGCAAGCGCTCCGCCAGTCGACCTGTGCCGCTGCCGAATTCAACGACTCGCCGCGCCTCGTCGAAACGTGCCTGATCGATCAGCTCGGTGATGGCCGGATCTTCATAGAAGCCTTGCTTGTCCTGGCGGCTGCCAAAACGGTCATAGAAGGTGCGAGCCTGATTGCGGGTCAACACACTTGTGTCATTCACGTCAGGGGTCCAACTAGTCGCTGACCAGATACTTCACTGCCGCCTCTATTTCCGCATCCGAACAATCCAAGCAGCCTCCTCGGGGCGGCATGTAACCGACACCGTTGAGGGCGCTTTGCAGAAGTGCGGCTAACCCTTTCGCTTTGCGGTCATCCCAGTCAAAACCATCGCCAATGACCGGGGCACTGTTGAGGCCCGTGCCGTGACAGGCGAAGCAGACCTGTTCAAATACTCTTTCGCCAGTTTTTGAGGTGTCCGCCGGCTTCTCGTCACTGAAGCCAAGAGAGGCATAGCAAAGGGCAACGACTGCAAAGGCTGATCTTGTCACTGTCAAAAGGAGCTTCCCGTTACCAGATGTATAGGGCGAATCAGTTGAACGGCTGTTTATAGCTTCTTACAGTCATTAAGAGGCAATTAACTAACCTACCGGAATCCTACCCACCCAACGTGCGGATCTCTTCGACCTTGATCTTCACTGCGTTCTGAATCGGTTGCTTGACCCCTTTGGCCTCCACGGCAACCGCGAGTTGATCGTAGAGCGGCCCCTCTTTAGAGAGCTCGACAGTCCCCTTAAACTGAAATCCCTGGAACTTTTCCGGCTTGCAGACGAAAACGGCCACGCGATTATTCTGTTCCAGGTTTGAGCGCGTACCCGGGCTCATGATATCGGCGAACGCCAGGTGGTCGTCATCAAGCACCATGATGGAGCCCTTCGGGCTCACGTTAGGAACGCCGTCAGTGGTCGCAGTGGCTACAAAGCAGAGGCCGACATCCTCGATCAGGCTCTTGTGTGCGTCTTCGATCATTCCCATTTCGAATCTCCTCGAGTTGTTGCGGCTGTAATCGAGACAGCAACTGCCAGCGACCAGCTTCGCTTGCTGCACGTTGCTGTTGTACAGCTCGTTAAAGTCATGAGGGCTCCACCCTATGCTGTCCAGGCTCCCAAGTCAAAGATAGGCTCGCCGCGGCGGCCAGCGACCAGGCGGATGGAGGGGGCTTCGGGATTTGGTAAGATACCGGCATGCAACGCTGACTGAGGAAGTGTACATGCCAACAGGCTCCGTATCGTGGATTGCGATCGCCGCCCTGTCGATGCTATCGATTCGGGCTGCGGGAGCGGATCACGAATGGCCACAAGCCTGGTTCGAAGCCCCTAAAACTGCAACCCAACTGGGGATCAGCAGTTTTTCCCAGAGTCCCATGCTTGATGAGCGTGACCTGCCGCCTGTAGAGAGGCGATTGCCGAACGATCCGGTGGTCATCGTCCCTCTGGAGCAAAACGGCCGTTACGGGGGCAAGGCGCGCATCACGCTTGGGGATAGCTGGCAGTTCTTCAACTGGGAAGCTGCGCTGACCATTTCGGCCGACATGCGCACCTTCCTCCCCAATCTCGCCCGATCCTGGACCGTCAGCGAGGACGGTCGCGTGATCACCATCGATCTGCACCCGGGTATCAGGTGGTCCGATGGCGTACCGTTAACTAGCGATGACTTCGTGTTCGCCTTCGATAACCTGTGGCTGGATCCCGAGTTTTCACCGGTCACCTCGAGGCTGGTACTCGGAGGCAAGATCGTCAAGATAGGCGACCTGTCCTTCCAGTACGTGTTTGCAGATCCCAATCCGCTGTTCGTCAACCTGATCGCTCAGTACGGCAACTTCATGGTTGACCCGAAACATTACTTCCGGAATTACCATCCAGCCTACGTCGATCGGAATGATCTCAACGAACGGGTTGCTGAGATGGGATTTATCAGTTGGATGGCGTTGGTCGACGCGCTGCGCAATGCCCGCATCGAGGAAAGTGCCGACACGCCAACTCTACGTGCTTTTCGCGTCGTCAGCCGCACACCCATCATGATGCGTTACGAGCGCAATCCGTATTACTTCAAGATAGACCCGGCGGGCCAGCAATTACCCTACATCGACACGATCGAGGCGGAAGTCATCGTCGACAATGCTGAGCTTGTTACTGCGATGGTGGCGTCCGGACAACTCGACTTTGCCGCGTACGCCCTCAAAACACAGGACATACCGCTGCTGAAACTCGGTGAGCGCAACGGTGCTATTAAGGTGTATATCTGGAAGCGGCTACACGCCAGCGACGTTGCCATCCAACCCAACTACAACTACGAGAACCAACAGCTAAGAGATCTCTATTGGGACGTTCGATTCCGCCACGCGCTTTCCTACGCGATCAATCGCCCGGAGATGAACGAGATCATCTACTTTGGTCAAGGCGTTCCGCGCCAGGTGACGGTGCATCCCAGCAGCGTGTTCTACGATCCGAAGTTCGCATTTGCCCACACCGAGTTCAACCCTCAGCGTGCCCGGGAGCTACTTGACGAGATCGGCCTCAAGGACGTGGACGGTGACGGCATGCGGGAGTATCCGGACGGGTCTCCCCTGATCATCACCCTGGAATTCCTCGACTTCGAAACGCCCAAGGGAATATCCATGGAGCTGGTCGCCAATTACTGGCGGGATGTGGGCATCGACCTGCGTTTGAAATTGGTGAACCGCAGTTTGCAGTCGGCCAGAGCTCAGGCGGGGGCGATGCAGATGACCGTGTGGCATGCAGATCGAGTGACCGACATTCTGTTTCCGCTGATACCGGATTGGTGGGTTCCCCGCTCAACGGGTTGGGATCGGGGCATGTGGAATGATTGGGCGCGTTACTACCAAACCGACGGCCGACTTGGTGAGGAACCACCGGCGATCATGAAGCAGCTACAGAAGTGGACGGACGAGATGCGTGTCACCATGAACGATCAGCGTCGACTGGAAGTCGGCAGGAAGATTCTGAGGGTAGGTGCAGACAATCTCTGGGTGATCGGCACCGTAGGGCTGGCGCCACATCCGGTGGTCGTATCGAAACGACTGAAGAACGTTCCACAAAATGGGATATGGGGTTGGGACAATCGTTGGACCCTTTCTTACCATCCTGCGACGTGGTATCTGAGTGAGTGATGGCAGAGTGTCAACAGCGGTCTGGCGTTGTCATGCTGCTGGTGCCTGAGTGAATTCAGCCTGCGCCGTGCTGCCAAATTGACATTTTCCCCGCAAGTCCTTATAACTGGAGCACACCCTGCAGTACATTAACGAAAGGAGATGACGATGACCATCGAGACGTTTCGTGAAGAAGTAAGGGATTGGATAAGCGAGAATTTCACCGACGAAATGAAACGCTCCGCTGAAGGTAGCGATAAGCGCAAGGAGTGGATAAGCCTATTGGCGGGCAAGGGTTGGACGGCGCCACAGTGGCCCAAGGAATATGGCGGTGCCGGACTCAATCATCAGGAACACATCGCCGTGGTGCAGGAGTTGCGTGCAGCCAGCGCTCCGAGCCTGTCCGACTATGGTGGCCAGGGCCTGACCATGATCGGTCCGACGCTGCTGGAGTATGGGAGCGAAGACCAGAAGAAGCGCCACCTGCCCAAGATTGCCAGTGGGGAAGTGCAGTGGTGTCAGGGGTACAGCGAGCCAGGGTCCGGATCGGACCTCGCCAGTCTCGCCACCAAGTGTGTCCTCGATGGTGATCACTTTGTCCTCAACGGACAAAAGATCTGGACGTCCGGAGCGCAAGGTGCACAGTGGATATACGTCCTTGTACGCACTGACACCGACGCGCCCAAGCACGACGGCATCAGTATGGTGTTAGTGGATATGGATCAGCCCGGGGTCACCATCAGACCGATCATGCTGATCTCCGGCACATCGCCCTTCTGTGAGACTTTCTTCGATAACGCCATTGCATCCAAGGACGATCTCATTGGCGAACCAAACCACGGCTGGACCATCGGCAAGCGCCTGCTTCAACATGAGCGCTCGGGGATCGCCGGGCTCGGCGCAGGTGGCGCCAGTACGCGCCCGGCCAGACCGCAGAAATACTATATGGCGGAGATGGCCAAGCGCTACATTGGAGAAACCGAGGATGGCCGCGTCGCCGACCCGTCTTTTCGTGACGAGATCATTCAGCTCCAGCTCGATCAGCGCTCCTACGCACTGACGTTGGCGCGCGCAGGGCAAGAGAATGCATCGGGCAAGACCATCGGCCACGCGACCTCGATCTTCAAGGCGGTAGGCGCCAATCAGGACAAGGCGAGCAGCACCATGCAGGTCCGCGCGATGGGTTGCCAGGGTACCGGCTGGGAGGGCGAAGGATTCAGCGCAGGTGAACTGGCCGCTACCCGTGGCTGGTTGGGTTCCCGCGCCAGCAGTATTGCCGGCGGTACCAACGAAGTGCAGCTCAACATCATCGCCAAGCGGGTGCTGGGACTTCCCGATTAGAGGAACGCAGCGCCCCTCAATAGCAGGGCCTCGTTGGTACCATCTTCGATCATCGAGGCCCTGGCATCGCGCATGATCTTTTCGATCACGTACTCCTTGCTAAGACCATTGCCACCGTGAATCTGCACCGCTTCGCTGGCGACGTTGAAGGCCGTCTCGGTAGAGAGTGCTTTGGCGGCGACGGCATGACTCAGCGAACCGGGCGGATTCGCCATGTTGTAGAGCATGGTGCGCCGTGAGAGGGAGCGTGCCGCCTCTACCATCTGCAGCATGTGCATCAGTTTCAGCTTGATGTTCTGGTGCTCGACAATGGGTACTCCCCCCTGGACGCGCTGCTTGGCATAGTCGATCGCCTCATCCAATGCGGACTTTGCGCATCCGGCGAAGGTGACACTCATGCCTGTGTTGGCACCTGCCCAGGTGTTGTAGCCGAGCATCACATTGGTCCGTTCGATATCCGGCACCACCATGTATTTTTCCGGTATAACCACCTCCTCGAAAAAAATCTCGCCTTGGTTGAGGGCACGCTGGCCGTGTTTGTCGAGGGGTTTTCCCTTACTGATGCCGGGTAGATCCAGTGGCAGGATGCACACCGCGGTGCCGTGCATGCCTTGATCCGGATCCAGGCTGACGTGCAACGAGGCGTGGGTCGCGATGGTTCCGTTACTGACCCAAGCTGATTTCTGACCGGTGAGAATATACTCCTTACCCTTTTTGACGGCTTTCAACTGGGGTGCCATGGCCGGATTGCTGCTGCTTGGCTCGCCCGCCAGGATCCAGTCGGATCCGTGGTCCGGCTCGGTGATGGCCCAGCAGCCGATCATTTCAGCCTTGGTGTCTTCGGCATAGGCTTTCGCCCATCCCCGCAGTTCGTCGTCGCGTGATGCGGCCGCATAGGCGAACGGCGCCCCGGCAACGGCGATGCTGATGGCGAGGCCACTGTCCGCGTATCCCAACTCCTCGTTGATCGCAATCCCGCCGAGGGGGCTGAGTCCGGCTCCGCCGGTGCCAGGCAGCCTGCGCGAATGCAGGCCCAGTTCGCGATAGGTTCGGTGTACGTCCCACAGTTCCGAGTCGGCATCGATGACCTGCTGCGGGTCCGCCAGCTTGTCCAGGCGGATGCCGATCGGTCGCATCACCTCCATTCCGAATCGTCGCACCATGTCCCGTGCGGCGATGTCCTCTTCGGTCAAACCTACATCAAGATCCGGGTAACTCATAAAGCCTCCTTGTCACTTTTGTCCTCGTTACGATCTGCAATCAGTCGATGCCGGCAAACAGGCAACCATCGACGTAGTAATCAAAGAAGTTCTCATCCATCTCCAATTCCAAATGTTCTGCGTTTGTAACCATTTCATCCAGCAGCGCTCTGTGGGGGACCGAGCACAGGGCGATCGATGCACCCTCCAGTGCGGCATTGCCGATCTGGCGTATGCAACCCTCGGAAACGTCGGGAATCATTCCTATGCCCCGTGCGGCACGGGGATCCAGATATCGAGCGAAACCTCCGGCCAGGTACAGCCTTTCGATCTGCTCGAGGGTCAATCCGGCGCGATCCAATACGATCTTTATGCCGGCACTGTTGGCTCCCTTGGCTTGTGCCAGTTCGGCGATGTCCGCCTCAGACAGGTAGATGTCTGCACTCCTATCGAGAAAGAAACGATCGTGACCGTTAACATAGCGACCGTTTGCATCGATCATCTGCTGGTGGACTAGTTCATGCAGCAGATCGATCAGACCTGAACCACAGATTCCCTCCGCCGCAACGTCATCGATCACCCCGTAGTCCGACTCGCCCGCTGCGGAGATCGATACTCGTTCGATGGCCCCCTTGAGACCCGGCATGCCGCAGCTGACAGCGCCCCCTTCGAACGCCGGTCCTGCCGGGCAGGAAGCCACCAGCAGTTGCTGCCGGTTGCCACAGAGGATTTCGGTATTGGTGCCGATGTCCATCAGCAAAATAGGCTCTTCCTGTCGAGTCAGATCCACGGCTAAAAGGCAGGCAGCAGCGTCCGCACCCACATGGC
>CEPV01040592.1_pt1 | contig 56115 bp, 53 predicted proteins | sample 530451 | NCBI WGS metagenome assembly CEPV01 (sample SAMEA2620097, study PRJEB7988) | marine metagenome | isolation source: saline water (ENVO:00002010), including
TATACTCAGACTTGTACGCAACTTGTACATGGTGGGATAAAAATAAATTTCAGTAGAGTCTTTTTTGCAACACCTTATAATATCGGCTTAAACATTAATTAATAAAGGAACGAATGTCACATGTGGTTGTTGGACACGTTGGATTTTAAATCCACCATCAAATGAAAAAAGCATTATAATGTGTGAATCATGTTAGGTGAATTTTTAAAAGATTATTTTTCAATAATAATTTTTCTATTTATAGCAATGGGATTAAGCGTTGGTTTTATTTTTTTAAACTTTTTACTATCTCCAAAAAAGCCAGATCCAGAAAAATTGTCAGCGTATGAATGCGGCTTCGAAGCTTTTGGGGATTCAAGAATGGAATTTGATGTTAGATTTTATCTTGTAGCAATTCTTTTTATTATATTTGATTTGGAAATAGCTTTTTTATTTCCATGGGCAATTTCATTAGGAAAAATTGGATTAATTGGATTTTGGTCAATGATGCTTTTTCTTTTTATACTTACAATTGGATTTATTTATGAATGGAAGAAAGGTGTTTTAGACTGGGATTAACACAATGATAAGCATGGAAGATGGACAAAATAAAATCCCTAACGAATTTAAGAAACTAGCGAAAGATTTTAGTGAAAAAGGATTTATAATTACTTCATCAAATAATCTTATTAATTGGGCTAGAACAGGATCATTACACTGGATGACATTTGGTTTGGCATGTTGTGCTGTAGAAATGATGCAAGCTGCAATGCCCAGATATGATTTAGAAAGATTTGGTACAGCGCCTAGAGCATCTCCTAGACAGTCTGATGTGATGATTGTTGCTGGCACACTTACAAATAAAATGGCTCCAGCACTTAGGAAGGTTTATGATCAAATGCCTGAACCCAGGTACGTGATATCTATGGGTAGCTGTGCAAATGGAGGAGGTTATTATTACTATTCTTACTCAGTAGTAAGGGGCTGCGATAGAATAGTTCCAGTTGATGTTTACGTTCCAGGTTGCCCACCTACAGCAGAGGCATTATTATATGGAGTTTTGCAACTTCAAAAAAAAATAAGACGAGAAGGTTCAATCGAAAGATAAACTTTTGATGAAAACTGAACTTAATAATTTAGAAAAAACTGTTAATTCTGGCTTAACAACCAAAATTAAATCATCCGGAATTAAATTTAATTATTTAACAATAGAAACTGAAATTGAAGAAATTATAGAAGTCATTCTATTTTTAAAAACCAACGAAAAATGTAAATTTAGACAGCTAACGGATATTACAGCTGTTGATTATCCAAGAAAGGAAAAAAGGTTTAAATTAGTTTATTTATTACTGAGTCATGAAAATAATCATAGATTAATTATTAACTCTAATATTAAGGAAAAAACTATAGTGCCATCCATAACTAAAATTTTCCCATCCTCAAATTGGATGGAAAGAGAAGTTTTTGACATGTATGGAATTACCTTTAAAGATCACCCTGATTTAAGAAGAATATTAACTGATTATGGATTTGAAGGACACCCATTAAGAAAAGATTTTCCCTTAACGGGCTATAAAGAGGTCAGATACAGCGAGGACCAAAAAAAAGTAATATATGAATCGGTAAAATTGGAACAAAACTATAGAAATTTTGATTTTGAAAGTCCTTGGCAAGGAACAAAATACATAAAAGATCAAATCAAAGATAAGAAATAAGAATTAAATGGCAAAACAATCCAAAACCTTAAATTTAAATTTTGGACCACAACATCCCGCAACTCATGGTGTGTTAAGATTAATTTTAGAATTAGATGGAGAGGTTATAGAAAGTACAAATCCACATATCGGTTTACTTCATAGAGGAACGGAAAAATTAATCGAGCACAAAACGTATATTCAAGCTTTACCGTATTTTGATCGATTAGATTATGTGGCTCCCATGAATCAAGAGCATGTTTTTGCTTTAGCTATTGAAAATTTGCTTAATTTAGAAATACCAATAAGGGCACAATATATAAGAGTAATGTTTTGTGAAATAGGAAGAATTTTGAATCATATATTGAATGTAACCACACAAGCGCTTGATGTCGGCGCTCTTACTCCTTCATTATGGGGATTTGAGGAAAGAGAAACTTTGATGACTTTTTATGAGAGAGTTTCTGGTTCAAGACTTCATGCAAATTATTTTAGAGTCGGAGGAGTTAGCAAAGATTTACCAATGGGATTAACAGAGGATATAGAAAAATTTTGTAATAACTTTCCAAAGATAATCAACGATATAGAAACCTTACTGACAGACAATAGAATTTTTAAACAAAGAAATGTTGATATTGGCATAGTAACAAAACAAGAAGCCCTAGATCACAGTTTTACCGGGGTAATGCTTAGAGGATCAGGAGTTCCATGGGATTTAAGAAAATCTCAGCCTTACGATTGTTATGAGAATATAGATTTTAAAGTCCCAATTGGAAAAAATGGTGACTGTTATGATCGATATTTGTGCAGAATAGCAGAAATGCAAGAAAGTGTGAAAATTATTAAATATTGCTTAAAAAATATGCCTAAAGGACTCATTAAAACTATTGATGGAAAAATTTCACCACCAAAAAAATCAAAATTAAAAAATTCAATGGAAGCATTAATTCATCATTTTAAATTGTTTACCGAAGGATACAGGGTTGATCCAGGGGAGATATATTCAGCTGTAGAAGCGCCTCAAGGTGAGTTCGGGGTATTTTTGATATCTGACGGTTCGAACAAACCTTATAAGTGTAAAATTAGAGCTCCGGGGTTTTCACACCTGCAAGCTATGGATTATTTAATGAAAGGACATATGCTTGCCGATGTTCCAGCTGTACTCGGATCTTTGGACATTGTATTTGGAGAAATTGACAGATGAGTGTAAAAAAAATAGCAACAAATCAGCCTAAATTTTTTAAATTTTCAGATGAAAATTTAAATAAAGCAAAAAAAATAATAAAAATATATCCAGAAAAAAAGCAAGCAAGTGCTTTAATGCCCCTATTGTATTTAGTTCAAAAACAAAACGAAAATTGGATTCCTTTAGTAGCGATGAAATATTTAGCCAAAATGCTGGATGTTCCCTACATTCGGGTATACGAAGTTGCTACATTTTATTCAATGTATAACTTTTCACCAGTAGGAAAATATTTTGTGCAAGTGTGTACTACAACTCCATGCATGATCAATGGAGCAGAGAAATTGATTAATGTATGTAAAAATAAAATTTCTCAGAATCAAAATGAACTTTCGGCAAATAAAACATGTTCATGGACAGAAGTTGAATGTTTAGGTGCATGTGTTAATGCACCAATGATGCAAATAAACGAAGATTATTTTGAAGATCTAGATAAAGAAAAAGCTGAGGAAATTATAGATATGATACTAAATGATAGATCTCCAAAACCTGGTTATTATAAAAATCGTAGAAATTCTGAACCAATTTTAGGAAGAACAACATTAATAAATTCAAAAGATGCTTGAAGATAGAGATAGAATTTTTAAGAATTTGTACAACGATTATGGTTGGCAGATTGAATCGTCAATCAAAATAGGTGACTGGAAAGATACTAAAGAGATATGTACTAAAGGGAAAGAATGGATCATAAATGAAATCAAAACTTCTGAGCTGAGAGGCAGAGGTGGAGCAGGTTTTCCTACAGGACTTAAATTATCTTTTACACCCAAAGAACAAGGAACGAAATCTCATTATTTGATAATTAATGCCGATGAATCTGAACCTGGCACGTGCAAAGATAGAGACATCTTAAGATTTGAACCTCAAAAATTGATCGAAGGATGTTTAATTACTTCTTATGCAATCGGAGCACATACGAGTTACATTTATATTAGAGGAGAATTTTTTAGAGAAGGTGAAAGACTTCAACAAGCTATTGACCAAGCATATGAAAAAAATTTTATTGGTAAAAATGCTTGTGGAACTGGATGGGATTTGGATATTTATCTACATTATGGCGCCGGCGCTTATATTTGTGGTGAAGAAACAGCATTATTAGAAAGTTTGGAAGGAAAAAGGGGTCAACCAAGATCAAAACCTCCCTTTCCTGCTTTAGTTGGTCTTTATGGATGCCCAACAATTGTAAATAATGTTGAAACAATAGCTGTAATACCGACCATTTTGAGAAGAGGTGCCAAATGGTTTGCCTCCTTGGGGAGGTCAAAAAACACTGGCACAAAGATATTTTGCATTACAGGAAATGTTAACAATCCTTGTAATGTTGAAGAGGAAATGGGCGTTCCACTAAAAGAGCTTATAGAAAAACATGCTGGAGGCGTCATTGGTGGTTGGAATAATCTTTTAGCAGTTATTCCAGGTGGATCATCAATGCCTTTATTACCAAAAAGTGTTTGTGATACCCTAAGAATGGACTTTGATTATTTGGTTAATCAGAAAAGTGGATTAGGAACAGCAGCAATTGTAGTTATAAATAAAGACCAAGATATAATTAAATGTATAGCTAGAATTGCCAAATTTTACAAACATGAAAGCTGTGGCCAGTGCACACCATGTAGAGAGGGCACAGGTTGGTTGTGGCGTATGCTTGAAAGATTGGCAAAAGGTGAAGGTACCCTAAAAGAGATTGATTTATTGTTTGATGTAACAAAACAAATTGAGGGTCACACTATTTGTGCTTTTGGAGAAGCTTCGGCTTGGCCCGTCCAAGGTTTACTTCGACACTTTCGAAAAGAGATTGAAAGAAGAAACAGTTCTAATCCATTAGTAGGAAGAACAGATGTTAAAATACCATATTTAATAGATCAACACTTACTAGAAAAAGAAAATGCCTAAAATTACAATTAATGAAAAAGAAATAGATTTTGAAGAAGGTTTGACAGTTCTCCAAGCATGCGAATTAGCTGGAGTTGAAATTCCAAGATTTTGCTACCATGAAAAACTTTCTATCGCAGGTAATTGCAGAATGTGTCTTGTTGATATGGAAAAATCTCCTAAACCCATTGCATCTTGTTCAATGCCAGCGACCGATGGAATGATTATTAGAACAAATACTCCGTTGGTTGAGAAGGCTAGAAAAGCTGTGATGGAATTTTTGTTGGCTAACCATCCGTTAGATTGTCCTGTTTGTGACCAGGGTGGCGAATGTGATTTACAGGATCAATCTTTGTATTATGGATTTGACCATTCAAGATTTACCGAAAATAAAAGACAAGTCAAAGAAAAGTACATGGGACCATTGATAAACACTCAAATGACCAGGTGTATTCATTGTACCCGATGCATTAGATTTGCGAATGAGGTAGCAGGAATTCCTGAATTAGGAGCTATAGGTCGTGGTGAAAATATGGAAATTACAACTTTTCTTGAAAAATCTATGGATTCAGAACTATCTGCAAATGTTATTGATTTATGCCCAGTTGGTGCACTTACATCTAAACCATATGCGTTTGAAGTAAGACCATGGGAATTGAAAAAAACAGAAAGCATTGATGTTATGGATGCTGTTGGATCCAACATCAGAATAGATACTTATGGCTGGGAAGTAAAAAGAATTTTACCAAAGATGAATGAAGATATAAATGAAGAATGGATTTCAGATAAATCTAGATATGCTTGTGACGGATTATCAAAGCAAAGATTAGACACACCCTATGTAAGAGAAAAAGGAAAATTAGTCAAAGCTTCGTGGAATGACGCTTTAAAGAAAATAGTTGAAAAAATAAAAAGCACTAAAGCAAACGAAATTGCAGGAATAGTCGGTGCTCTTGTAGATTTGGAGAGCATGTATGTTTTTAAAGATTTTTTTATAAAAAATTTAAATTCAAAAAATTTGGAATGTAGAACAAAAAAAACCTACTTAAATCCTAATAATAGGATGAATTATATTTTTAATTCATCAATAAAAGGAATTGAAGATTCCGATCTAATATTGTTAATTGGAACTAATCCTAGACTAGAAGCCACTGTATTGAATGCAAGAATCAGAAAATCATACCTTCACAATAAGGTAGAAATATTTTCTATTGGAGATCCAGGAAATCTCACTTATCCATATAAGATCATTGGATCAGATACCCAGATTATAAAAAATTTAATAGACGGAAAACACGAATTATTTAATAAGTTTAAAAAATCAAAAAAACCCCTAGTTATAATTGGAGAATCAGCATTAAAAAACGAACCTGGGAAATATGTTTTTGAAAGCATAAATAAGTTTTTAATGGAAAATAATTATATAAATGAGGATTGGAATTCTTTTAATTTATTAACGCAAGATGCCTCTAGAGTTGGCGCAATAGATTTGGGCTTGTATCAAATAACCAGCTCTGACAATTTTCCAATTTTAAATAAACTTAATACAAATAAATTTAAATTATTATATTTACTCGGGGCAGACGAAATTAAATTTAATAAAAAAGATGAGTTTGTAATTTATCAGGGCACGCACGGAGATAAGGGAGCCGATATGGCAGACGTTATCCTTCCATCTTCTGCATACTCTGAAAAAGATGGTCACTTTGTTAACTTGGAGGGAAGAATTCAAAAGGCGTATAAAGCTACCTATCCACCAGGTGATGCAAAAGAAGATTGGGAAATAATAAACAAATTATCAATATTGTTAGGAAAACCTTTGAATATTAGCAATAAAAATGAATTGGAAGAAAAATTAATTAATTCCAAAGAAATATTCTTAAAAAACGGAAAATTAATAAAATCAAGGATTGATAGAACCAAAACCCAAGAAATTCCGTTTGCAAATTCAAAGATAGAAATTGATTTTATAGATTATTATTTTACCAACCATATTGCTCGATCTTCGATGACTATGGGTGAATGCAGATCAACAAAAAACAAATTTAAAGCAACAGAAACTGAAATATAGAATATGAGCTATTTATACATTTTGTTTAATGAAGTTTATAAAATTTTATTTTTATTAATTCCCATATTGGTATCTGTTGCAATGATTGTTTGGCTAGAAAGAAGAGTGTGGGGCTTTGTCCAAAAAAGACGTGGGCCCAATGTTGTTGGTCCATTTGGTTTATTGCAGACATTAGCTGATGCATTAAAATATATTTTTAAGGAAATAATAATTCCCGCAAGTGCCAATAAAATAATTTTTATTTTGGCACCAATTGTTACCATGTCTTTAGCTTTAATTGCTTGGGCAGTAATACCTTTCAGTGAAGAATTGATATTGTCGAATATTAACGTCGGAATTCTATACATTTTTGCAGTTTCATCTTTGGGAGTTTATGGAATTATAATGGGGGGATGGGCTTCAAATTCAAAATATCCTTTTTTAAGTTCAATACGATCTGCTGCACAAATGGTTTCATACGAAGTATCCATTGGAATAATTATAATTAACGTTTTGCTTTGCGTAGGTTCTTTAAATTTGAAAGATATAGTTTTAGCTCAACAAAAAGTTTGGTTTATCGTGCCCTTATTTCCAATGTTTGTAATTTTTTTTATTTCTGTTTTGGCAGAAACTAATAGACCTCCATTCGACTTACCAGAAGCGGAATCCGAATTAGTGGCAGGGTATCAAACAGAATATTCCGGAATGATGTACGCAATGTTTTGGTTAGGAGAATATGCAAATATTTTATTAATGTGCGCCCTAGGTTCAATTTTATTTCTAGGTGGTTGGCTATCTCCGATAGAACTATATCCTTTTACACTATTACCATCTCTATTTTGGATGATCGCAAAAATTTTATTATTATTTTTCTTATTTGCATTAACAAAGGCAATTGTTCCAAGGTACAGATATGATCAGTTGATGCGCCTTGGATGGAAAGTTTTTTTACCATTTTCTTTAATTTGGGTAATACTTACCGCAAGTTACTTATATTATTTTGGAATGTTACCAAACAGTATTTAAAATGAAATTTAACAGAATTATAAAAACTATTTTATTAGTTGAGTTTCTCAAAGGTTTTGCGATCGCAATTAAAGAAATTTTTAAATCAAAAAAAACAATTAATTATCCTTTTGAAAAGGGAAAAATTAGTTCAAGATTTAGGGGTCAGCATGCTTTAAGACGTTATCCAAACGGAGAGGAAAGATGTATTGCATGCAAACTTTGTGAAGCTGTGTGTCCAGCCCAAGCCATAACAATTGAATCAGAGCCAAGAGAAGATGGAAGCAGAAAAACAACTCGTTATGATATTGATATGGTAAAATGCATTTATTGTGGACTTTGTGAAGAATCTTGTCCTGTTGATTCAATAGTTCAAGGTCCAAATTTTGAATTTTCAACTGAAACTAAAGAAGAACTTTATTACACTAAAGAAAAATTATTGGAAAATGGAGATAGGTGGGAGCAGATTTTAGCAGAAAATATTAAAGCTGACTCGGCTTATAGATAAATGATTGCACACACTATATTTTTTTATTTTTTTTCAATTATTGCAATTTTTTCGGCTATTATGGTAGTAGCTTCCAAAAATACAGTTTATTCAGTTTTTTATTTAATCTTAGATTTTATAAGCATTTCCTGCCTTTTTATTATGATAGGAGCAGAGTTTCTGGGAATGATTATGTTGATTGTTTATGTTGGTGCCGTAGCAGTGCTTTTTTTGTTTGTAGTAATGATGCTTAATGTTTCCGGAACAAAAGATAATCAATTCAAAAGAAAAATTTCTTATTCTCATATTTCATTCGGAGCTTTGATTAGTTTAATAATTTTTCTTGAATTAATTATTGTTGTTGGTGGCTGGAAATATAAGCCCAATATAGTAGAAATATCATCTATTAGAATTGATAAAGATTTTACAAATACTCATGCAATAGGAAATGTAATTTATACCGATTATATACATTTATTTCAACTGGCTGGATTAATACTTCTTGTTTCCATGATCGGGGCGATAGTTCTTACCTATAGGAAAAGAGAAGGTATTAAAAAGCAAAGTTATTTTAAACAAATTAGCAGAGAAAAAAAAGATGCGGTTGCACTAGTAGAGGTAGAAAGCAATAAAGGAATAAATCTAGATGATTAATATTGGGCTGGGTCACTACCTGTTTCTTGCAGCAATAATTTTTATAATTGGTGTAATTGGAATTTTTCTGAATAGAAAAAATGTAATTATAATTTTGATGTCAATTGAACTTATACTTTTAGCGGTTAATATAAATTTGGTTTCTTTTTCAATTTTTACACAGGATCTAACTGGACAGATCTTTACTATGTTTATCTTGACGGTAGCTGCCGCTGAAGCAGCTATTGGTCTCGCAATTATAGTTGTTTATTATAGAAACAAAGGGTCGATTAGAGTTGAGGATATTAGTTCTTTGAAAGGTTAAATGGAATACGCAATTATATTTTTACCGCTTATTGGAGCAATAGTTTCGGGTTTTTTTGGTAGATTTATTGGTGACAGATTTTCTGAAATTTTTACAAGTCTTTTAGTGTCTATATCTGCAATTTTATCTTTTGTAATTTTTTATATTGTTGTTGCACAAGGTTATGCAAACAATATTACAATCTTTTCCTGGATTACATCAGGCGATCTACAAGTAAATTGGTCAATTAAAATCGACGCACTATCATCTACCATGCTAGTTGTTGTTGGCATAGTTTCATCATTAGTTCACATTTATTCCATTGGTTATATGGTTCATGACGAATGTAAGACTAGATTTATGTCTTATTTGTCATTGTTTACTTTTGCAATGTTAACTTTGGTAACCTCAGACAATTTCCTCCAATTATTCTTTGGTTGGGAGGGGGTGGGTCTGAGTTCCTATTTATTAATTGGTTTTTGGTATAAGAAACCCTCAGCTAACGCTGCGGCAATCAAAGCATTCGTTGTGAACAGAGTGGGTGATTTTGGTTTTGCTTTAGGCATTTTTTTAATTTTTTACTATTTTGGAACGCTAAACTATTCAGAGGTTTTCGCTCAAACTCCCTATTTTGTAGGAAGACAAATTAATTTTTTGGGAATCGAGACAAGCGTTATTACTTTAACTTGCTTGCTTTTATTTCTCGGCTGTATGGGTAAATCTGCACAAATTTTTTTGCATACCTGGTTACCTGATGCCATGGAAGGTCCAACACCTGTTTCAGCCTTAATTCATGCAGCTACCATGGTGACAGCAGGTGTATTTTTAGTAGTAAGATGTTCGCCAATATTTGAATACTCCCAATTAGCCTTGAATTTAGTCTGCATAGTGGGAATGAGCACAGCTTTTTTTAGCGCAACAATTGCTCTAGTTCAAAACGATATTAAAAGAATTATAGCTTATTCTACATGCGGTCAGTTGGGATATATGTTTTTTGCCGCAGGTGTTGGCGCCTATCATGTTGCAATGTTTCACTTGTTTACACATGCATTTTTTAAAGCACTTCTCTTTTTGGGCTCTGGATCCGTTATACATTCTTTCAAAAATGAACAAGATATTAGATTAATGGGAGGTGTTTGGAAAAAACTTCCTTACACATGGATATTGATGGTAATCGGAACCTTAGCTTTGACAGGTTTTCCTTTTTTATCAGGTTATTATTCTAAAGATGCCATCATAGAGTTTGCATATTTAAAAAACTCAACAGTTGGATTTTATGCGGCTGCTATTGGAATACTTACTGCAGTTTTAACTTCCATCTATTCTTGGAGATTATTATTTAAAACATTTCATGGAAAATACTCCAATGAAAAAATTAAAATTGATAAAATGCATGAGAGTCCACTGGTAATGATTGTTCCATTGATTGTATTGGCAGTTGGCGCTATTGGATCAGGTTACTTATTTAAGGATTTATTTATTGGATATGAAAGTAGCAGTGAATTTTGGAGAAATTCAATACTATTTTTAAACCCAATAAATTATGATCATCCACCAACTTGGCTAATATTACTGACGCCGTTACTAGTTATAATCTCAATTCCAATTTCTTATTATTTATTTTTAAAAAATAAAAAAATACTTTCAAAATATATTCAGTCCCACAAACAAATTTATGAATTTTTGTTAAATAAATGGTATTTTGATGAACTATATGATTTCATTTTTGTTAAACCAATAAAAAAACTAGGTTTAATTTTTTGGAAGAACGGTGATATTAAAACAATCGATCAATTTGGCCCTGATGGATTTGCAAAATTAGTAAAATTTTTTTCTTATAAAGCTGTTCAATTTCAAAATGGATATATTTATCATTATGCTTTAGTTATGCTTGTGGGCCTTTCGATATTATTAACTTATCTAATTTTAATCTAAATGAATTTTCCAATATTATCAGCAGTAACTTTTCTACCTCTTATAGGATCTATATTTATTCTTTTAATAAAAGATTCATCTGATAAATCTATTAACAGCGCAAAATATGTTGCAATTTTTACATCTTTTGTAAATTTTCTTCTTTCAATATTTTTATGGTTTTCCTTTGATAGTTCAACAGCCGATTTCCAATTTATTGAAAATAAACAGTGGGTGAAAGGATATTTTAACTTTAAATTTGGTGTTGATGGAATATCCATATTATTTATTTTGTTAACGACTTTCATTACTCCACTCTGTATTTTATCAGTCATAAATAGTGTTAAAGAGCGAATTAAAGAGTTTTTAATTGCGCTACTTGTAATGGAAACACTAATGATTGGAGTGTTTTGCTCTTTAGATTTGGTATTATTTTATTTGTTTTTTGAAGGTGGATTAATTCCAATGTTCTTAATTATAGGAATATGGGGTGGTCCAAGAAGGGTATATTCAGCATTCAAATTCTTCTTATTTACTCTTTTAGGGTCAGTACTATTGTTAATCGCAGTGATATCAATTTATTGGATTACCGGTACTACTGATATGACTCAACTATTATTATTTAACAATATACCTAAGGAGTATCAATATTTATTGTGGTTAGCTTTCTTTAGTTCTTTTGCAGTGAAACTACCTATGTGGCCGGTCCATACCTGGTTGCCAGATGCTCACGTTGAAGCACCAACAGCTGGTTCCGTTATATTAGCTGCGATATTGCTAAAAATGGCTGGATACGGATTTATTAGATTTTCAATTGGTTTATTTCCAGTAGCTTCGGATTTTTTTACTCCATTAATCTTTCTGTTAAGCATTATTGCTATTGTTTACACATCACTTGTTGCCTTAATGCAGGAAGATATGAAAAAATTAATTGCCTACTCTTCAGTTGCTCACATGGGTTTTGTGACCGTTGGTATTTTCACGTTAACAAAACAAGGTTTGGAAGGAAGCATTATTCAAATGATTAGTCATGGATTAATATCAGCAGCTTTATTTTTATGTGTGGGTGTTGTTTATGACAGGGTTCATTCAAGAATGATTTCATCCTATGGTGGCTTAGTACATATTGTTCCAAAGTATGCAGTTATATTTATGATTTTTACTTTAGCTGCTTTGGGTTTGCCTGGTACAAGTGGATTTGTTGGGGAAATTTTAATTTTGATAGGCGCTTTTCAAAAAAATATATTGGTTGCAGTACTAGCTAGTTTAGGGGTTATTTTTGCCGCAGCTTATATGCTTTGGCTTTACAAAAGGGTTATTTTTGGAAAAATTAATAATAATGAATTAAAAAAAATTTATGACTTAAATAAAACTGAGATTTTTATTTTATCATCTTTAGCTTTCTTAACTTTATTTTTTGGTTTTTATCCAGAACCGTTGCTTAGAACTGTTGATATATCTGTTTCTGAATTAATAAGAAATTATGAAATGGATTTAACTTTTTATTTAAAAGAGACTGTAAAATAATGGATCAATTAAATTTTATCATTCCTGAATTATTTTTAATTTCTTCTATAATGATTTTATTAATGATTGGGGTTTTTTATAATAATAGTTTTAATCTTATTTATAAATTATCAGTGATTATTTTATTGGCCACATTTATACTATTATTTAATCATTCGATAGATACTTCAATTAAACTATTTAATAACAGTTACGCAATTGATTATTTTTCATTATTTATGAAAGCTCTAACCTTGATAGCTTGTATTTTTGTTATGTTATCTTCTTTTGATTATATTAAATGGATTGGTATTAACAAAATTGAATATCCGATATTAATTTTATCTGCCACTTTAGGTATGATGATAATGATAAGTTCATATGATCTTATTGTCTTTTATATGGGCCTGGAGTTACAATCCTTATCCTTGTATGTGCTGGCATCATTTAACAGAGACAACTATAGATCTTCGGAGGCGGGTTTAAAATATTTTGTTTTAGGTGCATTGTCCTCTGGATTATTACTTTATGGATGTTCTTTGATTTATGGTTTTTCAGGTTCAACAAATTTTGACCTAATAGCTCAAAATATGGATCAATTAAATACCGGATCAATTTTTGGTATTGTGTTTATTTTAGTAGGACTTACATTTAAGGTTTCAGCTGTACCTTTCCATATGTGGGCCCCTGATGTTTATGAAGGTTCGCCTACATCGGTTACTACTTTCCTTGCGATTGTACCAAAAGTAGCAGCATTAACTGTTTTTATAAGATTTTTATATGTGCCATTCTTTAATGTAATTGGTCAGTGGCAAATGATCATAATCTTCATTTCCCTGGCCTCCATGATTTTTGGTGCAGTTACCGCAATAGGGCAGACAAATATTAAAAGACTGATGGCTTATAGCTCCATTGGTCATATGGGTTATGCATTAGCTGGTTTGGCTACAGCAAGCAACGTAGGAATACAAGGTACAGTAATTTATCTCTCGATTTATTTATTAATGAATCTAGGTATTTTTTCATGTATTTTTATGATGAGGAGAAAAAATATATTTTATGAAGATATTCAAGATCTATCAGGTTTATCTAAAAATCATCCTGTAATTTCATTTTGTTTGCTAGTGTTATTATTTTCTTTAGCAGGGATTCCTCCTTTGGCAGGTTTTTTTGCCAAGTTTTATATATTTATGGCAGTGATAGAAGCAGAAATGTATACGCTTGCTATCATGGGGTTGATAACTACAGTAATTTCGGCATTTTATTATTTGAGGATAATAAAGATCATTTATTTTGATGAATCTAAAGAAAAGTTTGAAATAGACCAAAATTTTGGTCTTAGGATATCATTAGCTTTATCTACAATAATTATTTTGGTTTATTTTATTTATCCAAGTCTTCTTATAGACGTTGTTTCAAATATAAATCTTATTTGATGAAATTTAAAATTTTTAAATATAATACCGTGAATAGTACGAATGAAAAGGCAATAGAATTAATTAAAAAAAAGAAATATGAAAATGGATTTGTTTATGCCTTGTCACAAAAAAAAGGGAAAGGACGTTATGGAAGAAAATGGATTTCAAAAAAAGGCAATTTTTTTGGTTCAATTTTTTTTCAACTTAAAAAAAAATACCCAAGTGTGGAAGAATTTTCTTTAATTAATCCAATTTTAAATATTGATATATTAAGCAAGTATTGTGGAGAAAAAAAAACATTTTTTAAATTACCTAATGATATATATGTTAATAAGAAAAAAATATGTGGTATCTTGCAAGAAGTAATTATTAAGGAACAAAAGAAATATTTAATAGTCGGCATTGGTATTAATCTTTTTTCAAATCCAAAAATCAAAAATTATTCTTCTACAAATATATATAGAGAAACAAAAAAAAAGCCTAAATTGGTAGAGATTGTAAATAAAATAATAGCTAAGTATGAACAGTTTTTTTCAAATTTAAATTTATATAAGTTTATAAATTTTAAATTAAAATCGAAAAAATTATTATTAAATTAATTAGAATAAAATGACACATTTAATCGGAGATATCGGAAATACCCAAACTAAGTTATGCATTTTGGATAAAAAATTAAAAATTATCAAAAGGCTAAATATCGAAACTTCAATAATAAAAAATCAATATTATTTTAAAAAAATAGTTTTTTCATTTGTTAAAGACATGATTGTAAATAAGAAAGCTTTATTTTCTAGCGTTGTACCATCCGTTTTCCTTGCTACCAAAAAAAGTTTTAAAAAATATTTCAATATTCAATGTCAAGAATTAAAGCAAACCCATTATTCAAAAGTAATCAAAATTAAAGCAAATAAAAAACAAATTGGTTCAGATAGAATAGCTAATGCAATTGGATCTTATTATACATATAAATCTGATTGTATAGTTTTAGACTTTGGTACGGCCACGACTTTTGATGTAATCAATAGAGGGATATATATGGGTGGAATCATTGCACCTGGTATAAATCTTTCTTTAAGCACATTAACTAAAAGAGCTAATCTGATACCTCCGTTTACTATAAAAAAAATAAATAAAGTAGTAGGAAACAATACTCTTTCAGCCTTAAAATCTGGTTTTTATTGGGGTTATACAGGCATGATTGTAAATATTTTACGATTGATTAAAAAAGAAACTAAAAAAAGTTATAAAATTATTTTAACGGGTGGTTATTCTTCATTATTTAAAAATTCTATTAAATCTAAAGTATTTATTGATGGAGATATTACCATGAAGGGTTTAATAGAATTATTAAGGGTAAAATAGATTTTAGATCAAATTATGAGTCAAAAAGATAAATTAATTTTTTGTCCCTTAGGCGGATCTGGGGAAATTGGCATGAACATGAATCTTTATTCTTATGGAAAACCGGACAATCAAAAATGGCTAATAGTTGATATAGGGGTTACTTTTGCAGACGATACTTTGCCAGGGATAGATCTGATTTATCCTGATCCCGGTTTTATCATAGATAAAAAAGACGATTTATTGGGAATAATATTAACTCACGCTCACGAAGATCATATCGGTGCCATTGCACATATATGGCCTCAATTAAAATGCAATATTTATGCTACTCCGTTTACAAGTGTTTTAATAAAAGAAAAATTTAAAGAAAAAAAAATTGAAATTGGGAATAATTTAAAAATTGTAGACTTAAATGGTACAATCAAATTGGGTTCTTTTACAATTGAATTTGTTACTTTAACACATTCTATTTTAGAACCTAATGGTCTGGGTATTAAAACTCCGGTTGGAACCGTTCTGCATACAGGTGATTGGAAATGCGACCCAAATCCTTTGATTGGGAATACGATAAACAAAAAAAAATTAAAACAAATTGGTGATCAAGGTGTTCTGGCTATGATTTGTGACTCTACCAATGTTTTTAATCCAGGTCGAGCTGGCTCAGAATTAGATGTTAGACAGAATCTTATAAAAATAATGCAAAATAAAAATAAAAGAATTGTTGTTACATCGTTTGCATCCAATGTAGCAAGAATGGAAACAATATTTTATTGTGCTAAAAAAATTGAAAGACAGATTTCTCTAGTCGGAAGGTCTATGCACAGAATTTATAAAGCAGCAAGAGAATGTGGTTATTTAAAAAATGTTATTGACCCTATTGACCCAAGGGAAGCTAAAAAAATTTCCAAAGAAAAAATTGTTTATTTATGTACAGGTAGTCAAGGAGAACCTATGGGAGCTATGATGAGAATAGCACATTATGTTCATCCTGACGTTTTTATAGAGGAGGGAGACACAGTAATTTTTTCATCAAAAATAATTCCTGGCAATGAAAAAAAACTTTATAACCTACATAATCAGTTAGTTAAAAATGGAATTGAAGTTGTTTCTGAAGAAAATGAATTTGTTCATGTTTCCGGTCACCCAAATCAAGAAGATTTAAAAGATATGTATAATTGGGTTAAACCTAAATCTATCATTCCGGTGCATGGTGAGCACCGCCATATGATGGAGCATATAAATTTCGCAAAAGAAATGCAGATACCTTACCCAGTTCAAATAGAAAATGGTGATATAGTTCAAATTCATCCTGGCGAACAACCCCATGTTGTTGATAAAGCCCCCGTTGGGCGCATGTATGTAGATGGGAATATTAGTATTAGTGAGGATTCTCAGACAATGAAAGAAAGAAAAAATTTAGCAAACAACGGTTATTTAGAAGTTACGATTATTATCAATGATAAAGGTAAGGTTGTTAAGAAGCCAATTATTTCATTTAAAGGCTTACCTATTGAAAGTCAAAATGATGATTTTATTTTTGATCTTGAAGACAAGATAAAGAAAACAAGCAGAACATTTTCTTTAAATAATACTAAACAAGAAAATATCTTAATAGAAGAATTGAAAAAAAATTGCAGAAAATTAGTGAAAGAAAAAACCGGCAAAAGACCTTTTACAAATATTAATTTGGTTAGAGTTTAGCAATATGTTAAGTTGTTAGAACTTTAAAAAGTATTTTAATATATATGTATTTATCAAAATTATTTCTTCCAATACTTAAAGAAAATCCTGCCGAAGCAAAAATAAAATCTCACCAACTTATGCTTCGTGTAGGTATGATTAAACAATCCTCTTCAGGAATTTATTCTTGGTTACCTCTAGGTTTAAGGATTATGAAAAAAATTGAAAATATTGTTAGAGAAGAACAAAACAATATTGGCGCACAAGAGTTACTCATGCCAACCATCCAATCTGCCGATATTTGGAAAGAAAGCGGCAGGTATGACGATTATGGTGAAGAAATGCTAAGAATTAAAGATCGTCAGAATAGAGAAATGCTTTATGGACCCACCAATGAAGAGTTGATAACAGAAATATTTAGGGCAAGCATAAAATCATACAAATCACTTCCTCAAAGTCTTTATCATATTCAATGGAAATTTAGGGATGAACTTAGACCAAGATTTGGAGTAATGAGATGCAGAGAGTTTTTAATGAAGGATGCATACACTTTTGATTTAAGTGATGAAGATGCAGTTAAATCTTATAACAAAATGTATTTTGCTTACCTTAAAACATTTAAGCGAATGGGACTTACAGCTATTCCTATGGCAGCAGACACAGGTCCCATCGGAGGAAATTTATCTCATGAATTTGTTATCTTGGCAGAAACAGGAGAAAGCAAGATATATGCTGATAAAAGGATTTTTGAAATCGATACTAGAAATTTTAATTTAGATGACTCATCACTTGAAAAGATGAGAAATGAATTTGAAACATATTATGCGGTTACGGACGATAAATTTAACAAAGAGGACTTTGATAAGAAAGTGCTGCAAGAAAATCGATTAATAACAAAAGGTATAGAAGTTGGGCACATTTTTTATTTTGGTGACAAATATTCAAAACCATTAAATGCCAGTGTAGATTTACAAGGGGGAAAAAAAATATCTGTCAAAATGGGATCATACGGAATTGGGGTATCAAGATTGGTTGCCGCCATAATAGAAGCAAAATTTAACAATAATATTATGAAATGGCCTCTATCAGTTTCACCTTATGAAGTTGCTATTATACCCATGATCAGTAAAAATGATAACTCCAATCTAATAAAATCACAGAAGATTTATAAAGAATTAATAAAACATAATATTGACGTATTGCTAGATGATACAGATGAAAACATTTCAGCAAAAATAAAGAAATTTAATTTGATTGGTATTCCATATCAAATAATAATTGGTCAAAAATCAGAAGGCAATATTTTTGAATTTAAAGAAATAGACAAGGAATCACAAAATTTAAGTATTGATAAAGTTGTTCAAAAATTAACTAAAGAGAAAAGTTTAATTTGATCACTGAAATTGAAAAACTAGTCGCTTTTAGATATTTAAAACCAAAAAGGAAAGAGGGTTTTTTAAAAATAATATCTATTTTTTCTTTTTTGGGAATCGCCTTAGGTGTTGCAGTATTAATAATTGTAATGTCCGTAATGAATGGTTTTAGAACGGAATTAATAGATAAAATTTTAGGATTTAATGCCCATATCATAGTCAAACCATTTGAAAAGAAAATTGAAAGTCAAAATTTGAATAAACTTAATCTGCTGTCAAATATTATTGATAAAACGATGTTCTCTTTTAATGGGGAGGGAATTTTAATCAATAAAGATGACACAAAGGGAATTTTAATTCGTGGGTATCTTAAAAATGATTTAAAAAAAATAAATTTGCTACAAAAAGGTATTTTTGAAGGTTCTTTGGATAATTTTAATAAGAATACAATTTCCATTGGAAAAGATTTAGCAATATCTTTGGACTTAAAAGTTGATGATAAAATTACTTTGATGTCATCGTCAGGTATCCAAACTATTATTGGCACCCTTCCAAAACAGGAAATTTTTACTATTTCGTCAATTTTTAATAGTGGATTTGCAGAATTTGATCAGAATGTTATCTTTATGCCTGTTGAAGATGCCATTTCTTTCTTCGAGGCATCCGATGATGATCTTTTTTTGGAGATTTATTTAATAAAACCAGAGCGTATTGATGAAGCTAAGAAAAAAATTCAAGATTTATTTTCTGACTATTTTGTTTATTCGTGGGCAGATCTAAATCAATCTTTTTTTGGAGCTTTAAAAGTAGAAAGAAACGTTATGTTTATTATATTGTCTCTAATTATTATTGTAGCTGCATTTAATATAATATCTGGGTTAACAATTTTGGTAAAAAACAAAACCAAAGAAATTGCAATTTTAAGAACACTTGGTGTTAGTTCAAAATCAATCTCTAAAATATTTTTTTTAGTAGGTTTCTCCATTGGTTTTTTTGCAACTTTGACCGGTGTATTTTTAGGAGTAATGTTTTCTTATAATATTGAAAAAATTAGATCGCTACTTTCTGATTTGTTTAACATCAGTCTATTTCCAGAAGAAATATATTTTTTAAGTAAAATGCCTTCAGAAATAGATTTAAATTCAATATTAATTATTACCTTGTGTTCGCTAGTTATAACTATTTTGGTATCAATATTTCCTTCTTATGCGGCATCTAAATTAGATCCAATTAAAGCATTAAAGTATGACTAATATTATTAAAACAGTTAATCTCTCTAAAAGCTTTTTTTTGAAAAAAAATCTCAACATTTTAAAAAAGATTAACATTGAAATAAAAAAAGGAGAGCTTGTAGCTTTACTAGGACCTTCAGGATCAGGTAAATCCACATTCCTTCATATGATTGCATTACTTGACCAACCATCAAATGGAGAAATTTTTTTTGAAGGAAAAAAAACTTCCCTGATGAACGATGTTGAAAAGGATGAAATGAGAGGCAAAAAGATTTCTATTGTATATCAACAAAACAATTTGTTGAACGATTTTACGTCTTTAGAGAATGTTGCTATAGCAATGATTTCTTCTGGAAAAAATAAAGATTTTGCAATCAACACAGCAAAAAAAATCTTAAAAAAAGTTGGTTTATCTAAGAGACTTGACCATTTTCCAAACGACCTTTCGGTTGGTGAACAACAAAGGGTGGCAATTGCAAGAGCCGCTATAAACAAACCTCAACTTATTTTGGCAGATGAACCCACTGGAAGCTTAGATCAATCTACCGCAAAAGAAATATTTAATTTGTTTTTAAAATTTAAATCTCAAAACCGATCAATAATATATGCAACTCATAATAGAGAGTTAGTCGATAAAGCCGACTACAAGTTAAAGATAATTGATGGTAATATCAGGCGCTCAAATGAGTAATAAAAATAAAAATCAATTCACACATTTAAAGATCCATACCCAATACTCAATATGTGAAGGAGCGATTAAAATTATTAATTTAAAGGATTTTTGCAAAAAAAATAAAATTCATGCAATAGGGTTAAGTGATACCAAAAATTTATGTGGTGCATTGGAGTTTGCAGAAAATATTTCAAAAGTGGGAACACAACCTATTATTGGCAGCCAAATTAATTTTAAATTTCAAGACCAAATAGGCATTTTACCAATAATTGCAAATAATTTTGAAGGGTATAAAAGTATTATTGGTTTATCTTCAAAATCTTATTTGGAAAATAAAACCACAGATGAGCCACATTGCTCATTTCAAGAATTATTAAATATAAAATCTGGAATTACAATCCTTTCCGGTTCTTTTAGAGGACTAATTGGAAACTTATTTGCGAAAAATTTACTAATAGAGATTGATGAAGTCCTCAAATTAATAAAAGATGTATTTAAGGACAAATTTTATTTAGAAATTCAAAGGCACAACGATGTTGGGGAAAAATTATTTGAAGAATTTCTATTAAACAAATCTAATGATTTAGCAATTCCCTTAATCGCTACTCACGAGGTTTTTTATTTAGATAAGGATATGCACGAAGCCCATGATGCATTGATCTGTATAGGAGAAAAAACCTATGTAAATGAAAAAAAAAGAAGAAAATATTCTGATCAACATTATTTGAAGAGCTCAGAACAAATGATTGAAATTTTTTCTGATTTGCCTGAAGCACTGGAAAATAATTTTAATTTTCCTTATAAATGTAGTTATAAACCCAAACCTTCTTTACCTATCCTCCCAAATATAAGGACCAGCAAAGATATAGATGTAGATCAAGAGTTAATAAATTTAGCAACAAAAGGTATGAAAGAAAAATTTAATAAATACGTCTTTAAACAGAATTCTGATCAAGAAAATAAAAAAAATTTAAATATTTATAACAAGCGACTTCTACATGAATTTAACATTATAAAAGAAATGCGTTACTCAGGTTATTTTTTGATTGTTTCCGATTACATTAAATGGGCTAAAAATAACAATATACCAGTTGGACCAGGTAGAGGATCTGGAGCCGGCTCACTTATTGCTTGGAGTTTATCTATTACTGATATTGACCCGATAAAATTTAATTTAATTTTTGAACGATTTTTAAATCCAGATAGAATTTCAATGCCAGATTTTGATATTGATTTTTGTGAAGAAAAAAGAGATTTGGTATTTTCTTATCTTAAAAAAAAATATGGAAATGGCGTTGCTCATATAATTACTTTTGGAAAATTAAAAGCAAGAATGGCCATTAGGGATATTGGAAGAGTTCTTGGTCTTTCTTATGGATTTGTTGACTCTATTAGTAAAATGATTCCTTTTGATCCATCTAGGCCACTAGGTTTACAAGAATGTATAAATCGTGAACCAAGAATTCAAAATATGATTTCTAAGGACTCCCGAGTAAGAAAATTAATGGATTTATCTTTAAAACTTGAGGGACTAAATAGAAACATTGCAACCCATGCAGCTGGCGTTGTTATTGCAGAGAAAAATTTATCTGAGACAGTTCCTCTTTATAAAGATTTTTCCTCTGATTTATTATTGCCAGCAACACAATTTGATATGTATTCAGCAGAAAATGCTGGATTAATAAAATTTGACTTACTTGGATTAAATACCTTAACGATTATAAGTAAAACTCGGACTCTTTTAAAAGCGAAAAATATAGACCTAGATATAAACACAATTAATTTTGAGGATAAAAAAGTTTTCGAATTACTATCGTCTGGTCATACAGTTGGTTTGTTTCAACTTGAAAGTTCAGGAATGAGAGAAGCTTTAATGCAAATGAAACCTAATAGATTGGAGGATATTATTGCTTTGGTAGCTTTATATAGACCAGGTCCTATGAGCAATATATCTATCTATAATGATTGCAAACACAAAAAAAAAGAACCTGATTATCTTCATCCAAAGTTAAAAGAAATTCTGGAACCCACTTATGGAGTTATTATTTATCAAGAACAGGTAATGCAAATAGCCCAAATTTTATCAGGTTTTACCGCAGGAGAAGCTGATATTTTAAGAAGAGCAATGGGGAAAAAAAAACGAGCAGAATTAGAAAAACAAAAACAAAGATTTATTGAAGGAGCTTTAAAGAACGGAATTCAAAAGAATGTAGCAGATTATATTTTCCAAAAAATAGAACCTTTCGCCGAATATGGTTTTAATAAAAGTCATGCCGCTGCTTACGCAGTCATTGCTTATCAAACAGCCTTTTTAAAAACCTATCATCCCAAGGAATTTTTTGCCGCATCAATGTCAACAGAATTAGGTAACCAAGCTAAATTAAGTGAATACTATGAGGAATTAAAAAGGCTTAATATTAAAATTCAACGTCCATGCATAAATAGTTGCTTTGCAGAATTTAAATCTACAGACAAAAAATTTTATTACGCATTAGGGGCAATTAAAAGTGTTGGATTTGAAGCAATTAATCAAATTGTTAAAGAAAGAGAAATTAACGGTCAGTTTAAATCATTAGATAATTTTATTAATAGAGTCGATCCAAAGAATATTAATAAACTACAACTTGAAGGATTGGTAAAAGCGGGAGCATTTGACTCATTAGAAAATAACAGAAAAGAATTTTACGATAATATTCCTAATATTATACTAGCTTCAAAATCTGTATTTGAAAATAAAATTAATAACCAAATAAATTTATTTAATGAAAGTAATCAGACCCAAAAAAGTTTGAATAAAAATAATATTAAAAAAGACTGGCTGTTTGAAGAGAGATTATCTAAAGAATTTGAAGCAATTGGATTCTTTATTTCGGATCATCCGATTAATGAATACAAAGAAGTTTTTGATATTTACAAAATACAAAACTTTAATTCATTTATGATCTCATCCAAAAATGAAGCTATCCTTGCTGCAACGATAATGAAAATTCAAGAAAAGAAAACTAGAGATGGCAATCCTTTTGTAATTGTTAAATTTAGTGATTTGGGGGGTGTATTTGAACTATTTCTTTTTTCAGAAATTTTGGAAAAAAGTAGAAATATTCTTAAAGAAGGTAAGTCATTTTTAATTACAGTTTTAAAAGATTTGAGTAATCAAAATAATCGATTTAAGAGGATAAGTGTAAGAAAGTTAGCAAGTTTAAATGAAATTTCTGAACAATCCATACCTAATATTACATTTGAAATTGAAAATTTAGAGAATCTTAGAAATTTTTCAAATTTAATTTCTAAAGAAGGTAATACAAATGTTAAAATTATTATTAAAAATAATTCAAAAAATCTTATTTTTGAACTTTCTAATAAAAGAAAAATAAATCCAGAAATATTAAAATCGTTAAAAAACGAGCCTTATTTGAAAAGAATAAACATATAATAAAAGTTGTAATTAATTTGATTAAATTGTAAAACATCTACAAAACGCACACGGTTGTTGGTCCTTTGGACCGCCGGTCCTTAAATGGTAGAACTGTGGTGGAATAACCGGGAAAATATATTGAATATACCTAATTTAACAATTCAACAATTATTAGAAGCGGGCGTGCATCTAGGTCACAAAACTTTTAGATGGAATCCAAAAATGAAAAATTATATTTTTGGTAAAAGAAACTCAATTCACATAATTGATTTAGTCCAAACTATTGAGTTAATTAACGAAGCTCTTTCAAAAGTTTCGAGCGTTATTGAGAGTGGTGGTAAAATATTATTTGTTTCTACTAAAAAGCAAGCAGCAGAGTCAATTGCGAATTTGGCCAAAGATACATCTCAATATTATGTAAATTTTAGATGGCTGGGGGGAATGTTAACTAATTGGAAAACAATCTCAAATTCAATAAAAAAGCTAAAACAAATTAACGTAGCACTTGGAGGAGAGAATACAGGTTTTACAAAAAAAGAAATTATCAAGATGGGACTTCAAAGAGACAAACTCGAGAGATCACTTGGGGGAATATTAGAAATGAAAGGTATTCCAGATTTAATATTTATTATTGATACAAATCATGAAAAGTTAGCTATCAAGGAGGCTGCCAAGCTAAATATACCTATAATTGCAATACTTGATACAAATTCTGATCCTGCGGGTATTGATTATCCAATACCTGGAAATGATGATGCACGAAGATCAATAAATCTATACTGTGATTTATTAAAAGAAACTATTCAAAATGTACAAAAAGAAATTAAAATTTCTAATAAAAATAATGAAATCAAGCCTCCAGTTAAAGAAATTAAAGTTGAAGAAAAAGAAGATAAAGTACGATTGATTGATAAGATTAAAGAAAAAGTTATAAGCACGATATCAAAAGAAAACAATCCAATAAAAAAATAATTTTTTTAATGTCGTCTCCCAGTCATTTAAATAAGATTAAAAAACTTAGGGAACTTACCGGCGTAGGTTATGGAGATTGCAATATTGCAATCAAAGAATGTGGTGGCGATATAGAAGAATCAATAAAATATTTGCGAATTAGGGGATTTGCTAAGGCTGGTAAAAAAATGGAACGCATTGCAAATGATGGCCTAATTTGCGTTCATGAGGAAAATAATAAATTGTCAATAATCGAGATTAATTGTGAAACAGATTTTGCTGCAAAAAATTTAGAATTTTTAAACTTTTCAGAAAATCTTTCTAAATTGTGTTTTGAAGTAAAGGGAGATTTAAATAATTTAAAAAAAAAGAAAATGAAAGATGGAAATACTGTTGAAGACAATGTAATTAATCTTATTTCTAAAATTGGTGAAAAAATTACAATTAGAAGGTGCAATTTTTTTGATAATAATAAATGTATGAATTTTCCTTATGTGCACGCGGCAATAAAAAAAAATATTGGAAAACTTGGCGTGGTTGTCTCTATTGAATCTACAAAATTTAATCAACAGATTGAAGATTTTGGACACAAATTGGCAATGCATATAGCGGCATCAAATCCTCTGGCAATTGAAATTAATCAACTTGATAAAAAAATGTTGGAAAAAGAAAATGAGATAATTAGTGAAGAACTTAAAAATTCAGGCAAAAGTGACAATATTATAGAAAAAATTTCAACGGGAAAGTTAGAAAAATTTAAACAGGAAAATGCTTTAATTAATCAAATTTGGATTATGGATCCGAAAAAAAAAGTAAAAGACGTTATATCTGAATTAGGTAAAGAAAACAGTATAGCCATTAAAGATTTTGTTAGATATAAAGTTGGTGAATAAATAAGGTTTACCCTTTAAAATGCATATTTTTATTATGTTTGATAAAAACATTTATAAACAAAAAATGAATAAAACTTTCGAAGTTTATGAAAAGGATTTATCAGTTCTAAGAACAGGTAGAGCGAATGCTAGTATGTTGGATGTTATCAAAGTAGATGTTTATGGGCAAAAAATACCAATAAATCAATTAGGTACAATTACTGCATCAGATCCTCGAACATTAAACATTCAAGTATGGGATCAAAATAATTTGATGCTTATTGACTCTTCAATAAAAAAATCAGAAATGGGTTTAAATCCGCAAATTGATGGTCGGTTGATTAGAATTCCGATTCCGAATTTAAACGAAGAGAGGAGAAATGAATTAAAAAAAATAGTTAAAAATATTGCAGAGCAAAGTAAAATATCAGTTAGAAATATAAGAAGGGAAGCTAATGATGTATTAAAAGCAATGCTTAAGGAAAAGAAGATTAGCGAAGATGAAAATAATAAATTCGAAAAAGAAATTCAGAAGATTACAGATGAAGAAATAAAAAAAATTGATAAAAAAGAATCCCAAAAAGAAAAAGAGATAATGACAGTATGAGTTTACCTAATCATGTTGCCATAATTATGGATGGCAATGGTAGATGGGCATTACAAAGAGGAAAATCAAGAAATTATGGTCATCAATGTGGACTCAAGGCAATAGAAAAAATTGTTGATTATTCAATTAAAAAAAAAATTTCTTATTTAACATTATTTACCTTTTCAAGCGAAAATTGGAAAAGACCAAAAAAAGAAGTTAATTTCTTATTTAAGTTATTAGAAAACTATTTCAGAAAAAATATACTTAAGGTTATTAGAAATGGGATTAAGGTGAAAATCATTGGAAATAAGTTTAGCTTGCCAAGCCATTTAAGGAAAACAATAAAAATTGCGGAAAACAAAACTAGGAAAAATAATAAAATTTCAGTTCAATTAGCTTTAAATTATGGGTCAAAACAAGAAATAATTAATAGTATGAAAATAGTTAATAAAAAAAAACAAAAAATTACACTCAAAAATATTGAAAAAAATCTTTTTACCTCTGGTTTTCCTGACACCGATATTTTAATAAGAACTGGTGGTCAAAAAAGACTCAGTAATTTTTTGTTGTGGCAAATAGCTTATGCAGAAATTTTTTTTATAAAAAAAATGTGGCCTGATTTTAATAATAATGATTTTCAAAAAATTTTAAATAAATTTAAAAAAATTAAAAGAAATTTTGGTAAAGTTTAGTGACCGTTGAATTAAAAAAAAGAATTATTACTTCTATCTTATTATTTTTATTAGTTATTTTTTGTGTTTTTATAAATTGGCCAATATATATTTTATTTATCATAATAGTTTCAGGAATTGCTTTAAATGAAATTGCTGTTTTAATATGGCGAATAGAAAAATCTGCTTCTACTAAGAATTGGATACCTTTTAGGTTAATATCTTTTATTTATATTTTTTTCATTTTTTTACCACTGGCTGGATCTTTTTATAGTTTAGGACCAATATTCATACTTTATATTTTATTAATATGTATATTTTCCGATATAGGTGGTTACGTTGTAGGCAAAACAATTGGTGGTAAAAAATTAACCAAAATAAGTCCTAAAAAAACTATTTCGGGAAGCATTGGTTCTTTTTGTTTTTCCTTAGCTTCCCCTCTATTATTCTACATTTTTAATCAATCTGAACATTACTATTCATTTAATAATTTTTTATTATGTTTGCAAATATCATTAGTGTGTCAATTGGGGGATATATTTATTTCTTATATTAAAAGAAAAGCTAAAGTTAAAAATACAGGAAATTTTTTACCAGGTCATGGCGGTTTGCTAGATAGAATTGATGGTATAATTTTTGCAATACCATTCATTTGGATTCACATGAATGGCTTAAATGCATATTTTGAAATAATGAAGGATGTAATGTCAAGACTGTAAAATGAAAAAAAGTATTGCAATACTAGGATCAACAGGATCTATCGGTAAATATATGTTGGATATTATCAGAAAAGATAAAAAAAACTTTCAAATTATTTTATTAACTGCCAACAGAAATTATAAACAATTAATTAAACAGGCTAATGAATTTAAGGTAAAAAATATATTAATTTATGATGATAAATATTACGAATATACAAAAGAAAAACTTAAACATAAAAAAATAAATATTTTTTCAAGAAAAAATAAATTAAGCGAAATATTTAATAGAAAAATAGATTATACCATGTCTGCCATATCAGGTTTAGATGGTCTTAAACCCACTTTAGAAGTGATCAAATTTAGTAAAATTATTGGTATTGCAAATAAGGAATCAATTATCTGTGGTTGGCATTTAATAAAAAAAAAATTAAAAAAATATAATACTAAATTTATTCCAATTGACTCTGAACATTATTCAATATGGAATTTAACTAAAGAATATTCAAATGATGATATAGAAGAGATTATACTCACTGCTTCTGGAGGCCCACTTTTAAATTCATCAATTAGATTTCAAAAAATAATAACTCCAGAAAAGGCAGTTATGCATCCAAATTGGAAAATGGGTAAAAAAATTTCGGTAGATTCAGCAAACTTGATGAATAAAGTTTTTGAAATAATGGAAGCTAATAGAATCTTTAATTTTGATTTAGAAAAATATAAAATATTAATTCATCCTCAATCTTATGTACATGCGATCATAAAATTTAAGAATGGTTTAATTAAAATGTTACTACACGATGTTGATATGAAAATACCAATTTTTAATTCTATTTATGATGATAGGTTAAAATATATAGCTTCAAAAAAAATCAATTCTAAAACTTTGAATAATTTAAACTTTTATGAAGTTGATAAAACAAAGTTTCCTTCAATTAAACTTTTAAAAAAAATATCGAAAGAAAATACTCTTTATGATACCGTCATAACAATAGCAAATGATGAATTGGTTAAGCTATTTTTACAGCATAAAATTTCTCTCAGGCAGGTTGTGACAAATTTAGTAAAGATTATAAATTTAAAAGAGTATAAAAAATACTTTTCAAAAAAACCTACTTCACTTAACGAAATACATAAAGTTAGAAAATTGGTTAGGTTGAAAACTAACGATATAAGTGTATGATCTTTCGTTCAATGAAAAAAATCTTATTACAATCATTATTTTTTTTTATTTTTGCAATAACAATATCTTACGCAGAAATTGTTAAAAAAGTTAAAGTTGTAGGCAATGTCAGGGTATCCCCAGAAACCATTGTTATGTTTGGAGATATAAAGATAAATGAAGATTACAATGCTCAAAAAATAAATAAACTGTCTAAGCAACTATATGATACCGATTTTTTTTCTTATCTAGAAATTAATTTAATTAATGGTCTCCTAGAGATTTCAGTCAAAGAAAATCCAATAATCCAAAGCTTAGTCTTCAATGGAATCAAAGCAAAAAAACATAAAGAAGCAATAAAAGAGGTTATCGAATTAAAAGAAAAAACTTCGTATGTAGAAAATAAGTTGATTAAAGATATTCAAAAAATTAAAACAGCTTTCAGAAATCTTGGATTTTATTTTATAGAAGTAGAGGCTTACGCGAAAGAAAATGCGAATAATTCAATAGATTTAATTTATGAAATTAATAGAGGAAAGCGTGCCAAGATAGGAAAAATTGTCTTTATAGGTGATAAAAAATTCAAAGATGGCAAGTTAAGAGGAATTATCACATCGGAAGAGAATAAAGCATGGAAATTTTTATCCACAAAAAAATATTTAAATCAGAATAGAATTAAATTAGATACTCGCCTTTTAGAAAATTTTTATAAAAGCAAAGGTTATTATCAGGTAAAAGCATTGGCAACAAACGTATTATATGAAAAGGGAGAAGGGTTTCTATTGACTTATAATATTGAGTCAGGGAAAAGATTCAGGTTTCAGGATGTTTCTTTAAAAATATCAGAAGGTTTAGATAAAAGTTTTTTTACTCAAATTGCAAAAGATTTTCCTAAACTTAAAAACAAATATTATTCGCCAAAAAAAATTATAAAAATTCTTGATAAAATTAATAAGTTAAGTACGAAAAAAGATCTTCAGTTTATAAATTCTAAATTAATTGAAACTGTCAAAAATGACAAGATATTAGTAACAATAAATATTTCCGAAGGAAAAAAATATTTTGTTGAAAGGGTAAATATAGTTGGAAACAGCGTTACTGAAGACAATGTTATAAGAGGTGAATTAGAAGTTGACGAGGGTGATCCTTACAGTTTGTTACTATTGGATAAATCTGTAAATAACATCAAATCAAGAAATATATTTGGAAAAGTTAATAAAAATATTTACGAAGGTTCTTCACCGGAACTTAAAGTTATTACTATTGAAGTTGAAGAAAAAGCTACCGGCGAAATTTTTGCCGGCGCCGGAGTTGGTTCTTCAGGAGGTACAATTGGAGGTGGTGTTAAAGAAAATAATTTTTTAGGTAGAGGTGTTAAATTGGATGCCAATCTACAATTGAGTGAAACGTCTATAAGAGGAAAGTTTTCTGCAACTAATCCAAATTTTAATTATTCGGGCAATGAGATTAGATTTACAGCCGAAAGCACAAAAACAAGTAAAATGACATCATTTGGTTATGATAGTAGTAAAACTGGCTTTTCTTTAGGCACTACATTCGAGCAGTACGAAGATATTTTTATTTCTCCAGATCTGTCTGCTTACTATGAAAGTTTATCAACAAATGATAATGCTTCTACATCTCTCAAACAGCAAGAGGGAACATACATTGATACTGAGTTAAGATATTCAGTGATCCAAGACAAAAGAGATCAAAATTTTAAACCAACAGAAGGTTATAGAGCGTCATTTAACCAAAAGCTGCCTTTATATTCAGAATCTCCATCTCTTATAAATGGAATAGATTACTCGGCATATCATAGTTTCAGTGATGGCTTTATAGGCTCTCTTAGATTTCACGGAAGAACAATTAACTCACTTTCGAGCAGTGAAGATGTTAAACTTTCAGAAAGATTGTCGATACCCGGAAGATACTTAAGAGGATTTGAGGTCGGAAAAATTGGACCCGTAGATGCATCGGACTATATAGGTGGAAATTATGTAACAGCCTTAGGTTTTAATGCAGGACTACCAAAATTGTTACCTAACTTCACAAATGCAGATGTTAGTTTATTTCTTGATGCAGGTAATGTATGGGGAATAGATTATGACGCAAACATTGATGAATCGAACAAGTTAAGGTCAGCATTTGGCGTTAGCATTGATTGGTTTACACCCATAGGTCCCTTGAGTTTTTCTTTTTCAGAAGCTATAACTAAAGCAAGTACGGATAAACCAGAATCTTTTAGATTTAATATAGGGACAACATTCTAATGAAGTTGAAATATATTGTAAAAATATTTGTAATTACTTATTTTATTTTTGGAATTACTAATTCTTTTGCAGAAAGTAAGGTTGTTTATATCGATATGAATGAAATCTTAAATAAAAGTAAAGTAGGTGCTTTCGTTGAAAAAGAACTAACAAAACTTCATGAAACAAAATTAGAAGATTTTAAAAAAACGGAAGAAGATTTGAAGAAGAAAGAAATAGACCTTGTATCTAAAAGAAATATTTTGGCGAGAAATGAGTTTGATGCAAAAGTTAAATTATTGAATGAAGATGCCCAAAAGTACCAAGCTGAAAGAAGAAAATGGTTTGATGAGATAGCCATAAAAAGAAATAAAGCTAGGGCTGAAGTGTTAAAATCTTTGGATCCAATTATAGCTAACTATTTTGAGAAAAACCAAATTTTACTTATATTGTACAAAAGAAATATAGCTATTGGAAGTAGTGAATTGGACATTACTGATGCAATTATAGATCAATTAAATATAAAGCTACCATCCATAAAATTAAATTAAGAGTGAGTTGTAATTTTTTTTTTAAAAACAAGGGCCCTTTTTCTATAAAAAAAATAGCAAATATATGTGTAGGTGAAGTGCCTTCCGGGTTAGTTTCTAGTATCAAAATATACAATATAATAGATTTATTCAGAGCTAAAGAAAATGACATTACCTTTTTAAATTCCATAAAATTCAAAGAAAAATCTTTGAAATGTAAAGCTACTGCCTGTATTACGAGTAAAAAATTAACAAAATATTTGCCAGAAAATTGTATAAAAATAATAGTTGATAATGTTTTATTATCTGCAGCTAAAGTATCAAAACTTTTCTATCCTGAATCCGAATTTGATTATCTTGATCAAACTCTTATCTCATCAGAACAAATTAAAGATAAATATATCGATGTAAAATTTGGAAAAAATGTACTAATTGGTGAAAATGTTCAAATTGGAAAAAACACTGCTATAGGAAATAATTCTATTATTGAGCATGATGTAAAGATTGGAGAGAATTGTTCAATAGGATCTTTTGTTGTAATTAAAAATTCAGTACTTGAAAATGAAGTACACATAAAAGATGGAGTTAAAATAGGTAGCAAAGGATTTGGTTTTATACCTGACAAATCGAAAAATTTTAGAATTCCTCATATTGGTAAAGTATTATTGATGAGGGGAGTAGAGATAGGTTCGGGATCCACAATTGACAGGGGATCAATTAGTGACACCATATTGGGTGAAAATACTTTTGTAGATAACCTGGTTCAAATCGGACATAATGTCAGGATTGGCAAAAACTGCATGATTGTTTCTCAAGTAGGAATTGCTGGAAGCACAGTTATAGGAGACAATGTTGTAATTGGTGGACAAGCGGGAATTTCAGGTCATCTTAAAATTGGCAATAACGTAAAAATTGGTGGAAATAGCGGAGTTATTAAGAATATACCCGATAATAAAAAAGTAATGGGATATCCTTCTATGGATTTTAAAAAATTTGTTAAAAATTGGAGATCAAATGGGCAACAATAATACTCTTAACAAAGAGCAAATAATAAATCTACTTCCCCATCGAGAGCCAATGCTGCTAATTGAAGAATTAGTTGATATCGTGCCATATAAATCTGCTGTAGGCATTATAAATGTTAAAAAAGATTCTTTTTTTTTCCAAGGACACTTTCCGGGCCAACCAGTTATGCCAGGTGTGATGATTGTAGAGGCATTTGGCCAAGCTGCAGCTGCACTTACAGCTTATAGTTTAAATCCAAAAGAAGTTGAAAATAAATTGGTCTATTTAATGAGTGTTGATAAAGCCCGTTTTAGAAAACCGATTATGCCAGATTGTAAGCTTTTACTTGAAGTTGAGGCTATCAGATCACGCGGCAGAGTTTGGAGATATAAAGGAATGGCAAAAGTTAATAGAACAGTAATGGCAGACGCAGTATGGGCAGCTACAATTATGGATAGGAGTTAGCAATGATTCACAAAACTAGTATAATTGATTCAAAATCCAAAATTTCAAAAACAGTTAAAATTGGTCCGTATACAGTTATTGGTCCAAATGTTGAAATAAATGATGATGTTGAAATATCTTCTCATGTTAATATTACAGGCCGTACAAAAATTGGTGCTGGAACAAAAATATTTCCCTTTGCAAGTATCGGTGCTGACCCGCAAGATATTAAATATAAGGGTGAAGATACAACACTCGAGATAGGAAAAAATAATAAAATTAGAGAATATGTTACAATAAATCCTGGTACATTTGGAGGTGGTGGTTTAACCAAAATAGGTAACAATTGTTTGTTTATGATCTCTTCTCACATCGCACATGATTGTCTTATTGGCAACAATGTCATTATAGCGAATAACGTTCCCTTAGGAGGACATGTTACTATTGAAGATAATGTGGTTATAGGGGGAAATTCAGCTGTTCAACAATTTACAAGAATTGGAAAACTGGCAATGATTGGAGGAATGACCGGGGTTTTAAATGATGTAATTCCATTCGGTTTATCAATTGGAAATAGAAATTATTTACAAGGATTAAATTTAATTGGTTTAAGAAGAAGCAATTATAACAATAAGGATATTTTAGGTCTTACAGAAGCATATAAAGAAATTTTCTTAACAAAAAACCTTAACGAAAATTTAGATAAATTAAATGGTGAATTTAAAGAAAACCCACTTGTGAAAGAAGTAATTAATTTTATTACGAAAGATAAAAAAAGATCTATTTGCACACCATTTTCTAAAGAGTAAGATGATCGGCTTGATATTTGGGGAAACAAATTTTCCAAATGAAATTTTAAGAAAAATAAAAAAAAGAAAGTTAAATTATTTAATTATTGATTTAACAAAGAGAAAAAAATTTAAAAAAGATAAATACTTTTATAGCGTTTCAATTGGTCAATTTGGAAAGATAATTAAAATACTTAAAGAAAACAGATGCAAAAAAATTTTGTTTGCCGGCAAGGTAATAAAACCAAATTTTTCAAGACTTAAATTGGATTTAAAAGGAATTTATTATATTCCAAGAATTATCAAAAGCTCAAAACTAGGTGATGCGGCAATATTAAGAGAAATAATTAAAATATTAAAACAGGAAAGAATAAGCACTATAAGTTCTTTAACTTATAACCCTGAACTTACACTCAAAAAAGGAACTTATTCTAAAATTAGACCTAACAAAGAAGATGATCTTGATATTAAAAAAGCGATATCAACGTTAAGCAAATTAGACAAATATACTTTTAGCCAAGGAACTATAGTTAGAAATAACAAAGTTGTTGCTATCGAGGGAAAAGGTGGTACTGAAAGAATGTTAAAAAGAAGCAGAAGTAAAATACAAAGACATAAAGGTGTTTTAGTCAAGTTTCCCAAGAAAAAACAAGATCTAAGAATTGATTTACCAACTGTTGGATTAAAGACCTTAGTTCAATGTAGAGCTGCTGGTCTTAAAGGAATAGTTTTAAAATCAAAACAAAATGTTTTTTTAGAAAGAAACAAATGCATTAATTTTGCCAATAAGAATAAAATGTTTATTACAGCAAAATGAAAAAAATATTTGTTCTTACTGGTGAACCCTCAGGAGATAAATTGGCCTCAAAGATTATAGCTAATCTTAAAAGTTTAAAGCCTGATATAGAATATTTATCTGTAGGTGGTGAATGTTTAAAAGCTTTAGGGATTAAATCTTTATATGATTTAAATGAAGTTACTTATCTTGGATTTACCAATGTTTTATTAAATATATTTAAAATTAAAAAAAAAATTAATGAAACAGTAAATAAAATAATAGAATTTAATCCTGATATTTTATTTAGTGTAGATAGTCCAGATTTTACCTTAAGAGTTGCTGAAAGAGTTAAAAAATTAAAATCAAATATTAAAACTATTCATTATGTAGCGCCACAAGTATGGGTTTGGAGAGAACATAGAGTCAAAAGACTAAAAAATTTTTTAGACCATATTTTGTTATTATTTCCATTTGAGAAACAATACTTTGAGAAAGAAAATATTAATTGTACCTTTGTTGGACATCCTCTTCTTGAAGATAATGAAAAAAATAAAATTGATATAAGAAATGTAATTAGCGAAGATAAGAAAATAATTTCTATTTTTTCCGGTAGTCGCAGTTCAGAAATTAATGTTTTAACACCTATTTTATTGAAATTTATAAAAATGCTAGAAGAAAAGTACAATGAGATGCATTTCATTTTTCATACAACAAATGAACATAGAGAGACACTTAAAAACCTAATATCTAAGGAGGAAATTAAAAATTGTGATGTTATAAGTGATGAAAAAATAAAGTCTTATATTCTTAAAAAGTCTACGTTTGCTGTAGCCAAGTCTGGAACGATTTCTCTAGAAATTTGTAATGCCAATATTCCATCAATAATAATCTATAAAATTAACTTTATTAATTTTTTTATCGTCAAGATGTTGGTCAAAATTAAATTTGCAAATATTGTTAATATAACTGCTGGCAAAGAAATCATACCGGAGCTTTTACAGGAAAAATGTAATGCTAAAAATATATTTAATAAAGTTGATGAATTTTTAACTAATCCTGATCTTTCAACAAATCAAATTAATCAGTTTAAAGAAATAATTAAAGATTTTAAAACTGATAAATCTTCCGATCTAGTAAGCTCTGTTCTAATTAATAGCCTTTAATCTTTTTATGGTTTCGTTCTTGTCGAGAGACAAAATGAGATCATAAATTCCGGGTCCAAATTTAGAGCCAGTTAAAGCAATTCTTAAGGGCTGTCCCACCCCTTTAAAGTTTGTTTTGTGCTTATCAATTAATTCTTTTATTATTTTATCCAAATTTTCTTTGCTTAAATTTGATAAATTTTCAAATTCTTTTAAAAAATCATTCAAAATTTTCTTAGATAAATTGTCTAAAAGATTTATATCTTCTGGCAAAATATTAATTTGATCATTAATTATGTATTGAGCATTATTATATATATCAGCTAATGTTTTGGCTTTATTTTTAAGGAAATGTAAGGATTTTTTTAATGAATCGTCAAATTTATTATCAATCTTTTTTAAGTATATTTTACAGTAACCTGTAAGATTCGAATATAACTTATCTTCGTTTATATTTTTAATATATGTTTCATTCATTGATAAAATACGGCTCATATCTAGTTTTGATGGTGATTTACCCACACCAGATAAACTAAAATGTTTAATACTTTCATCTAAAGTAAATATTTCTTTATCTTTAAAAGACCAACCAAGTCTTAATAAGTAATTTCTTAAAGCATCTGATAAAATCCCAATTTTTATATAATCATCTATTGTAGAAGCCTTGTCTCTTTTTGATAATTTTTTTCCTTCATTACCGTGAATTAGAGGTATATGAGCAAAATATGGTATTTTCCATTTCATAGCATCATAAATTTGTTTTTGTTTAAATGTATTAATTTTGTGATCATCTCCTCTAATAACATGGGTAATATTCATTAAATGATCATCTACGGTAGCAGATAATTGATAAGTAGGAGAACCGTCTTGTCTAAGAATTATAAAATCCTCAATCGTTGAATTTGAAATATTAATTTCTCCTTGGACTAAATCTTTAATAATGCTATTTCCACTTATTTTGCTTTTAAATCTTATGACAGGATCCACGTTATTGGGAATCGATAAATTTTTTGGCTCTCTCCACTTTCTATTATATAGAAAGGGTATTCCTTTTTTTTTGGCACTATTTTTTTGTTCATTAATCTCTTCTTCTGAACAATAGCATCTATAAGCAAAGCCTTTTTTTAAAAGTTCCTCTGCAACTTTTTTATGTTCATTAATTTTTTCCGATTGAATATACTCTTTGTCATCATGCTCAATACCAATCCATTTTAATGATTGAATAATTTGACTTTTATACTCATCTCTTGATCTTTCTTTATCTGTATCTTCAATCCTTAGATAAAAAGAACCTTTTTGGTTTTTAGAGAACAGCCAGTTAAATAAAGCAGTTCTAACACCGCCAATGTGTAGAGGTCCTGTGGGCGAAGGAGCAAATCTAGTTGCTACTTTTGACATTATATATTATTAGACAATTTTTTAGAAATTTCTATATAAAGATACTAAAACACCTTGAACTTTCACTCTATCAGGACCAAATATCTTAGTTTCGTAATTTTTGTTTGCACTTTCAAGAGCCACCGAATTACCTTTTCGTCTTATTCTTTTTAGCATTGCTTCATTATCATCGATTAAAGCAACAATGATTTGTCCATTATCAGCTTGGTTTGTTTTTTTAATTATAACAGTATCTCCTTCATTAATGCCAGCCTCGACCATTGAGTCGCCTTGAATTTTCAAACCAAAAAAATCTCCTTTTTTATGGAATTCCACTGGAAGAGCAACTTTGGAAACTTCGTTTTGAATAGCTTCAATGGGTGTGCCAGCAGCAATATTGCCCAGAACTGAAATTTCTTTGTTGCTTGATTTAGAATTGGTATTATCCAAACCACCTTTTATTAGGCTTGGAGAAAAGGTGTTATAAATATCATTCGCGCTAGCAGTTTCTGGTAATTTTAATACCTCTAAGGCTCTTGCCTTATGAGGTAGTCTTTTTATAAATCCCCTTTCTTCGAGAGCACTGATCAATCTATGTATTCCTGATTTAGATTTTAAATTAAGAGAGTTTTTCATTTCATCGTAGGAAGGGGAAATTCCTGTACTTCTTATTTTTTTATTTATGAAAATTAGTAAATTTCTTTGTTTTTTTGTTAGCATAGAACAAATCCTGTACAAATCTGTTCTATAAAAGTTCTCTTACAATTACAACCTACTAAAAGTATTGATTTTACTGGTTAATTTGTACAATTTTTTTAAGTAAAGACGTTCCCTCAATATTTTCTAATAATGATTCACCTATTAAAAAATTCATTATTCCGGTTTTATCTATAATTTCTTTGACATTTTCTTCTGATTTAATTCCACTTTCCGAAATTATCGGACAACTATGAGATGATAAGATTTTATATAATAGCAAAGTAGTTTTTATATCAGTTTTCAAATCTTTAAGATTCCTGTTATTAATACCTATTATTGCTTTTTCAAAATTAAGAGCTTTTTCCGCCTCGTCAGAGGTATGTACTTCAATAATTGAAGTAACATTTAATTCGTTTGCGGCTTGATATAAATCCATGGCTAACTTGTTATCAACCCCGGATAGTATGATTAATATTGCATCAGCTCCAAAACTTTTTGCAAGAGGTACTTGATATGAATCTATAAAAAAATCTTTGCATAAAATTGGAATTTTATATTTGTTTTTGACGTCGGTGATATGTTGTAAACCACCCAAAAAAAATTTTTCTTCCGTTAAAATGGATAAGCAGGCTGCGCCATTTAGGATATAATTTTCAGCAATTGCTACTGGGTTATATTGTTTAATTATCAAACCGGCAGATGGGCTTGCTTTTTTGATTTCAGCGATAACCGAAATTTTATTTTGTTTTATATTATCAACTATTTTATTTTTAAAATTTATATATGATTTGTTTTGTTTTATTAGCGAATTAAGAAAATTATTAGTGTATTTTTTTTTAACGTTTAATAGGTCAATTTTTTTTTGATTAATAATTTTTTCTAGAACATTAGACATTTAAAAAATAGTTATTTTATTTAAATGTTCAAAAGCTTTACCAGATAAAATATGTTTTCTTATTGAAGAATAGGCTTCCACAATATATTCTGATTTACCTGACACAATTAAACCAGCAGCAGCATTTAAGCATACGGCAACAGAAAAATCATTGTCTGTTCCTTTAAATATTTCTATTATTTTTTCTGAATTATATTCTGATTCTTTTCCAATTATTTTTTCAAAGTTATTTGTTTTAATTCCTAGCTCAGAAGGATCAATCGTAAATTCTTTAACTGAATTATTTTTTAACTGAACAACTTTTGTTTTAGCGTAAGGTGAAATTTCATCCAAACCATCATCACTATTGACAATCCAAGCGAACTTTAACTTCAAATTTTGAAGCGCCTTAGCAAAAGTAGTTAATAAATTTTTATCAAAAACACCTATAACTTGTCTTTTTACTTTTGCTGGATTGCTTAATGGCCCAATTAGATTGAATATTGTTCTTTTTCCAATTTTTTTTCTTATCGGCCCAACATATTTCATTGCAGAATGATAATTTGGGGCAAACATAAAACCAAAATTTGTTTTATTAATGCTCTCCTCTATTTGTTTGGGTTCAAGATTAATATTTATCTTTAGTTTTTCTAAAACATCAGCGGAACCACATTTGGATGATACAGCTTTATTCCCATGTTTTGCGACTTTTATTCCGTAGCTTGCAAGCAATAAGGCTGATGCCGTTGAAATATTTAGAGTGTTCTTTCCATCACCACCAGTTCCACATGTATCAATTACATTTCCTTCAATATTTACTGCTTTTGCTTTGTTTCTTAATACATATACTCCACCGGCAATTTCATCGGGAGATTCACCTTTATCTGAAAGTAAAATTAAAAAATCGTATATCTGATCATCTTTAGCTTGGCCAGACATTATGGTTTCGAAAACTGATTTACTTTCTTCAAAGTTTAGATTTTCTTTTTTTTTTAATTTTTCTAAAAATTTTTCCATTACTCAACTTTATATTTTAAAAAGTTTTTTAGAATATTTATACCCAATCTAGTTTTAATACTTTCGGGATGAAATTGTACGCCATGAACATTGTATTTTTTATGCATAATTCCCATAATTACTTTATTGTTAGTTTCAGCCGTTATTATTAAATTTTTCCCTAAATTTTTTTTATCAACTATTAAACTATGATATCGGGTAGCTTCAAATGTTTTATTTAAACCTTTTAAAATACCTTTGTTCTTGTGTTTGATGACACTTAATTTACCGTGCATTAATTCTTTAGCGTGAATTATTTTTGATCCAAAAGCTTGACCAATTATCTGATGGCCAAGACAAACTCCTAATATTGGAATTTTAGAAGCAAAATATTTTACAATTTTTGGACAATATCCAGAATTTTTTGGATATCCTGGACCAGGTGAAATAACAATTTTTTTAAATTTTTTTCTTTTAATTTGATCAATCGTTATTTTATTGTTTCTATGAACTTCAACATTACACTTCAAGCTAGATAAATAATGATAAAGGTTATACGTAAAACTGTCATAATTATCTATTAATAAAATTTTCATTTAACTTGCTGCGGTGATTAGGGCTTTAGCTTTATTAACAGTTTCTTGGTATTCTTTTTCAGGAACACTATCTGCTACTATTCCCGCACCTGCCTGTATATAAAATTTATTTTTTTTTACTAATGCAGTTCTTAGAGCAATGCATGTGTCAAAATCACCATTGGAAGAAAAATATCCAATCCCTCCCGCATAAATTTTTCTTTTTGTATTTTCTAATTCATCGATTATTTCCATGGCTCTAATTTTTGGCGCACCAGAAACTGTTCCCGCAGGGAAACCAGACAAAAGAGTATCAATTTTACTATTTTTTTTATTAAACGTTCCCTCTACGTTTGAAACAATGTGCATTACATGTGAATATTTTTCAATTTTAAAACTTTCAGTAACTTTTACTGAATTTACATTAGAAATTTTACCCACGTCATTTCTTCCTAAATCTAACAGCATTAAGTGTTCCGCCAGCTCTTTTTTATCCCTTAACAATTCTTTTTTATAAAAGTCGTCCATTTTTCTATTTTTTCCCCTAGGCCTTGTTCCAGCTATAGGTCTTATTGTTACCTTGTTATTTCTCAATCTAACCAATATTTCTGGACTTGTGCCGATAATTTGGAAATCATTAAAATTAAAAAAATACATAAATGGAGATGGATTAGTTATTCTCAGTTTTTTATAAATTTCTATTGGACTTTTATTTAACCTGGTTTCAAATCTTTGACTAAGGACAACTTGGAAAATATCGCCGTTTTTTATGTATTTTTTAGCTTTTAGGACAATATTTTTAAAATATTTTTTAGCAATATTGCTTTTTACTTTTGATTTTTTTTGTTTATTAGGGATGTTTGATGGAGAAGAATTATTTATTATTGTTAATAATTTTAGCTTTTCAATTTCAAGTTTTATGTCTAATAATTTCTTTTGGTAATTTGTAATTTTTTCGTCAGAATAACAATTAACTATATAATGTATATTTTTTTTAAGATTATCATGGATAATTAAAGATCTAGGTCTGATTAATCTTATATCTGGTAAATTTAAATCGTCCTTACAGTTATTGGGAATTTTTTCTATATAGCGTATTATATCATATGAAAAAAAACCTGAAAGTAAAGAGCAAAGGGGAGGTAGATTTTTAGGAGACTTAAATTTGAAATCTTCTACCAATTTGTTTAAGTAAGCATGTGGATTTGTCTTAATTTTAATTTTTTTTCTATTTTTCAAATAAAAAACTTTGTTTTTATTAAATTCCCAGATTTTATCTGGATTTCTACCAAAAATTGTATATCGACCTTTTATTTTCCCTTTTTCTACCGATTCAAAGACAAAGCTATTTTTTTCTTTTAAAAAATTATCAATTAAATTTTCAATAATATATTTATTTTTAAAATTTTCCGAATGGTAAATAATTTGATTATTTTTATTTTTATGTTTTTTTTTAAAGTTTTTTAGATTCGTATTAATTATCATCTAAAGTAATTTTTTAATCTTTCCAGAGTTTTATAATTCACTTCAACTTTATATTTTTGATTGATGTAGTGATCAAATGAAGAGTATATATTATTTTTTAAGCCTATTATTGCTTCATAGTAATATTTATTATATTCATCTGAAGTTTTATCTAAACTAGGCTTTTGTATTTCTTTAATCCAAACCAGAAAAGTTTTATTTTTTTCAATTTCATTTATTAATGTGAAACTTTTTTCACTAAGACCAAATATTTGCTTATTGGATTTTGTTGAGAAAAAATTATTGTCACTTATGCTATTTATCGAAATATTCCTAATATCCGTCTGACTTGACTTTGCTAGTTTAACAAAATCCGACTCCGCAAAAGAGTTTGTATTAATTTTTGTCATTAATTTTGCATTATATTCAAATATATCTCTGTTGATTAAACCTTTTATTATTTTTTCTTTGAATTTTTTAGAGACAATATTAGGAATAGAATTTTTAATTTCATCAATAATCACAAGTGCAAATTCGTTTTCATATTCTAATAAATTAATGTCATTAACTTCTTTGAATTTTAATCCGAAAATTTTACTTACTAGATCTTGTTTTATATTTTCTTGAAGAGTGCCATTTTCATTATCGCCGTCCTTATTAATAGACTTTATAGCAGTAATATTTAAATTATAATTTTTTATGATTTGTTCGTAGCTAGAACCATTTATTATCAAACTTTCTATTTCATCTATTTTTTCAAAAAAAAGTTCATTATATTCTTCTGAATCAACAAGTGATAATGGATTGATAGATGCAAATCTAACGGAAACGAAATCTTCTTTTAAACTATCTCGATTATCGTCAATATATTTTTTTATACTTGCTTTATCGAAATCTTGTTCTTTTTTATAAAGAGAATTTAAACTTATAGCTTGAACAGTAAGTTTTTTATTTTGATAATCGTAAACATTTTTTATTAAAAAACTTGGTGGAAAAACTCCTCCACTGAGATAATTGAATAATAATTTATTTGTAACTTCATCTTTTAAATTTTTTTCATAAAGAGCTGCGCTAAAATTATTAGATAATAAGAATTTTTCATATTTGGTTCTTGAAAATTGATTTTTTTTATCAAGAAATTTTTCATCTTTTTTTATTATTTCAGATAAAATTTTATCTGAGAGAACTAAATCCAAGTCCTTTGATTGTAAAGATAAAGTGTTTTTATTAATTAATCCTGATAACAACTCTTCAATCATTGAATTGTCAATATTCTTTCTGATAATTTCTGGATTTATATTTAATGAATATATATATTCCTCGAAATCTTTTATGGAAATATTATAATTATTAATTTTTGCTACTGTGTTTTGAGCACCTCCCCTGAATACACCGCCCATCCCCCAAAAAATGAATGGAATAATAATAATAATAAGTAATAATTTTGCCCAAAAAGACTTTGTAAAGTTTCTGAAAGAATTAAGCATTATGAATCGTAAAGTTATTTGATTTATAGATTACATGTCTATAAATTAAAACTAGATTCATGACGTACAAATACGAGTATTTTATTGCAAATTGGAAAATGTTTGGTGATTTTTCATCACTCAAGATAATAAATTCAGTCAATAATTATATTAACAAAATAAAGTCAAGAAAAAATAAAGTTATATTTTGTGTCCCAAGTACTTTGGTTGGCCATTTTTCCAATAGATTAAAGAAAAGTAAAATCATTATTGGAGCGCAAAATTGTCATTACCTAAATGAATATGGCCCCCACACTGGTTCAATTAATTCAAAAATGATTAAAAGCGCTGGTGCGAAGTATGTAATTTTAGGTCACTCGGAAAATAGAGCTGATGGAGATACGGATAATATAATTAATAATAAGATTAAATCTGCGATAAAGAACAATCTTGTCGTTATTTTTTGTATCGGAGAAACTTTAAAGCAAAGAAAACAAAAATTAACTAATAAAATTTTATCTTTACAAATTGATAAGGGGCTTAAGTTAGTAAAAAATCTAAAAAAAATTATTATTTCATATGAACCCATTTGGTCTATTGGAACCGGAATAATTCCAGCACATAAAGAATTAACTGAAACGATTTCTTTTATAAGAAATAAATTAAATAAAAAGTTTAAAAAAAAACATTCTGTTAAAATAATTTATGGCGGTTCAGTAAATGCAAAAAACGTCAGAAAATTGATTGCAATTCAAGATATAAGTGGTTTTTTGATAGGAGGAGCGTCACAATCAGGAAAAAAATTTATTGATATAATAAAAAATTGTTATATGTAACCTTCATGGAAAATATTCTTCTTACATTAAATATTATATTTGCAATTATTTTAATTATTCTGATATTGTTCCAAAAATCCGAGGGAGGAGCTCTTGGAATTGGTGCTTCCCAAGATAGCTTCATGTTTTCAAGATCTGCTGGTAATTTTTTTACCAAAGCAACCGCAATAATTGCTACTTTGTTTATAATTTGCAGTTTGAGCTTAACTATTATTGGTAGGAAAGATTTGCCTACCTCTACTTCAGTTATAGACAAGATTGAAGAAAAGGAAGACGATTCATTACCCAAAATTCCTAAAAACAATAATTAATACTTTAAAAATAAAAATTTGTTCTTTATACTGGTCTTCCATGGCGCGATATATATTTGTCACGGGCGGCGTGGTATCATCTCTTGGAAAAGGATTATCTTCAGCATCTTTAGCTGCGTTGTTACAGTTAAGAGGATTCAAAGTTAGAGTTAGAAAATTAGATCCATATTTAAATGTAGACCCGGGAACAATGAATCCATTTCAACACGGAGAAGTTTTTGTAACAGACGATGGAGCAGAAACTGATTTAGACATAGGTCATTATGAAAGATTTACAGGAATCTCCGCTACTCAATCTGACAATATTACAACCGGTGGTATTTACAGCGACATAATCAAAAAAGAAAGAAGAGGAGATTATCTTGGAGGAACGGTTCAAGTTGTTCCACATGTTACTGATCGTATAAAAAAATTTATTTTACATAATATAAAGGATGAGGACTTTATTATTTGCGAAATTGGAGGAACAGTTGGAGATATAGAAAGTTTACCATTTCTTGAAGCAATCAGGCAATTTTCAAATGATATTGGAAGAAAAAATAGTTTATTTGTTCATTTAACTTTAGTTCCTTATCTTAAAGCTTCGGGAGAACTTAAGACAAAACCAACTCAACACTCAGTTAAAGAGCTAAGAAGTTTAGGAATTCAGCCTGACATAATAATTTGTAGATCAGAAAAAGAAATTCCAAAAATAGAAAAAAAAAAAATATCTTTATTTTGTAACGTTCATATAGATGATGTTATTGAGACAGTTGATGTACGAACTATATATGAAGCTCCAATTAGCTTTCACAAAGAAAAACTTGATAATCAAGTACTATCGTATTTTAATATTAAAAATAAGAAATCTCCAAATCTTAGCAAATGGAAAAATATTACTTCCAAAGTTTTGAATCCGAGAAATAATGTAAACATAGGTATTATAGGTAAGTATGTTAACCTAAAAGATGCTTATAAATCTTTAGATGAAGCACTAATTCACGGAGGAATATCAAATAATCTCAAAGTTAATTTAAAAAGAATAGATTCTGAGAATTTGAAACCTGAAAATATCAAACCATTGTTAAAAGATGTATCGGGAGTTCTTATTCCCGGTGGTTTTGGTAAAAGGGGCAGCGAAGGTAAAATTACTGCCATAAAATATGCAAGATTGAACAATATACCTTTCTTTGGAATTTGTTTTGGTATGCAAATGGCAGTTATTGAAGCAGCTAGAAATTTACTGAACATCAAAAACGCTTCTACCAGCGAATTCGGAAATAATTGTACTCCAGTTGTTGGATTACTTGAGGAATGGAAAAAGGGAAAAAAAAGAATTAAGGGAAGTAAGAAAAATTTGGGAGGAACAATGAGATTGGGTTTATATGAAGCTGTACTAAAAAATAATTCATTGATATCTAAAATATATTCTGTGAAAAAAATTAAAGAAAGACACAGACATAGATATGAGGTAAATATTGAATACAAGGAGGATTTTGAAAAAAAAGGTTTTATTTTTTCTGCTTTATCTCCAGATGGTATGCTTCCCGAGATAATCGAATTAAAAAATCATCCATGGTTCGTGGGAGTTCAGTTTCACCCAGAATTTAGATCGAGACCTTTTACACCTCATCCACTATTTTCATCTTTTATTAAAGCAGCAGAAATGAATAAGAGTAAAAATTAATGGTAAACAAATTAATTAAATGTGGAAAATTAAGTATTTCAAATAGCAGTCCCTTTATTTTGATAGCAGGACCTTGTCAGCTGGAAAACGAGAAACATGCTTTAGATGTTGCTATAGAATTAAAAAAAATCACTGAAAAACTTGGCGTAGGTTTAATTTATAAAACTTCTTTCGACAAGGCTAACAGAACGAGTTTAAAAGGAAAAAGAGGATCCGGTCTTGAAAAGTCTCTTCCGGTTTTTGATAAGATTCGAAAAGATGTAGGAGTTCCGGTTTTAACAGACGTTCATACAGTGGAGCAATGTTCAATTGTTTCGCAACACGTGGATGTTTTGCAGATACCAGCTTTTTTATGTAGGCAAACTGACTTATTAATAGCTGCTGCCAAAACTGGAAAGGTTATAAATGTTAAGAAGGGACAATTTTTAGCGCCTTGGGATATGGCAAATGTAACAAAAAAAATTGAGGACTCTGGAAATATAAATATTTTAGTTACAGAGAGAGGAGCTAGCTTCGGTTATAATACTTTAGTATCCGACATGAGATCATTACCTATTATGGCTAAGAATGGTTATCCGGTAGTTTTTGATGCCACACATTCTGTTCAAGAACCTGGAGGAATGGGAGATAAAACTGGTGGACAAAGAGAATTTGTAGAGCATCTTGCTCGAGCGGCTATCGCAGTAGGTGTTGCAGCAGTTTTTATAGAAACACATCCTGATCCGGACAACGCACCTTCTGATGGACCAAACATGGTTCCGTTATCAAAGATGTCTAGCTTGTTAAAGCAACTAGTTAAAATTGATAAGTTAATAAAGAATGTCAAAAATTAAAAAAATCAAAGGTCGTCAGGTTTTTGATAGTAGAGGAAACCCTACAGTTGAAGCCGAAGTATTTTTAAAAGACGGTCATTTCGCTTCGACAATAGTTCCATCTGGAGCATCGACAGGAACCTACGAAGCTTTTGAGTTAAGAGATAGAAATAATAAAAATTATTTAGGGAAAAGTGTTTTAAAAGCAGTTGAGAATATAAATGGGCCAATAAAAAAGGCTTTAAATAATATAGATATTAACGATCAAAAAAAAATAGACAAAACTTTATTAGATCTAGATGGCACTGAACAAAAAAAAAAACTTGGTGCTAATGCGATTTTAGCTGTTTCTATAGCGTCTTGTAAGCTAGCCGCTATTGAAAACAACACCCCTCTATATAAATATTTAGGAAATTCTAAGAGTTACCAATTACCAATTCCACTTTTAAATATTATAAATGGAGGAGTTCACGCTAAGAATAATTTAGATATTCAAGAGTTCATGATACGTCCTGAAAAAATAAAATCATTTTCTGAAGCTATTAGAAGGAGTTTTTTAGTAATTCAAAATTTAAAAGGTATGATTAATAATACTAATGTTGGTGATGAAGGTGGTTTTGCCCCCAATTTAACAAATAACGAAGAAGCAATTGAATTAATAATAAAGGCGATTGAAAAATCTGGTTTTAAACCTGGTGAAGAGGTCTCAATTTGTCTGGACGTTGCAGCAAACGAACTAAATGAAAAAAAAACAATAGATTATTATTATGAATTAACTAAAAAATACCCCATTAAATCTATCGAAGATCCTTTCACAGAAGATGATTGGAAGTCTTGGAAAAAAATTACCAAGGAAACAAATATTCAGATAGTTGGCGATGATTTATTTGCTACAAATATAAGTAGATTACAAAAGGGAATTAAAGAGAAAGCTGCTAATGCAATACTTATAAAACCCAATCAAATAGGAACAGTAACCGAAACTTTGGAAGTTATTAAATTTGCTCAAAAGAATAAATTCAAAACAATAGTATCACATAGATCTGGTGACTCTGAAGATACATTTATTGCTGATTTGGCCGTTGGTACAAGATCAAATCAAATTAAAACCGGTTCTTTATCCAGGTCAGAAAGAGTTGCTAAATATAATAGATTATTAAGAATCGAAGAAGAACTTGGAAAACATGTAAAAATGGCTAATATTTAGTCAATGAAGCTTGTAGAAGTTTTAAAAAAAAATTATTTTCTTCTAGTTAGCACATTCTTCTTTATTTATATTGCATTTAATTTCTTGGATGGAGAACGTGGCCTATTTTCATATCTTGAAAAAAAAGAGCTTTACAATCAGAAAATTCAAAAAAAAATAATTTAACAGACGAACTTAATGACATTGAAAAAAAAATTTTTCTACTAACAGAAAATATTGACTTAGATTATTTGGAAATTCTTTACAGGGAAAAATTTTTTTACGGTAAACAGAATGAAAAAGTATATTTAAATAGATAATATGACAATTAGACACCCAGAAAAAATTTACAAACCATCAAATCCAATAAAAAAAAAACCAAAATGGATAAGATCCAAAATAACCAACTCTCAGAATTATTTTATAACAAAAAGCATAATTAATAAAAATAGCTTACATACCGTTTGTCAGGAAGCGAACTGTCCAAATATTACTGAATGTTGGAGCAAAAGACATGCTACATTTATGATCATGGGTGATACTTGTACTAGAGCATGTGGATTTTGTGATGTTAAAACTGGAAAACCAAAACCTTTGGATTCATTTGAACCATTTAAAATTGCAAAAGCTACAAAAGAACTTAATTTAAAACATGTAGTTATTACTTCAGTTGACCGTGATGATTTAGCCGATGGAGGCGCAGAACACTTTATAATAGTAATAAATAAAATTAGAAAACTTAATAAAAATACGACTATTGAAGCTTTAACTCCAGATTTTTTGAGAAAAGATAATGCTTATAAAAAAGTTGTAGAAGCTAATCCAGATGTTTTTAATCATAATATAGAGACAGTTCCAAGTCTTTATATAAAAGTTAGACCTGGTTCAAGATACTTTGCTTCATTAGAATTACTGAAGTCTGCTAAAAAAATAAATAATAAAGTATTTACTAAATCTGGAATTATGCTTGGTCTAGGAGAAGAAAGAGATGAGGTTTTACAAGTAATGGACGATCTAATTAGTGCTGAAGTTGATTTTTTAACAATAGGCCAATATTTACAACCTTCTGTAAAACATTACCCTTTAAAGAGATATGTTCATCCAGAAGAGTTTGCGGAATTAAAAATAATAGCAGAATCCAAGGGATTTTTAATAGTCGCTTCATCACCTCTTACCAGGTCCTCATACCATGCGGATGAAGATTTTTCTAAAATGAAAAAATTGAGAGAAATTCAATCTCAATGCCAACAGCTTCAATAACAAAAAAAATTCTCTGTTCTAAAAAGAATTTAATCAAAGTGGTACTTGATATTGAAAAATATCCAGAATTTGTACCATGGTGTTTAGGCGGAAAGATTCACACTATAATTGATAAGGGAAACAAAGTAGAAATTACAGCTGACCTTACTATTGGAAAAAGTTTTTTTAATGAAACATATAAAAGTTTTGTTATTTACGATAAATCTGCTGACTCAATACATGTAACCAATATAGGAGGACCCCTAAAACATTTAGAAAATAAATGGACTTTTAGGCAGACTGGCGATTCAAGTGAAGTAGATTTCCATGTTGATTTTGAACTAAAAAATAAGATTTTAAATATTTTAATGATTAAAACTTTTGACTTAGGATTAAAAAAAATAGCTGATGCATTTGAAAAAAGAGCTAACGAGTTATTTAATAAAACTTAAAATAATCCCTAGAGATTTATTGACAGCAGTTTTTTGAATATACAAACGACCTTTATTTTTAAATAAGTGTTTTTTAACTAAAGTTTTATTTCCCTTTTTAATACCGATATAAACTAAACCCACAGGTTTTTTTCTTGAACCTCCTTTAGGACCGGCTATTCCTGTTATGGAAACTGATACTCCAGTTTTACTAATTTTACTTAAATTTTTTAGCATAGATAGGCAACTTTCATAACTAACAGCACCATACTTTCTTAGGATTTTTTTTGAAATTTTAAGAATACTATTTTTAGATTGATTAGAATATGTAACCAAACCAAGAGCAAATACTTTAGAAGATCCACTAATGGAGGTAATAGCAGATGAAAGCAAACCTCCAGTACAAGATTCAGCAAAAGAAATTTTTAAATTTTTCTTACTTAATAATTTAACTATTTTTTGAGGTAATTTTTTCATTTTAAAACCATGTATACAACAAGAATTAATACAACATATAAACCTGCACAAATATCATCAAAAATAACACCCAAGCTGTTTTTAATTTTTTTATCAAAATAGCTCACCGGGAAAGGTTTAATGATGTCAAAAAGTCTAAAAAGTATAAATATTATTGCATAGAACACTAAAGCATCATCAAATTGTTTTGATGTGCCATGTGATATTTCGTAAAGATATATTGGTATTGATTGTCCAATTACCTCATCTATTACAACTTCTTTTGGATCTTTATTGCTAATTTTTTTTATATATGAACTAACAGCATATAAAGAATAAAAAAAAATAAAAAAAAGAAATATCAAAATAGTATTTGAAGAAATGTTTAATATATGAAATGAAATAAATAATAATATAGATGTTATTATTGATGCAAAAGTTCCGGGGGCAAATTTAACATATCCGATCCCAAAAAAAGTAACAAAAAATAAGTTTATTTTATTGATCATATTTGATTACAGAAGTAATAACTTCAGAAGCTATGGCCTTTCCTTTCCCAATTAAACCAAGTTTTTCAGTTGTCTTACCTTTAATATTTATTTCATTAGGATTTATTTCACATAGCTTGCTTATTGTTTGTATTATTTTTTTTGAATATTTTTTTATTATAGGTCTTTGAGCAATAATATTTATATCAATGTTGTTGATCGAGAAGTTTTTAGATTTAATTAATTCAATTATTTTTCTAAGAAAAATTGTAGATCTAATATTTTTATATTTTCTGTTTTTGTCAGAAAATAATTTTCCAATATCACCCAATCTACATGCACCAAGTAAACTATCGATGAGAGCGTGAAGAACTGGATCGGCATCAGAGTGGCCTTTCAGCCCGAGAATAAAAGGTATTTTAATTCCTCCTAAGTAAAGTTTTCTTCCTTTAACCAATCTATGAACATCAAATCCGATGCCAAAATAACTTTTTCTTTTTATTAAAGACTTAAATATATCCAGATCTTCTTTGTCTGTTATTTTTAAATTTTTTTTGCTGCCATTTATGCTCACTACTTTTTCACCATCATTTGTGAACAAAGCTGAGTCGTCATCAAAAGAATTGTTCATATTTTTTTTATGTTTTTCATATATTTTTTTGAAAGTAAAACCTTGTGGAGTTTGAGAAAATCTTAAACTGTTACGCTTAATATTTTTAAAAATTATTTTTTTTTCCACTCGTTTTGTTGCATCATTTACTTTTATTATAGGTACTACTGCATGATTTCTTTTAAGTTTTCTTATAATTTGATTTATAATTTTTTTAGAAGGAAAAGGTCTAGCAGCATCATGAATTAATACTTTTTCACAATTCATTTTTTTTATCTTTTTTAGTGCCCTAAATGTAGATTCCTGCCTGGTTTTACCTCCTGTAATTTTTAAGGTGTTTTTTGGATTTAATTTGTTTAGATGTTTTCTATGCTTTTTGTTATAAACAATTACAGTTTTTTTAATTGATCGAAAATCCTTGAATGAATTTAATGCATGTTCTAATAATTTTTTATTATTAACTGTTATATAGGGCTTTGGTATACTAGATTTTAGCCTTTTGCTTTCACCAGCTGCTAGTAGTATTAGAAAAATGCTCATTATGTATTATATATCAATAATATTTAAATATTTTATTATTTTCAGATGCTAGATTTTATTAAAAAAAATAAATGGATCTTTGTTATTTTTTCAATAAGTTTTCTATTAGGTATATTAACATTTTTTACATTTATTGATGAAAGTTTTATTGAATTAAATTATTTTAATTTTCAATCTCTGTTAGTTATAGATCTAGCATTGGTTTTGGTATTCTTTTTTATAATTGTAAGGGAAATTTATAAGCTTTTCAAAGATAAAGAAAAAGAAGGAGTAGGTTCAAAAGTAAATCTAAGATATATATCTTTTTTTTCTATATCTATTTTATTACCATCCATACTTATCGCAATATTTTCTCTAATTTTATTTTCTGTAGGACTACAAAAGTATTTTGATCAGAAAATTACCACGGCAGTGAATAATTCATACGATGTTGCAAAAAATTATGTAGATGAAACTAGAAACAATATTGAAGCTGACGTTCTATTAGTTGCAATAGATATAAATAGAAACGCTAAATTCTTTCATGAGAATCCCAAAATTTTGAAAGATGTATTGAGACATCAAAGATTAATCAGAAGATTAGATGAAATATATTTATTGGATAGTTCGGGAGAAATATTAATGTCTAATGTAAGAGATGTTACATTAGAGTTTGTACCTCCGCTTGAAAAAGCTTATGAACTATTACTTTCAGACAATAGACCAATTAAAATTACTGATGCGATTACAAATAGATCATCCTCATTATTAAAACTTGAAAGCTTTGTTGATACTTATTTGTATGTTGTAAAATTTTTAGATCCAAAGATTATTAACTATTTAAAAGAAACTAAACAGGCCTTAAATTTTTATTATAATGTACAAAACAAAAGAACAGGAATTAAAATAACATTTACATTAATTTATGTAATTGTTGTAACGTTGTTATTATTTTTATCAATTGCGATCAGTATAAAATTTGCTTCAAGATTTTTTAAACCCATCGTTAATTTAGTTAAGGCATCAGAAAGTATCAGTGCGGGGAATTTAAACACAAAGGTTCCAATAATAGAAGCTGAGGAAGAAATTGATAAATTAAATAAAAACTTTAATTTGATGATAGATAGATTAAAGGGACAACAAGAAAAATTATTATTATCAGAAAGACATGAAGCATGGGAGAACGTAGCTAGAAAATTAGCACATGAAATAAAAAATCCTTTAACTCCAATCCAGTTATCCATTGATAGACTAAAAGAAAAATATTTAAGCAAAATTTCAAATGAAAACGATAGAGAAAATTTTGAAAATTATTTAAAAACAATTAATAGACAAATTAAAGACATAGAACATCTAGTTGATGAATTTTCGGACTTTGCAAGAATGCCAAAACCGATTTTAAAAAATATAGATATAAAAAAAGTTGTTACCAGAGCTGTCGATTTACATTCTCTTTCGAATAATAGTATTAATTTTAGTTTTTTATGTGAAAAAGAAAAAATACTGATATCTGCTGATGCAGAACAATTAAACCGAGTTTTTATAAATCTAATAAAAAATTCTGTTGAATCTATAATGGATAAGTCAAAGAAAAATGGAGAATTTGCTTATAAAATTGATATAGAAATTAAGGAAACAAATAACTATATATACTGTACAATAGATGATAACGGCATAGGTTTTTCAAACAAAAATTTGGATAAAATCGTGAAACCGTATTTTACCACAAAAGTTAAAGGCACAGGTTTGGGCTTGGCTATAGTAAATAAAATAATAAATGACCATGATGGAAAAATTAATTTTAAACCAAAACATAATGGAGCAAGAGTAGAAATTATTTTACCAAAAAATGTCAGCTGAAATTTTAATCATTGATGATAATTCAGATATAAGATTTCTTATTTCTAGTCTTTTGAAGGATCGTGGCTTTTTTATCAGGCAAGCGGCAAACTATAATCAGGCTTTAAGTGAAATTGATAAAAAATTACCAGACATTGCAATCATTGATGTAAAACTTGACAAAGGAGATAACGATGGAATTGAGCTGTTAACTCATATAAAAAAAAAAGATGTTGATATACCTGTGATAATCATCTCTGGTCATGCCAATATCAAAATGGCGGTAGATTCATTAAAATCTGGTGCATTTGAATTTATACAAAAACCTTTTGACTCCCAAAGATTAATAAATTTTGTAAATAGGGCAGTTGAAAACTACGGTTTAAAAAAAGAAAATAAAAACCTTCAAAATAAATTATTTCATTCTTATGATCTAATAGGAAAAAGTCCTTCTATAATGAAATTAAAAGAACAAATAAAAAAATTATCCCTAACAGAAAGTAGAGTTTTTATTTTCGGGCCAGCAGGCTCGGGGAAAGAATTAGTTGCAAGAAAAATTCATAAGAATTCCAATCGAGCAAAAAAGTCATTAATTATTTTAAATGGAGCATTGCTAGATCCTGAAAAATATGAACTTGAACTTTTTGGTTCGGAAAATAAAGATGGAACAATACTTTATGGTGCATTAGAAAAGGCATCTAATGGTATACTTCTTATTGATGAGGTTTCTGAAATACCTTTAGAAACACAAGCAAAAATTTTAAGAGTATTAACTGATCAAAAATTTAAGAGACTAAATGGTAATCACGATATTAATGTAAATGTTAGGATAATATGTACTTCAAGCAAAAATATAAATAAAGAAATAGAGGATGGAAATTTTAGAGAAGATCTCTATCACAGATTAAACGTTGTTCCTATATACATCGAACCATTAAAGAATAGAAAAGATGATATTCCATTGCTAATAGACTATTTTTCTAAAACAATTCCATATTCATATGGAGTGCCGAAGTTTGAAATTGATGCCAATAACTTATATTTATTTGAATATGATTGGCCAGGAAATGTTAGAGAACTAAGAAATTTAGTTGAAAGAATTGCAATATTATCGCCGAATGAAAAAAAAGAAAATATTAATATGATTATAAATGAATCATTAAAAAAAGTTTCTATAAATAAAACTGATGTATCCGAAAAAAATTTTTCTTTTCCTTTAAAGGAAGCTAGAGAAAATTTTGAAAAATCATATTTAACTTTACAGTTAAAAAAATTTAAGGGCAACATATCAAAAACTGCAGATTTTGTTGGCATGGAAAGATCCGCTTTGCATAGAAAATTGAAAACTTTAGGAATCAAGGGAATAAATTAATGAATATTATTGTCTGTGGTGCTGGGAGGGTAGGATTTAGTATAGCCAAACAACTGTCAGCTCAAAGCCATTCAGTAACAATGATTGACCAATCAAGTGAAGATATTCAAAAGATTACTGAGTCAATCGACGTTAAGGCTATTGTGGGAAGAGCTACATTTCCTTCTGTTCTTGAAAAAGCGGGAGCAAAAGAGACGGATCTGATTATTGCTGTTACAAAAAGTGATGAAGTTAACATGATAATTTGCCAGATAGCTCATTCTATTTTTAACGTTACAAAAAAAATAGCAAGAATAAGATCACATGATTACCTTGATCCAAAATATGGTAAACTTTACAGTAAAATAGAACTGCCGGTTGATGTAACTATTTCCCCTGAATTAGAGGTTGCAAAATCTTTGCAAAGAAAATTAGAGGCTCCAGGAGCCTTAGATAATGTTCCTTTTGCTAAAGATAAAATAAAAATGTTGGAGGTTGCAATAGATGAAAAGTGTCCTTTAGTAAATATCCAGTTAAATAAATTGACAAAAACATTTCCTGATTTAGAGGCAAATATTTTAGGTGTAATAAGAGATGAAAAATTTTTAATACTCAACAAAGCAGATAAAATGAAATTAAATGATAAAGCTTATGTAGTGATTAATTCCTCTCAATTAAATAGAACTTTAGCAGCTTTTGGACATGAGGAAAAAATTGCAAAAAAGATTCTTATTGTTGGAGGTGGTAATATTGGCCTTAATTTAGCAAAAAATTTAGAAAAATCTTTAGTAGAAGCAAGAATAAAAATTATAGAAAAAAATAAGGAAAGAGCAGAACAAATTGCGAGTGAACTTGAAAATTCAATAGTTATTAATGGCGATGGCCTGGATGAAGAAGTATTAAAAGAAGCTAACATAGAAGAAATAGAAACGGTCCTAGCTTTGACTAATGATGACGAAAATAATTTAATGTTATGTGTATTATCTGAAAAATTTTCACCAAACAAAAGAACAATTGCCCTGGTAAACAAATCAAACTACAGCTTATTACAGTCGTCGCTAAAAATTGATGATTTGGTTGATCCAAGAATGATGACGGTTTCAACTATACTAAAATACGTTCATAAAGGCACTATAGAAACCGTATACAGTTTGCTAGATGGAGAGTATGAATTTATAGAAGCTGAAATTATAGAAAGTTCAGAATTAATTAA
>CEPV01094034.1_pt1 | contig 54819 bp, 46 predicted proteins | sample 530451 | NCBI WGS metagenome assembly CEPV01 (sample SAMEA2620097, study PRJEB7988) | marine metagenome | isolation source: saline water (ENVO:00002010), including
ATTTCGACGGACTCTCTCTCCGCCAAATGTCAACTATTATGTGGGTCCACAGGAGAGACTTACGTCTGTTCCCTCATCTGTTCCCTCATTCACTGGTGAATCCAGCATCGCCGAGAAGCACCAGATCCAAATTTTTGCTCAGATATCCCCCTGAATACCAGGATTTTAGTTTCGCCGCAAAGAAGTCGTCTTTTTCCTGTCCAGTCGACCCCACCCTACCCCCACCCCCCCGTGGCCCTGTTGGGACTCCTGCGGAGCTTCTAGTACTCAAATCCACTCAAACATCGCGTAACTTTCTGGCATAACCACATAAGATACGCGGTTATTTTGCTCTCTGGCTGAGTCAGGCTCAGCGCTACACGGGAACTGGTATCACCGTCTGCACAAACTTCATGGCGTACGCCTTTCAGAAAGTTAAGCGTCCCCGCAAGCCTTGTGATCGGGTACCTCTACTATGTGCAAGGAACGCATCCTGATCGCTAGCAAAACAGGCTGGTGCGATGCTGATGCGAATTGCTAAGATACCGTCCAGCAACAAGGATGGTGTCCATGAATAAACCACTCTGCGTCTTAATATTGCTCTGTGCATTGCCTGCCCACGCTGCTCAAACAGGCTGCGTGCAGGGTGATTGCGTTGATGGCACTGGGACTCTCTACTATACCGGTGGCAACCGTTACGAGGGTCAGTTCAAGGCTGGCGTTGTGCATGGGCAGGGAGCCTTAACCTACATTGGCAACCCCATCACAAGTGGCAACCGCTACGAGGGTCAATTCAAGGGTGGCACGTTTCACGGTCAGGGAACCTACACCTTTGCCGATGGCACCAAGTACGTTGGTGATTGGAAGGCTGGCATTAGGCATGGACAGGGAACCTTAACCGTGTCCGATCCCCATGGCAGCAAATATGTTGGTGCGTTTGTAGATGGCAAGCAGCATGGGCAGGGAACCTTAACCTTATCCAGTGGCATCAAATATGTTGGTGCATTTGCAGATGGCGCTATGCATGGGCAGGGAACATGCAGGACGATATCGTGGATGGACTTAAGTGGCTTAAGTCCCAAGGCCTGGTCAAGGATGATCAAGCCTGTATCGTCGGTGCAAGTTACGGTGGCTATGCTGCTCTGCTGGCTGCTGCCAGGGATGACGGACATTTCAAGTGTGCGGTGAGCTTTGCTGGTGTCACAGACCTGAATATACTCGTTAGCAACCAAATGAAATTCATTGGCGGTAGCGCAGTAAGAAAGCTATTAGGAACCAGCCGTAAGGAACGTAGTCTCTATTCACCAGTCAAACTCGCGGGCAGAATCAAGATTCCCGTGCTGATGGTGCACGGAACGGAAGACAGAACAGTAGCAATTGATCACGGCCGCAAGATGAATCGGGCGCTCAAACGTCAGAAGCTGAAGAACTACAAATATGTAGAACTTGAAGATGGTGACCACCACCTCAGCCTCCAAAAGAACCGAATTCGGCTGTTCGAAGAAATGGAAGATTTTCTTGCGACTTATCTCGACTGAATTGACCTCGTCACCAGCGCTATCCGCTCAATTGCCCGATTGTTCAATCTCGTGGGAATCACATTGCGGAATATGGGTGATCTCCCATATCCATGGACCTGCATTGCAGCGCACTCTACGTTAGTATCGGCTACTGTCCGCTATATTGATGGAATGTAATGTATATCGTCGATCACTATTCAAAACCACAGGTACAGTTGACGAGGACTGGTAGGCGTGACTGAACTAGGATTAATCCAAGGATACCAGCAAGGCAATGCCGAAGCCGAAACGCCGCAGATGAGCTTTCGGAAAATGGCAGCACTGGCATGGAAGACCTGGCCTTACATACGGCCGATGCTGAAGCATTTGATCTTTTTGGGCTCGCTATTTTTTGCTGGTGGTCTCGGCGGGCTGGTCACTTTATTTGTCGGCACGGATCTGTTCACCAACAAGGTGCTGGTTGGTGAGAAGCTGCAGCCAATTCAGGCCATGGTGCTGTTTGTGGGCGAGGACTATGTCACCGATGACCCGGAACGGCTGAATGACAAGCAGTCGGCCTCAAAAACGGCGCAACTCGAAAATGTTGAACCGGAACTGACCTGGGATCAACGAAAAACAGTGCGTAACCGGTTGATCATCTGGGGCATCCTGGGTGCTCTGGGCTCAGGATTCGTATGGCTCCTGATTCCCTACTACACCATGTGGGTCTGGCAGAGCATCAACCAGAATCTGAGGGTAGCCATGGTGCAACGGGCGGAGTCCCTGTCACTCAAGTATCACGATAATGCCAGGGTGGGTGATGCGATCTTCAGAATCTACCAGGATAGCGCGATGATCATGAACCTGCTGCAGAGTGGCATAGGCTACCCGATCATGACACTCGGCTGGATCATTTTGGCACTGCTATTTGTCATGGCGTTCGACCCGATTTTTGCAGCCATGATTATCGTTGTCGGCGTGCCTGTGGTTTGGGTGATTGTCGTCTATACGCCGCGCATACGGCGTCGTGCAATGAACAATCGGATGGCCAACAGCGATCTTACGTCGCGCCTGCAGGAGGTCTTTGCCGCGATCAAAATCGTCAAAGCCAATCGCGCCGAGGCCCGGGTGTTCGATCACTTCAATCGGGATTCCGTAAAGGCACTAAACACCGCGTACTTTCTGCGGCTGGATATGGTGATTCTTACTGCAATCGTGGCTTTGCTAGGGGGAGTCACCCTGGTTTCCGCCGAATACATCATGGTGACCTTTGTAGTTGAAGAACGTGAAACGTTCCTGGGCGCCTGGGCAGCGTCGTTCCTTGGCTTCGTTCTGTGGAATCTGGGGGCCTTTGAGATTGCCAGGCAAAGAGTCAGTGATCTCGCCGCGACCGGCGGCTTCTTCGTCGGCCTTTGGACCAGGATGCAGGATCTGTTCATCGCCCTGGACCGGGCTTTCTATCTTCTGGACCTTAAGCTGGACGTGGTGGATCCGGATGAACCGGTCAGCTTCCCGTCACCAATCATCGAGGTGACCTGGCGCGAAGTGTATTTCGCTTACGATGACGCCCATCCAGTGTTGCAGGGTATCGATGTGCAGGGCGAGGTGGGCATGGTGACCGCCATTGTCGGTGCAACCGGGTCCGGTAAGTCAACCTTGATGTCTATGTTGCTGCGACTCTATGACCCGGGCCGGGGGCAATTGCTGGTCAACGGCATCGATCTCAAAGATATGGCAGTGGATGACATACGCGCCAACACATCGATCGCACTACAGAAGAACACGCTGTTTGCCGGGACTGTGGCCAACAATATCGGTTATGCCGCGCCGAACAGGAAGCGTGCTGATATCGAGGCCGCTGCCAGGATAGCTTGTGCGCACGATTTCATCCAGGCGATGCCGAAAGGATACGACACCGAACTGGGCGAACGTGGCGGGAAATTGTCTGCCGGACAACGCCAGCGGCTCTCTATTGCGCGGGCCATCGTGCGCGACACACAGATCCTGATTCTGGATGAGCCCACTGCTTCATTGGATGCAAGGACGGAGCAGCAGGTACTCGCTAACCTGTCGGCATGGGGGCGCGGGAAAGTGATATTCCTCATTACTCATCGCCTGTCCACCATCCGCAATGCCGATGAGATTGCCTTCCTGGAGGATGGTCAGATCGTGGAACATGGGCGGCACGATGATCTTATCACCAGGGAAGGGGGTAAATACCGGAGTTTCGTTACCGCGGAGATCGCTGGTAGTGAAGTGGGAGAAGGGCTATGAGTGAAGTCGCCGTACAAGAACAAGATTCCATGCTTCATAGGGTCCTTGGCAAGAACACATTCGATGACCGGGTCGATGTAGAATCGGACATCAACACGATCGAGGCGCTCTCGATTATCGGACGTTGCATCAAGCTGATTACGCGTGCTAAGGGTCTCTTCCTGGCTAAATTCCTGCTGCAACTGGGGCTGGTGTTTCCGGTACTCCTGCTGCCATGGATGGCGAAGATTGTCATCGACAACGTCATACTGCAGCGCCCTTTTGGTGATACTGCTGTCGCCTATCCACCCTTTATGAATCCGATCGTGAACTTCGTGGATGGCAAGGGTCCGCTCGAGATTATGCTCACTCTGACCATCATATACGCCGTGATGCTGGTGACGATAGGGCGGTCAAGCAAAATGTATCCTGAGTTGGAGCAGGGCAGGGACGCAGCGACCCAGGCTGAAAATGCCTTGAGTGCTGGCGGTAGTAGTGGTGGTGGCATCTGGGGAGTCGCGGAGTTTATGGTGAACGTGCGACTCACTCAGACCATGGCGAATCACCTGCGCACGCGCCTGTTCGATCGCCTGAGTCGTCTTCCCATGACGGTACTGGATGATCAGCGCATCGGCGACTCGCTGTATCGGGTCCTCTACGATGCGCCGCACGCGCCAGATCTTGCCTACAATCTGACTTTGACTCCGTTCTTTATGTTGCTGTCTGCCCTCATCAATATATACATTCTGCAATATTCCTACGGTGATATATCGCCCGAATTGATATGGATCGCCTGGGCGACGTTTCCTGCCATGTTTGCCATCTGTTTTCCTTTTTCCGGCGTGTTGCGACGAACCAATCAGAACAAGCGGGCCGCCGGTGCTGCCACAACCAATGCGATTGAAGAATCCATGGGCAACATTGGGGCCGTGCAGAGCCTGGGCGGCACGGGGCGGGAAAAAGAACGGTTTGCGGATCGGAGTAGCCACACGTTTCTGCGCGAACGCTACGCCATGGCGGTCGTTATTGTAGTTTCTACAATTGCCGGAGCGACGACGGGCATCGCCGCTATCTACGTCACGATACTCGTCAGCGATCAGATCATTGAAGGCACGATGTCACCCGGCGACTATGCTGTGCTGTTTGGGGTTTACAAGGGCATTGTTGGGCCGGCCGGTTGGTTTGGCGCCATGTGGATCAAGCTGCAGGAGACCATCGCCGCGGTCCGACGGGTATTCTTCTTTGTGGACTATGAATCGGAAGAAGATCGGCGTGGTACAGTGGATCTGGGCACCATCTCTGACGGGGTTAGCATCCAAGGGGTTGACTTTGAGTATCCTGATGGGCATCGCGTACTCACCAACGTCGATCTTGAATTGCGGATGGGCGAACTGGTGGCACTGGTCGGCCCCACCGGTGCAGGCAAGACCACGCTCGCCTACCTGATACCATCGTTGGTGATGCCGACAGCCGGCCGCGTGCTCATTGACGGCAAGGACGTATCCGAGGTGGATCTGGACTCGCTGCGACGGCAGGTGACCACGTGTTCCAGGAGCACCTGCTCCTGTCTGAGAGCATTCGCGACAATCTGCTGCTGGCCAATCCCGCCGCAAGCGAGGCAGAGATGATGAACGCGCTGGAGACGGCTGGGTGTATGGAGTTCATCGAGTCAATGCCGGATGGCATCGACAGCGTCCTTGGCCGTTCCGGCGACACCCTGTCCGTTGGGCAGCAGCAACGTCTATCCATTGCTCGTGGGCTGGTCCGCGATGCGCGAATTCTGATCCTTGATGAACCGACCGCGGCCCTCGATCCGCGCACCGAGGGGCAGCTGGTCGCATCCCTGCGGGCTGCAGCTCAGGACCGCCTGGTCATCGTCATTGCGCATCGCCTGTCGACGATTCGTCGGGCCGACAGGATTGTCTTTCTCGAAGAAGGTGAGATTCGTGATGTCGGCAACCATGAAGAGCTGATGGCGAATCCGGATAGTCCATACAGAACTTTTGTCGAGTTGCAGAGCGGCTGAAGCGAGGCAGCTTCAACATTGGACAGATTGAAACAGGAAATGAGTCAGGAAAACTAAATAGCATGATCAATGGATTTGGCCTACCACATGGATAACCTCAAAGGAAACTGAATGAAAGACGAAATAACGAATGTACGACCTCTCGCGACGACTGATGATGGTCTTGAAGTGCTTGGTGGCAAGGGCAGATCACTTGCCAGGATGATTAATGCGGGATTTTCCGTGCCCGATGGATTTCACCTAACGACTGCTGCCTACAAGGCCTTCGTTGCTGACAATAATCTGCAGGCGAAGATAGTGGAACTTGCCCGGCCTGAAGTAACGGATGGCAGAGCGTCGTTTGGAAGGGCCTCATCAGCTATTCAACAGTTGATCGGCGAATATAATCTGTCCGCAGAGACCATCGCAGAGCTAAGCGAAGCCTATGCGGCACTGACAGATCCTTCCGGGGGCCAAGCAGCAGCTGTGGCAGTGCGCTCATCAGCTAACGCTGAGGACTTGCCAGGGCTTTCCTTCGCCGGGCAGCAGGAGACCTACCTGAATGTCTGCGGTGCTGAAGCCCTGCTTGCGGCAGTGCGCAACTGTTGGGCTTCTCTTTGGACTGCGCAGGCAATCAGTTATCGTCATCAGCATGGTATAGATCAGGGCTCGGTCGCCATGGCTGTCGTCGTCCAGATCATGGTGCCGGCAGATGTGGCCGGCATCCTGTTTACCGCAAACCCGGCCACGGGTGAACGTTCGGAAATCATAATCAATGCGAGCTTTGGCCTCGGTGAAGCGGTGGTCGGAGGGCAGGTCACACCAGACACGTTCATCGTGGATCGGAATTCCATGGCCGTGAAGGAAACGATCATTGGGCCGAAGGAGCAGAAGATTACTTCTGCTGCTGGGCAGGGCACCCGTTTGGAAGATGTTTCTGAAAAAGAGCGCGCTCAGTCGTCACTATCCGATGCTCTTCTCGGCGAGTTGGCCGGACTGGCCATCAAAGTTGAAGAACACTTCGATGGCTTACCCCAGGATATTGAGTGGGCCATAACAGACCGCAAACTTTCACTGCTGCAATCCAGACCGATCACCAATCTGCCGCCTCAACCTATCGAGGTGGAGTGGGAAGCTCCGCAAGGCATCAAGGGCCTGGTTCGTCGCCAGCTTATCGAAAACGTTCCGGATCCCACTTTCCCACTGTTTGATGAGTTGTACATCCACAAGGGATTGGCCGGCAGGAAGCCGGGTGGTAGGTCCGGCTTTACGACGCTGCATGGTTTCGCATTTCAGATAGCGGGATTTGCCACACAGACAAGCGATGAGCAATTTCGCCGTGAAATCAAAGCCCAGAAAGAAGCAGCCACCAGCAGCCCCGAGGGAAGAGAGCAGGAACAGCACGATCTGAACATGTTCCTGGACCAGTTGACAGAAAAGGAACGTGCTGACTTTCAGGCCATGGCTGATGGTTTGAAAACGGATAATCTGGCCAACGTGGTGACCATGCCGGAGAGCGACAATCCAACGTACGTCGCATTTAACAAGACCGCCGTAAACGACCGGCAGCACGCCGACTGGCGCGAAAGAGCCGTTCCGGAACTGGAGGCCGCCACCGAGAAGTGGCGTCAGGTCGATCTAAAGGCCGCTCCGGATGAGCAACTCCTGACAGGGATTCGGGAATTGGCCGCTGCCGAAGGTTGGTACTGGAGCAGTAACGGTGGCCACACTTTTGGTGTTGCCAAATCCACTGACGATCAGCTGCAATGTTTCTTGAGGGAAACATTGCCCGATCACAACTTTACCAGTGGTCAGTTCCTCTCAGGTTTCAAGTCGAGGATCATGCAGGCCAATGACGATCTATTTGACATTTGCAAGATGATCCGGGCTAGCAGATCACTCTATGAGACCGTCGTTGCCACCCCTGCAAAACGTCTGATGGGTGAGCTTCAGGCACATCCTGGCAGCGGGCCGATACTCGAGGCACTCGACAGCTATCTGCAGATTTATGGGCACCAGGGCTATAGTCTGGATTTTGGTGAACCGACGCAAATCGAAGATCCATCTACCTTGTTCGTTACCTTAAAGGCCATGGTGCAGAACGTGAGCTACGACTCGAAACAACACGAGGACCGGGCGACCGCCAAGCGTGAGCAGGCCATGAAGGACATCGAGGAGTTGCTCGACGGTCTGCCATACTGGCAGTTCCGGTACCGTCTCTGGTTTACGCGAAAGTACTATCCCATCCGCGAAGAGTCCTGTTTCGTCCTGGGGACTGCCTGGCCTGTGCTGCGGCCCATGGCATCCGAGCTTGGCCAGCGCCTGGTTGATATAGGCACACTGGCAACCGCGGAAGATATTTACTTTCTCAATACCGCCGAAATTGAACCTGCCATGCAAGCGCGTCAAGGGGGCAAAGCTATTCCGGAATACGTACAACTGGCCGCTCGGCGCCGTGAATTGAGAGAGGCCCGCAGACGTCTGCATCCCCCTGGAACGATTCCACCTGAAATCAGTGAAAATCCGGGCGTAAAGTTCAAGGAAACGCAATTCAAGAATGATGATTCCAGCGATACGCTGAGGGGTATTCCTGTGAGCCCTGGGACCATCACGACTCAAGCCAGCGTGATCCATAACGCCGATGAATTCGACCAGATGAAGCCGGGTTCGATACTGGTGTGCCCGCTTACCACGCCTGCCTGGACGCAACTCTTTGCCCACGCCGCCGGCCTGGTCACCGATATCGGTGGCATTCTGGGCCACGGGTCCATTGTTGCGAGAGAGTATGGTATCCCTGCGGTGGTGGGTACGGGCACTATCACGCGGCGGGTGAAGAGCGGGCAGATCCTGGCAGTCGACGGTGACGCAGGTACTGTGGTGATTCAACCTGACTAGCAGCATGGAAAGCCAGGATCTGATCATGATATGTTGGTTAGCCATTTTCAAACAGCTCGACGGTGTGTAATCGCATCCCTGTTCTTGACCTGACCAGAATCTCTGATATGGCGCCGGGAACCGCCCTCATAGACTAAGAACTCGGAAGAATGGATCAGCTGACCTATTACGACTGGATAACCGATACCTCCGTTGACGATCAAGGGGCCTGGTCGTTTGTTTCGGATGCCGGCTTTAAGAAAGTCAGCACGCTCATCCACGACCTCGTAGACAACGTGAGCAAGAACGGCTAGCTCCTGCTCAATGTAGGCCCCAAAGCCGATGGATCCATCCCCGATGGCGCAAAGAAATGCCTCGCAGGGATGGGAGAGTGGCTGAAGATAAACGGCGAAACCATATTCGAAACCACGCCCTGGGTATCTTACGGAGAAGGACCGACAGACATGGAATCGGCAGGAACGTTTAGTGAAAAGCAGGAGGTAGCGTATACGCCTGACGACATCCGCTTCACCTGTCGGAATAACCTGCTCGATGCCACCTGCCTTGGATGGCCCGGAGAGAAAGCCATCATTCCGTTTAACCAGGATTGGTCGTCGAGCTTCACGACCGTGAAGAGACTCGAACCCGGCGAGATCGAATCCGTCAGAATGCTAGGCATCGACAGGGAATTGAACTGGTCAATGACCCGGGAAGGCCTGGAAATCGAGGGGCCGAAGGAGAAGCCCTGTGAACACACGCACGTTTTCAAAATCGCGCGAAAAAACTCATTCCAGTTTGCCGGTGGATAGTGCCTGTGGTTAGCATGCATTCAGCCGATTTGCATCTCCTGCTTGATACTCGGATTGTGGAAGATGTGCAGAACGCGGAACTCACTCTTGGGACCGTCAAGAAGTATAGCGGTAATCCTCTGTTCGGTGAGGATAAGCCATGGGAGATGCGCTTCGACAACCTCTATGCCAACATCATCTACGACGACGAGGAACAGATGTACAAGTGCTGGTACAGCCCTTTTATCGTTGACCATTCGTCAATGGGGATGGCCCGTGAGCAGCGGAAAGAAGTGAAATATACAGCGCCTCGTGACCGGGAAATGGCTATCTGCTATTGCACGTCGAAAGACGGTACCACCTGGGACAAGCCCGAGCTGGGGCTTGTCGAATACGAGGGCAGCAAAGCCAACAATATTCTGTGGCGAGGCGGCGGAGATACCAAAGTACTTCACGAAGGGCCGCATGGTTCAGGGGTTTTCAAAGACCTCCAGGATCCCGATCCGAATCGCCGCTACAAGGCCATTCTTAAGTCCGAAATCCTCTCGGTAGCGTTTTCTGCTGACGGTATCCACTGGGGTCCGGCCATCGCCTGTCCAGAAGCCAATAGCGCGGGAGATACTCACAATAACACCTTCTGGGCGCCAACGCTGGGAAAGTATGTGGGGATAACCCGCCAATGGGGCAAACCATTTGGGCGCCAGGTTGCATGGACGTCGAGCGACGATTTCGTGAATTGGGAGAAGACTCAGATTGTGCTCACGGGGTTGGACGCGAATCAGCAGCCCTACGCGATGCCGGTCTTTTATCACGGTGGTGTGTATCTCGGCCTAGTCGCCATTCACGACCAGGATACGGACCGTGTCTGGGCAGAACTGACGTGGAGTCCTGACACAAGAACATGGCATCGTGTCCTTCCCGGGAACCCGCTGATCCCAAATACCGGTGACGAAGGCGATTATGACTGGGGTTGTGTGTACCCTGCGGCGAATCCGATCTTCCTGGAAGACGAAATTCGTTTGTACTATGGCGGAAGCGACGGGCTTCATACGAGCTGGCGAAACGGATTTCTCTGTATGGCGACGTTGCGTCCCGACGGTTTTGCCGGGTACGAAGCATCGGACGTGGCGGAGCCGGCGACGGTAACGACAACGCCTGTGTTTGATGGGACGGCGTCGCTCCGAGTTTCGGCGGATATTGCAGACGTCGGCAAACTCGTCGTGCGTGTTTTGGGCGAGGAGAAGCAGGTACTAGCTGAAAGCGAGCCGCTGACGGGTACGGTATCGGAAGCGGAAGTTCGGTGGCGGGACGATAGTGCTCTGGACGCGATCAAGACGAAACGAGCCCGGCTTCAAATCGCGTTCAAAGAGGCGACCGTGTATTCGTTTTCCCTAAAGGCCCGCGGAGAAGATTAGCGCGGGAAAAGACTGTAATTGGATAAGGGCGGAATTGTTGCATACGCCGTCGTTGTCTTGGGCCACGATTCCGTTGTTGTCTTGGGGCTCGATCTCTTCAGGCCTGCACCCTGTGAGCACGGCCGAGAGTATCAGCAGAGCCATCTCGAGGCCCAGCCGATGATTCACGAGGACTCTCCTTCCATTGGTCCTTCTCTTAGCTGTAATAATGATGGCCATTCGGATCGTTGATCCAGTTTTCGCGGGCCGAAAAGTGGAACCGTGGCCGGTGCAGCTCATGGCCAGGGGTCGGGGGTCGGAGTAGAACACATGCTTACCCCTGACTCATCGCCACAAGAAGACGTGCCAAAGGGCACGCTGACGAAACGCACCTGGAATACCAGTAGTATCTATCCCGGTACCACGCGTAACTATTGGGTCTATGTCCCGGTTCAATATGTCGACACCACGCCAGCGTGCGTGATGGTGTTTCAGGACGGTAACGCTTATGTTCCTGCCGAAGGACAGGTCCGAGCACCGATAGTCTTCGACAATCTGATTCACAAAGGTGAGATGCCGGTAACCATTGGCATTTTCATCGATCCCGGGGACAAAGATGCTCCATACGACAATCGAGCCACAGAGTATGTAACGCTTGAGGACACCTATGCGAACTTCCTTGTGGATGAAATCCTCCCGGAAGTTGCGAGGGAGTTCAACCTGGTAGACAATGCCGCCGGTAGAGCTATCTGCGGTATGAGCGATGGTGGGCTAACTGCCTTCAATGTCGCCTGGCACCGCCCCGATGTCTTTAGCAAAGTCATCAGCCAAATAGGTAGCTTCACAAGACTTGGAGTCGGGTCTAAATACCCCTATCTCATTCGAAAGACCCGTGGTAACCCCAAACCTATCCGTGTATTTCTCCAGGATGGGGAGAACGATCTCAACATTGAGGAAGGGAGTTGGCCGCTAGGTAATATCAATATGGAGTCTGCACTGAAGTATGCGCGGTACGACCATCGGTTTGAGATGGGTACCGGGGGACACGATCTGGCTCATGGCGGCGCGATCTTCCCGGAGACCCTGAGATGGATCTGGCGTGATTATCCTGGGGTAAAAGGCGCCGGCGACGCGCCAGTCCTTGATGCTGTGGTTGGTCAATGGGATGTCGTGATTAATGCTTTTAGCGGGCCCCGCCGCAACGAGTTGACTGTCGTTGCGAAAGGCGATGATCTGGCCGTTACACTCAACGACGAAAAGGATGGTGAGATCGAGGTCACTTCAATCCGCTTTGAAGATGACATCTTGAGTTACGAGTACGCGACGCCTCCGTCCCAGTTAGGTTGGGGCAAGGGATCGATGGAAGTCATGAAAGCGTGGTTGAGAGTCAAGGGAAACACAATGGAAGGCGCACTGACTAGCGGGTCGGATGCTGAGACCTACTACGACTTCCTGGTAACAGGGCAGATGAAATCTACGACGCCTCCGGCCAAGTGAATGGACCTGGGCGATCCTGCTTCCGGTCATAGTTGCGGACCACCCGCATGCTTTTGAAGAGCAGTGAGGTGCCTGGGCGCCAGACCATTCGATCTTTTGATGTCCTTCTGGCCAGCTCGTCAGTAGGGATTCGATGGCGAAATATTCCAGGATTCAAACGTGTGCACCTGAGTTGTGCCACCGGTTGTGAACATGCCGATGCCCACACTGTCCGGTTGTGAAGGGTAGATACGCCGCATAACAGCCTGCCTTCCATTTGCGAAAACCTCGACCACGGATTTATCAACGAATACGCGAAGCTTCAGCCGCTCGCCCGCCTTCAGCTCGAATGGACCGGCCTCGACATCCTTGGGCGTATCCGCGGGACCTGACTTTTGGGTATCGACTATCAGCCTGCCCTGCGCAACATCGTAGGAAATCACGGTCTCTTCCTGCCCGTCCGGCGAAACGCAGACCTTGACACCATATTCTGACGCATCGGAACTTTCCATATCGATGGCGAGCTCAAAGCTGTTGCCACCAACTCCGTCGATGACCAGATCGGCGCCCGGTTGCACAGCGAAGTTCTCCTCTTTGAAGGGCCTGTAGCGCAGGGCTTCGATTTCGCGAGGGACGTCCATCCGCAGCCCCCCATCATCACCGAGGGACAATACACGCGGCAGACTCATGGTGCCCGACCAGCCCTTCTCCCAACGCTGGCCGAATTCGGCATAGGTCATTAGCCAGGCCCACATGATGCGGCGGCCAGTGTCGTCTTGCATACTTTCCGGGGCAAAGAATTGGTTATCGACCCAACTCATCTGTGCGTGGGACTCAGGATAGAACTGCTCGTTCTTCCATTCGCCCAGGTAGTAACGGCAACCGAGGCGGTGACTGATACACAGAAGGACATCTTTGTCGCCAAGCTTAAAGAGGTCGGCGCAGGACACGTCTTCGTCAAGGGAAACGCCGGGGACACCATGTGCGAACAGATCTCCCACATACTGCCATTCGCCACCGAGGTAGGAGACTTCACGATTCCCGGATGTTCGCCGCCGAAAATGGCGTAATAAGTTTCCCCATCAAGCCACCCGAAAGGGTCCCATGACCTGTATTTTCCATGGAACTCATCGCCTTGCTCGGTCTTTGGCGTAATGGGATTCGTGTTGAGCTTTTTCCACTCGTTCAGGTCGTCATCCACGGCCACCGCCATAGCGTTTCCCTGATCAACCTGGTGGTAGCAAATGGTCGGTACACCGTCCCTGTTGATAAAGCAGTTTCCGCTATACATGCCTTCGAGCAGACCTGTGGGATGGTGGCGCCAGTGAAACAGGTCGGTGCTCGAGACGTGGCCCCAATGATCTGACTTCTTGCCAGATCGTTTATCCTGGAATATGTAGAACAGATGATATCGGCCCTTCCAGTAGATGGCACCGTTAGGATCGAAGGGTGCCGCAATGCCCTCCGGCATCACGAAATGATAGCCGGGGCGGCCGGGATCGGTCAGGATTCGCTCCCTGAGGTTGCGGGTAGCCCATGCAGACACTTCAATCTCGGCCTTGCGTATCCTGTCCTGTGCATCTAATGGGATTGTTTCCCAGTCAATTCCCTGGGTGTAAACGAGACGCCAGACACTGTCGGCTTCTTTTTTCAGGGTGTGTGTAGGTGATGCTTCCACCCGAAGTCAGGTGGGTCACGGGAGTGACAGTGGCACTATCGCCATCAACGACTACTTTTGCTTTACTCAAGTAGATCTCCATGTCTTTATAGTCGTGCTTGTCGCTCATTCTCTCAAAGCGGACTTTCAAACTGTCCTTGCCCGCGCGGTGATTGTCCTGCCAATCTTCCGAGTAGAAGTTAAGCAGAACATCCACGTCGCCAGTCGTCATGGCTTTGCTATGGGCCTGCATAGTCGCCAGAACCTGCGCCTCGACGCTCTTGTCCTCTGATGTACTCATCGCTTCATCTCTTCAACTACCTTGCTAAACATCCTATTTGCTCCTGCTTCTGTTACCACTGATTGGTCGGCGCCATATCCCATGCCTGAAGTGATTTGACGGTCATCGAGCTGCCTTTGCTGAAGAGTTCGATACCGGTGCTGTCTTCGCGGGTTGGATAAATGCGCTGGGTAATGCACTGCCGTTCATTGGCGAAGATCTCGATGATCGAGCGGTCGATGAAAATGCGCAGCTCCAGATTCTCACCTGGCCCTAACTCAAGCGGCGCAACCTGCTTCGTGACGATAGGGTTTTCCTCGCCGGCGCGGAAGAACATGGTGTAGGAGTAGTGTTTTATGGACTCGTCCAGTGAGGATTTCTCCAAATCAACGGTTAACTGCCCCTTCGATGGGTTGTACTCGATGAGTGTCTGTTCCTTGCCGTCCGGCGACGCGCAAACTTTCAGACCGAGGGCATCGGCATCTCCGGGGTCGATGGTCAGGGCAAGTTCGAGCGTGTTGCCCTCAATACCGTCGAGGCGCACTGTTCTATCGTCCTTAACGGTGATGTTACGTTCCCGCCTTTCACGGAGGCGCAGCCGCTCCAATTCTTCGACAGGTGCAATAAGGAGGGTGCCATCACCAGCCAGGGAAAGCACACGAGGCAGCGTCATGATGCCGCTCCATCCGTAAGCTGGGGGGTTGGTGAAATCCGTGATGTGCAGCCGTTCATTCCGATCCAGGACCCACGCCCACATGATGCGGCGTCCCTTGTCGTCGAGGAGCGATTCCGGGGCGAAGCACGTTCCTCCGGGAAAGTTCATGCGCTGATGGACTTCCGGATGAAACTGGTTGTTTTTCCACTCGCCGAGGTATATGCGTGCACCGCGTTCGTGGCTGATGCATAGGAGGGCGTGCCTGTCGCCCAATTCGAAGAAATCGGGGCAGGAGACATCCTCGTGTTCAGTGTCGACATCCGGCAACTCTCTGGACATAAAGGGACCGACGTATTCCCAGTCATCCAGGTCTTGAGCCTTGAACAGAGCTGGGGTAGGTCCGCCGAATATGGCGTGGTGCACCCCGTTCTCCGTCCAGCCGTGCGGATCCCACGAACTGAACAAGCTGCCTTTTTCAGGAATCGGGACGATAGGATTCGAGGTGAGCTTTGTCCAGTTTTCGAGTTCAGGCTCGGAACAGGTGGCGATGCAGTTTCCCGCGCCAACCGCGTGATACAACATGGTTGCTTCGCCCTTGTTGTTGATGAAGCAGTTGCCGCTGAATATTGATTTGTCGGGATCCCCCGGTGCCAATGCCGTTTTGTGAAACCTCCAGTGCAGCAGGTCGATGCTCGAAGCGTGGCCCCAGCAGTCGTAGTTGCGCTCACCAATGGCGTGCTCGGCGATCCGGTCGTCGTTCTGGTAGATGTAGCAGAGATGGTACATGCTGTTCCAGAAGATTGCGCCGTTGGGATCGAAGGGCATGCCGCGGCCTTCGGGGTTCACGAAATGGTAGGTTGGCCGGTACGGGTCGTTCAGGAGGACATCGCGGAATTCCCGCTGTGCCTCCACGAGTTCTACCAGGCGCGCCCTGTCGGGCTTGGCCAATACCACTGTCCTATTCACTGCGTCTCTCCTATCTCTATTAGAGGACTCCGATGTTTCCAGCACAAACACGAGATCTGCAACATCGGCTTGAGCATCGTCGTTAAGGTCGTACGCCGCCAACCGCTTAACGTGACAATACCTATCAGCGAGCCCGTGGGTGCATTCTATTTGTATCTCCATCGCCATGCACTTGATAAGGTGCACGGAAGTCTATCGGTACTCATAACAACATTCGCCTGGGCACTCGGTATCGCCGATCCCGCGAAAGGATGTCATTGGTCTGGTTAATCACGCATTGAGCTCATCACTGTGCATCTCTACAATGATGATCAACTCGCCCGTGTTTGGAACGGGCATCCCAAAGGGAAGTGTCGAGTGAAAACTGCTGTCCAGCCACAGGTAGAGATTGCGTTCGAGCCAGCCGATTTTCGGAGCACCCGGTACGAGGGCTGGATTGCCGACCGCATGAACGTCAATGTCGAGAAACGTCTGCTGCAGTTGGACTTGGATATGATTCTCGACCCATTTGTCAACCGACCGGGAAAGCAATGGTGGGCCGGGGAGCATGTAGGAAAGTATTTGCACGCGGCAACCTACGCGTGGTGGTTCACGGGGGATGATCGGCTCAAGACGCGCATGGACTCCACCGTGAGGAAGCTTATCGATACCCAGCTCGCCAATGGGTATCTGGGCACGTACAAGGAGAGAGACCAATTCCGTCAGGGGGACGGGATCGGATGGGACGGCCCAGTCTGGGACGTCTGGACGCACAAGTACAACCTCATCGGATTGCTCACGTACTATCGCGCCACCGATCATGGGCCAGCACTCGAGGCGAGCAGGCGTGCTGCGGACCTGATGTATGAAGCCTTCGTTGTAGACAAGAGAAGCATGAGACTTGCCAGTGCCCACCAGGGCATGGCTGCCACCAGCGTACTTGAGCCCATCGCCCTCCTCTATGGGCTAACCGGCGAGCCACACTACCTTGAGTTTTGTCACGTGATCATCGATGCCTGGGAAGACGAAAGTGATCCCGAGACCTGGATGTATGAGGACGGCTGTCAGCTCCTCACGAGTCTGCTCGAACACGGAAGCGTATATAGGACGGCCAACAGGAAGGCCTACGAGATGCTGTCGAATCTCGTGGGGCTCCTTGAGTTGTATCGCGTCGACCCCAACGAGCGTTATCTAACCGCCTGCACGAATGCATGGAACGACATCTCGACAAAGCGACTCTACATAACCGGAACAGCCAGCTATTACGAGCAGTTCACGCCGGATGACAGGCTGCCGCCCGGCATGGCAGTCGGAGAAGGCTGCGTCACGGTGACCTGGCTTCAACTGACACGTCACCTTCTCGAACTGACTGGTGAGGTGCAGTACGCTGATGAACTTGAGCGGACAACCTACAATGCGCTGCTCGCCGCACAGTCGCCCCGCACCGGTGAAGTGACCTACTTCGTGCCACTGCTCGGACATAAGGACTACAACGGTCACGACTTCAAGATGACCCCTGCGATCTCCTGCTGTTCCAGCAGTATTCCCCGCGGCATTGCGATGATTCCGACTTTCGCATCGGGCGTTCTGAACGGCAAGCCAGCGCTACTGCAATACACTCCGGGTAAGCACGTGCTGGATTACAGCAGCGGCGACAACCGCAGGAAGGTCACGCTGCATGTCAGTGGTGATTATCCCCGAACAGGCGACTTCGAGGTTGAAGTGGAGCTGGAACAGGCAGCCCGGTTTCCGATCGTCTTGCGCGCACCCTCCTGGGCAGCAGGATTCGAGGCAACGGTTGACGGAGTGACACACACCCCTTCGGGAAGCCGTCTGATCGAGATTGAGCGCGTTTGGTCGCCGGGGGACAAGATAGGGTTGAAGATTCCCCTTGAGATCCGCGTGGTTCCCGACGGCGACAAGACCAGCAACTCGGTCGCCTTCGTTAGAGGGCCGCAAGTTCTCGCCACAGAGACAGCCATCGAAGCTGGTGGCGGCATCCCCGAATCGGGCTGGTGGGGCGCCGCGCTCTACACGCGAGTCGTCAAGCAAAATGGTATCGAAAAAGAGTTCCAGCTGGTGACCTTCGCTGATGCAGGCCAGAACAAGGAGGAATACGCCGTGCTCCACGACGGTATCGAAGCGAGTACCTCCGTATGAAACCGAGTGTTCCGGTTTTCTTAGCCGACCAGATGCCGGCCGACCAGATGGCTTACTCCGGGATCGGAGTCGGTGCGTGACGATACGCTGGTGTAGCGCCTGGCATGGGAACGTCCGGGAGGAGGTGAAGCTGTGAAAAGACGTGATTTCTTGAAGGGCGTTGGAGCAACTGCGTTGCTGCCTGCCGTGCTGAGTCATGCCACAGATGGGAAACGAACCAATGTCATCCTCATCATGACGGATGATACGGGTTACGAGGTGTTCGGCTGCTATGGATCGAAGCAGTATAAGACACCCCGCGTTGACCAATTGGCTGAAACCGGCATGCGTTTCAACCATTGCTATGCGAACCCGGTCTGCGTTCCGAGCCGCGTCAAGATCCTGACAGGGAAATCCAATGTCCGAAACTATGTGTACTGGGGCATACTGGACCCGAATGAGAAGACCATCGGACACATGATGAAAGACGCCGGCTATGCCACCTGCGTGGCCGGAAAGTGGCAGCTACACGGCGATGGAGTTTTCGCACCCGAGACCAAGGGAACCGGCACGCTTCCCGAAGACGCGGGCTTTGATGAAAGCTGTGTCCTGCAGTTGGACGCCACCGACCACTGGTATTGGGAACCTGTTTTCACTATCAATGGGAAAACCCAAGCCATTCCTGACAAGAACGCATACGGTCCGACGGTGGTTAACGACTACGTCTGCGACTTCATCGATAGGAACAAGGAAGAGCCCTTCTTCATCTATTATCCGATGAAGCTCACACACGGCCCCTTTGTTCCCACACCAGACAGCGCCGACAGGTCATCCACGGCAAATCAGCAGAACTTCGAGGACATGGTGGCCTACATGGACAAATTGGTCGGCCGTGTCGTCGATAAGCTCGATGAAGCGGGCGTGCGGAACAATACGCTCATCCTGTTTACAGGCGATAACGGATCGCCAGGGGGGGCAAAGGGCGGCATCAAGTCTGAACTGAACGGTAGAACGATCTACGGGGGCAAGAGCCTGACCACTGATGCGGGAACGAGGGTTGCCCTGGTTGCCAACATGCCCGGCACCGTCCCGCCAGGCAAGGTCACCGATGACCTGGTCGATTTCAGCGACATGATGCCGACGATCGCCGGCATGACGGGCGCAAAAGTACCGGCGGGCGAAGTGCTTGACGGCGTCAGCTTCGCTCCGCAACTCCGTGGGGGAAAAGGAACGCCCCGGGAGTGGATCTACATCTACTATGAACCGGTGCCCGGTCCAGAGCCCAACCCGACGATATTTGTCCGCGACCAGCGATGGAAACTGTACAGCGATGGCCGGCTGTTCGACATCAGCAAAGATGTGCTCGAGATGAATCCGATTATGGATGGTGGTGGCCAAGCGCAGGAGAAACTGCAGGCCGCGCTGGATTCAATGCCGTCGGAAGCGATGAAGATCTACCGTCCAAAGTTCGACGCCTTACAGACCGGCTGATCAGGAAGCGTCCCAACCGATCAGCCAGCCGACCTGGGCACAGCGACTCAAATGTCTCTTCAGAACCTTTGCTTTGTTCTCGCTGTATTCGGAGCTGGTATGCCGATCTTGCTCGACCTGACAACTGATTCCAGCCGGTCAGGTTCCAACGGGTCCTGGCCTGACAGATGACCAAGGTGTGCCCCTTCGAAATGAGATACGCAACTTCGTCGCAGACCAGCTCAATCTCGAGAATCTGCTGAAGAAGATGTAGGGACTTGCCGGATAGCCGGGTGCGGCCATGGCCGCACATCCCCTGGCCATGCGCGGTAGTGCCTCATGTCCATATCGAGCCGAGTTCGTGCAACTCGAACCCGTCGATCGTCTGTTCACCGTCCCAGCATTGCAGGACCAGTGGATGAATGTAGGCGTTCGGGAGAAAACAGAAGGATGCGGACACCAGGCCCTGATTGATGAAGACCTCGACCGATGTCTTGTCAATCAGCAATCTGACCGACAAGCCTGGGTCGTCAGGGAGCGTGACCTGCAGTCGGTCTGGCATCAGTTTACTCGCTGGACTGTTCGTGAATCTGAGTTCGTTTGAAGACCAGTCAAACACCATGGGTTGACCACGTACCATGACATACAGGGCGTTCGCATCCTGTCTGCTGACGGTAAAGAAGACATCAAGGAGTTTCGCATCCGTGTCAGCAGCCAGGGGAGTAGCAGTCGTGATCACCTGCCGTTCAAGGCTGATGGCTCTGTGACGCAGGGCATCCAGTTCTCTGACCGGCCAGCGTACCAGGGTGACCTCGTTGCCAGAGCCGGCCAGCGTACCAGGGTGACCTCGTTGCCAGAGCCGGCCAGCGAGAGTTCCACCGGAATCGACATCTGCTGATCCCGTTGAGGGATGAAACCGGAACCGAGCGTTGGGTATTCGGGGGTGCCGGGGGCATCTACCTGGTCGGCAGCTTTGATGGCAGACAGTTCATTCCTGAAACCGAAGCCCTGATCTGCGAGCAGGGCCGTAACGGCTATGCCGCACAGACCTGGAGCGATACGCCTGATGGTCGATGCATCCAGATTTCCTGGATGGCCGGTGGTCAGTATCCAGAGATGCCATTCGCCTTCAAGGCGCAGGTCCTGAAACCGGGTCCACGCTCTGGCATCGGTTGAGTTCAGCAGGCAGTACCGGTCGTCAGCAAGGTATAGCGCCATGATCCACTGCCGGGTGCCCGGGTGCCAAACCACCTTGGGGTCCCGGTTGCCTGCCTCGAACGACTGGACAACCGGATTTCCAGCATACTTGGTCCATCGCTCACCGTTATCAACGCTGTAGGCCAGACACTGGGTATGGGGTCGTTTTGGTTCCACGAAATCACCTGCTGCGGTATAGAAAACCAGCAGAGCACCGTCGCCAAAGCCCGCCGTGTTCTCGTGGTCAACAACTGCGGAGCCGGAAAACATGGTGCCATGCTCATCGGGGTACAGGGCATGCTCAAGCTGCCGCCAGTGCATGAGATCGTCGCTGACAGCATGGCCCCAGGTCATGTTCCCCCATACGGTTGCCTCAGGGTTGTGCTGGAAAAAGAGGTGCCAAACACCGTCCCGGTAGACCAGGCCATTCGGATCGTTGATCCAGTTTTCGCGGGCCGAAAAGTGGAACTGTGGCCGGTGCAGCTCATTGTAAAGACTCATGTTCGGTGACCCCAGCGTTCGAGCGTGGCTGCAGCGCACATTTATCGGCGTGTTCTGGTGGCTCAGACTGCCTGGTTGCTTGCTGGCTGAAAAGGAGTTTGCTAATGTCATGCCTCACGTACTCAGTGAAATAGAGATCATTGGAGCTTGCACGAATACAGAACCTAATAGTGCCAATGACATATACTGATAGCCTGCGCCCGGCTTGCGTGAAGATGCAGAAGAACCAGAGTCGAGAACGATGCAAGACATTGAACAATTGTGCAAGGACGAAGATTTTGAGTCGTTCATCGAGGAAATCTCTACGGGTCTAGGGAAAGTATCAACCAGATTTGTGAAAGAATTCATACTCGGTGTTTTAGGATCTCAATCGCTGAAGTTGACAGATATCAGCCATGTCCTTCAGGAAGATATTTCTCTACATGCTACCCAGAAGCGATTGAGTAGAAATTTGGGCGATCCGGAAATCTCGCTCTTTGTTGGTGGAAAAATACTTGAATTTGCAGGTCGCAGGATCAAGAAAGATTCCCTCATTTTGATTCATCCAATCAAACTGCAAAAGAAGTACGCAAAAAGCATGGAGTATATGAGCAGTGTCGAATCAGACCAGAACGTAACGGTCGACACTGAATGCCATCTCTGGGACGTTGTTAGCTGTGAGCTGGAAACGGAAATACTGACCCCTGTATTGCTAACGCCCTGGTCAAACAACAACCTTGAGATAACCGAAGAGGAGTCCGTTCAACTTCTAACGGAAAAGGTCCGCGCTGCGTCAAAACGAAATGGACTGCTTGTGACCGGCCGTTCCGGTGACAAGCGCGACATTCTGGTTTCCTGGGTCGGGGATGAAACAAGCCGGTTCCTTATCAGGCAACGGGATAGCAGTATGCTTATGTACAACAAAAGGCTTCACAGTATTTACGAACTTGTCCAAATGTGTGATACACCTTATGGTAAGACCATCTTCAAGTACATACCTGATTCCGATTTCTCGGAGTATGGTTTTCCTGGCACACATGAGTTGGATGTGTTTATCCATTTCGGTTTTCTGCCGGTTAGATTGCCGGAAAAAGCCGATCGCCCACTTTCGTTGTTGGTCATCAAATCCGAGTTTAGTGAACCTGAAGCATATCTAACGACAGAGCCATTGCGTCGCAATCGAAATGTTTTGTCTGATATGCTGCAAGCGTGTTTCAAGATTAATCGCATTGGTCGCGCTAACCGCGAGTCCCTTCTGAATTATGATTTTGATGATGTTCGTGTTCTCAGCTTTGTGCGACTTAAGAATATGCTTACCCTGATTCAGGCAGCCTCCTATTTCTCCGCAACCAGACAGAGACTCACGCTGGATGAAAACACTGTCGAGTTTCATCGCCGAAGGACCCCCTGATTCGCCCACGACATCGCAGTCTCACAAAGGTCGATGCTGCTCGGGAAACCTGTAGCAGGTGTCAGGATTAATGGGTGAAGTGCAGCTCCGGTCATTTTGACATTGGAAATATGAACCAGTAGTTTGATCACAATCAGTTTCTTCCTGGAGAAGACAGTGAAACAGAAACCCGAAACGCCGGACCCGCAATATGACTGGACCCCCGGTGCTGAAGCACAAACCGAGTCAGAAATCGATACCTTTTTTCACTCTCCCGAGATCGAGAAACTGAAAGAGCTGATCTGTGATATAGGGCAGCGTCTTTGGCAAAGGGCATACGTCGACGGTAACGGTGGCAATCTGAGTATCAGGGTCGGAGACAATCTTGTACTTGGTACACCGACCATGATCAGCAAGGGGCATATGAAAACGACGGATATGTGCCTGGTCGATATGGAAGGTACGCAACTTGCCGGTACCAGAGCACGGTCAAGTGAGGTGATGACTCATATCGGCATTATGAAGAGACAGCCTCAGGCAAAAGCATGTATCCATGCACATCCGCCGACGGCCACAGGATTTGCGATCGCTGGTATAGCACCACCGCGTTTTCTCACACCGGAAGGTGAAGTATTTGTAGGTGAGGCGGGATTAGCACCGTTTTGCAGACCGGGCAGTGCGGAGATGAGTGATGTAGTGGGACGTGTTGGAACCGATCATGTAGCTGTGATGATGGTCCACCACGGTATTATCACGCGGGCGTTCCACCTGGAGATGGCATACTGGCGTATGGAAAACCTGGAGGCATACTGCGTATCGTACCTGGCCGCACGCCAGGCGTTGGCTAACGAGAAGGAGGAGGTCCCGCAGATATCAGGTGACGATGCGGAGTATCTTTCCAGTATTTATGACTGGATGACGGCAAGAAGATAGCCGCCGGGTTCCAGTGAGCATGGCGTCGCGTGCTCATTCCTGCAGTCACCACCGAAGTCGTGTACTCGGCTAATCTGCTAGCCGCTCTGCAATTCAACGAACTGTTTATACGCGCCATCCGGCAGGGACATGAGCGTCTCATGATTGCCGACATCCTTCACCTGGCCATCTTCGAGAAAAATGATGCGATCCGCTTTGCGGATAGTTGACAGTCGGTGTGCAATTACGATCACCAACTTCCCTTTGGCGGCTTCCAGCAGGGCGCTCACCAATGCATTTTCTGTTTCCGGGTCGAGGGCCGCTGTGGGTTCGTCCAGGATCAGGATTCGCGTGTCTCGAATGAGTCCCCGTGCGATGCACAATCGTTGTTGCTGCCCTACTGAAAGTGTGTCACCGGATCTTCCCAGAATCGTATCGAGTCCATCCGGCAAGCTATCGATGAATTCCATCGCCCCTGCAGTTCGGCAGGCTGTGACGATTTCATCATCGGTGGCGTCCGGTTTGGCCAGTTGGAGATTAGCCCGAATAGACTCCGCGAGCAGGATGTGTTCCTGGAATACATAGGAGACCTGGTCACGCAACGAGGCCAGATTTACGTTCGCCGTGTCCGTGTCGTCAAACAACACTCTACCGGATGTGGGCCGTAGGAATCCCGGCAGCAAATATGCAAGGCTGGTCTTGCCGGCGCCGGTAGGCCCCACAATTGCTACCAGTTCACCCAACTTGAGTTCAAGCTCGACATCGTTAAGTACTTGCTGTCGATTGGGATATGAGAAATCAACGTGATCCAGCGTCACTCCGGTTTCAATTGGAGGGATCGTATGGCCCTCTGTGTCGGTATCTTCGGCGTCGTAGTCGAGAAAGAAGAACACTCTGCGCACCGCTGCTACGTTGCTTTGCAGGGTTATCCAATACATGCCAATTCGAAGTGCAGCTCCACCAAGGGAATAGAACAGTCCGATCAATACACCGAAGTCACCAGGCGACATGATGCCTTCGATAATGCCGTTGCCGATCTGTATGGTCACATATATCGCCATAACGCCAGTGCACATAAAGCCAAGCACAAAAAGCATCTGGTTGAACAGAAACACCCAGCGATATCGTTTGAATGACTCGGAACTACGTGCCTCGAATTTCTCTGTTTCCTGTTCAGTGCCACCCAGACTCTGCACCGCAGCGATATTATCCATGCTCTCCTCAATGGCATTGGTGGTGGCCGTGCCCGATGCACGACTTGCCTGATTAAGGCGCCTGGCAATACCCGACAACGGGAACGTTACGATCAGCGCGAACGGGATCAACCCACTGCCAATCCATACCAGTTCGGGCGTTACTTCGCCATAGCTGTATTGCATGAGGTACAGTGAGATTACTGCAAATGCAATGGTGAGTACCGGAGTAATTGTCAGGGTGTAGCAGATACCCGAGACCTGTGGTGTGTCATACATGACACGGTATACGGAATCACCAATGCGATGATCATCCAGTGTTGTCATGAGAAGATGTGTCAATCGTTCAAATAGCCGCGTACGCAAGTTGTTGGCGATGCGCTGAGTCAATCGTATGTTGAGCATCATCTCAGACAGTCCCCAGATTCCTCCGGCAGTGCTGCTTCCTTGACTGAGCGTGACTTCCGATTGCGTTGCAGAGTCCTGGCCTTGTGACAGATTAACGTATGTGCCGCCCTCAGGGCCTCGTGTACCAAATAGAACAAGTAACAGCCCATACATGAGGACAATCGCTGCCATGATTCCGATCGGGCTCATGTCTCCCACCAGGCCAATAAAGGGGTTCATGAATGGCGGGAAACGAACATCGGTCGTACCGAATGGTTTCTGCAACAGCACCTGATCGATGATGATCTTGGCTACCCAGGGAATCACCAAAGCCGGCAACATGGATACAGCAGCAAACGCAAATTTGCCGGCGAACAGAAGTTTGACATCTCTCAAGAGGCTCAAGGAACGCCCAAGCAGTTTGAGTGACGCAAGGGATGAAATATCAGTCTCGGTATCTACGCGATCATCGAAAGCCAATTCATCAGTATTGGGTGCGGCAAGTGCTGCTTCGCTCATGTCTCACTGCCTTCTGCAGTCCCTTCAACTTCAGCGTTAACAAACTTGCGATAACGACCATTCCCAAGTTGCATGAGTTCCTCATGGCTTCCCATTTCAACGATGCGGCCATCTTCGAGGAAGGCTATCCGGTCGGCATTGCGAATCGTCGACAGTCTATGGGTAATAAGAAAGACCACCCTATGCGTGCCCCACTCGGCCAGATTCGCCAGCACCTGGTGTTCGGTCCTGGCATCAAGTGATGCAGTGGGTTCATCCAGTATCAAGACGGGTGTGTCGCGCAGAATAGCTCGGGCAATGGACAGCCGCTGTCGTTGCCCGCTAGACAATTTGCCACCACGCTCACCGAGTTCGGTGTCGTAGCCCTGCGGCATCTCCTCGATAAATGTGTTGGCGCAAGCGACTGTGGCTGCGGCTTCAATGTCCGCGCGTGATGCATTCCGCGACGCATATGCGATGTTCTCAGCGACCGTAGTAGCAAACAGTACATTCTGCTGCAACGCAATGGCAGCATTGGATCGCAAGTCAGCCAGGCCCAGGTCCCTGATATTGGTATCATTGACAAGAATGTCTCCCGAGTCAGGATCGTATAGCCGCAGGAGCAGCGACATCAGGGTGGACTTGCCGGCGCCGGTAGAACCGACGATCGCAGTGATCGTCCCTGCTTTCGCCTGCAGATTAACGCCGTTCAGTACCGGCTGCCCGGATTTGTATGCAAAGCCAGTCTCCTGCCAGGAAACCTGCCGAATTGGCGTCGGGAAGGCCACGGTCTGCTCCGCTTCCACTACTTCTGGTTCCATGTCCAGGAGGTAAAAGGCGCGCTCAAGGCCCACGGACAGATCCTGTGCTGCTGCCCAGACATTCACCAGGTCTCGGGAGTGTCTGGTAATCTCAGAAGCAGAGCTGGAAGCGGACTGATAGGCACCCAGATTCCAGCTGGCAAACCCCACCAGTGCCACTACACCTCCCAGATAGGTGGCTTTCTCTGCAATACCCCAGCCGGCCATCAGGTATTCCGCCAGCAGCAACATGCCCACCGTCACTATGATAACGCCCGTACTTAACAGGATATTTTCAAGACGCAGATGAAATGCCGCGTCCAGTGCCAACTGTGAGTCCAGCTTGAATTGCTCGATGACCATCGCCTCGGAGCGATTAGCCTTGACTACTTTGATCGCTGCGAACACGCCTTGAATGCGTGATGTCAGTTTGCTATTGGACGCGCGTGCTTGCCTGGAGCGTTTCTGTAGTCGCGGCGTAAAAAACACAAACATGCAACTAACGGGTATGACAGCGATCAGAATCAGAAGGCCAAGCCAGGGACTGAAGAAGGTAAGCACAACGACCAGGAACAGCATCGTCGCGATCATACGCATGGGTCTGGTGATAAGTTCCAGCAGAACGTTTGTGATGGTGGCGCTGTCCTGATAAACCCGGTAAATCGCATCACCGGTCTGGGCCTGGTCATGGAATTTCAAAGACAGGTTTTCTGCACGTTCCAGCATCGTCACCCTGAGATGCTGATTGATACGTTGCTGTACCCAAACCATGTAGTAGAAAACCGCCGAAAAAGAAGCCATCAGCAGGACACCAATGACAGCACCCCAGACCAGCATTCTAGACAGAACCGTGCGTCTCTGATCGTCTGACAGAAACACGTCTGCCGATTCCGTAACGGAGTTGTCCTGGGTGACGGGCGTCTCTACACCGGGCTCCCCGGTCTGAACATAACTCTCATCCAGCCCCAGAATAATTGCCTGGAGGGGTTGCAGAGGCTTACCTAAGAAGACTTTATTGTTGAGAAGATCAAAGCCAACAAAGCTTGCGCCACCGATCAGCGTACCCATGAACATATTGAGGAGCAGGAAGGTAATCAAATGTTTCAACTGGGGTTTGTAATACGGCCAGGTACGCAGGATGAGTTTGCCAATTGTTTTCAGGGTGATCCCGGGGGAACCCTCATCTACTTCTTCGGTCACGGCTACTCCTGCAATGCAGGGTGATATTCTCCTGCAGAACCGAGTTATAAATAGTTTGCGGAAGTGAGTCAATTCACTACTAGCGTAGTTCACCCAATTCTCCCTCACCCACAGTTAGTTATTCCAGAAGGGGAGTATTGGGTGAACTCCTACTCACACAGCTTATATCCGTGTCTCTTATCTTGCTATGATCCATGCTTGGCAAGGGACCCGGGGAGAGAGATATGGCGTTCGAATTGGCAGGGATTGCAGATGACCTGACCGGCGGAATGATGATCGCAAGTTTGCTGGAACGGGAGGGAGTGACTTGTCCTCTGATCACCTCACTGGATCAGTTGGAACGACTTGATCCGGGTGTAGATGCGGTGGTATTTGCCAGCAAATTCCGACTCATACCGGCAGCAGATGCGAAAAAGGTGGTTAAAGATGCAGCGGTAGCCTTGCGCGATGCAGGTGCCAAGCGACTGTATTACAAATACTGTGCAACCTTTGACTCGACCGATGATGGCAATATCGGTCCCTGCGGCGAAATGCTGATGGAAGCCATGGGTGCTGACCGCATGGTCTTCTGTCCCGCCTTTCCGGAATACAGCGTCACAGTCTTCCACGGTCATATGTTTCTCGGGCCCTATCTTATGTCCGACACCTTCAAGCAATACGATCCCGTCACACCCATGAAGGAAGCTAACCTGGTAAAAGTTCTGCAGCGCCAAACCAGTAAGAAAGTTGGTCTTATCTCCCATACGGTTTTGCACGCTGGACGTAAGGCGGCCGAGGCCGCTATAGAGGCGCAGATCGTTAAGGGGGTTAATTTCTTTCTGGTCGATGCCGTGGATGACGATGATGTCATGCGCTGCGCCGAACTGGTTGGCGACTGGGCCTGTACCTCGGGTGCCGATGCCATGCCGGTCTTCCTTGCCCGGGTATGGAAGAAGGGGCGAGCTAAAGGGGAAGGACTACTGCGTCACGAATTGCCTGCCGCCAGCGGGCATGAAGTGATACTGGCCGGTAGTTGCGCCCAGGCGACACTCAGCCAACTGAATTACTTCGAAGAACGTCATCCGCTGTTTCGCATCAATTTGCTCGAAGCCGCCGAAGATAGCGATATCGTCAGCCGCATCATCGACTGGGCAAAACTGCATATCGATAAAGGTCCCATTGCGATAGCAACGTCAGACACAGTCGCGAATCTGAAAAAGATTCAGGCTGCCCTTGGCGTAAAGGAAGCCGCCCAATTGGCAGATAGCATCACCGGGCAGGTTGCCAAGAAACTATATGATCTCGGTGCACGAAAGTTTGTCGTGGCCGGTGGCGAGACATCCGGACAGGTCTTTGGTTCTCTTGGTATCAAAGAGGTGGTGGTCTCGTCATTCGATGAGTTGGGTGGTGGCTACTGTCATGCGGAAAAGCCCGAGCCCATCTCCCTGCTATTGAAAGCAGGGGCAATAGGGGGGCCCGATCTGTTCTTCCGTGGGCTTGCTCGCATGCGGGCATCATAGACATCCGCCCGCCGATCATGTCATTCCCAGTGGCGTTCTGACCGCATCCACCGTCTGATGGGTATCTGTTCTCCGGTAATGCCTTCTGACGCATCGGCAGCCAGGAACAAGGCCAGGTCGGCAACTTCTTCCGGCTCCGGCGGCAGGGACAATCTTGGTACCGGATTGCCGTCCTTGTCTGTATCGGGGGGGATAACCTTGTATTGCCGGAGCAGAGGCGTCGCGATCAAGCCGGGAAGGATGCAGTTAACGCGGATATTGTGTCCGGACCACATAAAGGCCAGGTTGTTGGTCAGACTGTTAACTCCGGCCTTGGCGGCCGAGTAGTGCAGCATACCGGGATTTCCCTTGGTACCGGCAATGGAAGATATGTTGATGATATTGCCGCTTTTCTGTTTGATCATTTGTTTGCCGGCAGCCATGCAGCAGACAAAGGTTCCGGTCAGGTTGAAGTCGATCAATCGAACCCACTCATCGTAGGGGGTATCTTCGGCCTTCTGCATCCGTGATCCGCCACCGGCGTTATTGACCATGATGTCCAGACTGCCGTACTTGTCGACGGTTGCTGCGATCAGGTTGTCGACCTGTTCCGGTTTGGTGATGTCGACAGCAACGGCCATTGCTTCACCCCCTGAATCGATGATGTCGGCCGCCACCTTGTCAAGGTTGTCCTGATTTCGGCTGGCAACGACGACTTTTGCACCGGCTTTTGCGTATGCCTGTGAAATGCATGTACCGATGCCACCGGCGCCACCGGTTACGATGGCTACCTTGTCTGTGATTTCAAATCTGGACACGCTGGATCTCCTGGAAGGGGAAAACGAAGACGACTCATTCAGCCATGGTATTGATACATTGGATTACAGATTCTCTGAGTGATTTAGCCAGGCTGCATCTATCTGCACTATAGCATTTGCATAGTTGGGCCTGCTAAATGAGTGTCGAGGACATCACCCATTTTCGCATACACAGGTGGCGCCGCTATCGTGTCGTTGGGTCAGCAGCCTGTAACGTCACATATTACCAACAAGTTCCATTGGGATAAGTCAACTGCCACCGAATCCTGATTGTTTCACCCGACCCTATGGCTGCATCATGCCTCTCATATCAGTCAATGACCATTTTTCGACATCATATCGGTTAGATCGTCGAAAAAATGGGGGAACTCCATCTGTAGTTCTTCTTTACATGTGGTGTTTGACTGATTTTGGCAATCAGAACGCTTGATCTTCCTGGGAAAAAGAGTGACATTTGTCACGTGTCAGATTGACACTCATGCGGTTCACGATGGAAAAATATTTGGGGAACAATATGAAGAAACTGCTGCTGCTCGCACTGGGTCCAGTGCTGACTTTTGCGGTATTACCAGCTGTCTCGGCTGAAGAGGCCGAGGAAGGAGAATATATCGAGGAGATCATCGTTAGGGGTGAACGGGGAGATGTAAACGTCATGGATAGAGCCATGACGGTAACCGGCTTCAACCAGCAGTTGATCGAGCAACTCGGCATCCAGAATGAACAGGACCTCGAGGTCCTCGTACCCGGCTTGCAGATAGGCAACCGCAGCCAGGGTGGCGGTAAAATGGAAGATGACCACTACTATATGCGAGGTCTAGGCTCCGAGCGAAGCGTCAACTTCTTCAGCGACACATCAGTCGCCGTATATATCGATGGTGTTTGGACCGACCAGACCTATGGTAGTGACGGCATGTTCGATGTCGAGCGCGTCGAGGTGGCGCGAGGCCCACAGGGCACTACCGGCGGCCGGGCAGCCATTGGCGGGTCGATCAATTTTCACACTCGGAAGCCGACCGACGTCTTTGATGTGAGGGCCGAGGCGGAGTTTACGGACCAGACAACACAACGGATGCGGGTGGCTTTTGGCGGCCCGATCAGTGACAGCGGCTTCAGCTACCGATTGGGTCTCGGCCGATGGACCGGAGACGGTACGATTGACAATATCGGCTTTGGACCCGATGTGGGCGAACCGGATCAGACCATCTTTGCACCACAGTTGCGCTGGAAAAACGATCGCTGGGACATCACCGCACGCTATTCCAAACAGACGGACCGGGGCACGCCACATTCCTCGCTTCCCCTCGGCAGCGTAAATACGGTAGACCAATACATAATGAATGACGCGACCGGAGAATGCCTGACCGTTACGGATCCCGTGACCGGAGAGTCGGTGTGTCAAAGGAACCCGTACTTTGGGAACCCGGCAAACCCGGCCACGGAAAACTGTAGCAACATCAACTCCGACGGTACCCGGGATGAACTCAATATCATCTGTGATGCAGACGACATGCAATGGGAAGTCGCCTTTAATGCACCGCTCGAACAGGACAATGAAGCTGAAAACGCCTCGCTTGACGTGCTTTTTGCCCTCAACGATACGCTGAGTCTCAACTACAAGTTCGGTTGGCGCGACGTCGCGCAGCGTAACACCAACGATACTGACCAGGGCAACCGCACGGGCGGCGGTGTCTGTCCTGCGGAGCATCCGAAGGTAGCGGTGCCGGTGTACGCCGACTGGGTCGAGATTCCGGAGGGGAGTGGCAACTGGCTGGAACCAGGCACACCCGTGGTTGGTGCGGTTGCTCAGCTCACAGAAGGTCAGACCAGCGGCTACTGTGCGCTGGATGGCGGTGGCAACGGCACGTTCAGCGATACCTACCTGTACTCCGTTTTTACATCCACGCAGACGAGCCACGAAATCACCCTGACCTCCGACTTCGATGGACCCTTCAACTTCACCCTCGGATACGTGACGATGGAGGGTGAGGAACCCAACTTCTATTCAGGCCCGGACCACGGCTCAGCAGCGCAAGATTATTTGTACGAGGACAACCAGGCTCAATGTGAAGCGGCGCTTGCAGGGCTCTGGGGAAGCGGCGGCACCATGACCGGTGGCACCAGCCAGTTGTTCAGAGACATCTATACGGATTCGGATGCCATGGCCCACGTTGGAACCGGGGCATACGCCTACGCTTGCGCGGGCGCACCTGGGATCTCCGCCTATGGCGACACCGGGGACAATAGTTTCAGTGCCAACCTGGACGGCTTTGGCTGGGCTTTCTTTGGCAGTGCAGACTATGAAATGTGGGGTGCTTACTTCAATGGCGAATATGTGGTCAATGACCTATGGACGGTGTTTGGTGGCATTCGAAAAGACGAGGACGATAAGGATCGTACACAGTCCATGTATGCCTACGTCGAAGGCTACCAGGCCGATGGTACCCTGTGCAGCGATGCTGTCTACGAGGATTGCTTCGCTGTTGTGAGGGCGGGCCCGCACGATTCGAGCATCGACAATTATGCAGGCAGGGGAGATATGAATTGGGATGATACCACCTGGAATGTTGGGGCCGAGTTCCGACCCAATGACGACATTATGGTATATGGTCGCATCTCTACGGGATACCGGGCCGGTGGCTCCTATGGCTACGGCAACAGCCAGGCACCATGGCAGTTTGAGGCTGAAGAATTGACCAACTACGAAGTCGGTCTCAAGGGGATGTTTCTCGATAACTCCCTGCAGTTGCAGGCCACCTATTTCTTCCAGGACTTTGACAGCCACTGGATGTACGCGAGCCGCATGAAGACGGAAGCGGAGTTTGCCATAGATCCCAACAGTGGCCCGTTGACCAGTGAAATAACGCCCATCTCCGGGACTGAGATTAACGGTATCGAGTTGGAAGGTGCCTGGCGCATTACCGACTCGCTGTCAATCCGTGGTTTCTACAACTACCTGGACACGAGTGTCGGCGACTACCCGTCGCTCTATCCATTCGCGGTTCCCGGTGAGGCCGGCGACTGGATTGAACTCCCATGGGTCGATGGCAATGGCAATACACAGAGTTCATGGATCTTTGGGTCGGCCGATCCAGTCGAACTGGGCGGCAACCAGCTTGCCAATCAGCCAGAGCACAAGGGCTCGTTGACGGTGGCCTACGACGTGCCAATCCCCGCGCAAATGGGAAGCCTGGAACTGCTAACGATTGTCAACCACCGCAGTAAGAAGTATGTGGAGTTGGGGAATTTCGAAGCATACGCCGTACCTTCCTATACCAGATGGGACATCCGTGCAAACTGGCGGTTGGCCAACTCAGGATGGACGGTGAGCGCTTTCGCTCAGAACCTGCTGGATGAGGCCACCATATCGATGTGGTCGCCCCGTGAAGGCACCGCTAGCCCCTATGGGACCATGGTGGAACCAAGGCAAATTGGCTTGAGCGTTAGCTGGCAAAACCAGTAGTGCAATTCCCGATCGGGCTCTGGTACGAATGGGCTTGACGAAACCATGAAAAAAGGCCTGCTAATGCAGGCCTTTTTTCTAGCTGTTCCCGGCGTCCGAGCTAATCCCTGCTGGCGACCGTTCCTTCGCCCCTCCTTAGTACCACGGTGCCAGCGCCCTTGAAGTCGCCAAATGTTTCCACGACGCCGCTCGGCCAACGAACGGTGACGTTGCGGGCCGAGGACTCATTGCCAAGACCAAAGTGAACATGTGGATCGTTCGAGGCCAGGTAACTCCCGGTGACCTGTACGTCTCGATGGATGCGTATCGAGCCGATGTCCGTCGAGACCGTGGCGGCGTAAGCATCCCGTCCCTCGCGGGTGAGGACACGGAATCGAACCCAGTTGCCCCGGTCGGGCACCTGGTTCATGAGCAGGTTCGTCGGCCCGTCGCGGTTCACGACTATAAGATCCAGCCCGCCATCGTTGTCGACATCCCCCGTCGCCACACCCCGACCGGTATAGATGAGCGCCCGTGCGGTACCGCCCTGTAGTTCGACTTCCTCGAATCTCGCCCCCGGCAGCCCGCGAAGCAGGAGATCAGGCTGGGCGTAGACATCATCGGTGATGGATTCCCTGGAAAAACCGATCGCCCCATTGGCCTCGTAGAGATCCAGTCGTGCGTCATTGTTAAAATCTGCCAGGGCCAATCCAAATCGTGTGTAGCGTTTTGTCCCAGTCGCCAGACCGACCGACACAGTGGCGTCTTCGAAATGAGTTCCTTCGTTGCGAAAGAATGAATCGGTCTGGGTGGCCAGGTTCATCACCAGGAGATCCGTATCGCCGTCGTTGTCCTGATCTACTGCAGCCACGCCCATACCTGACTTGACCACGCCATGCTCGTCAACCGCGCAGCCCAGTAACAGGGCATCATCCTCGAAGCGCAGACCGCCACGATTCAGCCACAACTGATTCATCATCATGTCGTTAGCCACGAAGACGTCAGTGAGCCCGTCGCTGTTGGCATCCAGGCCGACCACACCCAACCCGTTACCAAAAGCGACGCCCAGCCCTGCCGCATCCGAGATATCGGTGAAGGTGCCATCGCCGTTATTACGGAACAGACGATCACGGGCGGGGGCGCCATAGGCAGTCGGCCAGCAATAATCTGCCAGGTGCCAGCCGGTCGCTGTGCTAAAGCAATCCTGTTCGATCGACAGGCTCCAATTCACATAGTTGACCAGGAACAGGTCGAGGTCACCGTCCATATCCAGGTCCAGAAATGCCGCTGCAGTACCCCAACCTGCATCGTCAACGCCGGCTACTGCGGAAACATCCTCGAACTCCCCATTGCCCGTGTTTCGCAGCAGCACGTTCGGACCCAGGTTGGTGACATAGAGATCAACATCACCGTCGTTGTCGTAGTCCCCTGTCGCCACGCCCATACCGTATCCGGTATCTCCAGCACCACCGGCATCTGCGACCTCCGTAAAGTGCCCATCGCCACCATTGAGAAACAGTTGATTTCCAGGTCGGTTCTCTGCCACCACTTTACCGCCCTGGACCAGATAGGCATCCAGGTCGCCGTCGTTGTCAAGATCGGCGAGCGCCGCGCCGCCGCCCATAATCTCAGGAAGGAGATATCGGTCTGAATGTCCCGAATCGTACCGGAAGTTGAGTCCGCGGCGCTCGGCCTGATCTTCGAACCATGGCGGGGTGGACGCCTGTGTGCTGTCGTTAGTCGACACGTCCTTGTCGGCGCACCCAATCTCGGCCAGGAGTATACAAAGGACAATCGCATTAGTACCTGTTCGCATTACTTTGATCTTTTTTCCAATTCAGTCAGGTGTTTGAATGCTCCTTGAACATCGCCGTTGTGCGTTCCCAATGCATCCGCCCGGTTAAGTGCGACGCGCGCCTCCTCAAGCCGGTTAGATTTGGCGAGGGCGAGACCGAGATTCAGGTACCCGAGGGTGAAGGACGGATCGATGCGAACCGATTCCTCAAATCGCTTAATTGCCCTGGGCAAGCGCTGCAGTATGGCTTCGACGTCACCTGCATAGAAGAATACGTGAGGGTCGGTCGCATCATTGCGCAGCGCTGACTCGAACGCGGCCAGCGCGTCTGCATATTTTCTTTGCTTCTGTAGCAATAGCCCCTTGCGGGTGTACGGCAGAGCCGCCGCGGGCTTGAGCTCGATCGCCCGATCCAGATGCGCCAACGCAGTCTCCGGGTCACCCCGGTTCTCGTAGAAGGGCGCAATATTGAGGTGAATCGTGTAGTGGACCGGCGGTCTGTCGAGCGCGCTCTCTAAACTCCAGAATGCCTTCTGCAGTTCACCATTTTTCACATAGGCACTGACCAACGTATTGATGACCACTTCGTTGTCAGGCCGCTCTTCAAGGAGTGATCTAAGTGATTGCTTGGCTTCGCTTGTCCGGTTCAGTTTCAGCAAGCGCTGTGCATGACGTACACGAGCCTGAAAGCCAACTTCATAGGTTCTCTTCCTATCCTGCCAGTCATCCTTCCAGGTGAGCCGTTGCGCCGACTTGCCCCGCGCCAAGGCAACGCGTGCATTATCCAGTCGACCGGTCTCGCGATAGGCTCTGCCGAGTAGCTGAAACACACTCGGGTATTGAGCTTGCCGCGATAATGGTTCGAGCAGTGCAACTGCTTCGTCGGGCCTACGCTGATGCAGAAGTACGCGGGCTTGACCGGCTTTGGCGGCTGCGCCAAGCCCCAGGGCTTCTGCTTTTTTGAAGGCCTCATCGGCCTGGTCGACCAATCCCAGGTCAAGTGACCAGGTACCGCGCCACATCCAGGCCGATGCGTGGGTTGCATCGATGTCAATTGCCCGATTCAGGGCTTGCAGCGCCTTTTGCTGCTGGCCCAGACCGGCCAACATGAGCGCCTGATAATACGGCCACCTGGCTTCACCAGGATCGAGTAATTCGGCTTGCCCGTAGCTGGCAGACGCGGCATCAGGAAAGCCATTGACTTCATAGGCCATGCCCAGTTCGCCCCGTGGCAGACCACTCCCCGGTTCAGCACGTGCCTTGCCAAGAAGTCCTCTCAGGAGTTCAGTCACCTCGGGTACGGACTCATCCAGACGGACCTCAATGGGCGCTGCAGACAGAACAGTTGACTCTTCCCCTCGATCTGTCTGTGTATCCAATGAGCAGGACAGGGTTACGGTCAACGGCAACGACAGCAGCAGGATTCTGGCAAGGTTCCCCATAGGGTGCTCTAGGGTAGTAGTAGCTCAGATGGATGATAGCATATCGAAACACCCGGTTAACGGCTAGCTAACGATGTATCCCGTGCGTATCCAATTGGTGCCGGCGGGGGCCTGCTACATCCTGGTGATTGTCATGTCGGTAAACTGGCAGTCGACAGAATCATCCAATAATTCCGTTTCATCATGCAAGAGACTCGGCTCATCGGACTTGAGTGTAGTCTTGTCTGCCGGGGATAGTTTCTGCATGGCTCGTCTTATTGCGCCGTTGAGGTCAGGCGCACCGTATCTGTTCTCGAGGAGTGATTCAATCTTCCCGCGAGTGAGGTCTCTGACGACTTCCCTCACATAGGTGGTCGCCAGCACATCGTCTTTGAGGATTTCCTGCTGTAGTGTCTGCTGTGCTGCTGCCCAACTTTCATAGTTGGGATACAACAACATCTGGGGATCCTTTTTGTTGCCTTTTACCAGACTCTTGCCTGCCGCGCCTTTTGCACCAGCTTGTTTGGCTTTTCTGGCGTCTGCCAGAGCCTTTTCGATGTCAGCGTCAGTCATGCCTTTGGTCTTCATGGCAGCGCGCATGTCGGCTTCAGTCCAGCTTTGTTTGCCAGCACCCATTTTCGATTTCTTGCCAGGCGCCTGGCTGATGAGTTTCTCGATACTATCCAGATCCGGTACCGAAATCGGACTGACATCGATCTCGAACTCCAGTGTAACCTTGAATTTGGTTGCTTGACTCATTTCCGGTTCCTTAAGGTTTGCATCTCAGTCGAGGATTTCGACGAGCCCTGCGTCGCCGTCCACTGAAATTCTTTGGCCGCTCTTTAAGCGTTGTGTCACGTTGCCGAGGCCGAGCACTGCCGGGATACCGAATTCACGCGCCACAATTGAACCGTGGGCAAGAATGCTGCCGATATCCGTTACCAGAGCGATTGCGTGGGAAAACAGCTGAGTCCAAGCAGGTGTGGTCATCGGACAGACCAGTATGGTGTTGGGTTTCATCTTGTCGAAATCAGCAGGAGACTGGATGACGCTGATTTCACCGGTAATCTTGCCCGGACTGACGGCGAAGCCGCTCATCACCTTACTGTCCGGTGCATTTAGTTTCTGTGTGGCGGCTGGGTTAGCGTGCCGCTCTATCGGTATGGCGCCGGGTGGATGAATTCTCTTGCGTGCTTCGCGCAGCTCTCTCTGTTCAGCGGCGATCTGCGCCAGTTCAGGCAGAGCTTCATTGTCAGTGCGGGCAGCAATAGCCTTCTCGATATTCTCTGTACGTAGAAAATACAGATCGTCAGGTTCGTTTAACGTACCCACATCCACCATGCGTTGACCTAGCTCCCGCGCTATCTTGCGCAGTACTGGCCAGCCGCCGCCCAACCAGAAGACCACTTCTTCGCGATGGGGATAGAAGTTTCGGGCCTTCCACAGGTGCCAGCGAAACTGCGCCATCGCATTGTCGTCGAGGACGTTACGAATCTCGCGAACTGCCTGTTTTCGCCTCTCGGATACTTCCGCATGATGCTTGGCCGGATCATAGTCCGTGTCCTGTACCTGGGCTTTCAATGCAACCATGATGGGAATCGGATCTTCCGCAGCGGTGGGTTCCGCGAAGTCGAGGGAGTAAATCTGGTGGCCGTAGGTCTCGTTGTATTTGTCGACCAAATCAATCACGGCCCCGCCCGCCGCGTGCTTCTGTAGTGCCGTTAGCAGTTTCGGTGCGGCCGTGCGGTTCACCATTTCCGTCAGTGATTCGTCGGACTGGATCACTTTGAACATTTCCCAGATGTCCAGTTGTGCCTGCATGGTTCTGGAAGTAAACCCCGAGAGGAACATTCCGCTGGTAAAATTGTGATCCGGCGCCGCGGCTTTAAGGAAGCCCTGCAACTGTTCGTCGGTGACTTTGGCCGTGGCGAATACTTTCGAGGACTCCTCCCAGTAAGCTGCATCTTCGTCTGAGATTGCTCGGATGCCGTCCAGAAGCTGCGTATCAGACGCGGCCGCAAGATCCAGTTTAGACCACTCATCTATAAGCGCCTTGTAGCCGGGCAGCCAGTCATCACGCCAGAAGTCGACCAGCTTAGTCCACCATTCCCGTGGACCTCTTTCATTGAATTTTGCCATGGCCACTGGATCGAAGCCTTGTGGGGCCTTGAAGTCTCTGCGCTGATAGGCATAGCCGTTGACCGTCAGATGGACATTGCCATTGGTCATATCCTCGATCCGGTGCGGCGCCTCCATTCGGGTCAGGCTGCGATTCATCCCGTTCTGTAAGCCGATTTCAAGATACAGTTCGTCAAACAGGGGCGATAGGGGATCCGGCATGTTCTCAACGATCTGACGACGCAGCAGCAGGACCCCGGGTGCCGGTGGTTCCCACTTGAGATCCTTGAGTGGCTGTGGCGGCAGGTTGGTAATGGGTCTCGACTGTAACAGATATAGAGTGTCATCCTTAACCGCCCACTCTATATCCTGCGGGACGCCTTCGAAGTGCTGTTCTGATCTGACGGCCAGGTAGGCAAGTTCGGCAAGGTGCTTTTCAGAGAGTGAAGAAAGGCCCCTTTTCGATGCTGGCACCTCCTGGAGAATGGTGCCACCATCACCGTCAGAAACGATCATCTGCTCCTTGGTGCCAATCACGGTTTCCTTCACTTCGTTTTCGTTGCGATCGAATACATAGGTATCCGGGGTCACCTGGCCGCTGACGACTGCTTCGCCCAGACCAAAACTGGCGTTGGCGATCATTTCGGATCTCTCTCCCGTCGCCGGGTTCGCGGTAAACAGTATTCCGGATATTTCTGAAGCCACCATGATCTGGACGACTACCGCCATGGCTACCTCGTCGTGGTCGATACCCATCCGCTCGCGATAGCTGATCGCCCGCGGTGTCCACAGCGATGCCCAGCAGTCACGCACAGCAGTAAGCAAGGCATCGGCACCGATGACATTCAGGTAGGTGTCCTGTTGTCCGGCAAAGGACATGTCCGGCAGGTCTTCGGCGTTAGCAGAGGAGCGTACGGCAACCGCAGGATTGTCGCCGAGCCTCCCGTAGGCGCTTGTGATTTCTGCAGCGACGGCAGGCGAAATATCTACTTCTGAAAACAGTTTGGCGATGTTCTGTGAGGCGACCTGCTCTTGTCCGGATGCGTTTCCGGCTTCTGTCAGAATACGGGACTGCAGATTGTTGTCAGCAACGAACTCCCGGTAGGTTGCCGTACTGATATGGAAGCCAGCAGGTACCGGTAGCCCCGCAACAGTCATCTCTGAGAGAGATCGGCCCTTGCCGCCCACAACTTCAAGTAAGGTGTCCTTGCCATCGAACGCCAGAATATAGTCGCCCATTTAGAGTCCTTTTGGGATGTAAGCAGCGGGTATGCCGCCGGATCGGGATGTGCGCATTATAGTGAATTCACGTTAACCGGACGAGCCAGGTTAAAAGGGAGATCCCCCATATCCGGGTGGTACCCTGTCACATGGCCTAAAGAACCGATACATCCAGCGCACGAGCTGGTCCGGCCGCATTCCAGGCCTGACCGTGGTAGTCAGCCAGCATGGTCCGGAATCGCCTTACGGCAACATGAAAATATGCTATATAGCAACCGATTTTCATGGTCGAATCGCGACTAGTCTGATGTGAGCATTGGAAGAGGATGTTACAAATTTCGGAATTCAGGACCAATGGCCAGTTTGGGAAACTGTTGCTTGACGATTCGAAGAGCAGCTTCCGATTCCGGGAATTGCCCCTTGTCGCCGGTGTCTTCTATCCAGGCATCCAGCAGTTGGCTCATCTCTTTGAGGATCGCCCGGTGGGCGTCATCATCCACCAGGTTGACCAGTTCGTGCGGATCGTCATGAAGATCATACAGTTCTTCGGCCGGACGCTTGCCATAGGGCAGGGCTTGTGCATCCGTCAGTTCTCCCCTGTCATACATATCCTGTATTCTGACAAAGGCAGGCCATTTGGATCGATAGCTGGATTGCGCCAGAGGCCTGTCGGTCATGAAGTTGCGCATGTAATGGTAGCGCTCACCGATGACCGAGCGGGTTCGATCGACCGCCCATTCGCAGCGATCCCGTGATGCAAACGAGTGCTCCCGCTGAAAGTCCTCGTCGAACAGGTTCTTTGTATCCATATATCCAGGTATCTCAATGCCGGCCAATGCCAGTGAGGTCCCTGCAACATCAAGCAGGGCGGTCTGCTCTGAGCGTTCGCTCCCTGGTGGTATCGTATCCGGCATTCCAGGCGCCGTGATAATCAGTGGTATATGCAAACCTTCCTCATAACAGAATTGTTTGGCTCGTGGCAGCAGTGAGCCATGATCGCTGATTAGAAAAATGACGGTGTTTTCCCACAAGCCGTCATCTTTTAGTTTGGTGATGATTTTAGCCACTTCGGAATCGCTGATCATCACGGTGCTCAGTTGACCGGCGATTAACTCACGCATCTCCGGAATGTCCGGGTACTGGGGAGGCACCGTAACGTCGTCCGGGTCGACAGCTTTTGCATTTACCTCTGTCATATATGCGCTGAGGTCACCATGGGAATAGGCGTGCTTACCGCCCCAGGTTTGGATTTGTGCAAAGAACGGCATACCTTCAGGACACTCACGCCAATCACCTTTACCGGCCTGGACGCCTTTTAGTTTTCCTGGATCAACCCCTGTGTTACCGGTCGAATACAGTTTCGTTCGGTCGTAAACAAAATTGTAGTCGTCCTTACCCCGATTGAATGTGAAGTAACCGGCTTTGCGGAATACTTCCGGTACGGTCTCAACACCGTCTGGAAGATAGATCTCTTCGCCGGGAAACCGGCTGGAACGTTGGTGCTGCGCGCCGACCCGAATGGCATCGCTGCCGGTAATAATGGCTGACCGGCTTGGGCTGCATACCGGCGCGGGCGAGTAGGCTCGTTGGAATAAAACACCTGCCGCTGCCAGCGCATCGATATTGGGCGTGTTGACCAGCTTCTCGCCATAGCAGCCGTATCGGGGATCCTGGTCTTCGATGTAGATCCAGAGGATATTTGGACGATTGCGGGTCGATAGTGGCATGCGATGGACCCTTTCAATCCAACATGAACATTAAGGGGTATACCAGATGGGTGAAGAATAAGCCCGTTCCTGTGTGACCAGGGGTATCTGTTCAGACAGATCCTTCAAACCGTAGTACGCTGCGTCGTAAGCCGTCCAACGGGGCGTCGGTATCTGGATCACGCGCACGTAATAGAACGCCGCTTCGGTGGCATCAAAATCCGGATCGGTCCAGGTGACTGACAATTCCGCAGCACCGATGGAGTTATGGTAAGTCGCGCTTGCCACATCCACGCTGGTACCGACCGGTTGCAGTTTGCCATCCTTGCCAACGCTTCGGTCGTCTGACCAGACTGCGTCATAAACCTTCTCGAAGAGTTTGCCCTTGGAGTCGCGCCAACCCTTGATAATTTGTACGCGATCCAGATTAGCACCTTGCGGATCCCTTACGGCACGAATCAGGAAACCGGGTGCCTTTCCGCTGGCAGCCAGTGTGAGATCCCCTCCCATGGGTACGCCTTTCCGATAACCAACGGCAGCCACGTTCGGACTCGTTGCATCAGTTTCCGTGTAGTCCCAACCACCAAAGAACCGCAGCGTGATACGAGGTCCGGTTGTGGCATAAACCTCCCGGCGTTTGAACGCCGCGAACAGCGAAGCGCGCGTATTCTCGTGAGCCCAGACACCGGCATATCCGGCAGCCCCATAGATGGATTGAAACACGGCGCGATAGCGACTGGGTTCATTCAGCCCCATCTTGCCCCAGAAATTGTCTTCATCCGCTGTTGCCAGTCCAGTATGGGAATCGGTGCTGCCGATCATTCCGAACTTGAATGGATTGGTGCTGAGTTCAGCCTGTTGATCCAGACCGAGGTTCAAAGCAGAACGCGCATATGACTGCCTGGCCAAATCATAGGGATCCTGCGGTTGCTTCTTTGCGGCTGCCAGGGCAGGTTTCCCTGGTTGCTTTTTCCCGGATTCGGGAGCTTTGGGGTCTGTCGAATATTTGCCTTTCGTCTTCGCTTTCGCCTTCATGCCTGCTGAGACCGGCTTCTTGGCTCCCGGTTTGGAGTCTTGCGGGGACTTTCCCCACCCTTCAAAATCGGCGAATTCATCTGCCGGTGAGATCCAGGGGGCAGTCTCACTGTCACCTTTGATCTGAGTGACCTCGACGATCGGTTCAAATCGGGCACGGGTCTGTGCATAGGCTTTTGTGAGGGGCTCGCCAGCGTAGTTATCAGGCCTGAACATCTGTCCCCCGCTCAAGTTGCTGTTGTGAGGGATGGAAATCACGTGGCCGCCAGCATGGTCCTCATACGTGTTGAGATGCTCCCACAACAACTCCACGTTGTCGCTGTCAAATCGCGAAAACGGTAAAGTCTGTCCGGTCTGCTCGGGGCCGTCCAGGAAGAGAACGTTCCTGTGAATCATGGCAGGCACGCGTCCACTCCATTCATAACCTGCGAACGTTGTGAACGTGCCGGGATTGTTGTGCTTCTCTGCGATTGCGATTACTTCGTGCCAGACAGTGCGGCGGAAGTTTTCGTCGATGCCATAATCAGGTTGCCATGCCCCTTTGGCCTTACCCAGAGACTGGTTGCCGAGATTGAAGGTTTCCGCTGAATCGGCATTGAGGATGTCCGATAGGGGCCTCAGGTCGGCAATGATCTGTTGCCAGTAACGACTCACTTCCGTCTCAGGTACCAAGGCATCACCCGCAACAAGTCGCGGCAAGACCCCGAGGTTTTCAGCATGATCGGCTACCATTAAGAAGTCCAGCGAACGGCGCAGTCGCACTTCCTCGCCACCCGTTGAACGAATCGTTTCACCTTTGGCAAAGCGATAGGCATCGTCAGGAGTCCGCAGTGTGCCAAGGGTATAAGCGTCTCCCGACAGATAGGTATGTACGTGGGTGTCTCCCCAATAGACGTTACCGGGATAAGTTCGTTCAACGTTGGGTGAGTAGGATTCCTGTGCGGCTGCCAGTGATGCCTGCATGGACAGGGCAACGACGAAAAAGAACAGCAGGACTGTATTGCTTCTTCCGGTGTCTATATGAGTTTTCATTTCGTTCTCTTTGACCTAAAAGCGTAAGGTCGGACGCGACGCCGCTGAATACCATCCTGGATTGGCCGGATCAACAGCCCAAAGGCTGTGGGACCCAGGGTCAATCTACTACCACCATCGTAGCTTTTGATCACCAAAGTCTGACGGGCTCTTACAGTCGCGTTTCAAATGACGCTGATCTTTACTCTAAAACTCTTCAAAGACAATAGCCCGACTTTATAATTCTTCAAAGACAATAGCCCTGATCCAACACCCGTCTAACCGTTCGACGCTCAGTGGAAACCCGAAGTAAAAGACCCTGTCCTTTTTGAGAGAAGTGATATTAGAAAGTGGATAGGTGATCGGTATGTTATTACCCAGCATGTTCCTATGCGTGGGAGAATTGTCGGGCTGAGGTTTCTGGGCATCTACTTCCCAAATCAAACCCGGTACCTGAACCGCGAGCATCTTGATCTTCTGCTCAGCCAGCCATGCTGATGTTTCAGCGGGCATATAGGGTTGCTCTGCACCCTCATAAGGACTGCACATCAGGACGATGTCACCTTCCTGCACATTGCTCAGGTGTTCCGGCTTTACTGCCTGACCGCGCAGCACGGTTTCACCCTTGTCATTTTCCGTTTCAACAGGTTTGAGTGCTGACAGATTGCACACGGCAGCCGGACCAAAAAACTGCTCAAGGGGGTACTCCCACAGACCCTTGACATCATCGGGAAGACCCTCCCAGTGGTCCAGGTGGCCTTTACCACCCTCTGTATGGGAGCCGAAATGACCGCTCAATCGCCACTTCCAGACCTTATCGTCCGGCCATCCGCCGATCCAGGTGTACTTGGTGTTGTCGTAGTCGGCGACGCCCTCTTCAAGCACCCAGGGCAAGCCGTATTGATCTGCGTTGCCTTCCTCAATGTCACCGTTAAGTCGCTTAATCCTGGCTATCATTCTTGGACTGAGATCCACCAGACGATATTTGTCCAAATCAAACATAATTCCTCCAATAACTGCCGCTGATTCCTATGCCTTAGCGGCCAAATTCTTACAATATGGGTATGCCTCGTTATTGTCAAAACGGGTGGAATGGAGTTCACCCAACAATGAGATCGGTAACCGTTGCCCGTGTCCTAGAGATAACCCTCTTGGGCGAACCGGGTCCATGGCTCGTTCTTACCGATGCCATAGCCGGTGACGAGCCCCTGCTTAATCCAGTCACGAAACTCGGGAAACTCATCCAGTGTGCTCATCTCATCCATGGCCTTGAGCCAGGGAGTGGCATCATACGCTACATGACAGTGACGGAATTCACCGTCCTCGAAAAGACCGTAGCAGGCGACCATCTTGCCGCAGCGTGGCTGGCCTATGCTGCCAGGATTGATGAACTGCCGGCCATTGATGGTACGCTCAAACTGGATGTGTGAATGACCGAAAAGCACAATGGGATAATCGCTGCCATCTGCAAGAACCGATAGTCGCTCGTCTGAGGTGTCCGGCAGGCCTTGTGCCGGCCGGTCCGGAAGCACCCCGTGTTTGAGATGCATGCGTATTCCGCCTACTTCGTATTCACCTTCCGGTTTCAACTTGTTGAGGAAGTCGTATGCTGTTGGCTCCAGTTGCCCGATGACACCACGGTTGAAGGCGAGCCAGTTTGCCGGCCATTTCGCAAATCGCTCTGGCTCCAGAACCTCGATATCGTGGTTGCCGATGATAAAGGTACCGGAAATGCCCTCCAGCAGTTCAATGGTCTCGTTGGGCTGAGGACCTGGTAATACTGAATCACCCAGGAACACAGTAGTATCGGCGTCGTTCTCCTTTTCAAGGACGGCCGCCAGTGCCTCCGCGTTGCCGTGAATATCGGCGATGACCAGAATCTTCATTGAAACTCTCTCCTGCAAGAGTAGACACCTGTTGCCGGATGATAATTGCATCGCCGGCTGGTTGTTTCAGCTTTAGTTTGTCTGGGCAGGATCGTTACCGTACCGTACCAGACATATCCAGGCCTGCCTTCCAGGTGTGTACAGAGAGTGGCACTGGGAATTTCAGAATGTATCTGCAGAACTTAAAGCAATGATCATCAGTTGGCAAATCTCGCCCGGTGGAGTTCACCCAAACGCTCTGTTCGTCGTTCGCTTCACGAGATTTGTTCAGCAACCATGCTTGACGAAGGAGTGAAACGCGAATTAGGATCGCGGCACAGAATCTGACGTCCTGTTGGAAAAATGGGTGGACTCCAATTTGACTAAGTCCTGCCTATGGCTGACACTCATGGTGAATCTGAAAACACGGGAGCGGGCAGCCATGAATGAACTACTGGAACAGATGAACAAGGAAGTCATTGGTACTGGCAAGTGGGAATTCGCCAGTGCGGAATGGTGTCAGCACTGTGGTGAATTGGGTGCCAATCTGTTGCGGGAGTCGGATCTTGATCTCAATAAATATAGCTGGGGATTCAGTGAAGAATACACGCTGACGCCGGAAAGACTCATGGCGGGCCGTAAGGCCGCCGGCTATTATTTTATGATATCCGACGGTGAAGCAAGTGGTGGCGCCGGATTGCCGGAAGACTGCCTGGCTCTACCCGGATTTCATATAAAGGCAAATTGGGCCTCGATCGCATCCCAATCTTCTTACTTTTATGACGGCGAGGGGAACCGGGGAAGGGGTGCTGACGAGGCAAAGATGTGGGCGGAGATTGCGAAATTGAGAGGCGATGGCGCCGAGCCACTGAAAGCATTCAAAGGCAAAAAGGTCGAGGACAAGAATGCACCAAGGTGTCATGTTTGTGGTTCTACGGATCATGTCAGGGAAAACTGTCCGGTATGGCCACCCGGAGTAGGTGAGGCATTGAGTGTTGATACGGCAGAAGGCAAGGGCCTGCATAATCTGACAGCGCGAGCACTCAAACACTCTCCGGAATTGCTGGCGTTGCCTCAGTCGAGTTGGGGTGTACCAGACGTTGCCAAGATGAATGATGCTCAGAAGTCAGACTTTATGAAACTGTTGGGCATCGAATAACAGCGATAGCGTTTGATTCCCATCATCCAATCCAGATTGCCACGGTCTTGGTCAGGACCCGGTTCTGCGCTCGTAACTGATCAGCCTTGGCCCTATGCTTCCAGCATCTTGGACTTCAGCCGATCGATCTGCTTCGCGGTCAAGCCAATCCAGCGAAGATAGCCCTTCACGCTGCCGTGTTCTTCTTTTACATAACGCAGTGTCAGCAACATGGCTTGCGGGGGACAGACCATCTTGTATGCATAGAGCGGATCAAGAACGAGGTCCGATTCTGGGCCATCCAGCGTTGGCCGCTTTGCCTTGGCTGGGTACATGGATGTCAGCGCATAATCCTCCGCGATGGTGTCATCCGGGACTCCGGCAATGCCCAACAGCAACGCAGAAATTACCCCGGTGCGGTCCTTTCCCCCCGCACAGTGATACATGCATGCGTGATTCTCAGCATTCGCCAGTGTAGCCATGATTTTCCCAACATTGTCCCGGCATTTGGAAAGGAATTGCTGATACATGTAAGCGAATCTCGTTGCCGGGTCCGTCAGTTCAGAATCTTTTCGGAGACTACCTTTGTTCAAGTCTGCCATCAGATCGAGATGATGAAAGATGACCTTGTTCGAGTTGCTGAATACGTTGGGTGATTTTTCAACTTCCATTGACATTCTCAGGTCGATGACGGTGCCAACGCCGTAGGCCAGCAGTCTATCCTGGTCTGCTTCGGTTAGAAGATGCATGCCGTCCGACCTGAGAAAGCGTCGCCAGCGGGTGCGATCGCCATCCATGGTTGTATACCCACCCAGATCACGCACGTTTTGTGCACCTTCCAGCGCCAGGTGCCGTTTTGGATCCCTTGTCTCATGCACCAACTCAATCCTCTCTCATTCCAGGAACGTTGACCGCAGACGTTCGATCTGTGGGTCGGACAATCCAATCTTGCGGACGTATCCTTCCACACCACCGTAGTTTTCATCCAGGAACTCAAGCGCCAATAGCATCGTTCCTGGCAGGCAACTAAACATGTAGAGCGGCAACGGCACACGATCGGGATCCCGGGCATCTTCCTGTCCCGGTATGAACATGGGATCGGCGTTCTCATGATCCCTCTTCGGATCCGGCAGATAGAGGTCAGTCAGGCCATAGTCGGCCGCGATGGTCTCGTGACGAACACGGGCAATACCCAACAGTAATGCAGCGATCATTCCCGTGCGGTCCTTCCCGGCGGCACAATGAAACAGCGAAGTATGGTCCCCTGCATCGGCCAAGGTGCCCATGATCTCCCCGATGATACCCTCGCAGCGGACAAACCCTAATCGATAGAGGTCAGCCATCTTTTCTTCCTGTGTCAGCGAGGACTTTGCGGACTTGAAGTCAGCTACCCGGTCTCCCCATAGATCGTGATGGTGGTAGGCAACGTCTTCCAAATCGGCAAATGGGTTGGGCCACTTCTCTATATCCAGCTGTGACCTTAGATCGACCACGGCTCCGATGCCGTAGTTCAGCATTTCTTGTTGGTCTGCGTCCGTCAAGTTCCACATACCGGCACATCTGACAAATCGCCGCCATCGAGTTGTACGACCGTCAGTGGTTGAATAGCCGCCAAGATCACGCACATTCTGGATGCTCACCAGGGGGATATGACGTTTTGGATCCAGAGTTTCGCTGGTCATATTTCGCTCTCTATGTACCCACCGTCTTGGTGCTAGTGATATCGATCAGAACCTTGGGTTGCCGTCTTGTTGTTGCCGGCTGGCACCTCACTTAGTCGCTCTGTTGGGCAGGCTGATTGGATGTTTCAGCCGAGGGAATTCAGTTTTGACGAAGCACCCCAGTAGAAGTATGAAATTGCTCGTCTTGAACGAATCGAGCGATTCTCTCCCGACCAGTGAACTGTCAGAGCACTGTGAATGATTGCGTCTCCGGCTGCAACCACTCCCGCCACTGCCTGATCCGTATGAGTGTCATAGTCAAGATACAGGGCGCTGTCATCATGTTTTGTCTGGTGTGATCCTTTTGCGTAATACAGACAGCCATTCTGTTCATCGGCCTCGTCCAGCGCGATCCATATGGTGCAACCGGTACGCGGTCTTCTCGGATTACCTATGGCATCGAAATGTGGTTTCAGCATGGATGAATTGCCGGGAGGTTTGTTAAACCAGGCAGCAGTGGCCGGCACCAATCTGTCTTCGATAAGTGCTTCAATCAGCGGCACATGCTTTCCACTAACGAGTTGCTCCTGGAACCATGCATCCTGCTTGTTAAGGTTCTTCAGGATAGCCGCGTCAGCCTTCCCATCCATATATCGGTGAGTTCGTTCACGCATTTCTGACAGTTCGGAAGGGGTGAGATATTCCTGAAGTATGATGAATCCATCCCGATTGAAATCGTGTTTGATATCTTCAACTCTCACACTATGGGCTGACTGAGATCTATGGTTAGCCATGGTATTTCCCGGCGTTACCGAAGTAGACTGCTAACAGTCGAGCTCTGCCGCCGCGGGAGAAGTGCAGGGCAGTCAACCGGATGGCTCCTCTTGCTCTGCAAATCTGGTTGGTTCATATATATGGGAGGGGGGCAAGCCCGGCGGGATTCGACCCATCTCCTGCAGGCGCCTGGTCATTTCATCACAGACCAGGATATTGTTGAACGATCTGCCCACACGGGTCAGGCCGGGACGGTCATCCATCAGCAGGTTGACATCAAAGGTGTCGGCATAGTCAAACAGGATGTCTGCCATCTCTTCGGTCGCCTCAACCAGCCAGTCGGCGGTGGGTGGCCGGAAACCATGAAAACCGAGCTTCCTCCGTGGGGGTAGGAAGAAGTAGGGTGTTGGAAACACACCTCGGGAAACCAGATCTTCGAATCCCTTCATGAATGTACTCATGGGCTCTACGCCCAGCACCACGGCAGCCATGGCACCGCGCCCCCTGCCGAATATTTCGGCCGAGGCTGCAGATGCTTCAATCCAGTGTTCGTGGGTCGTTGTTTCAGCCTTGCCGGGACAAATGGCTCGCCAGAATGCGGGATCCATCACCTCCAGGTCGAATGACGTTGAATTGATGCCTAGCTGCTTCCATTTGTGGAGCTCCGACAGGTCGTCCGGGGGGTAGACATTTGGCGTGATCTGCAGTTGCGACAGCACGTCGTCGTCGAGGGACTCGTGCAGCTGCTCCATCACTGCTTCGAGGCGATCTATCAGTCTGTCGCGGCGCCATGGTGGCAGAACGCCGCCGGTCATCATCAGACACCCTCTCCAGCCTTTGCTGACCGCCTGGATAGCGGTCGCAGTCGACTTGGCGATGGCATCGGAAAGGGCCTGACCCGATGGAACCTGCTTGTTCCCAATAGTTTTCTCACAATACATGCACCCCTTCCCGGAGTCATGATTGTGGCATCGGAAGTGAACTGAGATTGGCAGGAGATCCGATCCGGCGGCAGAGGATGCTTTCTTGTACCCGCGCTCGTCATGGGACCAGCGAGTCGGTGCTGAACCGGTGCCGAGGACCTCGCCTTGGTCTGAAATAGTCACATGACCGTTGTCGAAGACGACCTCTAGGCTTGAGTATTTGTTCTGGCGAGTCGTCACCGGCAACTCACAGCCATCGAGGATGACAGCACCCGATCCCTTGTTCGTCGCTTGTCTGAATTGCAGGCGAGCGCCCTCCGACAGAAGACGTGCCTTGAGCCAGATGTCATCCTTAGTGATTTTACGCTTCTCGGTCACGGTGAGTGTCCTGTATCGTGCCGGCACGGTTAGTTATGTTCTTCTAGGAATACTAATAGGATTCTCTGGCTTTGCAAGTTCCCGCCGCAGGTAGTTCCCCCATAATGGCAGTTTCTCTGATTATGAAATCCCTCTGTCAGTTTGGTTGCCTCGCCGGAACTGTTGGCGGTGCCTGAGATGAGCTGGGGTGTTGCTAAGATGAATGATGCTCAGCGGCCAGACGTTATGAAACTGTTGGGAATCCTATGACAACTACAGTCCATCTTCGACATGGGTTCTCCTGGCATTACTCATTGCTTTTTAGTTTGTGTCAGATCAGCGCTGGTTTGCCCCAAATCCATCTACGGTCCATACTGATTGACTCAGATCCAGCATAAGGAAAAAGAGCATGATTAACGGAATTCACCACACGGCTTTGTCAGTCAAGGATATGGACAGATCTCTGGCGTTTTACAAGCCCGAACCAACACCCATGGCAGACGACCGACCGGTCATCGATCGGGGAATCACGCATATCTGTCTGGATGTGACGGACGTTGATTGATGGAGTAGATCTGATTGCCGGATCGTTAACTGAATGGAGAATTAGGTTTTACGGACATTAAGGCGGATGAACTGGAGTTATACGATGAAGATTGCCATGGAGCTAATAGCACTGAGTATCTTTTGTTCAGTCAGCCTTGGTGTCACCGCTGCAGAAAGACGAGACGAGTTGGTCGATCATACGATTACTTTGCTGGAATCTAATGCAACGGGTGAGACCGTTAGATCAGAGCACGAAACGTACAGGATCGTTCCCAGTGGCAAAGTTGTGGTGAGAGCCAGCGCAGCGACTGAGAATGAGAACAACGCTATCTCCACGGTGTCATCCAATACGGCTAGTAGTTCAGTTTGGGCAGCAGATTTTGGTCGCTTCCATCTATCGATTGAAAAGTCAACGGCAGTAAGCACTGCCCTGTCAGCTTCTCCTCCCTCTCCCCAATATCAATTGGCATTCAATACCAGAACCAAGAGGGCAGCTGTGGTGACGGGTCAGATTGTTGTCCAATTGATGAAAGGTGCGTCTGTCCAGAGCATTGCCGATGATTATGGGCTTTCGGTAAGTGCTGATTACTCACACATCAATAGGGCATTTTACACAACGACATATGTGGATGAGTTGATGGATAAAGTGGAGCTCTTGAAGTCGGATCAACGGATAAATGACGCATACCTGGATATTCTCGAAAACCTGGAGGTACCACGTTAGCTTGTCTGGTGCCTCCTGCAACAAGTTCCTTGGTCGTGGCTGGCAGCCGAGCTAATGCTTCATGGCAGTCATGCTTCGGGTCCAGAGCGATAGCTTCTCATTTGCCGTGTAAGGGTTGCCCCACATGGATGAAACGGACAATGACGCCCTGTTGCGGATGGCAGCATTCGATCATGTCCGAAGACTCAGCGAGGTACACGACCACCTGACGGCGAACGAACTGAATCCAGGATTCATCTTCGACGGGGAGCGCATCCCACTCGTTAATCCTCAGCGAGGCATATTCAAACCCAGGCAGATGCAATATCTGCTTTCGATCAAGAGGGTCTATCCAAGACCAGGCGCGAGGGTCTGGTATGACGACCAGCGGAATGTCCATCGTCAGATCTTCGAGAGCGAAGAAACTGTGGATAGTTTGGAATTGAAATGGAAGAAGAAGCGGGCAAGAAATACCTCGACTGGATACGAGCCAACTACGGGCAGGTAAAATCATGAATACCACCCACGCTGCAATTCGCGCCCAACAACGTTGCATCCCGCCACTTGTCGATCAGTGGCTGAGTCAGTTCGGCGAAGAGGAGTATGACGGCCATGGTGGCACTCAGGTACTTTAGTCATGCCAGCAGGCGGGCCCTCGAACGAGAGGTCGGGCGTGACCCCGTCCGCAAGCTGCATGAGTACCTCAATGTCTACAAGGTAGAGAGTAGTTACGATGGCAGCACGATCACCATTGGGCATCGGACCAAGCGCATCAAGCGCAAGAGAGCCAAGCGCATCAAGCGTAAGGGAACATAGCTCATCATGGAAGCGAGTGTCGTGCTACATCCTATGCTGAGCGCTGGGGGTATCTGCTGAAAAAATATGACCGTGCCAGTGAAGAGCGAAACACATATGTCCCTGTAGCTTTCCCTGAACCGAAGTGGGGTTGCCGCTAACAGCATTTACGATCATGCCCTGATCCTTACCCAACCACATCAGTACATTCTGCTTGCGCTCCAGTTCCCTCTCAACATCCGCCAGCAGCTCTTCCAGCCAATCGATATCATTCAATACCTTCCTGGTTATCTCCGGTACAGCCACTTCGGTGTCACCTATCCATACAGTTTCCATAGCCTATCCTCCTGAATGGCAGCATAGCCAGCGTCGAGATCCTGAGTAGCGGAGATTGATGACTATTACTGGGAATTGTTCCGGTTCTTGAGTGTACTTTTTCTGTTTCACGCACAGCACCTCATGGCCTGTTAGTAAATCCTACTCAGATGTACGTGAACACTGCTCGCATAGGCACCAATGACCTGAGTAAAGCCAAAGCCCTGCAGACACTGGGCTGCGGCTTCCCACGCAGACGCCAGGACGTTGCCAACAGAAGATGTCACGCTATAGGCAATGCAGCTCTTCATCTTTCTGCCTGATTTGAGTGTTGAGCAATTCCATTTCATGCTTCAGCTTCTCTGCGACGAGTTCACTGATGTTCTCCTGTTTATCATCCATGGCCGTATCCTTACTTTGCTTCTGCATAATTGTCACCAACACCGATTTCTACTAATCCGTCAGTGGCGGCATCAGGGAAGAAGTCGGTGAAAGCCGCTGTCATCTCCTCTTTCAGAATTGTCGATAGTTGATCAATGGCATCTTCCCTTACTTCCAGCACCAGTTCATCATGAACGAAGTTAATCATGTAGGCAGGCAGATTCTGGATCGCCAGAGCACATCTGGCGATTGCTGACAGCTGGAGATCTGCCGCTGCACTCTGAATCGGATAGTTGCGGGATTCGGTGTACACGTGTTTCTGATCCTTGTAGGTACAAAGTCTTCCACCTACGGTTGTGAAACTTCCTGTTCTTTCCGCGTCCCGCTGTTTTTCGCTTTGCCACCAGCGCAAAGTGGAGTAGGTATTGTCGAAGACCTCTTTGAATCTTTCAGCCTTTTCAAGTGAGATCTCAATTCCGTAATCAACCTGCGCTCTGGTTTGAAATGTCTTCGCACCGGCACCATAAAGCAAACTGAAATTAAGAGCCTTCCCGAGCTTTCTCTCATCAGCTGAGATCTCATCTACTGCCTTGCCTGTCACCCTTGATACGATGGCTCTATGCAGATCTTTACCTTCCTGGTAGGCATTCAGTATCACGGGATCAGCAGATAGAACTCCCGCGATTCGTAACTCTATCTGACTGAAGTCGGCAGTGACTATTTTGTATCCGTCAGGGGCGATGAAACACTCTCTGAATGCCGCATCGCGAGGGATATTCTGGAAATTGGGATTACGGCAACTCATCCGCCCGGATCTGGCACCTAACAGCAGGAAGTTAGGATGCAGACGATTATCTGATGTCATGTGCCGTTCGTAAGTCTCCCCCCATGTCTTCAATCGATGAGAGACACGCCTGTATTCAAGAAGAGGCCGTACCAATTCGATATGGGAAAACGCTTCCAGCGTATCTTTGTCAGTACGCAGTTGTCCTTTGGGTGTTACCGGCCATTCAAAACCATCGAGATTGTGTCGTAACCAATCCGAAAGCTGTTTGCCGGATTCCAGGTTGACGTCATCACCGACCAGTCCTCTCAGCTTCTCGACAGCTTCCTGCTTTTCCTGCTGCCACTGATTCACAAGAGTCTGGTGCTTCTGCCTGTCAATCAACACACCTCTGGTAGAAGCTTCAGCGATGGCCGGGATACACTTCCGGACCAGGCGGTAGGCTGCCATACTGATTCTCTTTTTCAGGACGTGGTACAGCGATAGGGTAAGCACTGCGTCCAGGGCGGCGTATTGGATCTGTTCCTGTGACAGCTCATCGAGGGTCCAGTCCGATGTCTGCTTTTCTTTCTCTATCGAGATTCCCAGATACTCTTCACAGGCACTTACCAACGAAACCATTGGGGCATGTGTCAGAGATGCCACTGCTAGCTGAGTACAGGCCGGATGCTTTACTTTTATGCCAGCATCCAGAAGAAACGACAAATCAAACTGGACGTTGTGGAAGACCAGACGCGCGTCCTCTAATGGTTTCAGGGTCGCTGCTGAGATGTGATTCATATCCAGCACCACTACGCTCTCACCATCGGTTATCTGGACAAGACGTAACTTACCAGTGACTGGGGACAAGCCAGCTTTGGGGTTGTCTTCATGCCCTGGTCTTGGTTGGGTTTCAGTATCGATTCCATAGATGCCACCCGAATCAAACAGGTTCTGCAGCTGACTGGCTGCTTCTGATTCATCGGTTAAGTACGCAATCGGGATACTCTCACCAGTAACGGGGTGCTTAGTGTCATGATGGCCATTTATACCCGCTACACCTGCTACACCCGCTACACACCGCA
>CEPV01049101.1_pt1 | contig 54611 bp, 45 predicted proteins | sample 530451 | NCBI WGS metagenome assembly CEPV01 (sample SAMEA2620097, study PRJEB7988) | marine metagenome | isolation source: saline water (ENVO:00002010), including
AAAAAATATTATTTTGTTTCATTTTCCTGATCCGGATTCCGCACCCATGACCGCCGCTCAGTGAATCTTTTTATCTTTAATTCTACCCATTCATCTACGATATTTTTAAGCAATTCCCCATCTTGGTTATCGGAACCTATTTTGTCATCGATGGTGCTGTGAAGATGGGCTTGAGTATCATGAATTTCCTTTTCACTGCGTATATTTTCTTTTGCCCATTCGTCTTTTTCCACTTTCATGGATTCTTTTTCATCATCCGCTTTTTTGACCCTGTGTTTTCGACCACCTAGAATAATGATCGCGAAAGCGAGTAGAATAATAATAATAATGAGTAATTGATTCATAAATGCTCCTATTGCAGCATAGCAGGTATTCTTAACACCGTGACCCAATAGAGGATAACCATAGCCGCCATTACCACCAGGGCGGTAGGCCAGGCGATCGTTGCCAGGCGTATAAAATCTTTAGCCTCTAATTGGCCCGCCGCATAAACAATTGAACTGGCGGGAGTTCCTATCACAAGCCAAAAAGCCAGGGATGTGGAAATAGCCAGGCCGACCCCTACCAATAAAGGATTCGTACCGGATGTAATGGCCATGTCAAGGACCACCGGCCCAATCACCGCAACGGTAGCGCCGGCACTCATAAGGTTGGTCAGACCGGCACCAATGGCTATGATAAGCAAGATCAGAGCAACACCCGAATTAATGCCTAAAGGTTCCAGGGTAGCGATAATACTGTCCGCCAGCCAACCGGCGGCCCCCGAGGTTCTAAACACTGTTCCCAGGCTGATGGCACCGGCGTATAGAATGATTACACCCCAGCTTACATTTTCTTCGTAGTCCTTCCAGGATGTCAACCCCAGCAACATATAGAGCACCGCCCCAAATATTGCTACACCCCCAAGGCCCAAAGAAAAACCAAGCAATCCCCTGGTGATGGATTTATCCGTAATCCACATAAAAACAACCAGGAACATAATACCTGCCACCAGCCATTGTTTACCTGTCATTTTCCCATGTTGGGCTAGATCGCTTTTGAGTATTCCCACCGCATCTGACAGATCGTTCACTTCCGGTTTAAACAGGAAGGGCAGGATAAATGACATCAAAGCAGCCATGGCGATGGTATAAAACACACCCATCAGCATCCACTGGAAAAAAGAAACTTCTACACCCACATTTGCCAAAAAGCCGATCATAATGGCGTTGCGGGCCCCTCCTGATGGACTCATGGGTGCACCGATCATACAACCGATGGCAATGGACATCATGAGCAATTTACCCAGGTTCGGTGCCGGTGTTGTTTTATTTGTTAGGGTATACAAAGCAATAGCAATGGGAATGTACATGGGTGCGATAGAAGCTTCGTTAATAAAGGCAGAGGGTATGGCAGTACCCAATAATAAACCAATTACAATCATCCTTGTTTTGGTTCCGCAAATATTCATCACCAGCATGCCGATCCGTTTATCCAGCCCGTATTTTACCAGTGTGGCACCGATGGCCAATGATCCTGCAATAAACCAGACTGCATCATGGGCATAGGTAGAAACAATTTTAGATGGTTCGGTGATACCAAAAAAGAGCTGTACCAATCCAATGAGCAGGGCGACGGCAGGCATGGGAATAGCTTCTGTAGCAAAAAATATCACACAGGCAGAAAGGAGGGCGATAATGATCTGGATATTTTTTGCGTTGGTGCCAACTTCTTCAGCTTTCAGCACCATAGATTCGGGTGTTGGAATTATAAACCCGATGGCAACAAATAATAAAAGGCCAACAGCAAGCCACTTAAAATTGGTTGTTTTACCAAAACCACCGGAATTACTTTGATCTTGATCAGCCATTTTCTAACTAAAGATGGGAATAAAATAGAATTAGGAACAAGTAAAAAATTTCCGCTACATAATATAATTAGGAAAATTTCACACTAATATTATACTTTATCAGACATGTTTGGCGGCACATACACTATTATTAAAATTAGTCAGTTTTTCATCGGACTCTTCCTGGGAATTTGTTTCATTCGATCGGGGTTGGATAAAGTGGTGAACCGGAAAGGGAATCTCGATTTTTAACCGATCGTTTCTCAAATATGTTCTTAAGTTCTTTTGCGGTCATTTGATGCGATCAATCTTTCCAATAATAAAGGAGTTACAATGCAGGCTTTTTTAATTTCAATCTTAACGTTGATTATGGGAAATACCTCTGTGTCCAATTCACTGGTGGTTAACCATTATACAACAAAAAAATCAATTGCTGGGAAGTATAAAGAGGACAGCCGAAGGATTATTGAGGCGGCCTTGAATGATTCAGCGGGCTTTGAACGATTAGGGGAATTGTGTGATACCTTCGGGCCCCGTTTCAGCGGTACTGATAATCTTGAAAAAGCTATTGATTGGATTCTTGGCGAAATGAAGAGTGACGGTTTAGATAATGTGCATGGTGAAAAAGTGATGGTACCCAAATGGGTGCGCGGGGAAGAATCGGTCCATATGATAGCGCCATGGAAAAAAGAATTGGCCATGTTGGGGCTTGGAGGCAGTATTGCCACTCCGCCCGGAGGTATTAAAGCTGAGGTTATGGTTGTGGGCAGTTTTGAGGAACTGGAAAATCGGTCTTCTGAAGCCCGGGGGAAAATTGTCCTTTTTAATGTACCCTTTACCAATTATGGCAGGACGGTTCAATACCGGTCAAAGGGCGCCGTTGCCGCCGCAAAGGCAGGGGCGGTTGCCAGTATTATCCGGTCTGTAGGTCCCTATTCAATGAATACGCCCCACACCGGCGGTATGCGCTATGAAGAAGGTGTAAAGAAAATTCCCCATGCCGCCATTACCGTTGAAGATGCGGCCATGATTTCCCGCATGGTTGACAGGGGACAGAAAGTAAAAATTAAATTGAAAATGGAGGCCCATTTTGAAAATGATTCCCCCTCCAGGAATGTAGTTGGGGAAATAAAAGGCAGTGAATATCCAGATCAAGTAATCGTCATGGGAGGGCATATTGATTCCTGGGATGTAGGGCAGGGCGCAATGGATGACGGCGGCGGCTGTGTGGCCGCCTGGCAGGCTGTGAAACTCATGAAAGATCTTGGACTTCGGCCTAAACGCACCGTCCGGGTCGTAATGTGGACCAATGAAGAAAATGGCCTGCGCGGCGGTAATGCCTACCGGGATGCTCACATGAATGAGTTGGATAATCATGTTCTCGCCATTGAATCAGATGGGGGTGTATTTAAACCCAAGGGGTTTGGATTCAGCGGTTCAGATGAAGCATTTGAAATGGTAACCGAAATCGGAAAATTGTTGGCACCCATCGAAGCGGGGGAAATTACCAAAGGTGGCGGCGGTGCTGACATTGGTCCTATCATGCGGGAAGGCGTCCCCGGAATGGGATTAAGGGTGGAAGGATCGAAATATTTTTGGTATCACCATACCAATGCAGATACATGGGATAAACTGGATAAAGACGAATTCAACATGTGCGTCGCTACCTTGGCTGTAATGGCCTATGTAGTTGCCGATGTGGATGAAAGACTGCCCCGCAAAGCAGACCAGTAATTCAATTGTCTGGGTAGATACTTTTTCCCTAATTTGAAATATCATTTGCGGTAATCGTGATTAATAAATTCAATCAATACCTCCTTTTTCTTTTTTTTGGATTGCTTTCTGGGCAGGCCACAAGAGCAACCATTCAATCGGGGCCTATCGACTATTTGGATCAATTACCCGAAATTCCTCTCTGTGCTGTTCCTACCCTTACAGATGCGTTTATAAAAGACCATCTTGAAAAAATGAAAACGGAATATCCTGATATATACCGCCGGATGAAGGCCCCGCCTGTGAGACATAAAACTTCACAGGTTGGGGATATTGAAACATTCTGGGTCTTTGTGGATGATGCTTCCAGTGGTGGAACTAAAAGCGCAGAAATTGTAGCCAAACTCATGGCCAAAGGGAATTCAACAGCTATATGGGCTGATACAGCCCAATTGAAAAATGCTACCAACATTTCAGATGCATTGGCCGCTGATTATATCAAACTACTCGAAAATACTACTCCAGCCGGGTCGCGGGATTCATCAAAAGGGATTTATGACCTGGAATTACAATATTTCGGAGATGTGCCTAATTATGATGGAGATGGGATCGTTGATTTTCTATTTGCAGATATCTATACCGGTGCTGGTGGATATTTTTCTCCCCAAGATCAATCAAATCAAACGGGGAGCAACCAACGTGATATCTTATATCTTGATACATATGCCAGTATATCTTATACAGAGGGTACACTTTCACATGAACTCCAGCACTTGATCCATTATAATTATGACAGTTATGAGGAGATCCAATTCAATGAAGGTTTGAGTGAAATGGCGACCATGATTTGCGGGGGGGATTATATCTCACACGCCCATTATTTAAGCCAAGCAGATCAAATGGGCTGGGGCTGGGATTCAGATGCATCATATTATGCTATGGCATCCCTGTTTACCCTATATTATGTTGAACAATTGGGGGATGGGGCGATCAAGGATTTCATAAAAATCAATGCCGGGAATAACCCTCTCCAGGGCTGGCGAGCTTTTGATCAGCTTTTATCGAACTATGGCACTGGTAAAACTCATAGAGAATGGCTGGTGGACTGGTACACGGCAAATTATATTGATAATAAATTAATAAACCCAAAATATGGCTACGACCAATGGCTGCCCATGCGGGCCAAGTTGACAGCAAAACATTTATCAGGGAAAATTGAATCAACCGAAAATAAGGTCTTGGGTTATGGACCAAATTATATTGTTTATGCATCTTCCGTTGATTCTATGGAAATCACCTTTACCTCCCAAAGTGGGGGCATCCCTCATATCCGGTCAGTTGAATTCAACGATTCCACCGCCGTGACCAATACAATAACCGAAGGAGTAAAACACCTTGTATATCACGATAGTTTGAAAGTGAGAAGTGCCATTTTCGTTGTCGTGAGCCAGGAAAATTATTCCATGAAATATGATTACAATTCAGAAGGCACGGACGCCTCAGGTTGGACAGGGTTTGAAGAAATTGTCTACGATGACGGCTCTGCCGATGTATTCACTACATCCGATGGTAGTCAGTTTGGTTACTTAGGTTGGGGAAATGACCACATTGGTTGGGGGTGGGGGATGATGTTTGACCCAAAAATGGCCATAAATCAATTGGTGGAATTTAAAGTAGTTTTGGGCTTTGAGCAGGAATTTTCCGGATCCACAACCCCGGCGAATGCGGATAAAGATTTCAATGTTCATGTCTGGGAAATTGTAGACGATGAAGGTAATGTTAAAGATTTAATTGACCCGATTCTTTGGAAAACTAGCCGTACCAGCCTCAGTGGAAACTGGTCCGTCATTGATATGACGCCTTACAAAGATAAGCTCTCAAACCTGGGAAAAGTTGTAATCGGGATTGTTGAAGATGATACAATCGGCACTTATTTTGCAATGGATAAAAATGTTAATGGTGAAAATTATACTTATGCATTCAATTACAATGATGGCGGAGTGCTGGATTCCTTAAGTCTTTTTTCAGTCGGCGGTGAATCCATGGCTGGCTGGAATTATTTCATGCGTGCATCCTTTTTTATTGCTGATGCTACCGTACCGGCCATGAAAGCGGGATTTATGCAGAATCCTGTATTTACTGATGAATTAAACCTTTTTATTATCGGGAATTCTGTAATGGATGCTGACAAAATGTTAATTACAGCGAAAAATGCCGGTTATGAAACTGTTCTGGATGCCCAGATAGTAGCAGGTAATGACAGCATTTTAGTTACGGACAATTACCGTCTCCATGCCAGTGGTGCCCTTGATATTACTACCAAAGGCACTTTTCGGTACGGCCGTGCGGATATTGATACTACATTCACTTACAATGTGAATTATACACTGGCCAAAGTGGGGGGTGACATTGTCTCCCGGGATAAAAATTATATCATGACAATTCCTGAGAATAGTTTGGCTGAAGACGGCTATATTATCGTTGGGATAGATGATAACAGTCCCGCAGCCCAAAACATATTATTACCCGAAAAATCAGCTCCCATATATATTGTAAGTCCTGTAGGAAAATCTCTGGAAAAAGGGGCCAGGATTTCCATTGAGGTTGGGGATCTCAATCCTGCTGAGGTTTCTATCGGCTATTGGGATGGTGAAGCCTGGCTGGAACTCAATACAATGATTTCCCATGACGGAAAGCGTGTTGCAGGGGTCGGAACTCATTTGGGTCATTATACTTTAATTCCAAAGGGTAGTGGCAACCCCTTGGCTTTGGACGAGGAAAAGGTTATCCCGGTTGAATATGCACTTCATCAAAATTATCCCAATCCCTTTAATCCGGAAACATTTATCCATTTTGATCTCCCTAAAAGTGGTCATGTATCCTTGATGATCTATGATATCCTGGGTAGAGAACTGGTAAGTTTAATCAATCAGAATAAACCTGTCGGCCGTCACAAAGTTCTTTGGAATGGAAATAATTCTAACGGTCAACCGGCTGTCAGCGGAATTTATTTTTACCGGATTTCTTCCAATGGATTTTCTCAAACTAAAAAAATGATATTAACCCGATAATGCTTAAACGATTCAGTATAATCACTTTTCTTGCTCTCCTGGTTTTCTTTGCTTGTGAAGATAAATCAGGCCCTGAATTTGAAATTCTCTTCGAACCCGAAGAAGTGAATTTTGATAAGGTAGAGACCAATCAAATTGTCTCCCAAAAAATCAGGATCAAGAATACCGATAATTCAACAGAAACATTTATAGGAGAAATATCCATTGAGGAGTCCAATAATTTCACCATGGATTTCAAGGGTGTTCTGACATTACAAAAGAATGAATCCAAAGAAATATATATCACTTTTCGTCCTATCAATGCAGAGAATTACACCGGGAAACTGGTAGTAAAAAATGAATATACGTTCAATGAAATGTATCTGTATGGGGAAGGTGCTTCCCCGGTTTCATTCACTTTTACACCCGAAAAAATAAATTTTGGTTTGGTGAAGGAGGGCGAGTATAAGGATAGTGATATTAGTATAAACAATAGTTCTTATTCCGGTTTTGATTTGGCAATAAGTTATTCCATTGGCTCTAGTGAATTTTCGATTGTTGACGGCTCCTCGAGTGCTGTGATCGCCCCGGGAAAATCCAAGGTAATCGCCGTAAGGTATTCTCCATCATCGGTCAGTATTAACAGTAAAATTACCATTCATCACAACAGTTCGGTTCAGACAAATCCCCTGGTGATTACCCTTGACGGAATTATGGATAAAACTGTAGAAATCAATACATTGATTTCGGAAGGCTGGGATGAGTTTGAAAGTGCCAACTACAGCAGCAGCACATTAACATTTCAGCAGGCAATGAATTTTGCCGCCAAGCATACATCTTATGACAGTCTCTATGGTGAAGCTATGGTAGGACGTGGATGGGGATTTTTATTTAATCGCCAATATAGTAATGGACATTATGATTTCAGCAAAACAATAACGGATTTTGGCACAGATGTTTCTACCGCCGCAAAACTGGATGCCTTGGCGGGGAAAGCCATAGCAGGGAAATTAATAAATGATTATGCTAGTGCAATTGCAGCGGCTACCGAATTACTGGACACCAAACCAACCTATCAATTCTCCCATAAACTATCGGTTGATTATAAAGATGTTCGCATGGCACTCATCCAATCTTATTATAATTCAGGACAATTCGTTAAATCTGCTTTAGAAATGGATAAACTAGATCCGGCCAATGCACCCCATTCAGCTGATCCGGCTACCCTTTTAGCGGCAATTCAAACCCTGTCCGGTTCAATTTAAATTGGACATAGGAGGTAAAACTGCCATTGTCACGGGGGCATCCCGTGGGATTGGTCCTTACATTGCGAAATCCCTGGCGAAGCAAGGTGTCAATTTAATTGCGGTCGCTCGATCTGAAAGCGGGTTAAAGGAAACTCAAATAGATATTGAGAATGGAGGCGGCGTATGCCATATCCATCCTTACGATTTAACCGAAATCAATGCCCTCCAGGGATTAATTCATGATCTTTGGAGTCTGTATGGCCCTATCCATGTACTGGTGAATAATGCTGGAATCGAGCAGTACCAATTTTTTGATCAAATTGAAAAGGACGAAATATCATCCATTTTAAAAACGAATTTGCGGTGTCCCATGGAATTAACACGGTCGATCTTGCCTAAAATGATCGAACAAAAAGACGGGCATATCGTTAATATTGCTTCGTTGGCGGGTAAAAAAGGGTTGGCTTATAATTCAGTCTATTCGGCGTCTAAAGCAGCCGTGATCATGTGGTCTGATGGATTACGTCAGGAATATTGGGATTCGCCTATTGATATTTCAGTCATCTGCCCGGGATTTATTTCAGAAGCGGGGATGTTCTATGATGGGCAGATTCCACCACCACCATTACTTGGGGCATCCAAACCGCAAAAAGTAGCGGACGCTGTGCTTAAGGCATTGAAAAAGGGATCTTGTGAAATTATTGTGAACCAAGGGCCGATCAGGCCATTATTAGCTATCGGACAACTCTCGTGGAGGATCGCTGATATGTTGACACGTTGGTTTGGTGTTCCAGCCCTTAATCGGAAGCGGATTTCCGTTTAGCCGCCTGCTTTTGCAATTTTCTTAACTTTCGCTGAGACCACCATTTCACTGGTCGACTATTCATGATGGGGTGTATGATCGGTTGTGATTTTTTCCAAATCCATTCCGAAAGGGAAAAAACAAACATATTACGGGGAAACGGATCATTCTCATTCTTTGGCATAAAATAATTTGAACGGAGATCCCTATACCAATCGTAGCCCACCTTTCCCAGCGTTACAATTGGCACCACCGTTATGATCGTGCCATAGTTACCGCTCAATACGCTGGTTAAACCTAAATAAAACCCTTTCCGGACGGAATTTTCTACAAAGGACTTTCCAGTTTTAACATAATAAATATCCATCAGGGAATAATAACGGGGAGCCGTTGAGTCTTCTTTGTGAAAGGTCCCCACCTCAGGATTATTCAATACCTGTTCAAAATAAATATTATCAAATTGTAAGGTATCCCCACTATGAAAAACCATGAGGCCATCCCGGCGTTGGAGTTCCTTCATGCGGTCTTTCATGGATCTTGATTGATGAATGAAAATGCCGTAATCGTTATAAATAAAATATACCTTATCCAAATCTATGACGTGTTTGGTGAGATTATCGATATCAGTATAATAAACAGAGTCGCTAACCATGGAATCCACAATAATAGTGTTGGCATTTCCATTAAGATCAACAATGATATGGCGGATATTTATTGAGTCACTCGGAACAGGGATGGTTGGTATTCGCCGCATGAGGACCAAAGTGGTATCGGTATAATCAGCTGGAGTATATCTCGGAAATTCATTGAAAGGATAAAGGGTGCCGAGGTCTAAAGTTTCATTCACAACCTCAAAGCGATGATTAATATCAACCTCTTCGCCCGTGATAACTCGTATTTTATATTTGCCGGGCGATACATTGTTAAAAGAAAATTGTCCGCCTCCATAGCGTTTCATGATTTTTTTTGATGTATTTGATCGCGCAATGACTTTTTCAGTCGTATCCATGAGAATAACTTCAGCTTTTTCAATCACAACACCGGATTTGTACACCGCAATACCACTTACATCATATTTTGGCACACCTTGACTGAAAAACATAGGCACTAAAATGGCATTCAATAAAATGAATCGTACTGGGATCATGGTATAATTTAAATCAATTTAATTCAGAATGTGAGAGTTCATGACAATGGATAAAAAGCATCGTAATTTTTATAAATGATTCCACGCTTACAAACACTGTCTAAATTAGTATTTTACGCAATCATGCTATGGACAACCATAAATGCACAACCCAAATTGTCTTTTCATTTAGGGGGTGGATTTTATAGTCCATCCTTGGGATTTCTTGACCCCGATTCCAACAGTGTCATACCGTCATTAAGTTCTTTCAGTAAAAATATTCTTCTGGATTGGGGAGTAAAATATCAATTCTATCCCAATGCACGGATCGGTTACGCTCGATCAAATTCATATCATTCCGGGAAGATGGGAGATTCGGATTTTTTAAGAACGCTTTCATATCGTATGATTATTATCGAAACTTTTTATTATCCCCGCCAGCGGATGGAACTCAACTTTATGCTCGCGCCTATGTATAATAAAGCAATCGTAAAATTGACAGCAAAAAGTTCATCCGCCGGTTGGGATTCGCTTTTAGGTAGTTATGGCAATAGTTCAGTGAATTTATTCACTGGCGAAGAAATGACTAAACGCTGGTTTGGATTAGCCAGCACGATTGGATTTCGCTATTATATCAAATCATGGTTAGCCGTGGATGGAAGAGCAGGTTTTATTCAAAATGCTTACAGTGAAAAGAAATGGAAGCTGGAAAAGGAAAAAGTGGATGGGCCAAAGATGAATATTAAAAAACTCCCCGTTTTCAATGTTCATTTGGTTTTAGGATGGTAAAAAGCATACGAAATCTTCTTGTTTTCTCATTTTTAATATTGGCCCCTCTTTGTGCTCAAGTGGCTAAAAAACCGAATAATCCGTGCAATAGTGAGGTCGTTCAGAAAGCAAGAAAAGATGGATTCCGCTCATTAAAATTGATGGAAAAGATCCAATTTTATCGTGACTTGAAAAAATGTGAAGATAAAGTATTGGCTAAATCCATTAAAAAGGAAGTCAACGCGATCCAATTAAAAACCGATGCTGAAAATTCCAAATTATTTGTGGGGAGAACTTCAGGGTGCGCTTATTGCGTAATCGCGCTTTTTGTGTATCTTTTATTCTCATAAAATGAATTATGAAAAAGTTACTGCAACTTATTTTATTCTTCAGTATTCTTTTTTCCGGATGTGTGTATTTTATCTTGGGGAATAAACTTGATAATGCCAATAAAAATGAAACTGCACAAGACAGTACAGCCGTTACGATTCCCGATAGTACGATTCGTTAGCGTTTCGTTTTTATTAAGCGGGTTAATATCCGCCCAAAAAGTAGAACCGGATGAGAGTTACAAAACGGCCCTGAGGATGAAACTCAATGTGGATATAGAACCGTTATTTTATATGGATGAACTAAAATCAGGCCAACTTAATAAGGTGCATTACGGTATTGTTGGATACCTTGATTTGGCGGAGCAGAAAGCAACCAAATATGAATTAATCAGTCGCGCCAAGATTATTCAAATAGAAGCACAAAAATTTTCACAAATAAAATATGACCGGATAATTCCGGTCAAAACTAAAGAAAATATTCGATATAATTATTTTTCATCAAGGACAGACAGAGATTGAATGAAGTCATCACCTAATTCGTCTAAGATCACTTTAGCGATGGATTCGGCAACTTCATCCTCGCAGAGTCCTTCTTTTCCCAATGCCTGCCAGGATTGGCTCAGAGTTTCCAGATCATCATTATTGGCGAATATTTCATCCAATACGGCTGCAGGTACTTGAAAATCCCGCAGTCGTTGATACATGTTTAAGTTCTTAATTTTCATGTTCGAAATTAAACCCGTCTTGTTATAGACGAAAAGGAGTAGTTCTATGGACAAACATTTAAAAATTCTATATGGGTTGGTGATCGTGGGATTTTTGTCCATTTCCATCCAACTTTGGCTACAGACCAAAGCCATTCAAGAATTGAATGTAAAGATGGAAGCGGTTCGTGAATTATTATTCCGATTTGCTTGATTGTTTTATCGGGAAAAGACACTAATTTTTGCCCCAAATTCTGACTATAATTACAGAATTTTATAAGGCGTCGTACCCAAGTGGTCTAAGGGATCGGTTTGCAAAACCGCTATTCGCCGGTTCGAATCCGGCCGACGCCTCCAACAATTTTGCCCGGGTGATGGAATTGGTAGACATGACGGACTTAAAATCCGTTGGCTGAAGAAGCCGTGCCGGTTCAAGTCCGGCCCCGGGTACATAAAAAAGGGAGCAAAAATGCTCCCTTTTTTATTGAGGTGCTGATAAATTAATTTTATACAGAGAAGGTAAAATTATGAAAAGGCGTATGGATCGGCAATCAGCACTTAAAACAATAAGGAAAGCGGCAGTAGTGGAGGTTCGATTTCCTTATATCAACCAGAATTCTTGGCGGTAATTTCAAATGGGTATTATCAAAAATATAGAAAGGTTAATGTCATGAGAAAAATCACTGTGATTATTCCTTTATTTTTAAGTTTTACTTTGGGACAGAATGATATCTATGAGCGGAAATATCAGTCCGATCCAGATTTTGATATAGATGTACAGCATTATAATATATCCCTGCAGATTTATGATCACATCAAATCCTTCACAGGTAAAACCAGTGTCACATTTGAAATAAAAAAACCCAATTTGAAATCAATTAAACTGGATGTCGAAACAGTAACCATAACAGATGTTATCGAAGGGAATCAACCGCGTAAATTCATACAAAAAAATGGTCAATTACTGATAGACCCAAAAGGTATGCTACAGTTGGGTGAAATCATCCAATATACTATCTATTATGATTCTGAAGGAAAAGTGGCTGATCCAGCACAATTCAATATGGGAGGTGTAAAGGTATTGGGTATTGGATTTTTTGATGAATCTGAAGATAATCCTCAACTTGTTCAAAGCCATTCATTTCCAACCGGTGCAAGGCATTGGTTTCCTTCTAATGACCACCCGGCAGATAAAGCGACCAGTAGAATTACCACGACCGTCAGAAAAGATTGGAAGGTATTGGCTAATGGGTTACTCACAGACCAAATTACTGTTGGTGATTCGGCTACATATACGTGGGATTTAGATCTTCCCAATTCAACCTATTTGTATGTAATGGTAGCGGGTCCATTTGAAGTGATACAGGATTATCATGGTGATATTCCTATATCCTATTGGGTATATCCTAGAGATAAGCAAAATGCCGTACGGTCCTTTGAACGGACCAGCGAAATTATGGCCTTTTTAGAAGAGGAATACGGTGTGCCTTTTCCGTGGCCAAAAATGGATCAGATCACGATTCCAGGCATTGGTGGTGGTGCAGAGAGTACGACAGCAACGATTTTGGGGCATAATACAATCCATGATGCAAAAGCGGATAAGGATTTTCCCAGTCATTGGCTAGTAGCCCATGAAGCGGCCCATCAATGGTGGGGCGACTATATTACCATGGGAAACTGGCACCATGCTTGGTTGAATGAAAGTTTTGGTACCTATGGTGAATACTTATACAGTGCCCATCTCAAAGGATACGACGAAGGTCAAATCAATCTATGGAAAAAGAAACAAGCTTACTTAAGGGAGTATAGGAATCGATATTCAAGGCCCATGGTTCACCCCTACTGGGATTGGCCCAACCAGAATTTTGATAGCCATATCTATCCCCGTGGTGCGGCGGTTCTCCATATGCTTCGTCAAATTATTGGCGATGAAAATATGAAAGCATTTCAAAAATCATTTTTAACACAATTTGCCTATGGAAATCCAAAAACTGAAGATCTATTCAGGGTGGTGAATGAGACTGTTAGTCAGGATCTTAGCTGGTTTTTCGACCAGTGGGTGATGAGTGCAGGACATCCCCAAATTGATGTGAAAACTGAATCACATGATGGTATATTAACGATTTGGATTGATCAGACCCAAACCGGCCGAAATACCCCATCTCACTACCGATTGCCTATTGAAATTGACATTTATTTTTCAAATCGCGTTGATCGAAAATCCATTTTGGTGGATGATCGGAATACTATTCATCGATTTAAAACCAAAGTTGAACCAGTTTTGGTTCGCATAGACCCGGATGATCATTTACTTATTGAATTGAATCAGAGCAAAACAAAAGAGGGATTATTGGTCCAGCTAAAGAAAGATAATGTAATCGGTCGTCGGGAAGCAGCCATGGCGTTAATAGTACATCTTTCAGATGATAAAGTCGTGAAGGCACTCAAGCGATCTGCATTTCATGATAAGGCTTGGTTTGTGAGACAGGGTGCATTTTCTATACTCAAAAAACATCTCAGCAAAAAAGAATGGATTCGTGCTTATAAACGGGAATCACATTCCCAACCGAGAAAAACCATTATAACACAATTTTCAAAAGCGTATCCCAAATCGGCAGCAGAACTCATACGCAACAATCTAGATCAGGATGATAGTTATATCGTTCAAGCAGAAATGATCCAACAGTTAGGGCATATTGGGAATGATAAGGATATTCATTTGGTTAAATCATATATACCACCTTGGTCACCCAGAAAAATTGTACGGCGTGCAGCAAACAATGCTATTACGGTATTAAAAGAGAAATAAGATTTTTATTCGATCTCTCATTTTTATTTTTTTATTTATTACAAACGGTATAGGACAAACCCGTATTGATGGTCGAATAACAGATAAATTTACCGGTGATCCTTTATTGGGCGTAAATATCTTTTTCTCAAAAACTTCATTGGGTACAACTACTGACAAGGATGGTTTTTATACTTTTAAATATATTCCAGAAGGGCGATATGAGCTGGTCATATCCATGATTGGTTATAAGATGGAAAAAGAGGATCTCATCCTGTTCAATAAAGATCGTATCGCAATGGATTTTCGATTGACCCCTGAGCCAATTCAAATGAAAGAGATCAATGTGACGTGGAAATCTGATAAAGTCTGGTTAGAGAATTATGACTTATTTAAAAAAACATTCTTAGGCACTAGTGTGAATGGAGAAGCGTGTCGCATTTTGAACGAATATGTATTGACCTTTGACCGAAAGCGGGGATTACTAGTGGCTACAGCAAGCCGACCTTTGCAGATCGAAAATAATCGGTTAGGATATGGTATAGTTTACTATTTGGATGAATTCAAATTAGATGATGTGTATGTCAGATATGCCGGCGACTCATTTTTTACTGAAATGGAACCACAATCCGAAGGACAAACAAAGCAATGGATTAAAAACCGGCAAATTGCCTATAATGGATCATTACGGCATTTCCTGACAACCTTGGGTAAACGCTTCGAACTTCGATATAAAATGGATGGGGAAAATCTTGTGGAAAGAGATGACTGGTTATCGATTTCAGGGCGTAAGGGGGATCCGTTAATAAAGGAAGGCTTTGAAGTTTATTTAACAAAAAGCCACAAAAGTGGAATAACCATTTCCGATTATAGAGCATTGCTAAATGATAGCTTGGTATCATCAGCTAAAAATGATAGTGAACTGTTGCTGTCGTTTAATAAGAAAATGAAAGTGTACTATAAAAAAGAATCTGAGGAAATGAATTATGCACTGGATAATTTTTCCGAACCAAAACACCAACAAACCTCATATATATTATTAGGTAAAGATTTAGTAATTATAGATAAAAATGGACGATATTTTGAAACATATATGATTGAACAACAGGGGTATATGGGTTGGGAGCGAGTTGGAGATCAGTTGCCTTTTGATTATGTTCAGCCTAAAGATTGATGACAACCGCCTTCGTATGGGTTAATAGTAAAAATAAGATATCTCTGGTTATCATTTAATCTCATCTTGTTTAAATTGCCCTGAGTATAATTCAAGATATATGCCCAAGAAAAAAGAAAAAGAAAAAAATCCTGCTGAAGTTTTAACTGAGCTCATTAAAGAAACGGGAACCGGTTTCTTTAACAGCTTTGAAAACTTTTTTGATGATGTAGCTTCAGGAGCGGAAAACTTGTTTAATGGACCGGAAAAAGATAAAAACAAAAAAAACTGAAGAATTTATCTACAAAAAATGTGGAGATTTCTTTTGTTTTGTCGAGGAAATTACCTGAATCAAACTGTTTTAGGAAAATAAATGAAAATACTGAAAAATTTTATTGTTTTGGTTTTAACATGCTTGGTTGTGGGATGCAGCTCCAATAAAATATTATTCCCAACTCAATTGGAATACGCATCCAGCGCTCAGTTAGTGCTAGACGAGTTCTTAACCTATATTCAGTCCCAGGGGTATACAATACTTAATGTTAATGATACACGGATGACCATTATGGGTCCCAGTGGTTTTTTACTCACTGAATATATTGAGACAGAATGGCGTCCCACCGGATTTTTTGACGAAAGTACAGGTCAAGAATACATTGTAAAACAGAAAGTATGGATTATACTCGATTCGGGGATGATTACGGTAGAATCGGTTGTGGGCTATATGTATGAAGGGGAATTGTACACCCGGGAAAATGCGCCGCCAAAATTATATAATTTTGTTACCGCTCTGCCAGAGGGACTTCGAAACCTTGTTTCATCCAAGTCCCTGTAATTTTCTATAATTCGGCGGGAAAATTCAATTTGGTTTGGGTATTATGATTAAACTAATTATCACTGAGAGTGAAATTGGAATAGATTGTGATATAGGTCACAAATCTAAAATAGATTCTTGAACCTAATTATTAGATAGGGTAACTTGGCACAAGTTTAAGAAGAAGTAAGTCTTCTCTTAAGCTTAACAACTCATAAAAGGAGCTCATTATGAATCGTATTTTGAAACTAGTTTTCCTATTCCTGTTTGTTTCAACAGTTTCATTTGTGTATGCACAAGATGAAGTTGATGATACTAAAAGTGGTGGAAAATCATTAGTCAAAGACAATGTGAAAACAGGTACCGGTGCAAAGTTGGATGGTACGACTAATCCAGGTGGTGGCTCAAAACCAACACCTGCTAGATTAGCCGGTCATGAAGAAGGAAAATCTGCTGCTGTTGAGAAAGACCATGGTAAAGGGAAAAAGGGAAGTTTCTGGCAGAAAATCTTTGGCAAAAAGAAGGTTAAGAAGGAAAACCCGGAATAAAATAATCCGATATATTAACTAAAAAAATAGGGCGATCTATCCGCCCTATTTTTTTTATCTATATTTAATGTAAAATTGGCACCAACAATAAGAGGAATATTTTCCGATGAATCTCCGCACAATTTTTACAACTCTTTTTATTTTATCCTGTCTGGTCGGACAGCAATTCAAACATCAGGTGTCCGGCAGTTATTATGGTCGTGGTGGCAATTCGGATTATCAATACTACAATTTCAATTGGTCCACAACTGCCTATGGTGATCTAACATTTGGCGGAATGGAACTCAATGATTCAGAATTTCTTTTTTCTCTAGATAAGAATAATTCCACTTGGCAGGGTGACCCATATGAAAATGACCAAAGCATTCTTTTTAAGTTCGACTTGTGGGCTAATGGAAAATTTTCCCCGTTTTTAATTGCTGAGACATCATTTGATGAGGCCTTGGGTATCAAGGATCGGACCAATTTTGGTATTGGCGCCAAATATCGTATCCTGGGGGATATTCTTTCTATTAGCGCGGCCTTTTTACAAGAAAGTGAAGAGACGGCAGGTAAAAATGCGATTTATCTTTATGCAGACTATGGTGATTCTCTAGGTGTGACTGCATACAAAGATAACTCAGATTTGAAGTCTGCGTCTTATTCTCGTATTTCGATTCGCCCCAAATTAAAACTCCCTGTTGGAGAAAATTTTTATTACCAATCCGAATATTATTATAAACCGGCAGGAGATGATATTTTAACCTACTGGAAAAATATCGTCACAATTAAAACAGCGGAAGAGTGGCTGGATATTGTAATCAAATACAATGTAAAGAATGACAGCCAACCAGCACCAAAGATTTTCATGGCCTATGATCCGCAGTATTATACAGACGGTCAATTGATTACTTTTACCAATCCGGGTAACGGGACCATATCATATGACCGGACGCCTGAACAGTCAATAAGTGATGGATTTGGAGACTATTATATCAAGAATTATAAAGCTAACGACACAACTATCACCATTGGTATAAATATCACGTTCTAACCTACCACTTTCTACTTGAAACATTATTTCGCTATCACCACAGCGGCGTTCCTCGCCGGATGTATATCTATGCAGTCACCGGAAATGAATGTGCCCGCATCCACCCACACACCCTCGATCCCAAAATTGACGGAGCGGAATCGACTGTTGGGAGTACTTCTCCCTGAGCGAATTTGCTATGATGTGCAGCATTATGATATCAATATGGATATCGATGTGGAAAAGAAATATCTAAAAGGTTATGTGGACTTCACGGCCATTGCCATGAATGACTTTACCCGTCTCCAAGTTGACCTGGCAAAGGATATGCAGCTGAATGGGGTGTGGTACCGGGAAGAAGAATTAACTGCAAGTCGAAAAGAAGATGCGGTCTTTATTGATTTTCCTGCGGTGAAAGCCGGAACTGAATTTACCTTTCGGGTGAAATATGAAGGGTCTCCACAAGAGGCAAAGAATCCACCCTGGGATGGTGGTTTTATTTGGAATAAGGATGAAATGGGTAGAGACTATGTTTCTGTGGCCTGTGAAGGAGATGGATGTGGTCTCTGGTGGCCATTAAAGGATCATATCTCCGATGAACCCGATCGGGGCGCTAGGATGACATTCACTGTTCCACAAAACCTCTTTTGTGTTAGTAACGGTAAATTAGTAAATACCATCCAGGATACTCTTACCGGAAAACAATCATACACATGGGAAGTAAAAAACCCAATTAATAACTATAATATTTCTGTACAATTGGGTAATTATGTGGTTTTAGAAGACACTTTGCAGCGGAAAAGTCAGGTGGAGACTATGAATCACTATGTGTTGGATTATCACAAACAAGTGGCATCCACAGTATTTCCCCAAGCACGGAAAGTGATCCGTTTTTTCGAAAAATATTTTGGTGATTACCAGTTCTGGGATGACGGATATAAGTTGGTGGAAGTTTCTTATTTAGGAATGGAGCATCAATCAGCCGTTACCTATGGTAATGTGTGGAATAATTGGGGTGGCGACCATCGTTCCTGGACAAAAGATTATTACGGCATAATCGACGGACTATTATTCCATGAGACGGCCCACGAATGGTGGGGCAACAGTATCACCGCTACGGACCCGGCTCACGTATGGATCCATGAAGGAATGGCAGTCTATAGTGAATCTATGTTCATTGAACAGGAATTGGGATATAATGTAATGGTCGATTTCATGTTGAGAAAGCGGAAAGGTATTCAGAACAAAGTACCGATTGTGGGTCCAGAAAATGAGAATTATTGGGCCTTTGGTGATTCCTACAATAAGGGAGCTTGGGGGCTGCACACATTGCGTCACATAATCAATGATGACCGTATCTGGTGGGACTTGCTAAAATCATTTGCATTGAATAATGCCAAGTCCAATGTAAATACAAATGATTTTATCAAACATGCAGAAAATAAAACAGGGACGGATCTGGATTACTTTTTTAAACAGTATTTTTATGACCATCGACCACCCACATTGGAATACTACCAGAAGGACAGCAAATTATATTATAAATGGTCCAACGTAGTGAACGGGTTTAAAATGCCCATAGATGTGGATATTAACGGGATTCAGGGCCGTATTTTCCCAACCACAGAAGTACAGTCTGACGATATTCAGCCCCATTCTGTAATTCACTTTCGGGATTGGGAATTTTTGGTGACAAAAAAGAAGAATCCAGAATTAACTGGATAATTGTCTCAGCCGTTCAAATAGAACGGCACTCACAGCTGCCGATACATTTAGAGAATCGGTTTTCCCCTGCATAGGGATGGTGGACAGGAAATCACAACTATCTAAAACAAGTTTCTTGATTCCGCGCCCTTCACTGCCAGCAATGATTAATACTTTCCCTGTATAATCCACTTTATGCCAGGCTTTCGCTTGGACGCTGTTTTCCATGGCAATCACCCAGAATTCCTCATTTTTCAGATTAGTCACTGTTTGGTGAAGATTGCCTACCTTGTAAATGGGGATTTGGACAAAAGCGCCCTGGCTTACCTGCATAACCGTATCCGTAACATCACAACTGTCATGGGTAGAAATAATGATTCCACTTATTCCGGCACATTCCGCGGTGCGAATAATTTGTCCAAGATTTTGCGGGTCTTTAATCCTGTCAAGAACCAATAAACCTATATTTCCTGATTTATTTTTAAAGGAAGGAAGGTTTTTCTCAATTTTTCCGGTGAAACGGACTATGATACCTTGAGTACGCCATTTCCCGAATTTGGACTTGAATTGTCCTGAATTGAGGAATTGAATATGGCCGCCGTGATATCCCAGGACATGGGTAATTTTTCCGTCACGCTCAGCAGGGCTGCCGGATTGAATCAGTATATCGTTAATTTTATACTTGCGGGATTCAAGAACCGCCGCACAGCCATTGATACCGAAAATTGTATATTGATCTTTAGGCATATTGATCCTGAAAAGAATTTAATAAAATAATGTATCCCGGGATTGAATCAATTGTAAGATAAATTTTAAGTTGCGCCCTTGAATTAAGGAATGATATGGCTACCAGGGAGTTTCATAAAGTATCTGATGAATGTGCCGGTGTGAACGCGGGGATAAAATTCAAAACCATTAAAGCCCACCGGAAGGTTCAGGGAACCTTGAATGAAGGTGTCGAGGTTGTCCTTGATAGTATCGCCCATTTTCCCACCCGTTATCGTCTCAAGGATGATGAAGGCAGGATTTGGACTGTACCCATCCATTTAGTAACACCAATAGCGGAATAAATAAATTTTTTTTAATTTTAACCGCAAATAAAACATCCCAATGAGGAAACTGATGAAGTATAAATACCTACCCATTCTATTTTGCCTTTTTTTAACAGGTTCTATTACTGCGCCGAAAAAAGGACCTGAAATACTTTGGGATACCTACGGTGTTCCTCATATTTATGCCAATAATTATGAGGATATGTTTTATGCCTTTGGTTGGGCGCAAATGCGTAATCATGGGAACCTCCTGCTGCAATTATATGCCCAGGCGCGGGGGCAGGGTGCGGAATATTTTGGTGAAAAACATTTGCAGTCCGATCAATGGGTCCATACCCATAATGTGGTACAAAGATCCCGCGAATGGCTGGCACAACAAGATTCAGATTTACGAAAAATGCTGGCAGCGTTTACGAACGGAATAAATGCTTACGCAAAGGCATTTCCAGGTGAAATCGATGAAGTGAACCAATTAATTCTTCCTGCACGACCAGAGGATTGTTTGGCCCATTTTCAAAGGGTTATCCTATTCCATTTTGTCACCAGTCCCCAGAATGTAAATTTTAATCCGAGTTCCATGATAAAAAATAGAGGTTCAAATACCTGGGCGATTGGCCCTTCCAGGTCCGCGTCTGGGAATGCTATGCTGATCGCCAACCCCCATTTGCCCTGGTTTGATATGTTTACTTGGTTTGAGGCCCATACAATTTCTGGTGACTTGAATGCTTATGGGGCAGGTTTGGTAGGCATGCCGTTTTTAGGAATTGCCTTTAACGATTATTTAGGATGGTCACACACCAATAATGTTCACGATGGGCAGGATCTTTATGAATTAAAACTGATTGGTGATGGTTATCAATGGGGTGATGAAGTCATGGATTTTGTAAAACGATCGGTTGAGATAAAAGTTAAAGATGAAGCAGGCAATACGACTTCCAGCGAATATATAATCCGGGAATCGGTTCATGGACCGGTGGTGAATGAAAAAGACGGGAAAGCTTATGCCTTACGGGTAGTGGGCCTTAACCAGCCCCATATTTTCCGCCAATACTTCGATATGGCCAGGGCCAAGAATCTTGAAGAATTCCAGGATGCTATACGGCAGTTGCAGAATCCGTTTTTCACGATAATGTATGCGGACAGGGACGGTCATATTATGCATGTTTTCGGCGGCCGTACACCAATCCGGCCTGAAGGTGAATGGAATTGGTTAGGGGTCGTTCCCGGTGATTCACCTGAAACGAAATGGGATGAAACCCATTCTTATGATGAACTACCCAAATCTATTGATCCCCAAAGCGGCTGGCTCCAGAATGCCAACGATCCACCATGGACCACTACCTTTCCAAAGGCGATAAATCGTCATAATTATCCGGATTATATGTCCCAGAACTTTATGCATTTTCGTGCCCAGCGATCGGCACGGATGGCCTATGAGGATGAATCCATTACATTTGACGAATTGCTGGCCTATAAAATGGATACAAAAATGGAATTGGCAGACCGTATTATTAACGATTTATTAAAATTGACTTCAAATCGTGACGATAAAATAATAAACGCGGTCGGAAAGGTTTTAGCAAACTGGGATCGTCAAACGGATGGAGATAGTAAGGGGGCAGTACTTTTCAAAGCATGGATCGATTCTGTTAAGTTTTTTGTCAACAAGGATAAACTTTTTGAAGGTGGTTGGGAGGAAGAGAATCCAATGGATACGCCATTTGGGCTAAATCCGGATGTGGATTACCTGGGGCCATTAAAATCCGCGGCAGAAGCTGTTACAAAAAAGTATGGAAGACTGGATATCCCCTGGGGTGAAGTATATCGCCTGTTTAGGGATGATGTGGATCTTCCATCCAATGGGGGGCCCGGGGACCCTTACGGCTTATTCCGGGTTACAAATTATGTACCAATGGGAAACGATAAGTTTATGGCTGTCGGCGGTGATTCATACCAAGCTGTAATTGAGTTTGGGGAAAAACCAAAGGCTATGTCCCTTTTGAGTTATGGGAATGCCAGCCAAAAAGGGTCTAAACATCGGACGGATCAATTAAAGTTTTATTCCGAGAAAAAATTGCGCCCGGTTTGGCGGGATAAAAAAGAAATTAATCAACATTTAGAACTGAGAGAGATACTCAGCCCAAAGTAGGCTTAATAATTTCATACCCCCAGATTATTCCTGCCTCTGATTGTTCAATCCGGGTCAAATTCGGAGATAATATTTCAGAAAACCTGCACCGGCAGGTTTTTTTGTTTACACGTTATTTACTGGATCATACTTCCCCTGAAATCCTGAATATTCACCCCGCCTATAATTCGGTCATGGTTACAATTTCAAATGAGGGATCCATTAGCCGTGTAACTGAACATCTTCAAAAATCCATATCCAACGCGTTAATAGGGAAGACGCCCAGGGGTCGAGCCGTGGAGATTCCTGTTTTATATAACGGTAAGATGGGGCCCGATATGGGCCTCGTATGTAAAAAAACAGGGTTAGATCCGGCGGAAGTCATAAAACGCCATTCTGAAGCAAATTACCTGGTTTACTTTACTGGTTTTTCCATCGGCTTCCCATACTTGGGTGGAATGGACGAATCCATTGCCGCACCTCGCCTGGATTTACCGCGGAAGTCCGTTCCTGCAGGATCGGTAGGTATTGCGGGGAATCAGACCGGTATTTATCCCATGTCTTCTCCCGGCGGTTGGAACCTCATCGGCCGGACGCCCTTGTCTATATTTAATGCAAAAGCGCCGGGAGACAGCCTGGTGCAGATGGGTGATATAGTCCGTTTCCGACCAATTGACGAAACCGAATATGATGCTTTGGTAGGGAAATAATGAGTATTACCGTACTTCAGGGGGGACTTCAATCCACCATTCAGGATTTGGGTCGGAATGGATTTACCCACTACGGAATTTCAGCTTCAGGGGCGGCGGATAAATTATCCCTGCGAATCGGCAACTTACTGGTGGGGAATCCAGATTCGTTCAGCGGACTAGAAATGACACTTACCGGGGGTAAGTACCAATTCAATAAGGATGCTTTTATCGCCCTTACCGGCAGTGAATTTAAAGTACAACTCGATGGAGATTCATTTCCATTTAATAAAGGCGTCTATATACGAAAAGGCCAGATTCTAAGAATAGACGGTACAAAAAATGGTGCCCGCTGTTACCTCTGTCTACGTGGCGGTTTTGATATACCCAAATATTTATCCGGAACCACTACCCATATTATGTCGGGCTTGGGCGGTTTGAATGGCCGTGCAGTGCAAAAGGGTGATGAACTGAAAATAGGGACTTTTGAGAAAATATCTCAACCATTAATAATTAAACAATCACTTGATACTAATTATAATATCATTCGTATTACTAGTGGTTTACAGTATGTATGGTTTGATGATTCTGCCTGGGATTCTTTTACAAATCAATACTATACCGTTTCGGAAAATTTCAGCCGGATGGGGCTCCGATTGGAAGGTGACCCTATTCAATCGAAAAAAGGAAATGAGATTTTAACAGAAGGCATCCCTTTGGGGGCAGTTCAGGTGCCTGGCGGCGGCGATCCAATTATTTCTTTTGTTGAGCACCAAACCACAGGAGGATATCCCAAAATTGCCAATGTAATCACAGCCGACATGTATAAAGTCGGCCAATTGAAACCGGGAGATCAATTTCAATTTCAATTGATTACCATAGAAGAAGCAGAAAAATTGCGGTTAAAACAGGAATCATATATTCAATCCCTAAAATACCATGACTAATACTTCAGCCATACTTGTAACACTGATCATCTATAAGATCGTCCTCATTCTCATTGGGATTTGGGCAAACAAGCGAACAAAATCAACATCTGATTATTTTCTCGGGGGACGAAAACTCGGTCCCTGGGTAGCGGCCCTCAGTGCATCCGCATCTTCTTCGTCGGCATGGACGTTATTAGGTGTAAGCGGTGCGGCCTATTTATGGGGTTTGCCGGCCATTTGGTTATTCCCTGCCACCTTATCAGGATTTTTGATTAATTGGTATTATATCGCGCCGCGCCTCAGTTCACATAGTCAAAGGGTCGGAGCCATTACCTTGACGGATGTTTTGGCTACAGACGATCTTGGAAGATCAATTAAAGAATTACGCTGGCTCGCATCGTTCATTATCCTTTTTTGTTTTGTCTTTTATATCGCTTCTCAATTTGACGCGGCGGGCCAATCCTTTCAATCCACCTTTGGGATGGATAAAAATATGAGCATTCTCCTCGGTGCCGGGATCATCCTCATTTATACCCTTTTAGGCGGTTTTTGGGCCGTTAGCGTTAGTGATACCCTCCAGGGTATAATGATGGCCTTATCCGCCATTATTTTACCCATTGTGGCCGTATCCCACGCGGGATTGGGAAATATCTTCGCCAGTTTTCCAGATCAGCCTATTTTCAGTTCGCCCTCAGGAATGGGCGGGATTGTTGCAATTGGATTTATCCTCGGCACAATGGGAATAGGCATTGCTTATCCCGGCCAACCCCATGTGGTGAATCGTTTCATGGCCATTGAAGGGAAAGAAAAAATTAAACAAGGACGAACCATCGCCATTAGCTGGGCTCTCATCATTTATCCCGGCATGATCTTTCTTGGTTGGGCCGGGCGGATTCTTGTTGATATGACGGGACATGAACAAATACTCATTGTTATAGGAAATCAGCTTTTACCGCCTGTTTTGGCTGGGATTATCCTGGCGGCGGTATTATCGGCCATCATGTCCACGGCAGACAGTCAATTGCTGGTTGCATCTTCCAGTGTGAGCCACGACATCAAGGGACAGAAGGAAGAATTCAGCCTGAATCAGACCCGAATTGTGGTAGCGATTATATGCGTGTTGGCGGTGACCATGGCCATTTTCGTGGATAAAAGTATTTATAGCCGCGTTTTGTTCGCTTTTTCAGCAATGGGTGCTGCTTTTGGTCCTTTGTTGCTTGGACGTATGCAGGGCGGTGTGCCCAAGATTAATGCTATTGCATCCATGGCAGTTGGATTTTTCATGACATTATTTTTCTATTACAGCGATCTGAAACCGGAAGGTAATCCTCTAGAGCGGTTGGTGCCTTTCATTTTAGCTTTTCTTATCGTACAATGGGGGCGTAAAAAAGGTTGAGTATGGATATTAATTCCGATATGGGGGAAATCAATCGCCTCTTAGCTAATGGGACTTACGAAAAGCTTATGGATTATGTCACATCCATCAATGTGGCCTGTGGGGGCCATGCGGGGGATGAGGCAATGATGGAGGCAATGGTTCAATTAGCCAAAACAAAAGGGGTGTATGTGGGCGCCCATCCCAGTTATCCGGATAAAGAGAATTTCGGCCGGCTCGATATGGATATGAATGCCAATACATTACTAGATTCTATTCGAGATCAAATCCAGTTATTGGTGGATATAGGCGCTAATCTCGGTGTGGAACTCACCCATATTAAGCCCCACGGCGCCCTGTATAATCGAGCGGTAAATGATGAGGCTGTGGCGCAAACAATTAGCGAAGCCATCATCCAGGTGGATCCATCATTTAAAGTCATGGGTTTGGCCGGATCGAAGATGCTCACCGTGTTTGATGCATTGGGACTAGAAACCCTGGCAGAGGCTTTCGCCGATCGCACTTATGAATATGATGGCACCCTTCGTAACCGGAAGTATGACGACGCGTTGATCACCGCTCCGGAACAGGCGGCGGCACAGGCAAAATCCATGATAGCTGGTTATGTCGTAGCCGTTGATGGGAGTGAGGTGCCCGTAGAATCACATACTTTGTGTATTCATAGTGATACACCAAACGCGGTGGCGATCGCAGAGGCGGTAAGGAACGCAATACTATAATTAACTCCCCCCACGGTCCCCCTTCGTATAGGGGGAGAAAAAAATTATTGTAAGTCAAAAAGGAAACAACATGAAACACATAATACCAATCCTACTAACACTAACCATAGGCTTTTCCCAATCCCTGTCCAGTGAGGAAAAACAGATCCAATCCTATGTCGAGAAGCATACCGAAAATGCCATCGATTTGGTGGAAAAACTCGTCAATATTAACAGTGGTTCTCTCAACATTAAGGGGAATAAAAAAGTCGGTAAAATCTTACAGGCAGAATTAGACAAACTTGGGTTTAATACCTATTGGGTGACCTATCCCAAAGAAATTAAACGGTCCGGCCATCTCTTCGCTGAAATGCGAGGGGGTAAAGGAAAAAACATTCTCCTCATCGGCCATTTAGATACGGTATTTGAACCGGATCACCCATTCCAGAAATTCATACGCGATGGTGATACTGCATACGGTCCCGGCGTTTCGGATATGAAAGCGGGTGATGTATCCATGGTGTATATCATGAAAGCACTAAAACATATCGGCACATTGAAAGATATGAACCTCACTTTGGTGTTCATCGGGGATGAAGAAAAAACCGGTGGGGACGTGGCCATCGTACGGAAAGAACTGGTGGAAGCAGGGAAGTGGGCCAATATCGGCTTGGGATTTGAAGGGGCTGTTGGCATGAATACAGGCACTGTGGCACGCCGCAGTGCTTCTTCCTGGATGTTGACCGTAAAAGGTGTTCAAGGCCACTCATCTCAAATATTTAAGGACAAACTCGGCTATGGAGCGATCTTTGAAGCATCACGGATTTTGAATGCATTTCGGGAAGAATTAGCACCGGAAGAATACCTCACATTCAACCCGGGCACCATCGTCGGCGGAACCGATGTCACTTACGATCCTGTAAATTCACGGGGTACAACCTTTGGAAAAACAAATGTTGTCTCCCAATCTGTGACCGTTCATGGGGGGATTCGCACTATTTCAATTCCCCAATTAGAAAATGCCATGAAACGCATGAAAGAAATTGCTTCACAAAATTTGCCCCAAACATCGGCGGATATCACCTTTAAAACCAGTTATCCTCCCATGGAACCAACCAAAGCAAATTATGCACTCCTGGATCAAATGGAAAACGTAAACCTAGCCTTGGGTTATGGCGAACTGGAACCCTTAGACCCGAGCAAACGGGGGGCAGCGGATATTTCATTTGTAGCGCCCCATGTAGATGCATCCTTGGCCGGCATGGGCCCTGATGGTTTTGGCGATCATTCAGCTGATGAAGGATTGGATCTAACTTCCTTCCCGAAAACGACCACGAGAGCGGCGATTTTAATTTATCGATTGACGCGGTGAGTTTTAATATAGGGTGAGTTAAAAAACATACTTTATATTCCTAACAAAATTCAACTGAAAGGAACCCATTATGGAAATGTTAGTCATAATTCCATTTGTGATTGCCCTCATAATCGGCATCACACTACTAATTTCAATCCTTTTTCAATGGCTTTGGAATATGACCATCCCAGAAGTATTTGGATTTAAAATGATCACTTATTGGCAGGCATTCAGGATTATCATCATTGCTGCCATTTTATTTCACGGTAGTCCAAATGATGAGGTGCGAAAAGTTCGAAAAGGTGTTGAAGAAATTAATGAAAAGTTGGAAATCCTTATTGACTATGAAGATAAAGATTAGTCTTGCATGAAAAAAATCCAGATGTATTTGTGGAAGTTGAGACCGAAGGAATAACCGCTTATAAGTTTGTTGAAGTATGTGGAAACTCACTCCCCAAATTAAAGGAATTTACCCAATCAATGATTCACCGTTTCCCCTTCTCTTGAAAAAGAGGGAAATAGGGGGTGGGTCCTAAATCAATGCTCGCAAAATTATTCGTTACAATCCTGAACTTTTCTCCCGCTATCAAACGGGCCACATGGAAGTGGTGGTACCAACGCCTGGCCCATCGCGGCCGGGAGACAGACTGGTCTTTCATGAATTATGGATTTAAACCATCCAATGGGACTCCTGAACTTGAATTGTCCTCCAAGGATGAGCAGGACCGCCTCTTCATCCAGCTTTATCACTATGCCGCATCCCAAGTACCCATAAAAGGGGCAAATGTATTAGAGGTAGGTTCCGGGCGGGGTGGGGGCGCATCGTTTGTAGCGCGGTATTATAAACCAGAAAAAATGACAGGATTGGATTATTCTCCTTCCGCCATAGAATTATCCTCAGATTTGCATAAGGATGTAAATAATTTATCCTTTGTACAAGGGGATGCGGAATCACTTCCATTTGAGGACTATACCTTTGATGTGGTTCTCAACGTGGAATCATCCCACTGTTATGGCAATATGGATGCATTTGTAAATGAGGTGGCCCGGGTTCTTAAACCCCAAGGATATTTCTGCTGGGTGGATTTACGGCAAAAAGGACTACTGGATACTACGGAAAAGGCATTATACCATCCTGATTTAAAATTGATCCAAGAAGAAACAATTACGGAACAGGTACTCCATGCGTTGGATAAAATCCATGTAAGAAAAGTGGAAATGATCCAGAAACACGTTCCCGGCTTTCTTCAAACGGCCTTCCAGGATTTTGCCGGTGTAAAGGATTCCAAGATCTACAATGCCTTCAAAGATGGTGATGCTTTATATTTGGCCAAGGCATTCCAAAAGGTCTAAGCCATTTAGCCTTGATCAAACTATTCCGAAATTCAAAAATTGACCCCAATAAAAAATTCAAATATTTACATATATTTTCAGGAATTATTCATTTTAAAATTTTAATGATCAAAAGTCGTCGAATTAAAAACTTGCAATAAGTTATTCCCATGTCCCCAGCAGATTTTCCCACCTTCGGCACTGAACATAATTTTTACCTAATCGGTTGTCTGGCTATTTGGTTGCTTCTTCCATTCATTGGTAAAAAGTACATGACTGCCGAACAGCGGATCGGTATGGCAATATTCCTGGCTGTGTTTACCATTTTCCAGGAAGTTCTTTTTGATTTCTTTCAACTCTATATTGATGATTTTACTATTAAGGAAGACCTCTCACTTCACATGTGCGGTTTCAGTTTATTCCTGTCTAGCTATGCCTTGTGGAAAAAATCCCAGCCGGCCTTTGAATTGGCATTTTTCTGGGGATTGGCTGGTGCGCTTCAGTCCATTCTAACACCGGATCCCATGCGCTGGCCTTATGGGGATATTTCCATCTTCTGGAATTTCCTCTCCCACGGGATCGTTATTCTTAACGTCATTTGGCTCATTTTGGTGGATGGGATGCGATGCCGCAAGGGATCCCTGCTCAATACATTTTTGATTACTAACGGCGTCGTATTCATCATGGGTATTGTAAATAAAATTATGGGTGGTGGCACCAACTATTGGTTTATCTGTGAAAAACCAGGCGGAGACAGTCCCTTTCTTATCGGTGATTGGCCTTATTATCTGTTTACTTTTGAAATAGTAGGGTTTGCTTTGATGGGGTTGATTTATCTCCCTATGTGGATTGTGGTAAATAGGCAAGAAAAAGGAGGGTTTACTACATTCGATACTGCGTAAGTTTGATGTAGAAAATGTCCACATTACTCGGTTATTTCTTTCTCGCTCTGGGCGTATCTTTTATCTGTTCCACTCTGGAATCAGTAATTCTTTCTGTAACCCATTCCCACATCGGTACTTTGGTGAAGACTAATCATCGCAGCGGAAAACTACTTCAAGCCCTAAAGGATGATATCAATCGTCCCCTGGCGGCAATCCTGACATTGAATACTATCGCCAATACCGTTGGCGCCGCCGGTGTCGGTGCCCAGGCCTTGCATGTATTCGGTTCAGGTGCGGTGGCGCTTGCTACCGGGATTTTGACTTTTTGTATTTTGATTTTTTCAGAGATTATTCCTAAAACAATCGGCGCAACCTATTGGCGAAAATTGGCCAGTCCCTCCGCTTATTTGATTCGTATTTTAATGGTAATCACATTCCCTTTCGTCTGGTTGAGCAAGGCTTTATCTGCAAAGTTAACACCGGATGAGGATGAAATTAAAAAGGTCAGTAGGGAAGAAATTACAGCTATGGCCGAAATGGGAGAGGATGAAGGTTCCATTGACGAACAAGAATCAGATATCATCGAAAACTTATTCCGGTTAAAAGAAATGAATGTGGATGAAATTCTCACACCGCGGTCTGTCATATTTGCTCTTGAAGACAATCAAACGGTGGGGCAGGTCATGGATGCCCATGAAGATATAAACTTTTCACGCATCCCCATTTTTCATGAGAATATTGATGAAATTATCGGCATCGTATATAAAGATACCTTATTGGAGACCATGGCGGACGATTATTTCGAAAAATCCATGGCCGATATTGTTGATCCTGTGGATTGGGTTTACGAGGAGCAAACGGTAGAATCGGTGCTTAATAAGTTCACCAAAACCCGATCCCATATGTTTATTGTAAAAGATGAATTTGGCGGGACCACAGGACTCGTCACTTTAGAAGACTGTATCGAAACGCTGTTGGGCGTAGAGATTATGGATGAGTCTGATGAGGTAGCCGATATGCGTGAATTGGCGAAAGATCAGCTTCGTCAAAAGCGCCGCGCTGAAGAAAATGGGGAATAATAAATCTTTCCACCATTTCGATTTGCCTATATAAAGGATACCATATATTGGATGGAAACGATGAGGAAGTTGGACAATCATCTTGATTCTCCACGACAAGCAGGATGCTCGTCCTACATAATGATTCGTTGCACCACCCATTCACAAAAACAACAGTGTGGAAATAATTCACGCAGTTCAACATTCCAATCCTAAAGAATCGTAAAATATTATTTTTTCAACCTATATGGGGTGAGTTTTAAAAATCCTCCATTTCCATAGGGGAATTTCCCTCATAAATTAAGGGCTTGTGAAAACCGCCAAACTCGCAGCCCTGACACTAATTTTACTTCTCCTGACGGCCGGTCAGCGCCAGGTGAAATACTTTTTAACGGAACATGATTTTCTCACCGGGCACAACGTTCCAAAGTCAGAAGTCCTAAAAAAAGATCACATCCGTGCGGAGTATGATGACCTTGACCGCCTGCTCATCAAAGCCAATGTTGATAGACAGGGAAACGTTACAGCCCAGGAACAATTCTCCTATATTGAATCCAATACAATTATCAGACAGAAAGATATGGTGAATAGTTCAGGACACGTTTTTTACCAGACCATTTTTGGCCGGGAGTCTCAATCCTTGTCTTATATCAAATGGGTTTTCGGTGTGGATTCAGTTAAAAAGTGGGACGACCGCTTTACAACTTCTGATATAAATGAAATAGACAAACCTGATAATTACCGCTTTTTTGATGTGGATGCGTTTGAATACGGCGGAAAAGAACTGGATTATGATTCACTAGGACGCGTAACACGGGATGAATGGTTCCGACGCCCCGATGGAAAATCCATGCACAAATTCCTGTATAAGTATTATGATGATTTGGACATCACCCACATGTTCGAATATGATTCCAACGGTGTTCTCATTATGGATATAAAACTGAGTCCCGATGGAACAGAAGCGATTTTCTGGTTTACGGGCCCGGCGGATTCTAGTTATGTGAATAACAGCACAATTGCCTATAACCTGGATGGAGATTTGTCCTGGGGTTATATCAACTGGGTCATCCCGGGTGAAACGGATAGTATCAGGATCGACCTCAATCAGCTAAAAAGGGGGGATTATACCATAGCACTGGATAACGACAGTGTTCTGCAGGACAGCGCGGCTTACGAGGCGAATTTCGACGGGAAAGGTGTAAAGGGCTATATGGCCACTAAACGAACAATTGTTCCCTTGACTTATGATATCAGTCCGCCCATCCTAGCATTGGAAATGGATAAATATCTCAAGGATATTTTATTGTCCTTTACCGCTTCCGAACCCGTTGATTCTGCTTATATCGTTTGGGCACCGGACTCCAATTTTGCCCATATTCATGCAGACACTGTTATTTTAACAGGCGAAGAGATCATTGTTTCAAAACGCTTCAGACCCACTAATCAGACCAACCTGGTGGACGGTGTAATGTACGATCCGGAGATATACGCCTATGACCGGGCCGGCAATTTGTCCGAACCCGCCATTCGGCAGGATGTGATTTATGATATTACGCCACCAATTTTGGCCATTAACAATCCTGCAACCGGGGAATGGGTGAATCACCAATTGATGGATATTTCTACCAATGAACCTATACAATTCTGGGTTGTGATTGCTGAATGGCAAGGCGGTGCTGCGGATGAAAATTCACCCTACCATCACGATTTTACGGATACGGTGAAGGCGGACATGGATACAGATTTATCTTCTTATTTCCAATTGAATGACGGCAGTATTTACAGCTATAGCATCATCGGCTCCGATTTAGCCGGCAATGTGTCAGATACGGTTAGAATTGACTCCGTTCATTACGATATTACACCACCCGTTCTGACGATGATCTATCCCTTCGATGATGCGGCGATAAATGATGCGACTGTAAGCTATGCCTCCAGTGAGCAGCTTTCGGCGGGAGAATTTTTATGGACCCAGATGGGTGGCATGGCTGACGCCTTATCTCCCCATACAGTAGCCTTGGCAGAGGATGAATTATCTCCGGCAGAAAAAATTCACATAAACCTGGTAAACGAGCCAGTGTTGACGGACGGTGCATTTTACGCAATTCTTTTTACCGGTCAGGATTTAGCCGGGAATGAAAGTGATCCGATTCGGATAACAAATGTCCTGTTTGATACCACACCCCCTGTATTTACACAAACAGCTCCTGACACGGGAGCTGCTCTCAATCACCAGGCAGTATCTTATGATATTTCTGAAAATTTGCACCAGGGAGCTATAATCTGGAATGTCTCCGGCGGAATAGAAGATCCTGATGCGCCCCATATTGTAGAACTGACTGAAGCGGAACTGGAGTTCGGGTTCCATGACAGTATAACATTGACCAACATGCCCCAGCTTCAAGATGGTGGCATTTATTCTATATTATTTACCGGTTCGGACCGCGCCGGTAATATTGCCGATACTGTTATTGTTTCTGATATCCTCTACGATTACACCATGCCAGAAATTGTTATTGAGTACCCATTGCCTAAATCAATTTCAAACACGACAGCTATGACCTATTCTTTAACTGAAGATTTACACCAGGGCGAATTCAAGTGGATTTGGCTCGGCGGGGTGGAAGATACATTGGCGCCCTATACGGCTGAGTTAACCTTGGAAGAACGAATGGAGGGCGAACATTCACAAATAGAATTGGCCAATAATCCCACGGTAGTTGAAAATGCTCTATATACCATGTCTTTTTCTGGCCGGGACCGCGCCGGTAATAAAACCAAACGCGCCTTCATTCCCGGACTTCAATACGACTTTACACCGCCTGAATTAACATGGCAAAGTCCCTTGGCCGGGGATGCGGTAAATCATAAGGACATCCATTTTGAAAATAGTGAATTACTGGACTCCGGTACGATTACATGGTCCTGGGTTAGCGGTGTAGCCGATCCGGATTCTATCCATGCCATAGCCTTGACGGGTGATGAGTTAAACGGCGCTGAATTCGGCCCCGCTGCTATTGCTAATTCTCCACCCCTCGTGGATGGTGCAGAATACAATATTTTCTATTCCGGTTTTGACCCCGCCGGGAATGAATCAAACCATATTTTTATCCAAAATGTGCTGTACGATATCACCCAGCCGGAAATCACAATTATCTATCCCTTGCCGCGGTCTATTTCCCGCACCAGTGCCGTTACTTATACTTTATCCGAGGATTTATATGAAGGGCAATTCAAGTGGATCTGGCTCGGCGGTATAGTAGATCCTTCCGCGCCCTACACAGCAATTTTGAACCCAGAGGAAAGGAAAGTGGGAGAACATACAGAAATTGAATTGGCCAATAATCCGATGGTGGTGGAAAATGCCCTTTATACCATGTCCATTACCGGTCAGGATCGAGCCGGGAACCGCAGCAAGAGAACATTTGTACCGGGACTTCAATATGATTTTACACCGCCGGAGCTTACAATTCTTAGTCCGCAAGACGGTGATGCTATTAATCATAAACAGGTGCATTTCATCAATAGCGAATTATTGGAAACCGGACGAATGATCTGGCGATGGACAGGGGGAAATAAAGACGTCAATGCGCCGCATACAGTTGACTTGGTTGATGAAGAACTCCGCGGGAAGGAAATGGGCCCATTGGCGGTAATAAATACGCCGGACCTTGTTGATGGTGCTGTTTATACTCTTTCATACATAGCTTTTGATCCGGCAGGGAACCAGAGTGATACGGTGCGTGCGGTCGATATTCTGTATGATGTGACACCGCCGATGCTTTCTTTTACTTACCCGGAAGCCAACATATTCACGACTGAAACAAAATTGCTTTTTGATGCATCAGAAGATATTTACGAATTTATGATCAATTGGGATGGAAGGGGGCGTGAAGGAGACAACCACCCGGTGGAATTCAACTCCCCGGATGTTCTGGGGGCGGGATCATTCAATTCGGACGATTTGCATATTCCTGAATTAAAGGATGGCTATAATTATTCAATCACCCTGAATGGTGCCGACCGTGCCGGGAATGTGGCCACACCGGCTGAGCTGACTGATATCCATATTGATCTCACACCACCTGAATTCACCGCCCTATTGCCTGAATCCGGCGCTTTTATCAAGAATGTTGAAGTGGGATGGACCCTGTCAGAGGATATCGCTTCAGGCAAAGTATTTTTCCAGCACATGGGGGCTGAATCCAAACTGGAAGCAGATTTAATTAGTGTGGAACTCAAAGCCGGAACACGAATTCCCCTGGCCCTTGAAAACAGTGTAACACTGCGTGATGGTATGAATTATTCGATTTCAATTATCGGTACTGACTTTGCCGGCAACATATCCGAAGAGTTAAAAGTCGAAAATATCACCTACGATATATCACCGCCGGAATTGTCCATCAGCCATCCGAAAACGGATAGCTTTGTAAATTATCTGGATGTTGTTTATTCTGTCAATGAGCCCCTGCTTTCAGGAAGAATGGAGTGGATCAATGACCGTAAAGAAAAAATGATATACGATCTGCGTGCGGAAGATATCCTCTCCGGTAAACACGTGTTGGTAAATTATGATATTAAACCTGAGGAAGAAATGCCTTACTGGATCATGATTGAGGGTATGGATCTTGCCGGGAATGAGGCCAATTCAATAAATATTCGTAATGTAATGTTTGACATAACACCGCCAACATTATCCATTTTAAGCCCGCTCCCTGATTCCTCCATTAACAATTCAAAGTTGGCCATTAGTATTAGTGAAGCACTTGAACTGGGCTCCATCCGCTGGGAAGCTGTCAAAGGGAATGATCCAAGAACGCCGCATATTAAAGCCTTAGACGGCGCTCAGCTAAAAGAAGGGCAGTTTATTGATTTTGAATTTTCCACCCCGCTGGAATTGGTTAATAATGTTACTTATAAAATTACCATAGATGGCACCGATCTCGCCGGGAATGCTTCTAAACCCACATCTGTTGATAATATACTGTTCGATACAACACCTCCGGAATTCGTGGATATATCACCTGTAGATGGGGAATTCATTCGTGAACCGAATATTACTTACACACTTACGGAAGATTTAAAAGACGGAAAAATCTATTTTGATCACGTGGGTGGAACAGCCGATCCGAAACCGACACATATGATCACCATGGCGGGCAGTAAAAAGCAGAAAGGGACGCGGGGTGGAAAATTGCCGGCCTCATTTATACGCCTGGTTAACGGTGCCGTTTATAATATTCGCTTCGAAGGAATGGATGCCGCCGGAAATGTTTCGCCCGAAACAATTCTCCAAAATATCGTTTTTGATAATGAAGTGCCAACCATTTCTATTTCCGCACCGGGTATCAACAGTTTTGTAAACCATGAATCAATTTCTTTTTCCCTCAGTGAAGATTTAGCTGAGGGCAAAATCCTGCTCACCCATGTGGCAGGGAAAAATGACCCGAATTCACCTCACGAATCGGGATTGGATGAAGCGGGGCGTAAAATGGGCGTTTTTGAGAATAAAGTGTTTTCTGAACTGAATTGGGTGGACGGTGCCACATATAACCTGACAATCAGTGGATCTGACCGTGCCGGGAACGAAGCAAAAGAATCTTTGGTTAAAAATATTACCTATGATGTTACTCCGCCAGTGTTATCAATTGGTAACATTAACAATAACAGCTATATAAATCACAATACATTAAGTTATTCATTAAGTGAAAATCTGGCGGCAGGAACCTTGACCTATATTCATATTGACGGTGCGGCAGATGCCCGTTCGCCCCAAACCGTTGAATTGACTGGCAAGGAACTCTTGGCCGGTGATTTCATTCATCAGCAGCTGGCGAATGGGCCCAACCTGGTAAACGGTGCTGTGTATAATATAGAATTCAACGGTACCGACCCAGCAGGAAATGAAGCTACACCCCTATCTTTCACCAATGTGAGTTTTGATAACCAAGCGCCGGAAATGTCCATCAGCCGTCCAATTGATTCTGAACAAATAAAAACGACAGTTATTTCTTATATGTCAAACGAAATGCTGGAAAGTGCTACAGTTATTTTTGAACAAACGAGAGGCACCATTGATATAAATTCTCCCCATAATATTAATCTTACAGGAGCGCAGCTCACTGACGGTGTGCATTCCGATTTTGACCTTGGGATCACGGCTCAACTGGCTGATGGTGGCCGATACAGGGTTACCGTTGAAGCTTTTGATAAAGCCAGAAACCAGGCCAAGATTACACCGATCAATGATGTTCTCTTTGACGTCTTGCCGCCGGCTCTCAGTTTAACAAGCCCGATTGGTGGTTCCCACGTGAATTCAGCAAAAGTGACCTATGCCACAACGGAAGAAATGGGAAAGGGAAAAATGACCTTCACGCGTATTGGCGGGGCTGAAGACCCGGAAAGTCCCCATGTAATCGAATTGGTAGGCGGCCGGTTGAAGCAGGGAGATCATTATGAAGAATCTTTTGATGGGGATATGAGCCTGCAGGACGGCAGTATATACGCAATTGAATTTTCCGGGGAAGATTTGGCGGGGAATGTAGCGGTGAACGTATCCACGAATAATATTACTTATGATACATTCCCTCCCATTATGTCAGTATCAAAACCGGCCGCGAATGGTTTTTATAAACAGGTGCTGTTAGATTATGAACTCAATGAACCTCTGACGTCGGGGAAAATTATATTTGAAAGACGGGGTGGTACGGCAGATCCTATGAGTCCCCACGAAATTGAACTTTCCGGGGACCAGCTTTCTGCAGGCCAAAAATCAGGAATTAATATTAATGCGCTTACAGATTTAGCTAGCAATGCCACTTATAATGTACGGGTTGAAGGGACGGATTTAGCCGGTAACCTGGGCCAATCTGACGAGATTATGGGGGTAACATTTGATAATATAGAACCGGAAATTGCAATCACATCTCCCGCGCCGGATTCATATATCAATAATACACTTCTGGGGCTCAGGACCAATGAAGTACTGTCAGAAGCTAAAGTTGTATGGACCTGGGTTGAAGGAAACCCCGATGGGGAAGGGACCCACGAATCCAAACTGGTGGGAGATCAACTCCGGGATGGAAATTACCCGGAAGTTAATTTTGATCCGCCTCCGGTCCTGACCAGTGGCGCCCGTTACCGGGTTATCTTCTTCGGTACCGACAGGGCGGGAAACAGTTCCACTTTTGAATTAGGCACACTATTCTTTGACAATGTCCCGCCTGTCATAACGGGCCTGTTCCCTGTAACGAATAGATTTACCAATACCAATGAAGTGAGTTACGAATTAGATGAACACTTGCTTATGGCAACCCTGGCGTGGAACCCTGTTGATGGATCAGCCCCGGTATCAATTGATTGGACCGGTGATGAACTGAATCCGGGAACATTTGGCCAGGGGAAACTGCACCACCAGACGGACTTAACAGATGGTTCTGTTTACAATTTGGAAGTAACGGCCATTGATCGTTCCGGGAATGAAGCGGTTATTACTCTGTCAGAGAATGTTACCTACGATAAATCAAAGCCTAAGTTTACACAAGTGTTTCCGTCAACCAGTTCCCGCGTGAATTCACAACTTCTGAAGTGGAACATAAATGAAGAAATCGTCGCTGGAAAATATACCTGGATACACATGGGTGGTAAAGCAGATCCGGCAGCACCCCACACCTTTGAATTAACGCCGGAACTTTATATCGCCGGCGCTCATGATAATTCCACCTTGCCAGAATTAAATCTGGTGACCGATGCCATGTACCGCATCACCTTGGAGGGTACCGATAAGGCGGGAAATACAGGTAAAAAATTTATTATGAGCATTGTGTATGATGATGTACCCCCAAAGCTGGAAATCACCTATCCTGAGCCGAATTCTGCCAAAAACCACTTGGATGTAGCATATCACATTTCGGAAGGTCTGAGTTCCGGACAATTTATATATACCCAAATCGGCGGAGAACCTGATCCAAATTCACCGGTGACCTTTGATCTTACCGGTGTGGAACTTGAGACCTTTTTCGAATCACCGAAACTTCCCCAAAATCCCCCTGTCTTGAATGACGGTTCCATTTACAGTATTGTATTTAAAGGCAAAGATTTGGCCATGAATTCCTCCGAGTCCGCTGTGGTTGACAGTGTGAAATATGACGTGACACGACCGGTGATTATTATTCACAATCCAGAACCTAATTCAAATTTGATGGGTACCGAAATTTCCATTGAAATCAGTGAAGACCTGAAAGACGGGAAAATGGTTTGGACCAGAATCGGCGGACTCAAGGATCGTGTGACACGGCATAAAATTCCCCTTTTTAATGAATATTTGACGGAGGGACTCCATCCTCATGCGAAACTGCCCATGGATGAATCTCTCAGTGCCAGTGTGATCTATGCCCTATCTGTAGAGGCGCAGGATTTTGCCTTAAACCAGGCTGAGCCGGTAAATGTAGAAGGTATTGAATATATCCGCAGTATGGCCGGGAATTGGTATTATAAGGGCCAGATCATTGAAGTTGTGTGGGTCTTTGAACCGGATGAGAGCAGAATAAAAGGTAATTTTATGCAGGGACTGTCTTTAGGGACAAAAATCAGTGACCAGGAAAAAGGGAAATTTTCCTTCGATTTCAGTAAAAAACCTTGGGTACTTACACTAGAAATGGATAATCCTGAAAAGAGCCGCATTAGCCTGATGGAATTCCTAGATAATACCCATATGCGGGTCGTTACCGGCGAAAAGAAACCCAGAAGCTGGCAGGATGGGGAAGTAATGGAATATGAGTGGCGTCCTAACTGATCACAGGTTGAATAATATAATGATAAATGGAAATTTCTCGTTAATTTCGCCGGCTATTTTTAGACGATTTTGAATTAGGAGAATTGTATTTATGACTAAGAAGCAGAAAAGTTTTGCCGATAAGGTAATGACCACTAAAAAGAAAAAAGACTCTATCCACGTTAGATTCGTAAAGAGTGTTCCTTCTAACAAGGAGGGATTTTGGCGTTTTAATGAATCTATGATTGAAGTGGAAAAAGGCCAAAACCTGGATGCGGCGTTAAAACAGTTGGAGGATGAGGCAAACCTGGTAGATATAGAAATGCCATCCTTGGCAGATGAAGCAGAAGTACCTGCTGAAACTGAAGCTTCCCAAACGGAAGAAATTGGTGTGGAATCAGTTGTTGAAGCTGAAGCTGTAGAAACCCCTGCTGAGGCAGAAGTTGCCGAAGCAGTGCCGGTGAAAGAACCGCAGGCTGAAAAAATTTCTGAAGAGCCTGCCACAGAGGAATCAGAAACAAGTGAAACTGAAACACCCGTAGCTGAGCAATCAGAAGAAGCTGGTGAGGAGGCACCTGCCGAAGAAACCGTGGAAGCGGAGCCTTCTGTAGAAAAAGCAGAATAAAATATTTCCGGTTATTGTGGATTTTTGTCCTTAATAATTTGTTTTTGGAGAGGTGGCCGAGTGGCTGAAGGCGCACGCTTGGAAAGCGTGTATACGGATTTGCTCCGTATCGTGGGTTCGAATCCCACCCTCTCCGCTTTTCCCTCGAAAAACTGGCTCGTAAGTAGTACAAACTAGTGTTTTGTAATATTTAGTAATGATAAGTATTTGTTACTCATTTTTTCCCACGGAAGCCATTAAATAGCCCTATTGAGGGCATGAGAATGGAAGAATAGATAAAGAAGTAACTTACAAGGATGGAAAAATTATAAGTTACAGTATGGTATTATGGCATAAAAAGGATCAAAATAAATGACTATGAAAAATAAAAAGAACGCTGGTACAGACAAAAATACTCAGGACCTTATTAAGGGTCAAATCCCCGAATTTGGAATCAGAGATGCTGTCGAAGTTTACATGGAACAGGGCCCAAGGGCTTGTATAGAAATATTGAAGTATACACTGGGAATGACTGATGATAAAGCTAAAGAAATAGTTGCTGCATTTGATGAGATGTCTCACCAGGATATGACAGAATTATTAGAGGAGGCTCATAAGATGCATAATGAAGGAAAAATAGTTTCAGAAGTTAAAGACGATCAGGATTGGGATAAAAAGATAGAAGCCGGACACGCAGTAGGTGATGACGCATTTTATAAAGCGTGGGATGCTGCTATAGCCCAAGAAAAGGATACAGATGATATTGACCCATATTCATTGGCTTTTAGAATGATGGGGAATTGTGTATATATGCTGGCCCATGCTGGGTTCACTAAAAAGCAAATTGTTTATAATATCGATGCCCCCTTCAATGCTGCGCAGGAAGAGTATAAAGAAAGGAAGAAAAAAGAGAAGTCCAATGGCAAATCTGGCTCTTGATTGCTATAAGAAAAAAAATGAGGACTAAACCCACCTTTCCAACTCCTTTTGCCATGTAAATATTAATAACCCACACTTGTGGGGTTTTTTGTTTGTGGGATGATAGGTAGATTTGTAAATGAATAAATCCCTAATAATACTATTACACATAACCTTCATCACGGCTCATGGTACAAATAATAATCGGGCAATAGAATTTCCCGATCTGCCGGGCTATAAAACCCTTGTCTGCGATCTTCATATGCACACTGTTTTTTCTGATGGTAGTGTATGGCCTAATATCCGGGTTATGGAAGCAAAAAAAGATGGTCTGGATGTCATTGCAACTACGGAGCATCTTGAGTATCAATCCTGGATCGATGATATTCCTCACCCTAATAGAAATCGTTCATTCGAGTTGGCAACAGGGTTTGCAAAAAATTCTGAATTAATGGTGCTTAACGGATCAGAGATCACCCGGAGTATGCCACCGGGGCATGCCAATGCTATATTTATTAAAGATGCCAACAAATTAATGGTGGATGATCCTATCGATGCTTTCTTAGAAGCCCGCAAACAAGATGCATTCATTTTTTGGGATCACCCGTACTGGGCAAGCCAATCACCCGATGCTAGCGTTCCCGTAGATCAGTTCCATCTCGATATGATTAAAAATGGTCTGCTGGAAGGCATCGAGATTGTAAATGATACAACTTATTCTAACGAAGCATTTCAACTAGCCCTAGATCATAACTTGACTATCTTGGGAACATCTGATATCCATGATATCGTTGACTGGCAGTTCAGGATACCATCCGGAGGGCATAGACCCGTTACCCTAGTCTTTGCCCATGAGAAATCTAAATCATCTTTGAAGAGAGCATTAAGAAAGGGTCAAACTGTAGTCTGGTTCAATAAAAAACTCATCGGGAAAAGTGATTTTCTTATACCATTGATCAATTCCAGCTTAAGCATTCGTTCCGCAAGCTATATCCGTAATTCTACAATTGTACATGTTGTACTGGCCAATAACTCAGACGCACCCTACATCCTTCGAAATCAAAGTACGTATGATTTTTATAATAATACAGATTTGGTCATGATTCCACCCCATGGTGAAGTAATAATTGATGTAAGAACCATTGATAAAAAAAGAAAATTTGAGATGCAGTTCGAAGTTCTGAACGCTTTAAGTGCACCGGCAAAACATCCCATATTCACAATCTTAGTAAGACCAAAACAATAAAAATAATTTGTGTTAATAGATAAAGGAATAAAATTTGAAAAAGTCATTAGAAGAAAATAAAATAGCATTAGGAGTTGCGTTTGGAGTAGTCTTTGGAATAATCTTTGGAGCAGTTATCGGTAATGTAGGACTAGGTATAGCATTAGGTATAGCATTAGGTGCAGCTTTGGGTTCTACAATGCAAAAGGAAGATTCTTCAAGTGAAGAAGGCTGAAAAAATTAGTATCGCATCAAGCCCCACACTCGTGGGGTTTTTTGTTTGTGGATGATGGGTAGATTTGAGTAGAAAATTGGGACCCATTATGAAAAGATTATTGCAAATCGTATTACCATTATTATTGATTGTTGGGTGTGATTCATCTGATAAAATATCTATTGAAGAATTATCTGAAGAATGAAATTATTACGTTTATTTTCGATAATAATAATGATGGTATTGAACGCTCAAGATAACCTTTTCGAGCCGGGTTATTTGATTGGAGGTTCTGCAGATGCAGATGTTAAAGATTTAAACACTGATGGTGATAATGATACTGAAACTAATGAAGAAATAGATTCAGCACGAACTGTAAAAATAGAATATTCTATTGATATTGTAACTGAATCTATGACCAATATTACCGGGGGACTTAAACAGGGAACAGTATTTAATGGATTAGTGCAAACTGGTATGGATATTTCCCTGGGTACCAGTCTGATAAGGGGAAATATTCTTCTTTTATCAGGTGAAAATCCATCGGAATATATTGGAGATGGGTTTGGTGCCAGTAATCTGTATGGGTATAACAGTTTACGTTTGTACGAAATATGGTTTGAACAAAGATTTCTGAAAAAAAAGTGTAGTATAAGGATCGGCAGCCTACTGGCGGATACAGAATTTTCAGTGAATGATTTAGGTGGACTTTTTATCAATAGTGCTTTTGGTTGGCCGGCATATATATCAGGAAATACACTGAATACAGGCCCGGCTTTTTTCGTTACAGCGCCTGGTATACGGATTCGTTATCGTACAGATAATCATTCAACATGGCAAGTTGGGATATATGATGGTGATCCATTTGATCATTTGGATGGAAATGGAAAAACTACTGCACATGGGATTCATTGGGAATTATCCAAAGACCAGGGAATTTTTTCTATTGGGGAGTATGGTAAAACACTGGGAAACAATGATGCTAGTAATGTAAAAATTGGATTTTGGAATTATTCAAATTGGGGTATGGATGAAAATAATTCTACAAGTGGGGTATATTTTTCATCACAATTGTTATGGTCATTATTACAAAACCAGAAAGAAATTGGTGTATTTTTAAGAGGGGGAATTAGTACATCTGGAAATACTCATCTTTATTATAAAATGGTAGTTGATGGTGGCATTCAATTGATCAATCCATTTCCTTGGTTAGATAATGATATAATAGGAGTGGGGCTGGCATACGCAAATATTGCAGACGGACAACTGCATTATTTAACTGAAAAAAACAAATATATTCCTATGGATTATGAAATGGCAATTGAAGCCTCTTTACAATTTAAAATATTTCCTTGGCTTTTAGTTCAACCTGATTTCCAAATGATTTTCCACCCAGGTGGATCATCACTTGTTGAAAATACAACAGTTATGTCCATTAGGTTTATAATCAACGTTTAATATCAGGAGAAATCCTTGTAGAGAATCTGATAAAAAATAAAACCCATTCAACATTGATATGGACTTTTAGTGCGGAGATCAATAAAGTGTAATAAATGTGGTAGTTTGTCAATAAGATTATATTTACCTGATAAAAAAATGTTCAAATGTGATGAATGCAACGATATTTTTACATTTTATAATTAATACCAAATAGCCTTCTCACGGCACTTTTAACTAAAATCTAACAAAATGATACAAAGAACAAGGTTTATCAACTTAAATGCCTCTATTTGATAGGTGCATTTTTATTGGAGTTAAGGGTCATAAAAGTCACCAGGTAAATTATATTATTCATCATTTATCTTTTCTTTACTCATTTGTTACTCATGCCCTTTTTCAATAAATTTTCTCCTCGGTAGGCGCGTGCTTGGAAAGCGTGTATACGGTAACCCCGTATAGAGGGTTCGGATCCCTCTCTCCGTATTCAAAGCCGTGAATAATTCGGGGATTTTTAATTTTATTATTATATTCCTTAAATGATTATCCTTAATAAATCAAAACTCTCTTTTGGATTAATAGCACTCTTTGCCTTTACTGTTTCATGTGAGGATAAATCTGGCCAAGCGGAAGAACACGTTCTCGACTGGGGTAATCTTGATCTAACAGAAGACTTCCAAACCGGGAGAACCAATGCCGAAGGGATTGATACTGACCAATTAGAAACAGGGTTAGAACGGGCAAAAGTACTGGATAATTTTTATGCGATTGCGATAGTATATAAAGGCCGTCTGGTTGTGGAAGAATATAAGTATGGTAATAGAGATACCCAGTATCCGATATGGTCCGTAACAAAAAGCTTTCTCTCTGCCTTGGTGGGTCAAACCATCGATAAAGGTCATTTAGATGATGAATTCAAAGCATTGGGTAATTATTACCCAAATATTGCCAATTCCGTCAAAAGGCAGATCACCTTCGGCCAACTGTTGACTATGTCCTCCGGCATTCCTGATAACACAGGGTATATGTTCGAAGCCTATCCGCTTCAATTTATCATGGATAAAGCGCTTCTCTATCCATCCGGTACTGATTGGAATTATACTTCAGCAGGAACCCACGTTCTATCTTATCTTTTTACGGCAGTGATGGATGAGTCTGCATCCTCATTTGGTGAATTAAATTTATTTTCAAAAATAGGTATCTCAGAATACACATGGGAGTCTGATGCGTATGGTGTGTCTAATGGTGGTTTTGGTTTAAGCCTGCGCCTCATCGATATGGCGAAATTTGGACAACTTTTCTTACAAGAGGGGACATCTGCCGGTGAAGAGATCATTTCATCTGCCTGGGTACGCAAATCATTCGCGATGACCATTCCTTTCAATCAAGACAAATCTAGTGGTTATGGGTACTTATGGTGGATGCGCATGGTTAATGGTGAAAAAATGGTATATGCTGCTGGTTATGGCGGACAGTATATTATGATTGTTCCCACGCGGGCTTTGGTTGTCGCCATTACATCTAGCTCACGGTATAATGGTGAGTATGGTCAAAATCTAAATCGTATATTTTATCAGGATATTATTGGTAGTTTCCGGGCACTGAATAGGGAATAATAGTTCAACAAGAATCAGTTCCAACAACAGTGGAAATTAATATGAGAAAATTATTTTACTTTATTCCATTCTTTCTGTTTGCTTACTCATTCATGCATCCTGAGGATCCTAAGGAAAGAAACCACAATTCATTAGGATTTGGTGTAGCAGGAGATGTGACTATATCTGAAGGTGTGTTCTACGTGGGTCAAACTGGATCATCCCTTAATAATGGATCAGTTTATGTATACTCGTCTAACTCAGATAATGCGATGGATCAGGAACTTATACTTCCACCTCTCCAAAACGAGTTTGGATTTGATTTTGGATACTCTATCGATGTGTATAAGGATATCTTAATCATTGGAGCACCACACCGAGCAGATAATACTGGTCGTGCTTTTGTATATAAAAGAGACCAAATTGGGAAATGGCAGCTGATTCAAGCCGTTGAGCCAAACATAAGTGAATGGACCTCTGATTTTGGTTCGGAAGTAGCTGTGAGTGAAAAATATATTTTGATTGCCGATCGAAATGTCGATTTAGAAACAGGTGCGGTGTTCACGTTGGTTAAAAATGAGGAAAGTGGAGACTGGGAAGAAGGAACTGTTATTAAGAATACATCCATAATTGAAGATGGATTCTTTGGCCATTCTATTGATATAGAAGGTAATCAAGCCCTCATTGGTTCGCGTAATGGAAATTTAGCGGTGTCGTATACCTTTGCAGATGGATGGAAAGAATCTCACGTATTTTCACCGTATTACTTTCAAAGCAAAGGTCGTTTTGGTTTCTCTGTCGACTTAAATGGTGATTATGCTGTAATCAGTTCTCCAGGTTTTGATGAAAAGGGTATGGTTGAGATTCATAAACAATCCAATGGAACTTGGCAAAAAGTACTTTCTATTAATAACCCCGATCCATTGGATGAATCATATTTTGGCGCTGCTGTGTCAATGAATGGAGATGAAATCCTTATTGGTAATTATAACGGTGAAAAATCATATATATTTAACCTAGACACTGATTCAGCAACTTTGAGGTATACACTCCAAGCACCAGATAAAGCCAAAGGTAAATTTGGCCGTGCACTATCGTTTGTTGATGATAAAATCATGATTGGTGCGACCTATGGTGAACGTGCCACTATTTACGAAAAAGACGATCAAGACAATTGGGCACCGACTCATCACGTTTCCAGTTATAACCGGTCACAGAGCACTATGGGCAAAAAGTCACCATGTGTAAATGGAAAAGTGATTGATCAGGATAATGAAATTTCATATTCTTGTAATAGCCTGGATATGATGGCCTTCATTTCCCCGAGCGACCTTAGTGGCGGCACCAATACAGAACTGAATGACATCTGGGGTTGGACCGATTCTACAACAAATAAAGAATATGCTTTAGTCGGTTTAAGAATAGGTACCTCTTTCGTGGATGTGACTGATCCCGTCAATCCAATTGTGATTGGCATTCTACCAACAGCCACCGGTAACTCTACATGGCGCGATATTAAAGTTTATAAAGACCATGCTTATATTGTGGCGGATAATGCAGGCAGTCATGGGGTTCAGGTGTTTGACCTCACCCAACTGCGGGACGTGACCTCTTTCACCGAATTTGAAATGACATCTCATTATGATTTAGTTGGATCAGTACATAACATTGCTATTAATGAAGAAACAGGTTTTGCTTATGCGGTTGGTATTGGATCTGCATCCAAAAGTGAATATAAGTGTGGCGCACATATCATAGATATTAATGATCCTACTAATCCAACTTATGCTGGTTGTTTAGGCGATAAGACAACAGGAAGGTATAATGATGGATATATCCATGACGGTCAATTTGTTATTTATAGAGGGCCAGATACTGATTACTACGGTCAAGAAATTGCATTTACTGCCAATGAAACTGCATTGGGGATAGCAGATGTAACAGATAAGTCTAATTTGAAAATCATTTCAAAGTATGATAAGCTCAATTTTGGTTATGTACATCAAGGTTGGTTATCTGAAGATCATCGATACTTTTTCGTTAATGACGAATTGAATGAAGACAGGGGTTACGATGATAAACAGACAACGGTCATTTTTGATCTAACCGATCTGGATAACCCAGAGGTGATGACCACTTATTATTCTGATCTGACAACCATTGATCATAATAATTTTGTGGTAGGTGATCTATTATATCAATCCAATTATTCCTCGGGATTAAGGATATTAAATGTTAAAGATCCCTTGAATTTAATCGAAGTTGCTCATTTTGATACATACCCCGCGGGAGATGTAATATCTTTCGTGGGCTCGTGGGGTAATTATCCTTATTTCAGTAGTGGTACAATTATTATGACTTCCATAGAAGAAGGATTCTATGTATTGAAAGCAGCAGAAGGAGGGAATTTGGCCACAGGAGTGGAATCAATTATCCCTGAACAATATAGTTTGAGTCAAAATTATCCGAACCCTTTTAATCCGACAACACAGATACATTACGAATTGCCGAAAGCAACCCAGGTATCTTTGAAGTTATATAATATGCTCGGGAATGAAATCATGGTCCTGGATCAAGGCCAACGGGGTGCCGGTAAACATCATGTGACTTTTAACGGTGGTGATCTACCCAGCGGTATATATTTCTACCAGCTTCGTGCGGATCATTTTGTCAAAACACGAAAGATGTTTTTAATCAAATAGTCATTTTTCCTGGGCTGATATATAAGTTAAAACATCTAAATTCCGCCCGAATTTTTTCACACTAAATCCAATTTGGAGGGGTGGCAGAGTCTGGTTGATTGCACCGGTCTTGAAAACCGGCATGTCTTATGGGCATCGGGGGTTCGAATCCCTCCCCCTCCGCAAACGACAGAAACTTAACGGATATTTATGAAACATATATTAAAACTCATCCCGATTATTGCCATCCTTGCATCCTGCACAAAACCGACACCTGTCGGAGATTTAAAAAGTGTGGATGGTATTGCCATAGATCCAAAAACAGAAAAACCCTTTTCCGGGGAGGCCTACTTGAACTTTTTTGATGGTCAACTGAGAATGCAGGGTATGTATGAGAAGGGTAAAAAATCCGGGATTTGGAAATATTACATTAAAGGCAGTGGAAACCGTTTTTATAATCTTCAGTTTATTGACGGTCAAATTGTATCTGTCAGCTTCAACGAAGATGACCGCAGATGGAAAGGAAACCCCATTGCATTTGCACCGGATTCCTCCATGGTTGACGGTAAATATTTGGTCCAGGAATTAGAGCAGTATGACTATTCCTTACCTCCAAAAGTCTTTGTTCAACTCATAAACAATAATGCCGAAGGCACCCTGACACGATGGTATGAAAACGGACAAATATATTCTGACGGTGCATTTTTAAACGGTGAACGGAATGGGCAATTTTCCTGGTGGTATAAAGGCGGCGCCTTGAAAGAAACATCAACCTGGCACGAAGGGCACCAGGATGGGCTGGTATCCCAATGGTATGAAAACGGTAATAAATTTGCTGAAGGTAGATATGTTAAAGGCAAATTAAACGGAAAATTGGTTTGGTGGTACGAAGATGGTCAAAAGAAGGAAGAAGTAAATTTTATTGAAGGTGACCGTGATGGATTTGCCTATTGGTGGTATAAGAATGGGGCTAAAAAAGGTGTGGCTGACATATCCAGCGGCTTGGGCGTTATTACCCTTTTTTCCGAAGATAAAAAAGTAACCAGCCGTTTCGATGTCAAGGATAACCAGATTTTCTGTAAATCAGGTGAAATTTTTTCATCTGTAGAAAAAATTTCTAAATTGGAAAAACTGCCTATCGGTGACGGTTCCTGCGACTGTGCCGATTGTTCCGACGAAAATAATTAAGTACAAAAATATAATTATAATAAAAACCGCCCACAGGTGATATAGTCATTTGTGATTCCCCTCGCTAAAGGGTATTTTTCCTTCCAACCCTCATGCGCAATTTTCTAATCATCCTTACAATATTTTCTGCCTCACTTCGGAGCGATGACCATACCATTGCTGTATTGGATTTCATCGGCGCGGGAGTTCATGGAGCTGATTTACAATTTTTGAGCGAACAGTTTCGGTTGGAACTCTTGAAACAAGATACCCTCAGGGTAATGGATTATAATGACATGACCCAGATCCTGTCTATTGCAGGCTATGAAAAACCCCAGTGTACCACCCTTGAATGTGCCATAATCAGTTCAATGCTGTTGGAGACTGAATGGATGGTCACTGTCAATATCACTAAAATAGGAGAAGTATTTGTCTCGGAAGCCAGGCTATATGAATCCTTGACAGGCCGTGTAATTAATCTGGTGAATTATGACCATGAACTATCTATGGAAGGTCTCAAAACCCGGGGAATGCATAACCTGGCAGAAATGCTGATGTCAACCCGAATTCCAATGGAATTTCACCAAAGACAGAACCTGATTTATATCAAGACAAAACCGTCTGGTGCCATGGTGCGGGTGGGTAAAGATACGCTGAGTGGTGTCACACCAATGGCCCTGGATCGTGTGATGGTTGAGAGTCGTCCGATTATTATCGTAAAAAAAGGATTTGAGCCCTTTCGAATAAAACAATTGCCTGACGATATTTCGGATATAATCTATATCGAGTTGCAGCATTTGGTTCCCCAAATCGGACACGTGGCTTTTGGCGATTCCGTTCCCGATGATATTGTGATCGTATCGGAGGATGGTGAAATACGTTATTTAATTGATGAAGGTGCTATTGAATATTTGGATTTAGGTGCGGGAAAATATACTTTAGAATCGGGAAAGTACATTATCCACAACGGTGATTTTCGGATTCGCCACCGTCGAACATCACAATTGAATCCTGAATTCCATGAAATTGCCCATTTAGAAAAACAGCGTGACAGGTATAAACTGAAACGGAATATTATGATTGGATCATTGATTCTCAGTGCAGGTTACCGGGGTTATCTTCAATACGAGTCAGATAATTTATACACCAAATATGAAGGCGAAATACTAGAAGGAGATCAGCACCACAGAAAAATTGAACAATTGGACCAGCTTAAACCGGCAATGGAAGGTCTTTCGGCCTTAATGATATTTCCAATCATCTATTATCATGTAAAATACCTGCAAATTAAAAAGTGGCTACGACATTAGTGAAAAAGATCTTTTTACTCATTTTTATTTTTTACGCCTGCGAAGATGTAAAAAGGGTTTGGGACAATCCTTATGATCCCCGGAGCGACCGCAGTTTATGGACACCGGACAGCCTTACCGTAAGCCAGAAATCTACCAACGAAATTGAATTGAACTGGTTCAGGAAAGGCCGTGATTTTGATGGATTTAAAATTGATAAAAAAGTAGGCGAAGCAGATTGGCAGGATAGTGTTGCAATCCTATGGGATTCAATCTATACCTGGATTGATACACTTGACTTGAAAGCGGTGGTTAATAACCCGGTGGAATATGCTTACCGTATTTATGCCTATGCAGATTCGAATATATCAAATAAAGTGAGTGTAAATATAAAACCCGCCGCACCGGGGCCCCCGGATCCTGTTGATGTTATTTCTGTATCATATACCAACGTGCCGCTGCTAACGGTTGAATGGAACACCTCTATTGAAGGTGATTTCAGCAAATACCATTTATACCAGGCGCAAGATAGTACAGGCACCCAAACACTAATTGAATCTTATACTGAAAAAGACGAGGTGGTTTATACAACAGAATCCTTTGACCCGAAAATTGAAAACTGGTTTTGGATCGAAGTTGAGGATAGCACCGGTCAGAAAACAAAAGGCAAGGGCAAGGGGCATCCCATAGATCAGGTTCCAACAGCTGTTGTACTCGATACAATCACTTACAGCAGTGGATTTTTCAATTTAAAATGGTCCGAATCGAATATTACTGATTTTAGAGAATATGTTATACAACAGACGAATATGAATGGTGAAACGGTAATTTTCGACGTCAATGAACCGCTCAAGGAAAATACTTCCAAACTGATGCCTGTCGATCCTGACGAGGAACAATATTTTCGTATTATTACCAAAGACTATTGGCAGCAGACCGCAAGTTCCAATATTCGCGGCGCTTCTTCTTACCAGCGCATTGTTAAGGTAGATAAACTCACAGATAATGGCGATAAAATTACCATCTTTAACCGGGGTCCCTCGGTGAATTTCAGCCATGTGCTGGTTAAAGACAGTTTTAGTAATTCCGTAAAAGCATATTTTCCCATCTGGATTCAAGACGGAGAAAAAGTATTTGCCCTAAATGACGGCAGTCCCGGTTTGGTTGTTAACCAGGACGGCACGAAATTAAGAATCATTGATGGAGTGGAAGCACAGGATATTGCCTTTAACTCTAACCAGTCTTTGGCAGTATTTACGGGGAGCGATCATAATGTATACCTCGTTAATCTGAATGAAGATACTACCCCGACAAAATTAACCACTGCCACCAATAATGAATGGTATGGTGATCCTGAATTTATTGATTCCGGAGAGCTCATCTTGTATTGGCAGCGTAAACACCAAGCGAACAACAATGTGGGTGTAAAAGATATTTTTTCTATGGATCTGGATGGAAAAAATGTGAAGCAGATTTCCAAAGCTCAAAATGTGGATAAATTTATTATGCCGCGCATGTCGCCCGATGGTACAAAGATTCTCTATGTCCAGGAAGGGGACGGCCTTTACATTATGAATTATCCCACGGACACCCTTGGTGTACCGGTAACTAAGAGTGGCGGACAAAAAATTATTCCGGAGTCAAGTAAGTATTTTAGAAATATCCGCTGGTCTTCTGACAGTGAAAAAGCAATATTATGGGCCAAAGAAAATAACAGCTATTTTTTATACGTGTTCCAAGTAGGTGGTTCACCGGAATTAACGCTCTTCCAGACAGGGGCGCGCTATGCAAGCTGGTTGTATGGCACCAGCACTGATACGGTGATCTTTCGCAGTGAAACATCAGATGCTATGTATAAAAAAGCAGTCAGCGCATCTTCGGCAGCGGAGCCGATTTTATTTTACAATGGTCCTTGGGCCCAATTGCAGCCAAGGCAATAAAAAATGGACCAAAAAGCTATCAGGCGAAAAGATTTTGATCATTTGACAACCATTGAATCGCGGTGGCGGGACATGGACGGGATGCGGCACATTAACCATGCCACTTATTTAGCCTATTTAGAAACAGCACGGTTAAAGTATCTGGCCAGCCTCTGTTTAAATGTGAGCGATTGGGAGGCGGACAAAAGTGTTATTTTAGGCAGTATGAAAATTGATTATATCCAGCAGTCTACCCATCCCAACACGTATGAAATTGGAAATAGAATTATACGCTTGGGAAAGAAGAGCTTTGATCTATTCTCAGCCATATTTGAAGCAGGGAATGAGATACCGGTTGTTATTGGTACATTTACTTTAATCACTTTTAATTATGGTACCCAGGAAACAATATTCGTTCCTGATATTATCCGCAAAGGCTTTAAACCCTTTTAATGTTTGTTCCTCAAGGAATTCCAGCCAAACAGTGGTCTGAACGCCTGATTGACCGCCTGGCCTACGCCCATGATGCCAGTGTGTACCGTTTGGTCCCCCAAGCGGTTGTGAGGCCTAGCAATGAAGCGGAGGTCAAAGCGCTGTTATCTCACAGCAACAACACAAAAACGCCTGTCACTTTCCGAACTGGAGGAACCTCACTCTCGGGACAATCCATTACGGAAGGGATCATCGCTGAAGTTGTACGGGGATGGCAGGATTATTCTGTTCAGGAAAATGGAAATGCCATCAAGCTTCAGCCGGGTGTGATTGGCGCGAGGGCCAATATATATTTATTTCCTTATCAAAAACGGATCGGGCCAGATCCAGCCTCAATCAATGCGGCCCGCATCGGAGGAATCATATCCAATAATTCATCGGGTATGGTTTGCGGCGTAAAAAATAATGCCTATCATACGATGAAAAGTCTGCGTTTTATCCTAGCTAACGGGAATAGCTATGATACTTCAAATCCAGGGGATTATAGCCGCTTTTTAGAAAAAGAAATCGACCTTTCAAACGGTATTATGACCTGTAAAAAAGAGATTGAAAGTAAAACAATATTGATTGATAAAATTCGTCATAAGTATCGTATTAAGAACACATTGGGATATTCACTTAATGCATTTATTGATTATGACCACCCCTTGGATATTTTTGCCCATTTGATCATCGGGGCGGAGGGGACCTTGGCTTTTTTCTCTGAGGTGGTACTGAATACAATTGATGATCCGCCGTTGAAATCAACCGGTTTGGCATTATTCAATTCAGTGGAAGCATCCGTGGCTGCCCTTCCCGTGTTGGTCGATGAGGGAGCCGACGCCATTGAAATGCTGGATGATGCATCCCTGCGAACCGCACGCTATCTTGAAAATCCACCTTATGATCCGGCTGAGGTTCCGGACAATTCGGCCGCCCTCTTGTTTGAATTCCAGAAACATGAACCATCCGAAATCGAAAGACTTATCCAATCAATACCACGGGGACTTGAAACTGCTGGCGGGGAATTACCGGCTGGAATGATATCCGATGAAAGCCAGCGCATGAAATTGTGGAATATCCGTAAGGGATTATATCCCACCGTTGGTTCCATGCGCAAGAAGGGCACCAGCGTAATTACCGAGGACCTGTGCTATGATTATCGGGATCTTCCTCAAGTTGTGAATGAGCTTAAAACCATATGCC
>CEPV01024714.1_pt1 | contig 53535 bp, 54 predicted proteins | sample 530451 | NCBI WGS metagenome assembly CEPV01 (sample SAMEA2620097, study PRJEB7988) | marine metagenome | isolation source: saline water (ENVO:00002010), including
TCCATGGACACAGGCACGGCCACAGCGGGCGCAGCGGAATTCGGGCCGGGAAGCCACCGGGTCGGTGCCACTGCAATGACACGGTTCGCTTCGGCAGGTGGATGTGTGGGGAAAAACCCACGACTCCGTGTCGGAGGGGGGACTTGAACCCCCACGCCCTTGCGGGCACCAGCCCCTCAAGCTGGCGCGTCTGCCAATTCCGCCACTCCGACGTGACCCCCGGGAGGACCCGGAACGCCGGTCAGGCTAGCGGCCTGCATTCCGTACCCATCGGCTGGCACAGGATGCTCCGACCCCCGACTCAGGACCCAACTGGGACCAGAGCCGCCCACCTGTGGCCTCCACGACCCCAGCCGCCTGGCGGGCCGGCCGCGGTCAGAACATCAGCCCCAGGGCGATCGTGGTGAAGGCGAAGACCAGCGCGGTGACGATCGTGATGCGGTCCAGGTTCTGTTCGACCACGGTTGATCCAGCGGTCTGGGCGCCGATGCCCCCACCGAACATGTCGGACAGGCCACCGCCCTTACCACTGTGGAGAAGAACCAGGAAGATGATTCCCAGCCCCGAGGATGCCTGGATTATTGCTACGAGAACGAACATGGTGAGTGCAGGCTATCGCTGGAGGAGGCTTCAGCCGACCAGCCGGTAGGCGACGATTCGGGCAAACTCCTCCGGATCCAACGAGGCGCCACCGACCAGCGCACCGTCGATATCGGGTTGCCTCATCAGATCGGGGGCGCTCACCGGCTTCACGGAACCGCCGTACTGGATTCGAACCGAGTCGGCCGCTGCATTCCCGAAGTCGTCTCGTACCACCTGTCTGATGGCCGAACAGACCGCCTGTGCATCCTCGGGGGTAGCGACCCTCCCAGTGCCGATAGCCCAGATCGGTTCATAGGCAAGCACGAGGGACGCGACCTGTTCGGGCGACAGGCCGGCGAGACCTGCCCGTACCTGGCCGGCAACCCTGGCCTCTGTAGTTCCGGCCTCGCGCTCCTCGATGGTCTCGCCACAGCACATGATCGGCGTCATGCCTGCGGCAACAACAGCCTTGACCTTCTTGTTGACGACCTCATCGGTCTCGCCGAACAGCTGTCTCCGCTCCGAGTGACCCACGATCACGAGCGATACGTCCAACTTGGCAAGCATCGCCGGCGCCACCTCGCCGGTGAACGCACCGGCAGCCTCCCAGTGACAGTGCTGGGCACCCAGGGCGACCGGAATCTCATCCGACTGAAGGACCGTCTGAACAGACCTGATGTCGGTGAACGGCGGATGCACCGAAACGTCCACGGCGTCGTAGTCGTTCGCCGAGAGCAGGTAGGACAGCTTCTGCACTGTCTGAATGGCCTCGAAGTGGTTGTGGTTCATCTTCCAGTTGCCGCTGATCAGCGGCTTGCGTTCTCCGGTCACCCTGGACTCCTCTCAACTCCGGCCCGCAGGGCTGCAAGGCCCGGCAGGTCACCCTTCTCGATCAGTTCCAGCGCCGCTCCCCCACCGGTGGACACGTGGTCGATCCTGTCATCGACGCCGAACATCCGGGCAGCAGCTGCGCTGTCTCCACCACCGACGACCGTGAAACCACGGCAGTCAGCCACCGCCTCGGCAACGGTACGGGTGCCGGCGGCGAACCGGGCATCCTCGAACACGCCCATGGGGCCGTTCCACAGGACCGTTCGCGCCTCTGCAATCAGGTCACAGAACTCCACTGCAGACCCCGGGCCAATGTCGAGCCCCATCCAGCCTTCGGGCATCGAGGTACCGACCTGTCGCACCTCGCCGCCTGCGGAGGGGTTTCCGATGACGCCGCCCGGCCCGAGTGCAGTGAAATCGATCGGGAGCCGAATGGGTGCACCAGAATCCAACAGGCGTGCGCACTCCTCGACCATGTCCTCCTCGAGCAGAGACGCCCCGACGCTGGCACCCCTTGCAGCCAGGAAGGTGAAGCACATTCCGCCACCGACGATGAGTTCATCCACCACTTCGAGGAGGGCCCCGATCACCGCCAGCTTGTCGCTCACCTTGGCGCCACCGAGAATCGCAAGGAAGGGCCGCCTCGGCGCCTCCCTGAGGTTGCCGAGCACCCGGGCCTCCCTCGCCAGCAGACGCCCGGCGGCCGACGGTAGGAACATCGGCGGGCCAACTACAGAGGCGTGGCTCCGGTGGGAGGCTCCGAAGGCGTCATTCACGTAGGCGTCATGGCCCTCGACCAGGGCCTCCACGAATGTCCCCGAGTTGCCTGCTTCGCCGGGATCGAACCTGAGGTTTTCCAACAGGCCGACACCCGGCGCCAGCTCGGCCAGGCGTCTGCGAACCGGTTCCATTGAGAACTCGGGATCTGGCTCTCCACCGGGGCGGCCCAGATGCGAGCACGCCGTTACCTGGGCCCCGGCGTCGACAAGGTAGGAGAGCGTGGGCAACGCAGCCCTGATACGCAGGTCGTCCTGAATCTCACCTCCGGCCAGTGGGACGTTGAAGTCACACCGCACCAGCACACTGCGACCAGCCAGGTCGCCCAGGTCCTCGAGTTCGGGCAGTTCCACCGTGTCTACTTGCGTCCGGCCTTTCGGGCCTTCTTCGTGCGACGGGTGCCGACGATCCGTGTCAGGTCCACGAGCCGTGTCGAATAGCCCATCTCGTTGTCGTACCAGCCGCAGACCTTGGCCAGCGTGCCGTTGGCCATGGTCAGGCCCGCGTCGATCGTGCACGATGCCGGGCGGCCGACGATGTCGGCCGAGACGAGCGGTTCCTCGCTGTAGTCCAGGACCTTCGCCAGGGGGCCCTTGCGTGCGGCGACAGCGTAGGCGGCGTTGATCTGCTCGACCGTGGCCTTCTTCTTCAGGGTGCCGACGAAGTCGGTCACCGAACCGTCGGGAATGGGCACCCGCAGCGAAATGCCGTCCAGGCGCCCCTTCATCTTGGGCATCACCAGGCTTGTCGCACGGGCAGCACCCGTCGAGGTGGGAACAATGTTCACCGCCGCAGCCCTTGCCCTGCGCAGGTCGCTGTGAGGTCCGTCAACCAGGCTCTGGTCTCCGGTGTATGCGTGCGTGGTTGTCATGAAGCCCTGCTCAACCCCGAACTTGTCGTCGAGGACCTTGATCATCGGCACGAAGCAGTTGGTGGTGCACGAGGCGTTGGAGACCACATGGTGCCTGGCAGGGTCGTAGGAGTCGTCGTTCACGCCCACGACGAACGTCGCATCGGCATCACCGGATGGAGCCGAGATGATGACCTTCTTCGCCCCTGCCTCAAGGTGCATACCCGCCTTCTCCCTGGAGGTGAAGATGCCGGTGGACTCGATGACCACATCCACCCCGAGGTCCCCCCAGGGCAGATCAGCCGGGTTCCGCTCGGACAGGACGGTGATCTTGTGACCATCGACCGTGATTCCGTTGCGGGTTGCCCGGACACGGGCCCCGAGACGGCCGTGCACCGAGTCATTTGCCAGCAGGAAGGCCAGGGTCTCGGTGTCACCCAGGTCGTTCACCGCCACGAACTCGATCGGCGCTCCAGAGGCGCGGGCGGCCCTCAGAAAGTTCCTTCCGATTCTGCCGAAGCCGTTGACACCTACACGTACGGTCATGACGATGTTGCCTCCTGGGGCACTGCGGCCACCAGTTCAATGGTTACCTGCATTGTTAGCCGAAACGGAGGGCTTCGGCGCGCAGTCCCGCATGGTCGGTTGTCACACCGCTGGTGCCCGTCAGCGTCAGCGGTCCAGGTCTCGATGCCTGACGGACGGATCAAATCCTCGTTCCCGGAGCCGCCCGGCAACTGCCTCGGCAACAGCGACCGACCTGTGCCTGCCGCCGGTGCATCCGAAGGCGATCGACAGGTACGCCTTGCCCTGGGCCTCGTAGGCCGGCAAGAGGCGGCACAGCATCTCCTCGAGCTGGTCGAGGAAGGAAGCCGCCAACTCCTGGCCGAGCACGAAGTCCTGTACCGGGGTATCGGTGCCACTGAGGGGGCGAAGCTCGTCGACCCAGTGCGGGTTTGGAATGAAGCGGCAGTCAAGGAGCATGTCGGTGTCACGGGGAGCGCCGTGCTTGAAGCCGAACGAGGTGACCGAGGTGCGCATCGGACGGTCGCCCTCCCCGCCATAGAGCTCAGTCACCTTGTCGCGGAGGTCATGGACGTTGATGTCGGATGTATCGATGACCAGATCCGCTACCGCCCTGACCGGCTGCATCAGGGCCCGCTCCTCCTCGATGCCCGCCTCGATCCCAGAGGCTCCGGGAAACGGGTGGGGACGGCGACTGCCCTTGTAGCGACGAACCAACTCGTCGGTGGAGCAGTCGAGGAACACGACGCGCATCCGGTTGGATACCTCCCGCAGGTCATCCAGCGCACGGAGGCAGTCACCCTCGACGGTGTCGGCCTTGAGAGCGAACGCGACACGGTCCCACGGAGAGTCGGGGCCGACAGCAAGGTCCGCCACCTTGGTGAGAATGTCCGGTGGCAGGCGGTCGATGACGAACCAGCCCAGATCCTCGAGATCGCTCGAGAACTCCGAGCGACCGGCGCCCGACAGGCCGGTGATCACCAGAAGGTCGCTCATGGCCTTATTCTAGTGGTGGTCATGTTGTCGCTCGTCTCGCCTCCGGGCGCGCACAGACGAGGACCAGCAGGCGGGGGATGGTGGATGCCGCCCGGTACTGCGTCGCCCTTGCGATGAAGCCCTCAGGCGGCGCCGGCTCGAGCATTCGCGTGATGAACATTCCGTTGTCGGCAAGTGCGTTCACGTATCTGCCCAACGGCCGGTGCACGAAGGGAAGGAAGACTCCCTTTTCGACCTCCTCGGATTCGAGGGACTCGACAAGGTAGGGACCTATTCGCCAGTACTGCTCCGGGGGGTCGAGGACGTGATCGTCTATCCACCCGCTCTGGGGGGTCTGGAGCAGTGGATGGTTCAGGAAGAAGGCAAACCGGCCACCGGGTCGAAGGACGCGCGACACCTCAGCCATTGCAGCGTCGACGTCCTGGATGTGTTCGAAGACGAGGCAGGCCACCACGGCATCGAAGGTTGCGCTCCCGAACGGCAGATCCGAGGCTTCGGCACGGGCGTAGGCAGGCCCACCGGCACGTTTCAGGGCCTCTGCGGCCTGGGCCAGCGATGGATCGATTCCGACGACACACGGCGACCCGCCGCTGCTGGCGAGACGGCTCACCTGACCTTCGCCGGCGCCTATGTCAAGCACCCGGTCGTAGCCGGAGAGCAGTTCAGCCGCCAGGGGAAGGATCTGCTCCTCATACTCAGCGTCTGCACCCTCGGTGAAGCCCTCCTGCCACCATGCAGCGTGCTGCTCCCACGGGTCCTCGTCGGCCTGCATTGAATGAGCGTGGCACATCAGCGGGTGGGACGTGTGGCCACGCCCCTAGCCTGCCTCCGTGGCAGCTCTACTGGCCCTGTTGGCGGCGGCCCTGTTCGGCCTGGGCGACTTCTGTGGAGGCCTCGCCTCAAGGCGTATCGGTGCCCTTCGGGTGGTCGCCTCCACCCACATCATCGGACTGGTGCTGATCCTGGTGGCTGCACCCTTTATGGCCGAGGCGTTCTCAGTCGACGCACTCGCTCTGGGTGCACTCGCCGGGACCTTCGGCATGGTTGGTATCGGACTGCTGTACCGGGGGCTCGGCCGAGGCCCCATGGCGGTGGTGGCGCCGATCACTGCCGTCAACTCGGCAGCCATACCCGTCGTCTGGGGGCTGGCCTTCGGAGAGCACCTGTCGCCCCTTCACCTGGCGGGAATCGTGACCGGCCTGATCGCCATCGTCCTCGTGTCCCGTATTCCCGGCGCTGCCACGGCAGTGCCCAGAGGCCTCGTCCTCGAGTCAATGCTGGCAGGAGCTGGATTTGCCGCCTTCTTCATCGTGATCGACGCCGCACAGGACCAGACCGCCCCGTGGCCGCTTGTCGGCGCACGGATCGCATCAGTTCTCCTGGCGCTCGCGCTGCTGACATTCCGCGGTGGTTCCCCCCTTCCCGCACGGACAGAGGGCGTGGCCGGCTTGGTTGTGGCGACGGGCGTGTTCGACATGGCTGCCAACCTTGCATTCCTGCTGGCAGTCAACACGGGCCTGCTGAGCCTCGTGTCGGTTCTGGCGGCTCTCTATCCGGCCACAACCGTGGTCCTGGCCCGTGTGGTTCTCAACGAGAGGATGAGGCGCTCACAGATAATCGGAATGTTCGGTGCCATCGCCTCGGTGGCGTTGATCTCGCTCGGCTGACCTCTCCGGTCAACTCCGTCCATGCGTCCGGTCGAAGATGGCCACGGCTACCGCCTCGGGCAGCCAGGGTTGGTCGATGAGATCCTCGAGCGAGGCCCGCTCGACGGCCCTTACGCCTCCGAAGGCAGCGGTGAGGCGCTTCTTCCTGTTTGGACCGAGGCCCGGAATGCCGTCCAGCACAGACCCGGTCATCCGCTTGGAGCGGAGTTGGCGGTGGTACGCCACGGCGAACCGGTGGGACTCGTCCCGCACCCTCTGCAGCAGGTACAGGGCCTCTGAACCCCTCGGCAGGTCAACCGGCTCATCCCTGCCCGGCCTGTACACCTGCTCGTAACGCTTTGCCAGGGCCGCTACCGGAATCTCGTCGACGAGGCCAAGGTGCGCAACGACACGCTCGGCTACTCCAAGCTGGCCGACACCGCCGTCAACCAACAGGAGATGTGGCGGGTACGCAAACCGCCCCGATCGCTGGGCGACCGGTAGCTCACGTTCCTTGAGATAGGCAGTGAGGCGCCGGGTGAGCACCTCCTCCATGGCCGCATAGTCGTCGTTTCCGTCGACGTGCCTGATCCTGAAGCGCCGGTAGTCGGCCTTCTTGGCGATTCCGTCCTCGAAGACGACCATCGAGCCCACATAGTCGGTTCCTTGAAGGTGGCTCATGTCGTAGCACTCGATGCGGAGCGGCGACTCAGGAAGAGCGAGGCCCGCCTGCAACTCGTTCAACGCCCTGGCCCTCGTATTGTGGTCGGTGGCGCGTCTGAGGCGGTGCCTGAGGAACTCCTCGTCTGCGTTCCTCGTCACGGTCTCCAGGAGCCGGCGCTTGCCCCCCCGCTGGGGCACGCGAATCGCCACGCGGGTTCCGCGCTCGGTCGACAACCACTCTGACAGGAGCGCCGTCTCGGTGGGCAGGTCCGGCACGAGCACGGTGCGGGGAACACCCCGTGGCGGGTCCGACCTGTAGTGGGCCGAGACCACCTCGTCCACCAACTCGGCCGGCGTCAGGTCCTCGACGCGCTCCATCACGAACCCCTTGCGCCCCACAACCCGACCATGCCTGACATAGAACACCTGGACAGCGGCCTCGAGGTCGTCACCGGCGACACCGAAGATGTCAACTTCGTCGCCCGCGGGTCCGACCATCTCCTGGCGTTCGAGCACCCGCTCGACGCTTGCCAGTCGGTCCCGCTGGCGTGCCGCAGACTCGAAGTCGAGTGCTCTGGCCGATGCCTCCATCTCTTCTCTGAGGCGGACCACGACCCCCTCGGAGTCGCCCTCGAGGAACCCGATCAACTCGTTCACGATCCGGGTGTAGGAATCGCCGTCAATCTCGCCGACGCATGGCCCTGAGCACTTCTGAATGTGGAACAGGAGACAGGGCCGTCCGCTTCTCTCATGGGTCCTGAACTTGGTGTCAGGGCAGGTCCTGAGGGGAAACGTCTTCAACAAGAGCTCAAGCGTGTCGCGGATTGCGCCTGCGTGTCCGTAGGGACCGAAGTAGCGGACACCCTTCCGTCGCCGTGCCCTTGTGACCATCGGCCGCGGCCACTCATCGCCGACGGTGACTGCCAGGAACGGGTAGCTCTTGTCGTCCTTCATGTCGACGTTGAACCGAGGCTTGTGCTCCCTTATCAGGTTGAACTCGAGCATGAGTGCTTCGAGTTCGTTGGCCACCTGTATCCACTCGACATCGGTCGCCTCGTCAAGCATCTGGGCCGTACGGGGCACCATTCGGTCGCGGTTGCCGAAGTAGCTGCCCAGGCGTTGGCGGAGGCTCTTTGCCTTGCCCACGTACAGGACCCGCCCATCGGCGTCTCGGAACTGGTAGGAGCCGGGCGCGTCCGGAATGCTCCCCGCTGGTGGCCTCTTCACCATCACACGAGCGTAGGCCCACTGTGGCCGGTGTCTCCCACGGGCACGGGTCGCTCAGTTGGCCAGTAGGGCACCCAGGTAGCGGCCCGTGTGGCTCTCCGGGACGGCGGCCACCGTCTCGGGAGTGCCGGTCGCCACGACGCGCCCTCCGCCGCTTCCCCCCTCTGGCCCGAGGTCGATCAACCAGTCGGCCGTCTTGACGACGTCAAGGTTGTGCTCAATCACGATCACCGAGTTTCCCTGGTCGACGAGCCGGCTGAGCACAGCCAGAAGCTTGCGCACATCCTCAAAGTGGAGTCCCGTGGTCGGCTCGTCAAGGATGTAGACGGTATGCCCGGTCGGTCGCTTGGCAAGTTCGCTGGCTAGCTTGACCCTCTGGGCCTCGCCTCCAGACAGCGTTGGCGCCGACTGGCCCAGGCGTATGTAGCCGAGACCGACATCGACGAGGGTCCGCATGTGCCGCGTTATCGATGGTTGCCGGTCAAAGAACTCGAGAGCCTCCTCGCAGGACATGTCCAACACCTCGGCGATGTTGTGGCCCTTGAAGGTGATGTCGAGGGTGTCGCGGTTGTAGCGACGGCCGCGACAGACCTCGCACGGCACGTAGACATCGGGAAGGAAGTGCATCTCGATCCGAATGGTGCCGTCACCGCTGCAGGCGTCACATCGTCCGCCCTTGACGTTGAAGCTGAAGCGGCCGGGCTTGTAGCCACGGACCCGCGCCTCCTCGGTCTGGGCGAAGAGCTTGCGGACATGGTCGAACACCCCTGTGTATGTGGCGGCGTTGGACCTGGGCGTACGACCTATGGGTGTCTGGTCGATGTTGATCACCTTGTCCACGGCCTCGGCACCCTCGAGGGCCGTGTGCAGGCCCGGCGGCACCTTCGAACCGTAGACACCCGCCATGAGTGCCTTGTGGAGGATCTCGTTTACAAGGGTCGACTTTCCCGAACCGGAGACGCCCGTCACGGCGACGAAGCAGCCGAGGGGGACCTCTACGTCGATGTCCGCAAGGTTGTTCTCCCGGGCACCCCTGACCACGAGGGATGCAGTGCTGAGCGGCCGGCGCTTCTCGGGGACCGCAATTCGACGCCGTCCATCCAGGTACTGACCGGTCAGCGAGGTCCTGTGTGACAACAGACCCTTCAGGGCACCGCTGTGGAGGATGTCCCCACCGTGTTCTCCGGCGCCGGGGCCGATGTCGACGATGTGGTCGGCCGATCTGATGGTTTCCTCGTCGTGTTCGACAACGATCACGGTGTTTCCGAGGTCCCTCAGTCGAACGAGGGTCTCGATGAGGCGCTGGTTGTCACGCTGGTGGAGGCCGATGGAGGGCTCATCGAGCACATAGAGCACCCCTACGAGGCCACTGCCGATCTGGGATGCCAGGCGGATTCGCTGTGCCTCCCCGCCTGCCAGCGTGGCCGCCGAGCGGGAAAGCGACAGGTAGTCGAGGCCAACGTCCAACAGGAAGCCGAGACGAGAGTTGATCTCCTTTTGAACCTGCTCGGCGATCATCGCCTCGCGCTCGCTCAGCTTGAGGCCCTGAAGCACCTTGGTTGCCTCTCCGATCGACAGGGCGCAGATGTCACGGATTGAGTGGCCGTCCACCAGAACCGCCAACGACAGGTCGTTGAGGCGTGCACCGCCACAGGTCGGACACGGCACCTTTCTCATGTAGCCCTCGATCTGTTCACGTTGCGTGTCGCTCTCGGCCTCTGTGTGGCGTCGGCGGAGATACGGCAGGAGCCCCTCGAACCGGGCCGAGTAGACGCGGCTGCGTCCGAACCGGTTGGTGTAGCGGACCTTGACCTTTCCCTTGAGGCCCTTTTCGAGGAGGATCCCACGGTGTCGTGGCGAGAGGCGCCGCCACGGCTTGTCCATGTCGATCTCCTGGTCAGCGGCAACAGCCTCGACGAGCCGCGGGAAGTAGCGGCTGCGGCCACTTGACCATGGAGCGATTGCCCCCTCTGAGAGGCTCAGGTCGGGGTTTGGGACAACCAGATCCGGATCCACCTCGAACACGGTTCCCAGGCCGACGCAGTACTGGCAGGCCCCGTACGGGCTGTTGAACGAGAAGTTCCGCGGTGCCAGGTCCTCAAATGACTTTCCGTCGCTCGGGCGGCTCAGGTGCTGGCTGAACACAATCGTCTGTGGACCTTCATCGTCGCTGTCCCCACCCGATGGCTGGTCCTGGGGTCGAGGCACTATCTGGATCTCGGCTACACCCTCGGCAAGGGTCAGCGCCGTCTCCATCGACTCGGTGAGGCGGCGCTCGATGCCATCTCGCAACACAAGGCGATCAACAACGACCGAGATGCTGTGCTGTTCGTACCTTGCCAGCTCCACCTCGTCTCCGAGTTCGTGAAGTTCCCCGTCGACGATCGCCCGGCTGAATCCCTGGGATGCGAGATCTTCCAACAGGGTGTCGTAGGTCCCCTTGCGCCCCCTTACGACCGGTGCGAGAACCTGGAACCTGGTGCCCTCCTCCAGATCGAGCACCCTGTCGACTATCTGCTGTGGTGTCTGTCTCACCAGCCTCTCACCGGTCTCGGGGTCGTGTGGCACCCCGATCCGGGCATACAGGAGGCGCAGGTAGTCGTAGATCTCGGTAATCGTCCCGACGGTCGACCTCGGGTTACGCGACGCTGTCTTCTGGTCAATGGAGATGGCCGGCGAGAGCCCCTCGATGAAGTCCACATCGGGCTTGTCCATCTGGCCCAGGAACTGCCGTGCATACGACGAGAGGGATTCGACGTAGCGGCGCTGGCCTTCGGCATAGATGGTGTCAAACGCCAGCGAGGACTTACCGGAACCTGAGATTCCGGTGAAGACGATCAGCTGATCGCGAGGCAGATCCAGGTTGACATCACGCAGGTTGTGTTCCCGCGCTCCCTGCACCACAAGCCGATCAGACACGGCGGCGAGCCTATGCGGACCTGTAGCCGGGTCCTGTGCCCAACCGGTGAACGGCCCTATGACGGCTCTGACATGTCGCGGACCTCGCGCTCCAGTTCCCGGATTTCGTCACGGAGGCTGGCTGCGTACTCGAAGCGGAGGTCGCCTGAGGCCTCCGCCATCTCGGCCTCAAGCGACCTGATCAACCTGAGAAGGTCCTCGTGCGGCATGTCGGACAACTCGTGCACCTTGCGCCTGTCGCGCCGCCCCCGCCCCTTCGGGGCAGGGGTGGATGAATCGGGTCGGATCAGGGAGAGGATGTCGCTCACCGCCTTCCTGACCGTCTGCGGGTTGATTCCGTGCTCCTCGTTGTAGGCCCTCTGGACGTCCCGCCTACGCATCGTTTCGGAGATTGCACTCTGCATGGAGCTGGTCACCTGGTCGGCATACATCACGACCTGTCCGTCGACGTTTCTCGCTGCGCGACCGATCGTCTGGACGAGGGAGGTCTCGCTCCTGAGGAACCCCTCCTTGTCGGCGTCGAGGATCGCCACCAGCGACACCTCGGGAAGGTCCAACCCCTCGCGGAGCAGGTTGATCCCCACCAGTACGTCAAACTCGCCGAGGCGAAGGTCTCTCAGGATCTCGATCCGCTCCACAGTGTCGATGTCCGAGTGGAGGTACCGAACGCGCACGCCGTTCTCGAGCAGGTAGTCGGTGAGGTCCTCGGCCATCTTCTTGGTGAGGGTCGTGACCAGGACCCTCTGCTTGCCCTCCACGCGTTCGGCGATCATCTCGAGGAGGTCGTCGATCTGGCCTCGTGTCGGGCGTACGACCACCTCCGGGTCGATGAGTCCCGTGGGCCGCACGATCTGCTCCACGACCGTGCCCGAGTTCTGGCGTTCCCACGGTCCGGGGGTTGCCGACAGCAGGACCACCTGACCTACCCGGTTGATGAACTCCTCGAACTGGAGGGGCCTGTTGTCTGCGGCCGAAGGCAGGCGAAAACCGTGCGCTATGAGGGTTTCCTTTCGGCTCCGGTCGCCCTGATACTGGCCGTGGAGTTGGGGTACGGCCACATGCGACTCGTCGAGGACAACGATGAAGTCGTCGGGAAAGTAGTCGAGCAGCGTGTAGGGCTGCTCTCCCGGGGAACGGCCGTCGATGTGCGCGCTGTAGTTCTCGATTCCGGGGCAGAAGCCCAGTTCACCCATCATCTCGAGGTCGTGTTCGGTGCGCATCCGAAGTCGCTGGGCCTCAAGCAACTTGTCCTGTTCGCGAAACGCTGTGAGGCTCTCGGCCAACTCGGATTCGATTCGGGTGATGGCACGGGCGATGATCTCCCGGTCCGCCATGTAGTGCGTCGCGGGAAACACCACCAGGTCGTCCAGTTCACGCAGGTGCTCTCCGGTCAGGGGATCCACTTCGGTGATCTGTTCCACCTCGTCGCCGAAGAGGGACACACGTATCACGGTCTCCTCGTATGCGGGGTGGATCTCAATTGTGTCCCCCTTGACCCGGAACTTCCCGCGGCCGAGCGTCATGTCGTTCCGTTCGTACTGCATGTCGATCAACTGGCGCAGCACCGCCCGCTGCTCGACGACGGTCCCCCGTTCGAGTACCAGCAACTTCCCCTCGTAGTGCTCGGGAGACCCGAGCCCGTAGATGCATGACACCGATGCGACCACGATGGTGTCCCGACGCGTCAGCAGAGCAGCGGTGGCGGAGTGGCGCAGGCGATCGATCTCATCGTTGACCGATGAGTCCTTTTCAATGAACGTGTCGCTTGACGGGACGTAGGCCTCAGGCTGGTAGTAGTCGTAGTAGGAGACGAAGTACTCGACCCTGTTGTCCGGGAAGAACGACCTCAGCTCGTTGGCCAACTGTGCCGCCAGTGACTTGTTCGGTGCGATGACGAGAGTCGGCCTCTGGAGTTCCTCGATTGTCCATGCAATCGTTGCGCTCTTTCCGCTGCCGGTAATCCCGAGCAGGGTGGTGAAGCGTTCTCCGCCTCGGATTGCACCGCTCAGTTGTTCGATTGCCGCCGGCTGGTCGCCGGCTGGCGAGAATGGGGCTTCGACCCGGAACCGGTTGGCCACGGGCGCATGGTATCCAGCGATTTCCGCCCAGCCGGGCCACCTAACCCTCGCCGAGGGACCCGATCCACTCCCAGCAGCGGTCCACCTCGGCGGCCAGGTCAGCCTTCGTTCCGCCGTTGTCGAGCACGAAGTCGGCCCTGTCGAGGCGTTCCGCTCGTGAGGCCTGGTTGGCCATGCGGCGTCTGGCGTCGGCCTCATCCAGGCCGCGGTCGGCAGCCAGCCGCTGTATCGCGGTCTCCGGGTCGAGGTCAACAACCACGACGCCGTCAAAACCACCGCGTCCCACCTCTACGAGAAGCGGGATGTCGAATACGAGGACTGTGTCGGTTCCCTCGTAGACAGATCGACGCCTTTCCATCTCGATGGCATGGGCCGGGTGGACGATGGCGTTGAGGAGTTCCAACTCAGCGGGGTCGTCGAACACGATTGATGCCAGTTCCCCACGGTTGAGCGTTCCGTCGTCGGCGACGACCCGTTCACCCCATTGGGCGACGATCGCCTCAAAGACCGCTGTCCCCGGCACCTGCAGTTCCCTGACCAGCGAGTCGGAGTCGAGGACCACCGCACCACGGTCAGCGAGCATCGCCGCCACGGTGGATTTCCCTGAACCTATTCCGCCGGTCAGGCCGATCTCGATCAATGTCGCCAATCGCCAGCGAGGCCGGTCGGCGCGGGCCTCAGGCGCCGGTCTTCTCGGCAGCCGCGTCAGCTGCACCTTCAACGGCCTCGGCGGCCTCTGCGGCCTCGGCGATGGCCTCAACCTCGGCAACGGTGGTCTCAACCTCAGAATCATCGGCATCGGCACCGGTCACGCCGTCATCCCCGGCAGCCTCATCCGTGGTGTCACCCTCAGCACCCGTGGCCTCCGCTCCGTACAGGTCGCTCCACGCCTCCTGGCCCTCTGAGGAATCGCCGCCGATGTAGTTGCCCGCATCGTCGTAGGCATGCTCGCCAAAGTGCTCCTGGTACTCAGCGGCGACGGTGCCGCCCTCGGCTGCCTGCTTGATCGAGAGGCTGATACGCCTCCGCTGGAGGTCCAGGTCGATGATCTTCACCCACAGCTCCTCAGCCGGGGTCACGACCTGCTCTGGCAGCTCGACATGGTGGGCTGACATCTCCGAGATGTGGACAAGGCCCTCGATTCCCTCACCGACCTGGACAAAGGCTCCGAACGGAACGAGCTTGGTGACCCGACCGTAGACCAGTTCGCCGACCTGATGGGCTGTGGCGAACTCCTGCCACGGGTCCTGCTGGGTTGCCTTGAGCGAAAGGCTGATCCGCTCACGGCTCATGTCGATCTCCAGAACCTGTACGTCGATCTCATCGCCGACGGTCACGATCGAACCTGGATGGTCGACATGCTTCCAGGAGAGCTCCGAGACGTGGATGAGACCATCCATGCCGCCGAGGTCCACGAAAGCGCCGAAGTTGACAACGCTTGACACGATGCCCTTTCGGACCTCGCCGGGTCGCAGGTCGTGGAGGAACTCCTCACGCTGTTCCTTCTGGTTCTCCTCGAGCCATGCCCGGCGGGACAGGACCACGTTGTTGCGGTTCTTGTCGAGTTCGATGATCTTGGCATCGACGTTCGTGCCGATGTAGGGCTGGAGGTCACGTACCCGTCGCAACTCGACCAGCGAAGCGGGAAGGAAGCCGCGGAGCCCGATATCGACGATGAGGCCGCCCTTCACCACCTCGATCACAGAACCGGTGACCACACCGTCGGCCTCCTTGACCTCTTCGATCTTGCTCCAGGCCCGCTCGTACTGGGCGCGCTTCTTGGAGAGAACCAGGCGCCCCTCCTTGTCCTCGCGTTGGAGGACCACGGCCTCGATTCGCTCCCCCAGCGACACCACCTCGGTCGGGTCGACGCCGTTGCGAATAGAGAGCTCGCGCGGCGGAATCACGCCCTCGGACTTGTACCCGATGTCGATGAGGACCTCGTCCTTGTCGACCCTTACAACGGTTCCCTCGACAAGTTGGCCGTTCTCGAGGTCCAGCATCGTGGCCAGATAGGCATCTTCGAGGCTGAGGGTGCCCAGGTCGTTCTCGACGATCTGGCGTGGCGTGTAGTCCCCGCTCTCGTCAAAGGTTCCCATTGGGGGGGAGGCGGGTGGGGTCAGGGTCTGCTCGGACACGTGTTCTTCTCGTCGGATAGGGAAATAGGCGGACATGGACGCCGACGTTTGACACGTCGAACCGGGAAAGCCTATCGCTGGACACCGCGAACCCCCTCAGGGGCGCATCTCACGCCTTTGCGTCCGCCCAGGTGTCACCGGTGGCCAGGTGCACGTCGAGGTCCACGCGCAGGTCGAAGGCACCGGCCATTGTCCGGGTGACCAACTCGGCCACCTCGTCAAGCTCACCCTCTGGGACCTCGAGGATGACCTCGTCGTGAACCTGGAGGACCAGCCGACTGGCGAGACACCGCTCCTCGAGCAGGCTGTCGATTCCCACAAGCGCGACCTTGAAGATGTCGGCTGCCAGGCCCTGGATTCCGGCGTTCATTGCCTGACGTTCCCCGGCCTGCCTCACGTTGAATACCGGTGAGGCGAGTTCGGGTATGCGCCGCCTCCGCCCGAACAGGGTCTCCGTGTAGCCCTTCAGACGAGCTTCATCGACTGTGGCGTCCATGTAGGTGCGGACGGCCGGAAAGGCAGTGAAGTAGGAGTCGAGGATGCCTGCAGCCTCCTCGTTGGGGACACCGAGGCGCTGAGCCAGCCCGTAGGCCTCCATGCCGTATGCCAGGCCGTATGCGACCATCTTGGCCCTGTTCCGGAGTTCGGTCGTCACCTCGTCGGGAGGCACGCCCCAGGTGCTGGCTGCCACAGCGGTGTGGATGTCGTCGCCGGCCTCGAACGCCGCTATCAGACCGGGATCGTTCGCCAGGTGGGCTATGCAGCGAAGTTCGATCTGGTTGTAGTCGGCTACCAGGAGGGTGGTTCCTGCCGCAGGCACGAATGCACGCCGAAACGCCCTCCCCATCTCGCTCCTGACGGGGATGTTGTGCAGGTTCGGCGCATCAGAGCTGAGGCGCCCGGTGCGGGTAACTGTCTGGTTGAAGGTCGCACGGATCCTGTCTCCATCGCCCACTTCGGCCAGAAGCCCCTCGCCGTATGTGGAGCGGAGCTTCTCGACCTCGCGGTATGCGAGCAGAAGTTCGACGACGACGTGCTCCCCTCTCAGCTTCTCGAGGGTCGCCGCATTGGTGGAGTAGCCGGTCTTGGTCTTCCTGCCGGGAGTGAGACCCAGCTTCTCGAACAGGATCACGCGCAGTTGCTTCGGGGAATTGAGATTGAATTCCTCACCTGCCGCCTCATGGATCTCGCTGCGGAGCCTGTCGCACTCGGCTGTCAGGTCATCTCGGAGACGTGTCAACTCCTTGACATCGACCCCCACCCCGACCTCCTCCATCTTGGCGAGCACCCGGACGAGTGGAACCTCGACGTCGTCGTTGAGCTGTCTCACTCCCTGTTCGGTGAGAGCCTCGAACATGGGCACGGAGAGGCACCCGATGGCTGCTGCCCGATGGGCCGCCTCGCTGGATGGATCCCGTGTATCGCCGTCAAGGTCCAGCTGGCCGCTGGGTGCGCCCGTGTCCGGGAGGGCCATTCGCAGATGCTCTTCGAGGAGGACATCGAGTTCGTAGCTGGTGTCGGTCGGATCAAGCAGGTAGGCGGCCAGCGCCGTGTCCAGGACCAGGTTCGTGGTGTCTACACCTGTGGCCCGGAGCGACCGCACCAGGGCCTTGCTGTCGTGTGCCAGTACACCCGGTCCCGTGACCCCGAGGAGAACCCCGAGTGCTGAGCGGACATCTGGCGACTCCAGAAGCTCTGCTGGCAGCCACAGGACAGAGCAGGTGTCGGCTGGACACAGGGCCAGGCCGCCTCCGATGCCCCCGGCCGGGTCGGCGACGGTTGCAACGGCTACTGGTTCTCCCCCCGCCGCCAGCGTCCTGATCGCCTCGATCGCAGAATCGTCATTGAGCGATCGGTCTACCGCTGCCGCCAGAACGGCAGCATCAGGTTCCTCAGCGGAACCCGACCCGGAGCCGAAGTCCACTCCCAGTGCGGATGCCAGCCGCGTCCGGGCCGTCTGCAGCTCAAGCCGGTCAAACATCTCGGATGCCCGTTCAACGTCGACGGGTCCCAGCATCAGATCGTCAACGGTCAGATCGAGTGGGACATCCCTGACGAGTTCCATCAACTCCTCGTTCTGACGAGCCAGGTGCTCGTTGTCGTGAAGGTTCTGACTCAGCTTGGGTGTCTGCTCGTCGGCGGCCCCGAAGACGCCGTCCAGACCGCCGTGCTCGTTGATCAGACGTGCTGCGGTCTTCTCGCCGACCCCGGGAACACCTGGAAGGTTGTCTGACTTGTCTCCGCGAAGGGCCGCATAGGCGACGTAGACATTGGGCTGGACTCCGGTCCGCTCGACGATCCCCTGCTCGTCATAGAGAACGTAGTCAGAGACGCCACGCTTGTTGTAGAGGACCCTGACGTGCGGGTCCTCGACCAACTGGAAGCTGTCACGGTCCCCGGTGACGATTGTTGCATCCCGACCGTCGTCACGCGCCACGGTCGCCAGAGTTGCCAGAACATCGTCGGCCTCGAATCCTTCAGCGTCGACAGCGACCATTCCGAGGGCCTCGACCAGTTCCCGCACCAGTGCCAGTTGCTCGTAGAGGGCGTCGTCCTGCTTGTCACGGTTCGCCTTGTAGGTGGGCAGGCGTTCATGGCGAAAGGTCTGCCCGGGCCTGTCGAAGGCAACAACGACACCCTCGGGTTCGTGGTCACGAAGCAGGGTGGCCAGCATCGAGGTGAAGCCGACCACCGCATTTGTCATCTGACCCGATTCGGTGGTCAGGTCCGGCGGCAGGGCGAAGAACGCCCGATAGGTGAGGGAGTTGCCGTCGAGCAGCATCAGGCCGGGCATCAGCCGACCCTATCCCCGCCGGCGTTGCACAGTCGGCAGCGCTCCGGGTGCCGCACTCTCAGGGTCTGAGGCCGTCCTCCAGCACCCTGCGTGCCACGTCGACCATCGTCGCCCGCCCTGACATCGCCGCCTTCTGGATGAAGCGGAATGCCTCGGCCTCCTTCAGACCAACCTCGTCTGTCAGAACACCCTTGGCCCGGTCGATCAACTTGCGGGCCTCGAGACGATCGGCCAGGGTCACCGCCTGATCGGTTAGGGCACGCATCTCACGGTGCCTTATCCGGGCAACCTCGACGGCAGGCACCAGGTCACTGCGCTGAAACGGCTTCACCAGGTAGGCGAGGGCCCCTGCACTGATGGCCCGATCGATCAGATCCCTCTGGCTGAAGGCCGTCAGGATCACCACGGCCGCATCATGGGATGCGGCGATGCGGCGGGCGGTTTCGATCCCGTCCAGACCCGGCATCTTTATGTCGAGGATCACGACGTCGGGTTTGTGTTCGGCCACCAACTCGACCGCGAGATCGCCGCGTGCAGTGTCCCCCACCACGTCGTAGCCCTCCTCGATGAGGGTCTCCTTCAGGTCCAGCCTGATAATCGCCTCGTCCTCGGCGATGACGACCTTGACCTTGTCTGCCACCTCAGTGACCGGCCGCCAACTTGTCGAGCAGGTCGTCCTGGCTGGACTCCAGGCGTTCTATCTCAACCAGGATGTCGGCTCTGTGTCGTTCCATTGCCCTGGCGTGACGATCGGCGCCCCTGTGTTCCCGATCTGCAAGGGCGGTCTCGGACACGAGCGCACGGACACGGGCATCGTCGGCCTCATCGCTGAAATGGGCCATCTGTTCATCGGCCACAGCCAGATCGGTGCGCAGGCGTAGCAGGCGTTCAGCGATCTCGGAGAGCCGTCTCTCGATAACTGGTCGTGCCATCTGTGCACCTTGGGCTTCTGCCCGATCAGCCCTTCTCTTGGCCTGGTTGTGCCCGGGGCGGGACTTGAACCCGCACGACCTCTCGGCCAGAGGATTTTGAATCCTCCGCGTCTGCCAATTCCGCCACCCGGGCTCGACATGAGAGCCTACCGGTAGCCCCCCTTGCCCCTGCATGCGTCGGATATCCCGCCGCAACCGCTGCTCCGTGCTTCCGATATGGAGCGGAACGCGCCACACTGTGGTGGTGCAGCCCCCGGATAGAGCCCACCCATGATCGTTTTCACGTACTCCGGTCAGGGGTCCCAGAAGCCAGCCATGGGTGCGGCCTGGTCGAGCCATCCCTCCTGGGAACTGGTTCAGGAGGCCTCTGACGCGACTGGTCGTGATCTGGCCAGACTGCTCCTTGACGCCGACGCCGACGAACTCAGAGACACGCAGAACGCCCAGATAGCGACCTTCCTCATCAGCATGGTCATCCTGGATGCCGTCGAACGGGTCGGCGTTGACGCAGGTGGCCATGCCGGTCACAGTCTCGGCGAGTACAGCGCTCTCACCGCCTCGGGAGCACTCGATTTCGGCGATGCGGTGTCCCTTGTCTGCGAACGGGGCGCCGCAATGAAGGTGGCGGCCTCTGGGCAGGTCGGAACAATGGCCGCCGTTCTGGGCCTTGATGATGCCGCCGTTGAGGAGGCCTGTGACTCGGTTACCGACGACGTCTGGGTCGCCAACTACAACGCTCCGGGCCAGGTGGTGCTGGCCGGCTCCACGGCCGGTGTGGCTGCCGCCGGTGATGCGGTTCGCGCCCGTGGCGCCCGCAAGGTTGCACCTCTTGAGGTCTCGGGTGCGTTTCACACTCCGTTCATGGCTCCGGCACGCGAGCGGCTCAGCGATGCGATCGCCGTTGCCGACATCCGCAGACCAGAGGGTCTGGTGGTGGCCAACGTGGATTCCACCGGTCACGAGAATCCCGAGACCTGGCGGGCCCTGATGAACGCACAGCTCTGCAGTCCGGTCAGATGGCACCAGAGCCTGTTGACCTTCGCCGAGGCGGGCTTTTCCACATTTGTGGAATTGGGGCCCGGCAATGTCCTTACCGGCCTCGTGAAGCGAACCCTCCCCGATGCGACCCGGCTCGCAGTGAACACCCCCGACCACCTCGACCTCCTCCTCGACACCCTCGCTGCTCCACCCGCCGACACGGTCGACCGCGCCGACAGCCACGAAGGCGAGCATCTGTTCGCCACCGATCGGCTGGTTGTCAGTCCCGGAGCGGGGATCTTCACCCCACTCGCGACGCTTGCGGTCGGATCGGAGGTCCGAGTGGGAACCCTCCTCGGCCACATCGGCGAGTCAGAGGTCCGGTCCTCGTTCTCCGGCGAGTTGATGGCATGGCTGGCGGTCGACACCGAGCGCGTCACCTCCAGCCAGCCGATCGCATGGTTGCGCTCCGAATGATGCGGTCAGGCATCACCCCGAACCAGCACAGGAGGCTGCGATGAGCAGGGTTGTTCTTGTAACCGGTGGTAATCGCGGTATCGGCCTGGCATGTGCAAGGGCCTTCACTGCACAGGGCGACAAGGTGGCTGTCACATGCCGTGGCGAGCCTCCCGCAGAGGTGGTCGACGCCGGACTCATGGCCGTTCCCTGTGACATAACGGACCCTGACCAGGTGGATGCTGCCTTCCTGCAGGTCGAGGCTGAACTCGGCCCTGTCGAGGTCCTGGTATCCAACGCCGGCATTACCCGGGACGGCCTTGTGCTCCGAATGAGCGACGATGACTTCACCGATGTCATCGACACCAACCTGACCGGATCCTTCCGGGTGGCTCGGCGCGCTGTCAAGGGGATGATGCGTGCCCGCTGGGGGCGGATCATCCTGGTCTCATCGATTGCCGGCCGGGTCGGACAGACGGGTCAGGCAAACTACTCGGCTTCAAAGGCCGGACTGGTTGGGCTCGGTCGCTCGCTGGCGAAGGAGTTCTCCAGCCGCGGCGTTACGGTCAACATCGTTGCGCCCGGGCCGATCCTCACCGACATGCTCGCCGCCCTGCCGGAGGAGCAGCAGTCCTCCTATGCCGAGGCAGTGCCGTTGGGACGCCTCGGTGAACCCGGCGAGGTCGCCGAGGTCGTCCGGTTTCTGGCCTCAGACGGCGCCGGTTATGTAACAGGAGCAGTGGTCCCCGTTGACGGAGGGCTGTTCATGGGGTGAGCGACGAGACCGCCACCTGTCTGCCCCCAATCGGTCGTCTCCCAGCCCCTTCGCCACTAGGGTTGGGCGGTCCCCATCAGTGATCAGGAACGGAGCCCGGTGTGAGTGACGTGAACTTTGAACGATTCAGGAAATGTGCAGTCGATGTGCTCTCAGTCGAAGAAGGTGCGATAACCCCTGACGCCAGTTTCGCAGACGATCTGGATGCCGACAGCCTCGACCTTGTCGAGTTGGTAATGGCGCTCGAGGAGGAGTTCGACGTAACCGTCGAAGAAGAGGAACTGGAGGGCATCACCACCATCGGTGGCGCCTTCGCCCTCATTACCGGCAAGATCTGATGCAGGGCCGTCGGGTCGCCGTCACCGGTGTGGGGGTCGTGGCCTCCTGCGGAATCGGCGTCGAGGCCTTCTGGGACGGCCTCTGCGGGCACGCTCCCCAAGGCGACCGCCGCGTATCGGACTTCGACCCGACACCCCACTTCGACAACCCGAAAGAGGTGCGGAGAGCCGACCGTTGCACCCAGTTCGCCATTGCAGCCAGCGACATGGCACTCGAACAGGCCGGTGACCTGGTCGCTGATCCACTCCGCCGAGGGGTTCTGATCGGTACCGGAATCGGCGGAATCGAGACTCTCGAAACCCAGATCAAGGTGATGGTCGACAAGGGCGAGCGTCGGGTTTCGCCTTTCCTCATACCGATGATGATGCCGAATGCAGCCCCCGCTGCGGTCTCAATGCGCCATGGTTTCCAAGGCCCGGCCGAGAACACCTGCACGGCCTGCGCAGCTGGAACCCACGCCATAGCCAATGCCGCCCGGATGATCGCCCACGACCGCTGCGACGTGGTTCTAGCCGGTGGCAGCGAGGCCCCCTTCGTGCGGGCCGCCATTGCCGGGTTCACCAACATGACAGCGCTCTCCTCTTCAGGTGTGTCGCGTCCCTTTGATGCAGACAGGGACGGTTTCGTAATGGGTGAGGGCGCAGGTGTGCTCGTACTCGAGGAGTGGGACATGGCAGAGCAGCGGGGTGCCAGGATTCTCGCCGAGGTTCTGGGAGGGGCCAGCACCGCCGACGCACATCACATCACAGCGCCTTCGCCGGGCGGGGTGGGGGCCATCGCATGCATGGAACTTGCGCTTGAGGAGGCCGGTATCTCCCCCGAGGCGGTTACCCACATCAACGCCCACGGAACCTCCACACCGCTCAACGACATGGCCGAGGCCGAGGCCGTCAACAAGTTGTTCGGGTCCTCAGGTCCACTCATGACATCAACCAAGGGGATTACAGGTCACGCCCTCGGTGCCGCCGGTGCCCTGGAAGCCGTTGCCGTTGTTCTTGCGATGCAGAAGGGGCTGGTTCCACCAACGGCGGGTTTCGCGACGCCCGACCCCGAGATGCCTCAGATCAACCTGGTCGTCGGTGAACCTGCACCCTGGTCACCGGGGCCTGCCCTCTCGAACTCGTTCGGCTTCGGCGGGCACAACGGAAGCCTGGTGTTGGGACCGGCCTGACTGTCGGGCCCCGGTCCGGAATCTGAGGTCGTTGTTCAGGCCGACGCAAAGACGAACAGCAGGTCGCACTCGCAGGCGGTCTCGCCGGACACCGATGCCCTGCCACTTCCACGACCGGCCAACCTGGACTGTCTTCCAAGCCGGACCTCGAGGTCCAGGCGGTCACCGGGCAGCACCTGTCTTCGGAAACGCACCTTCTGGATTCCACCGAACAGGGCGAGCCTCCCGGCGAACTCGGGAGCGCTGAGGAGGGCATAGGCGCCCAACTGGGCGATGGACTCGCACATCAGCACGCCGGGGAGAGTGGGGCGACCCGGGAAATGGCCGGCGAAGAACGGTTCCTCTCCGGTCAGGTCCCAGTAGCCGGCTGCGCCAACACCCGGCTCAACGGCGTCGACACCGGTTAGGAACAGAAATGGTTCCCTGTGGGGTATCACCTCACAGGGGGCAGGTAGGCCCTCAGCGGTCATCTGACGGCACCGTTTGGCATGTCCCCAGATGGTGGTTCCCCGGGATGGCAGATGCTGCCATCCCGGGGAACCACCAGTTCCGTCCTACCAGGAAGAGGCTGGAGCCTCTGCTGCCGGGGCACCACCGCTCTTGGCGGCGGCCTTCAACTTGGAGCCGACCGAAACCTTGCAGGCCTTCGTAGCGGGCACATGGAGCGCCTCACCGGTCTGTGGGTTGCGGCCCATGCGGGCATTGCGCGTGACCTGCTCGAAGGAGAGCCAGCCCGTAATGGAGAGCTTCTCCTCTCCGGCAGCCACAACATCGGCGACGACGTCCAGGAAGGCGTCAAGGCAGTCGCCGGCGTCCTTGTTGGACACCCCGGCCTTTCCCGCCATTGCAGCGATCAGATCGCTCTTGTTCATCGACCATCTCCTCTTTTGGCTATTGGATGGGCGAACCCACTCCTTGGTCAAATGACACGCTTCACGGTTTTGGCCCCCATGTCAAGCATTTGCGGCTTTAGGAGTCCCTGTATAGCCTGAGATTCCGGGCATCTCACCCCGCTATCCGAGGGTGTCCCAAACTACAAGAGACAGTCCAGACGGCTGCATCAACTCGAAATCCGCCCCTGGTGGCTCGCTGCTGTCTGGAACTCGGAGTCGAGTGCCTCCCTGAACCCTGAAACCAGCGCTGCCACCCCATCGGGACCTGCACCGTCGAGCATCCGCTGGACGACGGCTGACCCGACGACCACCCCGTCGCTGCGTCCACTCACCTCGACAGCCTGTTCGGGGGTCCCGACCCCTACGCCGACCAGCACGGGTCGCCCGGTTACCGCCTTGAGTCGTCCGGCGATCGTGCATGCACTTGACGCCAACTCGGACCGCACTCCTGTCACCCCCAGCACCCCCACTCCGTAGACAAAGCCCCGCGAACGCTCACAGATCAGGGGCAGCCGCGCGTCTGGGGTGGTGGGCGCCGCCAACAGGATGGTCTCGACTCCGCAGGCATCGGCTGCCTCGGCCCATGGACCGGTCTCCTCAAGCGGCAGGTCAGGAAGGATGCAGCCGGAAACCCCTGAATCGGCCAGCGTCGAAGCGAACCTCTCGAGGCCCATCCGGTAGGCGATGTTGTAGTAGGTCATGACAACCAGCGGAACACCGACGTCGAGGCCCCTCAGGGAGTCGAGGATGCCCGGCGGGGTGGCTCCGGTCCCGAGGGCGCGGTCGTTGGCTGCCTGGATTGTCGGCCCGTCCATCACCGGATCCGAGAACGGTATTCCGACCTCGATCACGTCAGCTCCGGCAGCTGCCACCGCCTGGATGGTGGATGTCCAGTCGCCGCCCAGGCCTCCGGTGACATAGGGCACCAGACACCTTCCACCGCCGTCAAGGCGTGTGCGAAGTGCTGACTCGACTGTCCCGGTGCCGGTCACGAGAGGATCTCCATCATCTGACCGACGTCCTTGTCTCCACGACCGGAGAGGTTCAACAGGACGGTTCGACCCGCAAGCGCCACCCTTTCACGCGAGACCCAGGCAAGGGCGTGGGCAGGCTCGAGGGCCGGAATGATGCCCTCCGTCCTGCTGAGGAGCTGGAAGGCCTCCACGACCTCGTCGTCGGCAACCGACTCGTAGCGGGCCCGACCTGTGGCGGCCAGGTAGCTGTGCTCGGGGCCGACTCCGGGATAGTCGAGGCCAGCGCTGATTGACTCGGCCTCCAGCACCTGACCGAACTCATCCTGCATGAGGTAGGAGGCTGATCCGTGCACCACGCCGGGTACGCCCCTTCCGACAGCCGCACCACCGGCAGGCTCGACTCCAACCAGTTCTGCATCGGAGTCGGCAAAGCCCGAGAAGAGCCCTATTGCATTGGAGCCACCTCCGACGCTGGCGCAGACCACGTCCGGTACGCCGCCAATGAGTTCCTGACACTGACGGCGGGCCTCGGTGCCTATCACCTCCTGAAACCTCCTGACCATGAGCGGGTACGGATGTGGACCCATCACAGACCCGAGGCAGTAGTAGGAGGACTCTACGGTTGCCACCCAGTCCCGCATCGCCTCGTTGATGGCGTCCTTCAGGGTGCGGCTGCCCGACATGGCTGTGAGAACCTCGGCACCGAGGAGATGCATGCGAAACACGTTCAACTCCTGGCGCCGGACGTCCACTTCACCCATGTAGATCCGGCACTCCATTCCGAGAAGTGCTGCAGCCGTGGCGGTCGCCACCCCGTGCTGCCCGGCGCCGGTCTCTGCCAGAAGGCGATTTCGCCCCATTCTCCTGGCCAACAGGGCCTGACCGAGGACGTTGTTGATCTTGTGGGAGCCGGTGTGGTTGAGGTCTTCACGTTTCAGGAGAAGGCGCAGCCCAAGTTCGTCGGAGAGGGCCGGGCACTCCGTGACGGGCGAGGGGCGGCCTGCATAGTTGACGAGAAGGCCGTCCAGTTCAGCCCTGAAGGCCGGATCGGCCCAGGCCTCGATAAACGCCTCTTCGAGTTCCTGGCAGGCAGGTACGAGGGTTTCAGGTACGAACCGTCCACCGAAGTCGCCGAAACGACCATCGGGTGTCGGGTCTGAAAGTGTCATTCCTCGGCCTCCCAGTCGAACGGCCGGGGCCTCTGGCTCTCATACGGGACCGCTCTGGGCTCCGCTGAGTGGGCCGCCTCGACAAACGCCCGGAGCAGCCGCGGGTCCTTGCGGCCGGGCACGCTCTCGACGCCGCTTGAGACGTCAACCCCGTAGGGGGCCACGCGCTCTATGGCTGAGACGACGTTTGTGGGATCAAGTCCTCCGGCGAGGATCATCTGCCTGTTGTCGGGGGCACCTTCGGCAAGGGCCCAGTCAAATACCTCGCCGGATCCCGGCAGCGGTGAATCCAGGAGCAGCAGTTCGGCGCCGAAGTCGTCGAAACGCTCCAGATCAGGCGACCCGGCCGCGAGTGCCCGAATGGTCACCGGTATGCGTTCGGCGATCCAGCGACAGTCCCGAGGGGTCTCGTGGCCATGGAGCTGGGCCGCCCGGAGCCCGATTCCGTTCACGACCTCAACGACCCGCTTGGGGCTCTCATCTCGAAACACACCCACTGTCATGATGTCGGCCGGGAGTTGCCTCACGATGTCTCTCACGATCGGTACGGCAACCTGGCGGGTTGACGGTGCAAAGACGAAGCCGACGGCGTCAGCACCCAGGGCGGTGGCGAGCAGGGCGTCCTCCTCTCTTGTGATGCCGCAGATCTTCACGAACATGATGCGACGCTAGCCTGCCGTGGTCCCGGAGGACCCTGAAGCCACCAGGGCTGCCACGGCGCCACCCGGGTCTCCAGAGGTGACCAGCGACTCCCCCACCAGGACAGCCCTGAACCCGGAGTCGTAGAGCGCAGCAGCATCTGCCCGGGTCCTGACCCCTGACTCGGCAACACGCTCTACACCTGCGGGGATGCGGGCTCCCACCCGCCTGGCCCGGTCGGTATCGACCTGGAAGGTGTACAGGTCTCGCTGGTTGACGCCCACAAGGTCTGCTCCTGCGGCCAGCACCCGTTCCAGTTCGGCCTCGTCATGCACCTCGGCCAGCGCATCCAGCCCCAGTTCCGTCGCCAGGTCCAGGAAGTCGGACAGTTCGGAGTCGTCGAGGGCCGCAGCTATGAGCAGTACAGCATCGGCTCCCATGAGCGCGGCATCACACACGTCGCGTGGATCCACGGTGAAGTCCTTTCGCAGGACGGGGAGCGGCACTGCTCCCCTGGCCGAGCGGAGATCAGCAGTGGATCCGCCGAAATGGTCCTGATCTGTGAGGACTGAGAGGCACGTGGCTCCTCCATCCATATAGGCGACGGCCATTTCAGCCGGGTCCAGGTCGACTGCCAGGTCACCGCGCGAAGGGGACCTGCGCTTGATCTCGGCGATCACAGCCATGAGGCCCTCGTCGAGGGACCGGATCGCATTGCGAAAGCCCCGTGGCTGGGCGAACTCCCCGGCCTCGTCCATCAGGACATTGAGTGAGCGCCTGTCGGTGGCTGCCACGGCACGGTGGTGCTCGAGAATCCGGTCAAGGTAGGTGTCCACACCCCGAGGCTAACCAGAGGCTCAACGGGCATATGGACCATTTCGGGCCGCCTCGCCCCGGTCATCAGGTCCTAACCGTTCCATCACATTGATCGGGCATCATCAAGCAGGTGTCCACGCCACATGGCGTGCCAGCATGGAGAGGTCATGTCGGAACAGACTGTGGTCGTGGTGGTCGAGGACGATCCGAATATCGCCGACCTCGTCGACATGTACCTGCGTCGCGACGAGCACCGCGTGTACCAGGCGTCCACCGGTGAGAAGGCCCTCGAGGTGATCGGTCAGCGGCGCCCCGACCTTGTGATTCTCGACATTGGCCTGCCTGGTGAGATTGACGGATTCGAGTGTTGCCGCAGGATCCGGGCGGAATCTGATGTTCCTGTGATCATGCTGACCGCCCGCGACGACGAGATCGACAGGGTGATCGGTTTCGAGTTGGGAGCAGACGACTACGTAACCAAGCCCTTCAGCCCCCGCGAGTTGGCTGCCAGGGTAAAGGCGGTTCTGCGACGGTCGGGGACACCCCGTGGGCCTGTCGACGGCGTGTACGAGTTGGGCAGCGTCCTGCTTGACCCTGCCCGCCGCGAGGTCCTGCTCGATGGCGAACCGGTTCCCCTGGCATCCCGGGAATTCTCCCTTCTTCTGTTCCTTCTCGAGAACAGGGGACTTGCCCTGAGCCGAAGGCAGCTTCTGGACGGCGCTTGGGAGGTCGACTGGATCGGAGACGAACGGACAGTCGACGTACATGTTCGCCAACTCAGACGCAAGCTCGGGCCCGACCTTCCCCTCGAGACCATTTCCGGCCTCGGGTATCGACTGGGATGAGGACCGCCTGATGCGCAGACGCCTTCTCACTGCCCTGGTGGGAGCGGTTGTGGCCGCCCTCCTGGCGGTTGGCGTGGTCACCGTGGCCCTCGTGAGGCTTGCTGCCTATGACACGACCGTTGAACACCTCGAGAACAGTGCCACGACCTTGGCGACCGTGATCGGCGGGTCGATTGCAGCCGACGTCCATGTTCCCCTCCTCGCCAGAGGACGCATGCAGCGGCTCAGCAGGTCGCTCGGGGTCGAGAACATCGGCGTCCTCCTCTTGATGCCCCTTCCCTCGATGCCACCCCGGATCCTGGCGGAACTTCCCGAGGGGCTGACCCCGGCCGATCTGGATCCCGATGTTCTCGTGGCCACGGGTACAAGCAGTGGCCGCGTCGGCGACAACGCATGGGCCGCAGCCACCTCTGCCGCCGATGTGGGACGCTCTCCCATCGTCATCGTCGTGGTCAGCAGCGGCCTGTTCGCCCCTCTCGGACCATCCGGCCGCTGGTTCCTGGTTGCAGCGGCTGTGACAGTCGTCGGGGCCGCCGTGGTCGCAGTCCGCCTCAGCAAGAGCCTGGCGCTGCCCCTTGTCGAGGCGACCGAGGCAACCCTGCGCATCGCCGGCGGTGAGCTGGAGACCCGCCTCCCCGAGCCACCGCCCGGCAACCTGGACGAACCCGCCGAGTTGGCGAGAGCCGTGAACGCCATGGCCGAGAGCCTCGAGAGATCACGGGGCCTTGAGCGCCAGTTCCTGTTGTCCGTGTCGCACGACCTCCGAACCCCGATGACCTCCATACAGGGCTACGCCGAGGCCCTCAGCGACGGCACCATCGACGATGCACGCCGTGCCGGCGGCGTCATACTCGACGAGGCCCGGCGTCTGGATCGCCTCATCCACGACCTCCTGGACCTGGCCAGACTCGACTCAAGGCGTTTCAACCTTGACCTGCACCCGACCGATGTCGGGGCTGCAACCGAGCGGTCCGTCGACGGCTTTGTGCCGGCCGCCTCAGGTAGCGGCGTGGAGTTGAATGTCTCGTCACCAGCTGATCCCGTGATTGCCAGAATCGACACCGACCGGTGGGGCCAGGTCGTGGGCAACCTGATTGAGAATGCCCTACGCCACGCCTCAGGCCGAGTCGACATCGAGGTGACCGGCACCCCGGGGCATGTCCACCTGAGCGTCACCGACGACGGCCCGGGAATCGCCGCTGAGGACCTGCCACATTTGTTCGAGCGTCTCTACGTCTCCAAGAGGAACCCGGCCAGCCAGGAGTCGGGCTCGGGTCTCGGCCTTGCCATTGTCAGGGAACTGGTTCAGGCCATGAACGGACAGGTCTCGGCAGAATCAGCGCCTGGCGGTGGTGCACGCCTGACGGTCACTGTGCCGGCGCTGCCCTGAGGACGTCGGTCGCTCTGCAGCGGTCAGTCGGTCGCCGAACGGGCTGCTGTCATTCGACGGGCCGCCGGTATGGCAACGAGCAGTGCCCTGGCCTTGCTGCGGCACTCCTCGTACTCGGACTCGGGCACGCTGTCGGCAACAATTCCGGCGCCCGCCTGCACCGATGCGATCCCGTCCTTGACGAGCATGGTGCGTATCGCAATAGCCGTGTCGATGTTGCCCGAAAAGTCGAAGTAGCCGATCACGCCCGCATAGGGCCCCCGCTTTACGGGCTCCAGCTGGTCGATGATCTCCATCGCCCTCACCTTGGGGGCTCCCGAGACCGTGCCCGCAGGCAGCGTCGCCCGCAGGACGTCGATCGGGGTGCAGCCTTGAGCCAGGTCTCCGGCAACCTGACTGGTCAGGTGCATCACGTGGCTGTACCGCTCGAGGGTCATCATCTCCTCGACCTTCTCAGAACCGAACTCCACCACACGACCGACGTCATTTCGGGCCAGGTCCACGAGCATCACGTGCTCGGCCCGTTCCTTTGGATCCTCAGCCAGTTCGGCTGACATGCGCCTGTCATCGGCCTCTGTGCTGCCGCGACGCCTGGTGCCTGCAATCGGCCGGGAGATGACGCGCCCATCGAGGAGTTGGACCATTGGCTCCGGCGAGGAACCCACGACGGTCATTTCCGGGTAGCGCAGGAAGTACATGTAGGGGCTGGGGTTGATCTGTCGCAGCACCCTGTACACGTCGAAGGGCTCTGCATCGAGTTCCACATCGAAGCGTTGCGACAGCACCACCTGGAAGATGTCACCGCAGAGGATGTGTTCCCTGGCTGCCTCCACCGCCAGGCAGTAGTCACGTCGGCTCATGGAGGAGGTGGTCTCGGGGGCCTCATCGGCCTGGTCCGGGGGCATCATCAACGGCTCATCAAGCGGGAGTGCTCCGGCAGCGGCAAGGCTGTCGAGCCGGTCCTGGGCCTCTGAGTAGAGCGAGTCCAGGACGGATCCATCGGCCGACTCGGGAACCACGATGTTGGCGATCAGGACCGCCCTCTGCCTCCAGTGGTCAATCGCGACCATGTCGCCGATGACAGACATCACTCCGTCGGGAAAACCCCGGTCATCGGGCGGTGAATCCGACAGGTGCTCGACCTCGCGCACCACGTCGTACCCGAGAAAGCCCATAAGGCCGCCATGTAGTGGTGGCAGGCCCGCTATATCAGGTGATCTGAAGTGCTCGAGGAGGCCCTGCATCGCCGCCAGGAGGCCATCGTCGACGCTCACGCCCTCAGGGAGCGCTCCCTCGGAAGTGAGAGACCCGCCTGACAGGGTGAGGGTGTGGGAGGGGTTGAGGCCGATGAACGACCAGCGGCCCCAGGTTTCGCCCCTGTCGACGCTCTCGAGCAGGAAGCCGTTGCCGTCTCCGACGCAGCGGGTGAACAGCGCCACCGGCGTGGTCAGGTCGGCGAGGAGTTCACGCCAGACGGGCACGACACTGTGGGATGCGGCCAGGCGACCGAATTCCTCTCTTCCGGGTCCGTCCACGTGATCAGGTGTCGTCGCCGCCGAACGGACTGAAGAAACACGTGTACTCCCCTGTGTGGCAGGCGCCGTTGCCCTCCTGGTCGACCACGAACAGGAGGGTGTCGCCGTCGCAGTCGAAGTAGGCCTCGCGTACGTACTGCCGGTCACCCGAGGTCTCGCCCTTGCACCAGTACTCCTGGCGGCTACGGCTCCAGAACCAGGTTCTCCCGGTCTGGAGCGTCTGGGCAAGCGAGTCGGCGTTCACCCAGGCCATCATCAGGACACGGCCCGTGTCGGCCTCCTGGACTATTGCGGGCACGAGGCCGTCATCGTTGTATGTGACGGCAGCCAACTGTTCCTCCGAAGCGGAAATCGGCCTGCCGCGACGGGCGGAGGGGTCGGTCATTGCCTCAGCCTACGGTCACGCAGATGTCACGCGAAGTTCATTTGACGGGCCGGTCATGATGCGGAGCGATCAGAGGTAGAGGCCCGTGCTTCCCTCTTCGAGACGCCGGGCAGCCACGGCGTGGATGTCACGTTCCCGGACGATTATGTAGTCGAGGCCCCGCACCTCCACCTCGTAGCGGTCCTCAGGGTTGAACAGCACCTGGTCGCCGACCTCCATGGCCCTGACATTGGGCCCTGTTGCGATCACCTCTGCCCAGGCAAGGCGTTTGCCCAACTGGGCAGTCGCAGGAATCAGGATTCCGCCCGACGAACGCCTCTCACCCTCTGCTCCGTCGATGCCGACCAGTATCCGGTCGTTGAGCATCTTGATGGGTAGTCCGTCGGCGTCAGAAGGGCCCGGGACTGCTGTTACCGCTGGTTTGTCCACGGTGGGAACGGTACCCAGCGGGACGGCCAATGTGCGGCGCACTCAGGAACCGGCAGGCCGGACGGCTACCCCTGCTGCCGCCATGTGTGCCTTCGCCGCAGCGATCGTGTGTTCACCGAAGTGGAAGATCGATGCGGCCAGCACGGCATCGGCCAGGCCATCCACCGCCCCTGCGACGAGGTGATCGAGGTTGCCCACCCCTCCGCTTGCAATCAGGGGAACGCCTACCGCCCTTCCGACGGCCAGCAGCATCGGTATGTCGAATCCGTCGCGTGTGCCGTCGCTGTCCATGGAGGTCAACAGGATCTCGCCTGCCCCCATCTGGTCGGCCATGGTGGCCCATCCGACGGCATCGAGACCCGTTGGGGTCCTGCCGCCGTGGATGAACACCTCAAAACCGCTGTCGGTCTCACCGTTGCGTCGACCATCAACAGCGACAACCACACACTGCTCTCCGAACTCGGCAGCCAGTTCACCGATCAGGCCCGGCCTCTCGACGGCTGCGGTGTTGACCGAGACCTTGTCGGCTCCTGCACGCAGTATGGCCCTGGCATCCTCGACGCTGCGGATTCCGCCTCCGACCGTGAAGGGAATGAACACCTCCTCGGCTGTGTGGCGAACCATGTCGATGGTGGTCTCACGGGAATCCGAGGAGGCCGTTATGTCGAGGAAGACCAACTCGTCGGCGCCCTCATCGTCGTAGCGCCTCGCCAGCTCGACCGGGTCACCGGCATCGCGCAGGTCGACGAAGTTGACCCCCTTCACAACCCGTCCGCCATCGACATCGAGGCAGGGGATGACCCTCACGGTTCTCATTTCCGCGCCATGGCCCTGACAGCCTCTTCAAGGTCGACCGTTCCCTCGTAGAGGGCCTTACCGAGAATGATCCCGCCGATTCCACTTCCGTTCTCGTTCAGGGCGGCCAGCACCTTCAGGTCTTCGAGGTGCCCAACCCCTCCTGAAGCAATCACCTCAACCTCCGTTTCCCTCAGAGCAGCGCACAGGAGGTCGGTATCGGGGCCTTCCAGGGTGCCATCCCTGTGGATCTGGGTAACTACGAAGGCATCAACTGATGCCGGATCAAACCGCCCGATCGCTTCAGCGAGGGTCAGGCCACTCCCCTGTGTCCAACCCCGCAGGGCCACCTCCTCGCCTCTGACGTCGATTCCGACCGCCACGGCACCCATTTCCGCGACCTGGGCGACGAGGGCAGGATTCTCAAGGGCGGCAGTTCCCATCACCACACGCCTGACACCCGCATCGAAGAGGGCCTGCGCGTCTGCGATGGAGCGAACGCCACCCCCTGCCTGTACAGGTATGTCCAGGGCTGACGCCACTGCTCCGACAGCAGCCCGGTTGGCGGGGTCACCGGTGAGAGCCGCATCCAGGTCGACGATGTGCAGCCATGGCGCTCCGGCGGCCTCGAAGCGGCGCGCCTGTTCGACCGGGTCGTCGCCGTAGACGGTCTCGCGGCCAAAGTCCCCCTCGAGGAGCCTCACAAGCCGGCCACCCCTCAGGTCTACAGCCGGATAGAGCGCCGGGGCCATCAACTGCCACCGGGGAGCGACTTGACGAAGTTGCCGAGGACCTTCAGCCCCGTGCGTCCGGACTTCTCGGGGTGGAACTGGACTCCCCAGAGGTTCCCCCTGCGCACGGCGGCACACAGCGGCGTGCCGTATTCGCAGGTGGCCACGGTGGCCGGACCGATCTCTGCGGCGTATCCGTGGACGAAGTACATCCAGGCACCTTCCGGCAGGCCCGCAAGGAGCGCTTCACCGTCTGTGATGTCGAGGCGGTTCCACTGCATCTGAGGACACTTCACGCCACCCGTGATGCGTCTGACCCGCCCCTCGATCACGCCGAGGCCCTGACTGCCGGAGGACTCGTCGCTGCCGTCAAACAGCATCTGCATTCCCACACAGATACCCAGGAAGGGCCTGCCGCCGGCGGCAGCGTCGACAGCGGCTTCCCGCGCAGTATCGGTCAGCCCTGACGCGTCAAGCGCCGCGAGACAGCGCCCGAAGGCTCCGACACCGGGCAGGACTATTCCGGCCGCTTCGTCGATGCGGTCCCTGTCTGCCGTGAGGGCGGCATTGGCACCCATCCGCTGGAGCGCCTTTTGAGCCGACCTCAGGTTGCCGATGCCGTAGTCGAGGACAGCGACAGGTGGCCCGTCGGTCACAGGCTTCCCTTGGTCGACGGCAGGGCATCACCGTCGACGGCCACTGCGTCACGGAGGGACCTGGCGACCGCCTTGAAGGAGGCCTCGACAATGTGGTGGGTGTTGGCCCCGCGGATCGACTCGATGTGCAGCGTCAGGGTTGCCGAGACGCTGAATGAGCGCCAGAACTCCTCTATCAGCTGTGGGTCGAAGGGAGGATCGCCGAGGATCTTCTGGCCGGGGAAGTCAACCTCGTAGTGCAGGTACGGGCGTCCTGACAGGTCAAGCGAGACGTCGACCAGGGCCTCGTCGAGGGGAACACGGTTGGACGCAAAGCGCCTGACCCCCACCTTGCCACCGAGGGCCTCAGAGAACGCCGTACCAATGGAGATACCGACATCCTCGACCGTGTGGTGCGCGTCGATCTCGAGGTCGCCGCGACACTCGACCGTCAGGCCGAAACCGCCGTGTCGACCAAGCTGGTCGAGCATGTGGTCAAAGAACGGGATTCCGGTCGAGGCGGAGACTGGCCCGCCATCGAGGTCGATATCGACCTTCACCGCCGTTTCGCTGGTCGTGCGCTCACATGAACCTGTTCGTCCTGTCACAACAACACCTCTCTGAGGGCGGCCAGGAACCGGTCGTCCTCACTCTGTGTCCCAATGGTCACCCGTAGACAGTCATCAAGACCAGCCACCGACGAGAAGTCACGCACGAGGACCGACCTGTCGAGGAGCCCCTGCCATGTCTGCGTCCCCGACATCATCTCCGGGCGGAAGAGGATGAAGTTGGCCTGCGACGGCCAGACGGTGACGGGCAGCTCTCCGAGAGCCGATGCGAGGCGATCGCGCTCGGTGATCACGGCGTCGACACGTTCCTGCATCTCACCACCGTAGGCAAGGGCAAGGACCCCGGCTTCTTGTTTGATGGTGTCGAGGTGGTACGGCAACACGACCTTGTCCAACTCGCTGAGGCACCATGGCGGCCCCAACAGGTAGCCGAGGCGCAGGCCTGCCATGGCCCAGGTCTTTGAGAAGGTTCTGGCAACCACAAGCGATCTGTCCTCCCGAAGGAGGTCGACAGTGGTCTCGGGCGAGAACTGCCCGTAGGCCTCATCAACGACAAGGAGGCCGCCGTGGGGCTCAAGCAGGTCAAGAGCACCCTGCACCAGGCCCTCGGGGTCGAGCAGACCGGTCGGGTTGTTCGGAGAGCACAAGAACAGGATGTCGGGCTGTTCGACCTCGACAACCTCGGCCAGGAGCTCGATGTCGAGCGAGAAGTCGGCACGGCGGGGAGCCGCGACCAGGCGGGTACCGGTTGTACGGGCGATCTGGGAATGCATTGCGTAGGTGGGCTCGAAAACCGCGGCGGAGCGGTCTGCACCCCCGTACGCCAGAAGCAGGGACTGGAGCACCTCATTTGAGCCGTTGGCGCAGAACACCCAGTCCGCTTCGAGGCCGTACCGCTCGCCCAGGGCGGTACGTAGTCGAAGCGCTCCCCTGTCGGGATATCTGTTCAGGTCGACGCCGGCCAGAGCCCGGCGCAGGTCGGACATGAACTCAGCCGGTGGCGGCTCGGCAGCCTCATTGGTGTTGAGGCGGACCTCGACCTCGACCTGAGGCGAGTGGTAGCCGACCAGCGAGGCCACGTCCGAACGTGCACGTGCCCTCTGTCTCGACGGGATCCCGGGTTCAGACATCGGACAGACGCATCCTCACGGACTCGGCATGGGCGTCGAGTCCCTCGACCTCGGCAAGGGTCACGATGTGGGGCCCCAGCCTCTCGATGGCTGCCCGGTCGGCGGTAACCACGTGTACATCCTTGGTGAAGTCCGAGACCGTCAGGGCCCCGGCGAACCTGGCTGTACCTGCGGTTGGAAGCACGTGGCTGGGCCCGGCCATGTAGTCGCCGAGAGAGGCCGGTGACCACGGGCCACAGAACACGGCACCGGCGTTTCTCACCTTCAGCGCCATCGCACCAGCATCGGCGCACATCAACTGCAGGTGCTCAGGAGCGATCTCGTCGGCGACGGCAAGCGCTTCGACAGGACCGTCGACAACCACGCAGTTGCCGGCCACTGCGAGCGTTGCCTCAATGTCGGATCTACGGGGGGATGCGGCGACGATCTCCCTGACTGCGGCCTCAGCGGCCTCGGCAACAGCCTCGTCCCAGGTGATGAGCCAGGCCAGGCCGTCGGGTCCGTGTTCAGCCTGCACCACCACGTCAACGGCGGCGAACTCTGGTGGGACGGTGGAATCGGCGATGACCACGACCTCGGAGGGACCTGCGAAGCCCACGGGGATTCCGACCACGCCCGCAACCTCCTGCTTTGCGACAGCGACATAGACGTTGCCGGGACCCACGATCACGTCGACCGGGTCAATACTCGACGTTCCGTAGGTGAGTGCGGCGATGGCCTGGGCTCCACCGACGGGGTGCACCACGTCGACACCGGCGACAGCTGCCGCAGCAAGGGTTGCATCAGGAATCAGGCCATCGGATCCTGGGGGCACACACACGACTACCTCGTCCACCCCGGCGACCCGCGCCGGAACAGCGGTCATGAGCAGCGTGGACGGATATGTGGCCCTTCCGCCCGGCACATAGCAGCCGGCCCTACGAACCGGCCTGGGAATCGAACGGACCTCGAGGCCACCTGCCTCATGGCTGGTCTCTGACCGGACCTGACACTCGTGGTGCACACGTACCGCCTCGGCCGACGCCAGGAGGGCCTCACCGACGTCGACGTCAACCCTCCGGAGAGCCTCTTCCATCTCCGGTCGACCAATGCGGGGGCTCGGCGGAGATGCACCGTCGAATCGCTCCGTGAACTCGGCAACCGCCTCGTCTCCGCGTTCCCTGACCGCTGCGATGATCGAACGGACCACCTCGGTCACCTTGTCGCCGACAGGTTCGGGGCGCGGCAGAACATCGGCGAGAGAGCCGGTGAACCCGCGGAGGTCGAGTCGGGTCAGCACCCCGCCACGCTACCGGGCTGCGTCGTCGCGGACGGGGGCATTTCGAGCCGTGGGTGGCAGCCGCCGCGCCGCTGGGCCAGACTTTCGGCGTGGAACCCGATCCGGAGGCGGAACTCTCCTCGCTTGCCAGCCAGCTCGACGAGTTGATTGTGCGGGTTGGCAGCATCCTCGGTGACGTGGAGGGGGGCGCCCGGCCAGACGGCCAGTCGGCTCTCCTGGAGGTTGAACGCCACCTTGTGGGTGCACGCAGGGAGTTGGAGCGCCGAACCCGTCAGACTGTCGACGACGGGCAGTAGTCGTTCAGCACGCAGTCCTCACAACGCGGAGAACGACTCGGGCACACTCGCCGACCGTGGAGTATCAGCAAGAGGCTGAACAGGCCGCGCTCGGCCGCTGGAACCATTGGATTGAGGACCATCTCGACCTTCACCGGATCGGTCTCCCGGGTCAGGTCCAGACGACGTGCCAGCCGCCCGACATGCGTGTCGACGGGAAGACCCGGCAGGTCGAGGGCTACGCTCCGAACGACGTTCGCTGTCTTGCGGCCAACTCCGGGGAGCGAAACCAGGTCGGGCATGGCTCCGGGGACCACGCCGTCGTACACGTCGGCGAGCCTCCGGGCCATACCCATCAGGTTCCGCGCCTTTGCTGAGTAGAAGCCCGTGGAGTGCACCAGGTCCTCGAGGTCTTCGGGAGCGGCATCTGCAAGGGCGTCGGCATCCGGATAGGCGGCGAAGACCGCCGGGGTGACCATGTTGACCCGCTTGTCCGTGCACTGGGCCGACAGGATCGTGGCTACGAGGAGTTGAAACGGGTTGGCATGGTCGAGCTCGCACCGGGCGTCGGGATACTCCCCTCCGAGGCGCCTGTGCGCCTCCCTGGCCCGGCCCCGGGGTGTTCTCGGTGTTCCCACGTCGTCGGACAGTATCCGGCGCTGCGACGTGCCGGCGGTAGCCTCCTGCCGAATGGAGCGACTTGTTGTCTCGGACGGTACGGACACCGCCACCCTGGCCGCCGCCCGGGACCACTGGCTCCTCACAATGGACGTCCCCAGAGGCGAGGCTGAGCGCCGGCAGCGTCTCCTTGAGGCAGCGGCCCATGCCATTGGTGCTGAGGGAGGTGGACGCATCGTCTTCTGGGTCGACGATGCCGACGACGCCGCCGACCGGGTGTCGCTGGCTGCCGGATACACGCCGTTCAGGGACCTGTGGAGGCTGGGCAGGCAGCTTCCGGCCATTCAGGGCTCCCTCGCTACCCGACCCTTTACCGACCAGGACAGGGCTGGCTTCCTCGATGTGAACAACCGTGCTTTCGACTGGCACCCGGAACAGGGTGGAATGACCGGAGCAGACCTCGACTCCAGGATGTCGGAACCCTGGTTCGATCCGGATGGCTTCCGGATCTGGGAACGAGACGACGGCGGGTTGGGAGGCTTCTGCTGGACCAAGGTCCACAGCGACGTGAAGCCCCCGGTCGGTGAGATCTATGCGATCGCGGTCGATCCCGACCTGCGAGGTCGGGGCATCGGCCGCGAGCTGACCCTCGCCGGCTTGGAGTGGCTCGCCCACCTGGGGCTGCGCAGGTCGATTCTCTACGTGGAATCAGACAACCGGCCGGCCAACCGGATGTACAGGGAACTCGGATTTGAGCACGAGGCCACCAACCGGGCCTACCAGCGCATCCTGCGATGACCGGCGACTCCCCCACATCTGACCCACCCAGCAGGACCGAACGGGGCATCTCCACCTCCCGCTACGACCACGACCGGCCGGAACTGGATGCCCTTCTGGCAGGTCTGCCGACCTACAGGACAGAACAACTCTGGCAGGGCCTCTACAGCGATCTGGCCGAGCCGGACGACATCACCACACTTCCGGGGACGCTTCGAAGCGAACTGGCCGAGCAGTTGCCTGCCGCCCTCCACCTCGAGCACCGGTCGGTCAGTGACGACGGTGAGACGGTGAAGTGGCTCTGGCGTCTCACCGATGGCTCCCTTGTTGAAACGGTGCTGATGCACTACGAGGAGCGGTCAACAGTCTGTGTGAGCTCCCAGGCCGGCTGTGCCATGGCCTGCGGCTTCTGCGCCACCGGCCAGATGGGGTTTGACCGGCATCTCTCAACTGGAGAGATGGTCGAACAGGTTGTGAGGGCACAACGCGAGGCCGGCGGGCGGAGGGTCTCGAATGTGGTCTTCATGGGAATGGGCGAACCACTCGCCAACTACGAGCGCACCTGGGCGGCGGTTGAACGAATCCACGGAGCCCTGGGCCTCTCGGCGCGCCACCTGACCATTTCCACCGTCGGCCTCATACCCGGGATTCTCAGACTCGCCGAGGAGCGCCTGCCGGTGAACCTGGCCGTGTCCCTCCACGCAGCAAACGACCGGCTACGCGACGAGCTGGTGCCGGTGAACCGCCGGTGGCCCCTGACAGCACTCGCCGAGGCCTGCAGCCACCACGCGACCACAACCGGGCGCCGTCTCTCCTTCGAGTGGGCGCTGATGCACGACGTGAACGACACCCTCAGGGACGCCGCCGAGCTGGCCGACTATGCCGGCTCCCTGTCGGCGCACGTGAACCTGATCCCGCTGAACCCCACGCCCGGCTGGCCGACCCGTGGCTCCTCTCCCCTACGGGTCAGGGAGTTCGCCGGCGAACTCGGGAACCGGGGAGTCAACGCAACCATCCGCCGCACCCGCGGCGTTGACATCGACGCTGCCTGCGGACAGTTGAGGGCCGGCCGTGCCCCGGTCGACCTGAGGACGCCACAGCGTGAAGCGCCACCCCGCCTGCCAGACTGAACCAATGGAATCACGCCGCTGGTTGAACCGGTACCAACCACAGACCCTCGTAACCGGAACCATGCTCCTCTACATCGAGGGCCTCTTCAACCTTGTGAGGGGAACGGAGCTGATGTTCATCGGGTTGGCGATGTTTCCGGCCGCCTACGCGATCGCCAATGACAAACGCTGGGGCTGGAGGCTCGGGGTAGGAGCCGCTGCCGTCGCTGTTCTGCTTCGGCTTGGCTCGATCGTCTCATACGGTTTCACCCCGATCGTCCTGTTGATCCTGGTGTTCCCGGTGGCCCTACTGGCCCTGCTCGTCCACCCCATCAGCAGGGAGTACCAGCGGGTCTGGTTCTCCTGACCATGTCGGGATCCGCCGAGCCCGCTCCAGGAGGTCAGGGCGCTCATCTCCCCCGGGGAGAAGCCAAGGCGGTTGAGGTGCGGCGCATGTTCGACAGCATCGCCCCCCGTTACGACCTGGTGAACCGGATCATGACATTTCGCCTGGATGTCGGATGGCGTAGGCGAACGGTGGCGGCGCTCCACCTTCCGTGCGGTTCCACCGTCATGGACGTGGCCTGTGGAACAGGAGACCTCTGCAGGGACATCCAGCGGGCCGGCCACCGCGCCATCGGCCTGGACATGTCATGGGGAATGCTCACCATGGCACGTACCGATTCCCCCCTGCTGCACGCCGATGCCCTCCTCCAACCCGTCAGGTCCGGGTCCATCGACGGTCTCACCTGCGGTTTCGCCCTCCGGAACTTCACGGCCCTCGAACCCTTCCTCTCCGAGGCGGCCCGGCTTCTCAGGCAGGGAGGCCGCATGGCCCTTCTCGAGGTTGACCGTCCCACCAGTACGGTCCTGCGGGCCGGCCACGGTCTCTACTTCGGGAAGGTTGTTCCCCTGGTCGGTGGGCTCTTCTCGGACAGGGACGCCTATCGCTACCTGCCTCGCTCGGTGGCCTACCTTCCGCCCGAGCCTGAGCTGTTGGCCATGATTTCTGCAGCCGGATTCAACAGTGTCGACAAGGTCCGCCTGTCAGGCGGAATCGCCCAGTTGGTGACCGCCACCCGCTCCTGAGGCTTCCGATCAGACCGGAATTGCCAGGCCCAGCGTCAGGAGGGCACCTGCCAGCACCTGCGTACGGGCGGTCCTTCCCAGCACGGGAACCAGGTCCCTTCCGGCGGCGCCTCGCAGGACGGACCTGATGGCAGGTCCCGCTGTGAGCCCGCCTCCAATGACCAGCAGGGACAGAGGACGCTCGAGGGCACACAGCGATCCCAGTACCAGCCCGGCGTCCACAAGCACCACGTAGAGAACTCTTGTGGGCTTCTCGCCCATTCTGACCGCAAGCGTTCGCTTGCCGGCGGCGCGGTCTGTCGGGATATCGCGGAGGTTGTTGACCACCAGCAGGGCACATGCCAGCAGACCGACCGCTGAGCCTGCCAGGAGGGCAAGACCCGTGATCTCCCGGGCGTGGACGTAGGCACTTCCGACCGTGGCTACAAGGCCAAAGAACACGAACACGAAGACCTCGCCGAGGCCCAGGTAGCCGTAGGGCCTTGGTCCGCCGGTGTAGAGCCAGCCGGCCGCAATCGACGCTGCACCCACCAGGAGCAGCCATGGTGTGACCGCCACGGCCAGGACCAGACCGGCGACAGCTGCCACGGCGAAAGAGGCCCCGGCCGCCAGCCTGACCTCTGCGGGTGTGGCCATTCCCGAGCCGACGAGCCTTCGTGGCCCTGTCCGGTCGGGGCCGTCGGTTCCGCGTACCCCGTCTGCGAGATCGTTCGAATAGTTGGTTCCCACCTGTAGCGCGAGGGCCACGATGAGCGCCAGCAGGGCCCGCCACCAGATAACCCCCGAGCCGGCTGCGACCGCGGTGCCTACGGCCACCGGAACGATCGCAGCGGGAAGGGTCCGGGGCCGGGCCCCCAGTATCCAGCGCTGCATGGTTCCAGTCTGCCAGCGTTGGAGGCTACGGCCGATCCCACAGCCGGACCGGTATGGTCTGGCGCCTGTGAATCGCCTCGCCGGGGAGACGAGCCCCTACCTGCGTCAACACGCTGGCAACCCCGTGGACTGGTTTCCGTGGGGCTCAGAGGCCTTCACCGCTGCGGCAGAGCTGGACAGGCCGATCCTCCTGTCGGTGGGCTACTCGGCATGCCACTGGTGTCATGTGATGGCTCACGAGTCCTTTGAGAACACCGAGATCGCCACACAGATGAACGACGGGTTCGTGAACGTGAAGGTGGACCGGGAGGAACGGCCCGATGTGGGTGCAGTCCAGCGGAACCGGGGCGCCTGTCGGTGAGCCGCTCGTTGTCGTGCTCCGCCGGGCGAGGAGTCACCGTAGCTATGTGCTCCTGGTCGTTGGGTTCTTCGTATGCGGGTTCCACGTGTCGTTCATCGGTGTCCACCTGCCCAAGCACCTCGACGACCTCGGACAGGGTGAGGCGATCGGGGCCATGGTGCTGGCGCTGATCGGACTGTTCAACGTTGCCGGCTCGCTCGGAGCAGGCGCCCTGGGGGCCACCTACAGCCGCACGAGACTGCTTGCCCTCGTCTAAGCCCTCAGGGCGGTGGCCATCACCGCCTTCATTGTCGTACCGGCCAGTGCCCCGGTTTCACTGGTATTCGGCGCAGCGATGGGCCTGCTCTGGTTGTCAACCGTTCCCCTGACCTCGGGTGTGGTCATGGCCCAGTTTGGGCCTCGTCACGCCGGAACCCTGTTCGGAATCGCCTTCCTGAGCCATCAGGTTGGTGCGTTCGTGGGAATTGCTGGTGGTGGCTGGGCGCGAGACGCCACTGGGTCCTACGAGGCGTGGTGGTGGGTGCAGGTGGCCCTCGGAGTCGCTGGGGCAGTCCTCCACATGGACATCGATGACTCGCCGGCTCCTGGCCTGCCATCCCACAGACCACGATCAACCATCTCGTAGAGCCCACCACCAACAGCGCGCTCTCGCGTATCGATGCCCCCCGACCCATTTCCGGGGCCAGCGGGGTCAGGCGGCGGCCTTCTCCAGGATATGGACCCCACAGGACGAACCCAGGCCGATCACGTGCGCGAGGCCAACCCTGGCACCCTCGATCTGGCGGTCACCGGCCTCACCGCGTAGGTGGGTGGTCACCTCGAAGACATTGGCGACACCGGTGGCGCCGATCGGGTGGCCCTTGGAGATGAGGCCGCCCGAGACGTTCACGGGGGTGGTGCCGTCGCGGAACGGCGCCCCTGAGTCGATGAAGTCTCCTGCACCACCCCGCTCGCAGAGGCCCAGGTTGTCGTAGTGGATGAGCTCGGCCGTGGCGAAGCAGTCATGCAGCTCCACGAGGTCCAGATCCTCGGGACCGATGCCGGCCTTCTCGTAGGCCTGGCTGGCGGCGTTGCGGGTGAGCGTGTTCACGTCGGGCTGGACCTGACCGCTCTCCACCCAGGGGTCAGAGGTGAGCACCGACGCGGCGATGCGCACAGCCCTCTTCTGGACCCGCTTCGGCATCGAACGCAGGCGTTCCTCTGACACGAGGACCGCCGCAGCCGCACCGTCGCCCGTCGGGCAGCACATCAGCAGGGTGTTCGGGTAGCTCTGCACCGGCGAACCCATGATCTCCTCGAGCGAGAACTCCTTCTGGTACTGGGCCAGGGGGTTCAGGGTGGAGTGGAGGTGGTTCTTGTATGCAACCCTGGCGAACTGTTCAAAGCCGACGCCCTCGTTGTCGTAGGCGTACGCCATCCCCGCCTGGGCGAAGACACCCGGCATCGTCTCCGTACCGAGCACGCCGTCCACGGCAGTCACCGCTCCATAGCGGCCGGCTGGCTCGTAGACGTTGGCCTCCTCCTTGGAGCCGCCCCGCAGCAGGCCCATCTTCCCCATCTGTTCGACTCCGACCGCGAGCCCAATGGAGGCCTCGCCCGCCTTGATGGCCATGTACACGGTGCGGATGGCCGTAGCTCCCGTTGCACAGGCGTTGGTGACGTTGAAGACCGGAATCCCGGTCTGGCCGATCTGCTTCTGGATGCGCTGGCCCATGCTGGTGTTGGCCTGGAACAGGGTGCCGGCAGCCATCACGTCCATGTCCTGCACGGTCACCCCAGCGTCGGCGAATGCCTCAAGGCACACCTTTGCCCCGAGGTCCACCGCGTCGAGCTCGGGGTACCGCCCGAACCGGGTCATGCTGGTTCCAAGTACCCAGACTGAGTCACCTGCCATTGAACCGTCCTTTCGCTGAGTTCATATGTCTGACCGTGTCTGCTCTGTTGACATCTCAGACCGGCCGGTAGCCGAAGGCCACGCACTCGGTTCCGGCGTCATCGGTACCCGCCACGTAGGTCGCCAGGCGCACCTTCATTCCCAACTTCACGTGCTCCGGGTCAGGTGGGCAGTCCACGATGTTGGAGCGGACGGTGGTCCCGTCTTCAGTCTCGACAAGCGCCGACACGTACGGAACGGGAATGCCCGGCGCCGCCCTGTGGACGATGCTGAACGAGCGGAGCACCCCGCGGTTCGAGACCCGGGCGTTGTTGAACTCGACCCTGCCACACCTGGCGCAGGCGTTGCGCCGGTCGAAGTACCTGGCACCGCAGTTTCCACACTCGCTGGCACGCAGGTACGGGCGAACCCCGATCCGGAGGTAGTCGACAATCGGTACCTGCTGGGTGCTGGCCATTGCTTCTCCGTATCGAGAGCTCGAGGTTGCGGGTGGTTCGCCGGAACCCTAATCGTGGCAGCCGGTCAGGCCAGAGTCGGAGCTACCAGCGGCCGTGGTGCACGACGGAGGCGGCTGGCCGCCTGGGCCGGGACGCCGAGGTGCTCGGTCGTTGGGCATCCCTGTCCGGGTGCCCAATGGCTATGGCGCCCGGCGACCGGGCGCTTCCCGGCACCTCAAACCGCTCCCGCACGGCTTCCTCGTTGCCGAACAGGCCGAAGAAGCAGGAGCCGAGGCCCTCTTCGACCACCAGCAACTGGAGAGCCATTGCGGCAAATGCCGCATCGGTCAGCCAGTAGGGAACGGGCCAGTCGGCCATGTCTCCACCCAGGCCGCTTGCTGCCTTGTCGTCCTCGCTGTACCTGTCGAGGTAGACCTCCGGCAGTCCGAACGGGATGACGATGCCGGGGGCTGACAGCAGGCCCGGCCAGGGAAAGCTCCGGCGCTTCTCCGGGGCGAGCGTCGATCCCCAGAACGCCGCAACCTCGTCGGGCCCTTCCAGTACAAGGAACTCGACTCCCTGACAGTTCCCGGCGGTCGGGGTTCGTCGTGCCCGCTCCAGGAGGCTGTCGAGCACGCCGGCGGCCAGCGGCTCACGGGTGAAGGTACGGCAGGTTCTTCTCGCCGCCAGAGCCTCGTTGACCGACATGTCGCCGACCGGCCTGGGAGGCCGGCTCAGAGGAGTTTCTCGAGGCTTTCGGCCATCGCCCATCCGCAGGCAACCAGGACATCGCCACGCTCATGGTCGAGATCCCCGAAGTAGGCGGCGACATCCGGGTCGATCTTCTCGGGTGTGAGGCTTGCATGGTCGAACACACATGGCTGGCTGTCACATCCGGAGGCGAGAAAGGCGCGTTCGTTGTAGGACAGCGACGACATTCCGAACCTCTTGACGAAGCGCCGCCCCCATGCACGTTCCTCGCCGGCGGCCTTGTGGCCGGGGCGGGGCACGACGTCTACAAGCGTACGGTAGGCCTCAAAGCCGGAAGGATCGTTGAAACGGGCTCCCACGACGACATCCTCGTCGGGGAATGCCAGAGCAGCCCTTCTGAGCTTCTCGGCCATCACCGCACGCAGAACCGTGTCGCGCCTGCTTGTTCGGCGAATCGAGGCCAACCCGATAATCACACTCGGGGTGCCACCGATGCGCTCGAGGGTGCAGAAGGCAAAGCCCTTCAGGTGCCCGCCCTCACGGGCGGTGGTCACCAGGACCCATTCCTCGGTCTGCTTTGACAACAGGCCGATTCCGAACGGGTTCGGCCCGGAAGCTGAGAGATCAGCCATCTCCTCGATCTCGGCATCGCCGAGCATCGTGCAATCCTTGGTCTCAACCTCGATTGCCATCGACTCCCGGCCCCTCGCTAGCTGATTGTCATGCCGACCTTCTTGTCCGGCCTGCACCGGGCAATTACAGCGGACACCCGGCCGGATTCGCAAGCCGAACGCCCCTCCATCCTGCCGGAGCACTGCCGCTATCCCAACCCTGTCCTACCTGACAACCTGCTCTTCAGCCGGTCAGAACCGATTCTGCCCCCAGCAACACCCTGATCTCGGCGACGAGACCGCCCGCCGGATCCACGTTGAACTCTGCCGGAAGGCTGAGCACGTGCCTGTCTCCGAGGTGTAGGAACACCTCGGAATCACCGGGGTGGGAGTTCAAGAGGGTCTTCAACTCGTCGATCGCACCCTCGCCGACCTGTTCGAGCGGCAGCCTGATTCGCACCGGCTTTGCGACCCCGATACCCGAGGTGTCGAACACCTCCACCTCCATGCAGATCAACTTCGGGGAATCCTCCCTGGTGTCGAGTCGAGCCTTCAACAGGACCACGGCATCATCAAGCAGCTTGTGTCCGTGCTCCGTCATGGTCTTCGGAAACACCATCACCTCTATAGACCCCTCTAGGTCCTCAAGATCAAAGACCGCCATGAGTTCACCGCGACGGGTCCACTTCTTGTTGAGGTTCGTGACCACCCCACCGACAGTCCGGAACATGCCGTCCTCGGCCTCTCGGAGTTCCGCGATGCTCGTGTCGGTTCGCCGGCGGAGTGCCCCCTCGTAGCCGCGCAGCGGATGATCCGACACGTAGAGGCCCAGCATTTCCTTTTCGAAGGCCAGGCGGGTCGACTTGTCGAACTCGAGGTCGGCGATCTCGGCCCTTTCGTCAAAGGATGGTCCGGTTTCATCTGTGCCGAACAACGACATGACCCCCATGTCATGTTCCCTGCGGCGTGCCAGGGTGTGGTCGATGATCTGCTCGTGGGCATGGAGTAGCCCCTGGCGCGCGTGACCAAGGCTGTCAAAGGACCCCGCCTTGATCAACGACTCGACCGTTCGCTTGTTCAGGACCCCCATGTCGCAGCGTTCAACGAAGTCGTAGAAGTCCGTGAACGGACCCGAGGCGTCACGCTCCGCCTCGATGAGTTCCACAAGGCCGGAGCCGACGTTGCGCACGGCCGAGAGGCCGAACACGATCTGGCCAGGGCCTCCAGCATCTCCGCCCGGCACGGGATTGAAATCTGAACGGGCCCTGTTGATATCGGGTACCACCACCTCGATCCCCAGTATCCGGCATTCGTTGAGGTAGACCCCCGCCTTGTCGAGGTTCGACTTGACGCTGGTCAGCAGCGCTGCCATGTACTCAACCGGGTAGTGGGCCTTGAGGTAGGCGATCTGATATGCGATCAGGCCATAGCCGTAGGCATGGCTCTTGTTGAAGGCGTAGTCGGCGAACTGCTCGATTATGTCGAACAACTCCTCGCCCAGGGCACTCCCGTAGCCGGTCGCCTCGCAACCGCTGATGAAACCGTCGCGCTCCTGCTGCATCATCTCGCGGATCTTCTTTCCGCAGGCCTTGCGAAGGTTGTCGGCCTGTGCAAGCGAGTAGCCGGCGAACTTCTGTGCCACCCGCATCACGGACTCCTGGTAGACCATCAGGCCGTAGGTGTCTGCGAGTATCTCCTCAGCGTCGGGGTGGATGTAGGTAACCGCCTGCCGACCGTTCTTGCGGTCTGCGTAGTCGTTGTGCATGTTGGCGGCCATGGGACCTGGCCTGTAGAGGCCGACGAGAGCAGCCACGTCCTCGAAGCTGGAGGGTGCAAGGGAGCGCATCAGGGTACGCATCGGCCCCGATTCCAGCTGGAACACACCGATCGAGTCTCCCCTTGACAACAGGTCGAATGTGGGTCGGTCCTCGAGGTCCACGGCATCGATGTCGACCTCTGTCCCACTGGTGCGCCTGATCAGGTCGAGCGTGTCGGTTATGACGTCCAGGTTGCGCAGGCCCAGGAAGTCCATCTTCAGAAGACCCAGATCCTCGACCCCGTGCATCTCGTACTGGGTTACGACCGGAGCCTCCTCGGGAGACTGGCCAGACTCGGGCTTGCGCTGGATCGGGAGGTAGTCGGTGAGCGGTTCCTTGGTGATCACCACTGCAGCAGCGTGGATGCCGTCCTGGCGGCGTAGACCCTCAAGGCCCTTGGCGACGTCCACAACAGCCTTGACATCGGAGTCGGTGTCGTACATCTCGCGCAGGTCGGCTGCCGCCTTGTAGCCGTCCCTGTGCTTTTCGGTCTCCTCCAGACATGCTCCGAGAGGCGTGTCCCGACCCATCACGAGTGGCGGCATGGCCTTGGCGATCTTGTCGCCTACTGCATACGGGTAGCCGAGCACCCGGGCTGCGTCCCTGACGGCTGCCCGTGCCTTGATCTGGGAGAACGTGACTATCTGGGCCACGTGGTCCCGGCCGTACTTCTCGGCCGCGTACCGGATCAACTCGTCGCGGTGCCTTGAGTCGAAGTCCATGTCGATGTCGGGCATCGAACTACGGCTGGGGTTCAAGAACCGTTCGAACAGGAGGTCGTAGCGAATCGGGTCCAGGTCGGTGATCCACAGGCAGTAGGCGACAGCGCAGCCGGTTGCACTCCCACGCCCCGGACCGACCCTGATGTCGCTGTCCCTCGCGTACCTGATCAGATCCCAGGTGATGAGGAAGTAGGAGGAGAAGCCCATGTCGCGGATGGTGCGCAACTCAAAGGCCAGGCGGTCAACCACGTGGTCTGGAAGCTCTGAGCCCCAACGCCGCCGGGCACCCTCGAATGTGAGGTGCTCCAGATAGGCATCGTGGTCGTCGAACTCGGATGGAATCGGAAAGTCGGGCAGCTGCGGACTGCCGAACTCGATCTCCACCTCGGAGCGTTCAGCGATCCAGAGGGTGTTGTCACATGCGTCGGGCAGTTCGCGAAACAGGTTCCGCATCTCGTGCGCGCTCTTCAGGTAGTGCTGATCGCCGCTGAACCTGAAGCGGTCCGGATCGCTCACCAGCGATCCGGTCTGCACACACAGGAGCGCGTCGTGGGCGACCGCATCGTCTTGATGTGTGTAGTGGCTGTCGTTGGTGGCCAGCAGCGGGGCGTTGAGCTCCCTTGCGATCCTGATCAGCTGGGGGTTGGTCCGGTGCTGTTCAGGAATCCCCTGGTCCTGGAGTTCTACAAAGAGGTTGTCCCTTCCGAAGATCTCCTGAAAGCGGGCCGCCTTGGCCAGGGCCTCGTTGTAGTTGTCGCGCAGAAGAGACTGCAGCACATGCCCGCCCAGGCAGCCGGTGGTTGCGATGACGCCTTCGCTGTGGTCGGCAAGCACCTCCCAGTCGACACGCGGCTTGTAGTAGTAGCCCTCCATGAACGCCCGGCTGGCAACCTGAATGAGGTTCCTGTAACCGGTGTTGTTCTCGGCCAACATCGTCAGGTGGTACATGAGCTTCCGCCCACCGTCGGTCTCGCCACCGGAGTCGTCGACCCTGCCCCGCCTCGAGGGCCGTTCTGTGCGGTGCTCGTGGGCCATGTAGGCCTCGGTGCCGATGATGGGCTTGATGCCCTGAGCCCTGCAGGCCCTGTAGAAGTCGAGGACCCCGTACATGTTGCCGTGGTCGGTGATTCCGAGTGCTGTCTGGCCGTCGGCGACAGCAGCAGAAACGAGGTCGTCGACCCTTGCTGCTCCGTCCAGCATTGAAAACTCCGTGTGGACGTGGAGGTGGGTGAAGTCGGCGCTCACCTCACACCACTACCGGCGGGAACCGGGGCAACGCGTGTGCAGACCGCCATCTGGAGACCGCCGTCATCAGATATAGGTCCCCGGGCGGGGTTCGCTTCCAGGCCCACGATTCGGCATCGGCTGCGGATTTCCGGGCCCCAGTTGATCGTGGCGCATTCCGGCCAACTGCTGCTGGGCCGCCATCTGCTGGGCGAACAGGGTTGCCTGAATGCCCTGGATGAGTCCCTCGAGCCAACCGACCAGCTGTGCCTGCGCTATTCGAAGTTCGTCGGTACTGGGCGCCACACCTTCACCGAAGGGCAGGATCAGGCGATCCAACTCGCTGCTCAACTCTTCGGAGAGGGCTGATCCCAACTCGTCGACCGAGGTCTCGAAGATCCCCCTCAGACGTCCTCGGCTTGCCTCGTCAAGAGACGACGCCCGCACCTCCTCGAGCAACTGTCGCATCATCGTTCCGACGCGCATGACCTTGGCCGGCTGTCCAATGGCACTGTCGGTGCGCTCGTCGTCATCTGGTACGGCGTCGCCAGGCGCCGTCGTCATCACCTCTGGTTCCAGTGCATCCTGATGTTCCATCGACCTGCCACCACACTCGCTTCCGGGCACTGCTGACTCTAGGCCCGGCGCCACCGGTCAGACGACCGCCCCCAGCGCAGGCACGAGCATCTCGTCGGGGGTGAGGGATCCGTGCCTTCCGATCAACTGGAACGGCATGACCTCTGCCCGGTCAACGAATCCCACGCCCTCGCTGGCCAGCACCGCGACATCACCGAGTCGGCCACGCGCCGCCTCGGTGACAACCGGGCCCAGCCAACCTGTGTCTACGACCTCGTTGGCAGTACGAACCCAGGCAACCTCCCCGAAGGCCTCACGAGCCGCTACCAGCAACTCCGCTGCGGCACCGGGTCTTGCATGAAGCCACCTGAACCGCGCCTCACCGCTCTGCCCCGCAAGAAGTGTCGTCACCTCGGCAGGCAGGTCAATCATGGACTCGCCGACGTGGACCTGTCCGTGGTCTGCGGTCACCATCACCGCTGTTCCGGTCGGGAGTCGGCCAGACAGGTCGGCGATCATCTTGTCGCACTCGGCCAGCTCGCTGTCGTACCTGTCGGCGAGACCGAACTCGTGAGCCGTGTGGTCGATTCCGTCCCAGTAGGCGTAGATGAACGGCTCGCCCACTGATGCCAGGCTGACAACATTGTCCACGAAGCCCTCCCGGTCATTGAACCCGGCCAGTCTGGCGCCGGCCAGATGGGCCCTGGTGAATCCGGAGTCTGCAAATGCACTCCATGTGACAACCGGTGGCCTCTGGGAACCGAAACAGTCGACTGGCTGAATGGCCGCCGGGGCGTGCCTTGTACGGGCATCACCATCTGCGGTGTTCCAGCGGAGCGTGTTCAACACCCCATCGGACACGGCGATCCGGTAGCCGAGCAGCCCGTGCTCGCCAGGAGGTCGACCCGTGGAGATCGATGTGAGGGCTGCGGCCGTCGTGCTGGGGGCCACCGTGGTAATCGATCCTCCGTCCATCGCCGCCAGGGTGGGTGCAACTCCTGTTCGGGCCTCGAGTTGGTTCCAGCCGAGCCCGTCCAGAACAACGAGGACCACCCTGTCGGCCGCCAGGACCGCAGCTGGAATCCAGTCAGGCTGCTCCGTGCCCTCGAGTAGGGCGGGCACGAGGTGGGTTACACACGCATTGTGGTAGTCGGGGGCCAGCGGGAGCGCACGTTCGTTCATGGGGCCCACGACCGTACCGCGAGGCGGGGCCGTCTAGGATCGCTGTCCGTGAAGGTCTCGACCCGTGGCGACTATGCAAGCCGAGCTCTGCTGTCCCTGGCTCTCCACGGCGACGGACAGACCCCCCGGTCGGTTCGCGACATCGCCGATGGAACAGACCTCCCCCAGCCCTACCTCGAGCAGATCCTGCTGGCTCTCAAGGGTGCCGGAATTGTGCGTTCCAGGCGTGGCGTAGGCGGCGGATACGTCCTGTCCCGGGAGCCCGGGGAGATCCTGTTGTCCCAGATTGTCTCGGCTGTGGACGGGCCGATTGTCGCGGGTGACTTCACCGATCCCCACACCGATGGCGCCTGCGACCACGAGGGCCAGTGTGTTCTTCTCTCGATCTGGGCCAGTGCCGGCGTCCACATGCGCGAATACCTGGATTCGTTCACGCTCGACGATATTGCCCGCATGGCCCGGGGGGAGACCGGCTGGCCCGGCACCTGAGGCTCCCCCACCCGGTCAACCCTCGGGATGTCCCAGTCCTGCCAGCAGGTCCTCGAGATCCGCCGGGAGCGATGATTCGAACTGCAGCCGCCTACCGCTCGACGGTTGATCAAAGGCCAGGTACCCGGCATGCAGGAACGGCCGGTCGAGATGGAGTGCGGGCCGGTCACCCCCGTAGGCGGTGTCGCCCACCAGCGGATGCCCGATTGCTGCCAGGTGAACCCTGATCTGATGTGTTCGGCCGGTTTCGAGTCGGCATTCCACCAGGGTCACCTCAGGCACCGACCACTGGCTCCTCACCTCGTAGCCGGTTCGGGCCTCTTTGCCGGAAGCCACGACGGCCATGCGGGTACGGTCACGCGGTGACCGGCCGATCGGAGCGTCCACCAGGCCCCGTGTCTCCTTGAAGCGCCCCCAGGCCAGTGCGGAATAGCGCCGCCCCATAGAGCGGTCCGCCAGTTGCGCCACCAGGCCGTCATAGGCTTCCTGCGTTCGTGCAACCACCAGCAGACCCGAGGTTCCCCGGTCGAGGCGGTGGACGATTCCGGGGCGGGCCGACGAACCCACGCCCCTGATCTCGGGGTTTGATGCCAGCAACCCGTTGAGAAGGGTGCCAGTGTCGTTACCTGCCCCGGGGTGTACGACGACACCGGCTGGCTTCTCAACCACGATGACCTGCTCATCGACATGCAGGACGGCCACCGGTACGCTCTCGTCTGCGACCGGGCCGGCCTCTTCGTCACGACTCAGATCTGTGATCAGGAGTTCCTCACCGGTTCTGACCCGGTAGGAGCGGTGGGTGCAGGGCGAACCGTCAACGTAGATGGCTCCATCGTCTATAGCCGTGGCTGCCCTGTTCCTGCTGACGCCACCCAGCAGCGCGACGGTGCGGTCCAGGCGCTCTCCGTTCAGTGCGTCGGGAATGACCTCTACCGGGCGTCTGTCTCCAGACGGGTTCATGCCGGACCTGTTGCCCTGAGGCTGCCGCGCCACAGGATCAGGACCGCACCTAGCACAACGACCGAATCGGCGATGTTGAAGACCGGCCACCACTGAAGGTCGATGAAGTCGATCACGGCACCTCCCATCAGGCCGTCCTCGGACCGGAACGCCCGGTCTACGAGGTTTCCCAGGGCGCCGCCCACCACGGCACCAACTGTGAGCCTCGCTGCCGGGTCGGCTGTCCTGGCTCCCATGCGTACCAGCAGAATCACCACGCCGACTGCGAGGAGTCCTATGAGGGGACCAAGGCCCTCTCCCCTGCTGAAGGCTGCACCGGTGTTCTCCACGAGGCGAAGGCGGAGAGTCCAGAACAGATCGATAGTGCGCCCGCCATCGAGGGCACCCACAGCCCACCACTTCGTGAGTTGATCCAGAATCAGGACCAGGCTGCCGACCAGCACCGGCAGCCTCCACCGACCTGTCCAGTCGGCTTCGACTGTCAACGTCGCCCCAGGCCTCCGGCCTTGACCTCGACCCGCTCGGCAGCCCAGGGAATCACCTTCAGGCGGGCTTTGGGGATTGGCTGGCCAGACGTGGTGCAGATGCCGTAGATGCCTCTTCGGATACGGTCGAGGGCCGCATCGATCTCGTCGACGGCGTCGCGGGCCTGGGCACTCAGGGCCAGGTCCAGGTCACGCTCAACAGCCAGGGTGTCACCCTCACCGGATTCCTCGTCGAACTGGACGTCGCCGGGATCTCGGCTCTCGAGCAGCGAGTCGGCTTCGGCCTGGAGGGTGGTGGCACTCTGCAGGTAGGTGGCTCGTTCCTCAAGGAGAATATTCTTCTGGGCTTCAACGAACGTCTTGTCAAGACGTGACTTCTTCTTGGCAGGGGCCTTCTTGGCGGGAGCCTTCTTGGCCACAGCCTTCTTCTTGGC
>CEPV01063136.1_pt1 | contig 53502 bp, 48 predicted proteins | sample 530451 | NCBI WGS metagenome assembly CEPV01 (sample SAMEA2620097, study PRJEB7988) | marine metagenome | isolation source: saline water (ENVO:00002010), including
AATAAATGTGACATTCCTCACGCCCCAAACATCTGGTAGCGCCATTCAAAGAATCAAATCAAGACTCTAAATGTTCCCCCATTAACCCTAACATTGCATAAAATTTTCAATTTTGCACTTCATTTTGATTATGCAGCCTTCTGTAGAACATCTAGAAAATGGGACATATTTTTTCGAACTGCTTGATTCGCACTCATGGTGAGGGTGAGTTTTCCTTTTGGTTTTACGAGACGACCGGCTCTTTGAATGATACGATGCCGAAGAGTGTCCAGTTTTTCAAAGGACCAAACAGCCGGGCGCTTTGGAAGTGAACGTACAGCGCGAGGGGAGGCCAGCATTTTGATTTCTCGGGAGAGATTGTGTGCCATCATCGAACAAAGGGTATATATTTGGTTGCCGGCCAGTCTTCTTGTAGGAATTACACAAAGACCGGCATCGGTTTTTGCATTACCAAAGATGGCCTCCTGGGTTCCTCGTCCATTGTGAAATTGGACAGTGCTTTTGGCTGACACGCTTTTGTTGGTCACAATAACCTTATAATCGAAATTAAAATCATGGGGCTCAAAGAGGTCTAACTGCAGGGGACCTTTATGCTGTCTTTTGGTTTTCTTTCTGGTAAAAATAAAACGATAGGAGGTATTCCAGGATTTGGGTTTCCATTTGGTCTCAAAATATGACCACTGCCGGTCAATCGTCCGCCAGCGTTTCCTTTGTTCGATCATATCTTTAAGCTGCGTGAATCTTTCAAATGGGACAGATGCTGTAAATTTCACGTTTTTGCTGTCCAGAATAGATAATATTTTCTGATTGAAGAAGGCCGAGTCGATTCGTGATTCAAAGACGGTATTTTTCAGCTCCTCTTTGGCTTTGCCAAAACAGTTCATCATGAACTGATCGGCGCCATTGGAATCATGGACATTGCCCGGGCGATGATGAACATCTAAAAGTTGGTCAGTTTGAGCCACGGTACAAAACAGTGGATAGTAACTGCGTGCACCTTTTTTGTTTTTATTAAAACCAACCGCCGTTCCTTCTGCATGTCCCTTGGTAGATTGAACGGAGCCGTCAAAGTCAAAGGTTAGACGAGGCAGCTTCTCTCGTTTGAGCCCATCGATAACCAATGAACGAGACAGTTCACGAACCTTTTCGATGCCATCATTTTCCATCTGGGAAAGGGCTCGCGAAATCGTGGAAACATCGGGAAGTTTGCGCAAGCCCATTAAGCGGAGCACGATCGGATCATCACGGTAATAGTCGACCTCCCGCAGACGGCGGAATCCGAGTAGTAGATGAACAATAAGCAATAACACAACCAGATGTCGTCCGAAAATTGGGGATACTTTCAGATGCGCGAAGCATTTTTTCAGTCGTTGCTTGAGTTTTAATCGCCCAAATAGGACCTGAAAAATCAACAGACCTGAGAAAGATGTGAGTTTTTGATCTTCAAAACGAATCACTGGAATTTTGTGGTATTTTGCTTGAATTTGTGCTTTACTGGACTTCACTTGCGGTGACCTCCTGAATAGGGTTAGTATTTGGATTGCTAATCTTTATATAACCACTATTCTCGGGGTTCCGCAAGCTTTTTTATACTTACTTTTTAATTTTTTATGCAACTGTAGGGTTAATTATCATGCAATGAACACGATTTTCAATCATATGGCGGACGGGGCTGTTATCCAAAGATGAAAGATATTTTTATCGATAAGTTGACCATTCCAATTGTTTTATTTCTATGTTTTAAAAAATACACCTACAAGACTGTTTGGTATTTTGAATCTGCTTCCCCCATTCTTCTAGAGATCCTCAGAATTTCGAGTGTGATCGGAATAATAACCAAAGATATTAGAAAAGTTACGTACAATGTTGGCGAAATAAAAGATTCATCGGGTAAATCCCTATACGATGAAATTTACCGTGACATAACGAATATTTGCAGTAGAATTAAAGAAGAACGGATCGACCAAAACCCTCTTTTGGCTCTGATGAATTCGACTTGGGATAGGAAAATACTATCCTTTCATTTCGAGAAACTGGTGGAACAATATATCCCAGGTGAACCACCTGTCGAATGCCTCCGAATTGGTTTGGTGAACTGGATGGCTTGTCACAGATTGCAACTCGATAAGTCAGATTACATTATCTTGATACGTCGTAAGCAATGGTTCAGTTATATAAGTTTATATGCTGCTGCTCATGGCATCAAACTATACGGATATCCAAATTTTAATTATAGATTTTTGTTTGAAGGATCTAAGAAATTATTATCCTTTTCTATGATGCTTCTTAATACATTGGATATGATCAAACAGGATTTTCTGAGAAACAGAATTCATCCAAACGATTCCAACAAGACCGATGGAATGAGAAAGCATAATCCCGGACCCAATGGATTTCGAATCAGCATTTGTCATTCGGGTAGTAAAATTAGCTTTGATCCAAGCGACAGGTCAGATTTTTTCTGGATGAATGGTGTTGAGATTCCTTTTTCAAAAGTATTGCTTTTCAACTGTGTTGGAAATCAAATCATCGACGAAGAAACAAGAGGATTGGCTGATCAGAAGCAGATTAAAATCTTGGGAGATGGACCGGGTCTAACCAAATGGGTTTCGACACCCTTGAGAATAAAAATCATGATTAGAATGGTCCTTATTATTATGATAAATATTGTTAGGTGTCTATGTCAGGGAAGATGGACATCATCCTACTATATCAAACAGTTGATTATCCTTTCGAGTGATTACTCATATTGGTTTGATTTTTATTTCAATCAGAAGATCATAGCCAACGTGTCTCAAATAAACGCAACAACTACGGGACAGGTATTGGCAATTAATGCGTTAAATGGGATAAGCTTCTGTTATCAACATTCCGCATCGAATTATTTTCCGACAACTTTCATCAGTGCCGGTGAAAACGTTCAATTTGTTTTTTCCAATTATTTTCAAAGGCTTTGGGAGAAAATTGATGCCCCGGTTGAACAGTATATTGAAACCGGGTTTATTTATGATGCTGCTATTCGAAAAGTCCAAAGTTCCTCAAGAATTCCAGATACGAGGAAACGATTATTCGAAAATGGAGCTAAATTTATTATCTGTTATTTCGATGAAAATTCCATTGATCGATGGGATATGCCGGTACCTCATGAACAGGCAGCTAAAGATTATGAGTTTCTCCTAAATTGGTTAATTGAGGATCCATGCCTCGGTCTCGTATTCAAACCTAAACGCCCTGTGGATTTGTTCCAACGATTATCAACGTTATCTGAGCTTATTGAAAGCGCTATTAAGACTAAACGTTGTACTTTTATAAGGAATAATACAAAGGTTGACCATATGTATCCGACTGAGGCAGCATTGATGTCAGATTTATGCATCGGCAGGTTAAATGGTGTTACCGCCGCATTGGAGGCCCGTGTGGCTGGCGTTCCCACGATCCTTATTGATTCTGACAATATTTATAACCATCCGTTTTATGAATGGGGGTATGATAGAGTTGTTTTTAATGATTGGAAGAAAATCAGAAGAGCGATTGAAAAATATCGTGCTTTCCGTTGCTCTGATTCCGATTTCGGAGATTGGTCACCTATATGGGATCAATTGGACCCATATCAAGATGGTCAAGCCAGCCAAAAAATGGGGTCTTTCATCCGTTGGGCTGTTGAGGCACTCGAAAATGGAGATTCGCAAGCCACTGCCTTGAGCGTTGCAAGGCATAAATTCAAAAAAAGATGGAATAACAGTCTAAGACAATGAAGCATGAACTGACAGACAGCGTGTTCAACAATGTTCCCTGAGATTGATCGAGACAGGATAAGAATCGAACCATTAGCCAAACGTGAACATGATATGTACACGTCATCTATCATGCCGCTTGAGGAGAGGAATAGTTACCATCGATCTTTAGTAGCAGTGGCAGAAGATCTCATAAAAGCACGAGAAAAAAACGCGTCGGTTATTTTGATGATGGGGGCCCATGTCCTCCGGTCCGGGGTACAACGATATATCATCGATCTCATGAAGAGAGGACTCATATCATGTATTGCTTCGAATGGAGCATGTGTGATTCATGACTATGAATTGGCAAAAGTGGGGGGAACTACTGAAAGCGTTGCGAAATACATCAAAACAGGACATTTTGGTTTCTGGAAAGAAACTGGTGAAATCAATGAAATAATAAATGATGGGGCAGGATTGGAATTGGGACTGGGGGAATCGGTGGGAAAGGCTCTTACAGAGGGTGAGTTTCCCTTCAACGACATCAGTCTATTTGCAGCCGGTCATCGCTTGAAAATTCCCATGACGGTACATGTGGGGATCGGATATGATATCACCCACCAGCATCCGAACTGTAACGGGGCTGCATACGGTGCCACAAGTTATAGAGATTTCTTACGATTTGCTAATATTGTCGAAAATTTGGAAGATGGCGTGGTACTCAACTTCGGCAGTGCGGTGATGGCTCCTGAGGTATTGCTCAAAGCATTGAGCATGGCTAGAAACTTAGCGAGTCAACGCGGAGATCATATACGAAGGTTTACCATTCTGGTCTGTGATCTTCTTGCTCTGCCGGATGATTTCTCCCATGAAGCCCCAAAAGATAACCATACATACTACTTTAGACCCTGGAAAACGATGTTGGTCCGAACTGTGGCAGATGGAGGATCAGGCTATTATGTTCAAGGTCTTCATAGAGATACCATTCCAGCGCTCTGGACCAGCATAAATAAATGCGAATACTGTTAGTGATAGGAAGATTCTATTGCCATGACCGGTAAAATTTTCGAATTGGACGATCTGGCTGAGAGGTTGAACGAACTTAGAGCCGATGGCATGACCATCGCCCATTGCCACGGCTGTTTCGATTTAATGCACCCCGGGCACATCAAATACTTTCAGTCAGCAAAAAGAATGGGCGATATTCTGATTGTGACCGTGACACCTGACAAATATGTAGATAAAGGGCCAAATCGTCCGGTTTTCAATCAACAATTGCGGGTTGAATCCATAGCCGCTTTAGCATGTGTCGATTTCGTCTCAGTCAACAAATGGAAAACCGCAGAAAACACATTGAGGCTTCTGAAACCGGATATTTATGCAAAAGGGCAAGAATTCGAGAATTTGGAAGACAAGACCGGGAAAATACAAAAAGAATTTCAGGTGGTGGAAGAGATCGGCGCAGAGATGCGATTTGCCCACGAGATCGTTTTTTCATCCACAGCTTTGTTAAACGAGCATTTCATCAAAAAAAAGAATAAACAATAAATCAGCAATACAACTGAAGAATGGAATAGATGATAGAAACTAAAATAGTCAACACGGACAGACTAAGAGAAATCATTAAATCTCATCAGCAGGAGAATAGACGCGTGGTCCTGTGCTACGGGGTGTTCGGTGTGCTGCACATCGGCCACATACGGTATCTTAAGAAGGCTCGAAAGAATGGAGATATTCTTGTAGTGGTTCTGTCTTCCGATGATATGAAAAACAATGAACAGAAAAAAATTTTCGAATCCCGTCGTGCAGAAGCCTTGGCGCATTTGGACTGGGTCGATCATGTTTCTGTAAATCGCTACGACAATCTGTTCGATATGCTGAATTTTCTGACCCCCGATGTATATGCAAAAGGGTTTGAATCCGTCCACTATGATCCGTTTAATAATCGCCGGATCAATGAGAAACAGGTTTTCGAAACCATCGGCATCGAATATGTAATGGTCCGAGAAGACAGCTATAATACTACGGATCAGATCAACCGTTATCTAAGTAATTTTTCAGATGAAGTGTTGAATTATCTTTCAACTTTTCGGAAGAGACATAAGCGGGAAGATCTATTGGGTATTATTGAGAAAATGAGTCAAATGCGAGTCCTTGTGATCGGTGATGCTATTTTAGATGAATACCAATACTGTGAAACAATCGGGAAATCATCTAAAGACCCCACATTGGTACTAAAATATGAAAATAAAGATCTTTTTGCCGGTGGTGTTCTGGCCGTTGCGAATCATGCGGCTAATTTTGCCGATCATGTAGACTTGGTTACCGTTGTCGGGGATCAGGACGACTATTCCAACTTTATCACGCAGAGTCTCAAGAAGAATATCGCTCCGAGTTTTATCATAAAACAAGATACTCCCACCCTAATTAAGAGACGATTTATCGATGGGTATTCAACCCATAAGATGTTCGAAGTCTATATAATGGACGACCGGCCTCTGGATAAAAATCAGGAAGAAGCATTCAATGACATCATTTTCAAAAAAATCGCGGCGTGCGATCTGGTTGTTGTGGCCGATTTTGGACACGGGGCAATCGGGCGAAAGACAATGGATCTCATCACCGACAATCACACTTTTCTGGCGATCAGTACCCAATCGAATGCAGGCAACCGCGGGTTCAACACCATTAGCAAATATCCAAGGGCGGATTTCGTAAGTCTTGCTGAACATGAGATCCGATTAGAAGCACGCGATGTTGAAGGCCGCTTGGTTCCTATGATCAAGCAGATTTCCAAAAAGATGGGCTGCAATCAATTTGTGGTCACGCTGGGCAGAAAAGGGTGTATGATACTGGATCATGGAGGGAATCTTGTTCAGGTGCCGAGTTTTACAAAAAATGTGGTGGACCGCGTGGGCGCCGGTGACGCTTTTTATGCGGTAACGGCGTTGCTGTCCGCCCTTGAGGTAGAGAGTGAAATTGTGGGTTTTTTAGGGAATATTGCGGGATCGCTGGCGGTGCAAGTGATGGGAAACCAGAAATCGATCGATCAGCGATCGGTAATTGAATACTGTGATGATCTTTACGCAGAGTGTTATTATGATTTCTAACGGATAATGGATATAAAATTCAATATGAAAAAAAAGGTAAAAGGTATGGACGGCATTAAAACGGTATTGGTAACCGGTGGTGCAGGGTACGTGGGAGCGGTTCTAGTACCGAAACTACTGGATGCCGGTTATACTGTAAAAGTCCTTGATCTCTACATGTTCAGCAAACAGGTATTTGAAGGGATTTCAAAAAGAGACCGGCTAAAGGAGATTGAAGGTGATCTCCGGAATCAGGATCTCCTCAAGGAGGTCCTCCCTGGATGTGATGTCGTCATCCATTTGGCCTGTATTTCAAATGATCCCAGTTATGAACTTGATCCGGTTTTGGGGAAATCCATCAATTACGATGCTTTTATTCCATTGGTTCGAATTTCCAAATCAAACGGAGTAAAGAGATTCATATATGCCTCCAGTTCAAGCGTATACGGAATCAAAAAAGAATCGGATGTCACAGAAGACCTGCCTCTGGAACCGCTGACCGATTACTCAAAATATAAGGCACTCTGTGAGGAAAAGCTGCTGGAAGAAGCCACGGACGATTTCATCGTATCGATTGTTCGCCCTGCTACTGTCTGTGGTTATTCACCCAGGCTCAGACTCGATCTGACTGTCAATATTTTAACCAACCATGCCGTTAACAAGGGTAGAATAACCGTATTCGGCGGAGAACAGAAACGTCCCAATTTACATATCGAAGATATGACCGATCTTTACTTGTTCCTGTTAAATCAACTAGATGAAAAAATCCACCGAAAAATTTATAATGTCGGTTATGAGAATCATAAGGTTAAAGATATTGCTGAGATGATTAAAGAGGTTCTAGGTGGAGAAATTTCCGTTGATACCATCGCCACCGATGATAACCGATCCTACCATGTATCATCCCAGAAGATTAAACAAGACTTGGGATTTGAAGCCAAACACAGTATAAAGGAGGCTGTGGCTGATCTGAAGCTGGCCTTTGACAGTGGAAAAATACCGAATTCTATGGACGACAAGAGATACTACAATATCAAGACCATGCAGGCGATTAAGTTTCGCTGAGGACATGAGAATATGGTAATCGGAGTGGATTTAGACAACACCATCGCATGGTATGACACTTCATTCCGAGAAGTGGCTTTAGCGGAAGGATTAATTTCCCCAAACTGGAACGGCAATGATAAAACTGAACTGCGGGATCATCTGCGCAGTCGGCCGGATGGCGAGACAAAATGGATGAAACTGCAGGGGCGTGTTTACGGCAAATTCATGTATCGTGCTGAGATGATGCCCGGAGCGGCTAATTTTCTGCTGAAATGCAAAGCGCTAAATCACAGTGTGTTCATTGTCAGCCATAAGACAGAATACGGTCATTTCGACCCGAGCAAAATTCCATTGCGGCAGGAAGCATTGAAATGGATGGAGGTTAAAGGTTTTTTTGATTCTCAATATTTCGGCATTAACAGGGAAAACGTTTTTTTTACTGACTCCAGAGAAGAAAAGGTGGAAAAAATAGCCTGTCTGAAGTGTGATTATTTTATTGACGACCTGCCGGAGGTGTTTGGGAAAAAAAACTTTCCCAAGGGCACGCAAAAGGTACTCTTTGGCCAATGTGACAACATAAATTTTTCAAATCCAGTGATACAGATTAACAACTGGGCGGATATTTCCAATCACGTGTTGGGTTCTACAACAGGTGAAGACATAAAAGTTTGGTCCAATCTTCTATTGACCAATCCTGTTTCAAGGGTTGAAAAAGTTTCAGGCCGGGGCAACAGCCGTGTATACAAAGTGCAGACCAGTGAAGAAAGCAGCTTTGCACTTAAATGCTACCCGGATCGCCTTATGGATGCCAGGCTACGGTTGAAGACAGAATTCCGCACTTTGCGTATTCTTCATCAGAACAACATAACGAATGTACCAAGGGCGGTAGAGAAAAATGAAGATTTGGATATTGGTATTTATGAATGGATTGATGGTGGTCAGGTTACTGACCCAACACAGAGCGATTTGAAACAGGCTGTTGATTTTGTTAAACAGTTGTATTTTCTTTCAGAGGAAACAAGTGAGGCCGGTATCAATCAGGCTTCTGAAGCCTGTCTTTCAGGCGCTGACCTCATCCGACAGATCGAGAAAAGATTGAAAATATTAAACGCCGAAAAGAAGACCCATACCGAACTTTCCCTTTTTCTTGATCAGACCTTTCCACCTTTGTGGGAAGAGGTCAGAGATGCAAGTTATTCTGCATGGCCTGCTGAATCTCAGGGACGCCATCTACCCGGGAAAAAGCAAATCCTGAGTCCCTCCGACTTTGGGTTCCATAATGCTATCCGGAGGGTTGACGGCAGGTTGGTCTTCATTGATTTTGACTATTTTGGTTGGGATGACCCCGTGAAGCTGACTGCCGACTTTCTCTGGCATCCGGCCATGGAGCTGAATTCAGAAATTGCCGTTGAGTGGAAATCGGCCATGTTTGAGCTCTTTTCCACGGATCCTTATTTTGAGAGCCGACTTGAAGCCGCCATGCCTCTCTACGGATTGCGGTGGGCCATGATAGTCTTGAACGAATTTCTTCCCGGGGTTGTCGAAAAGAGAAAAAGTGCAGGAACAACGCATAGTCATGATTTTGAAAAGTATCGGAGTATACAGCTTAGAAAAGCAACGCGCTATTGCGAACGTGTGAAAAGCGCAGTTCGTCGCCAACAGTTGCCCAATTGATGATACACCAAAAGCTCATTCAAAAGGCCAAAAAACTTCGCCAGGATACCTTCAACACCTTCATCGAACACGGTGAGGCACACCTAGGCGGCAGTTTTTCCATGATCGAAATGCTCCTGGCTCTTCATGAAGTTGTTTTAAAAAATGAGGATAAGTTTATTCTCAGCAAAGCACATGCTTCCTTTCCGCTCTGTCTGCTCCTTAAGAAGAAGGGCCATGATCCCCAGCTCACCACCCACCTGGAGATCGATCCCCGGAATGGCATTCACTGCACAACGGGTAGCCTCGGACACGGTCTCCCTATCGGTACGGGCATGGCCTTGGCAAGGAAACTTCAGCAAAAAACAGGAAAAATTTATGTCATGATGAGTGACGGGGAGTGTCAGGAAGGGACCACCTGGGAATCACTCCTCATAGCGGCCAGACACAAACTGGACAATCTCATCGTTCTCATAGACTATAACAAGATTCAGGCCCTCACCACGCTGGAGGAAGCCCTTCCCCTTGACAATCTTCCTGCCAAATTCAAATCCTTCAACTGGGATTGCGCTGAAGTAAACGATGGACATTCATTTGATGAACTGATACCTGGACTCAAACAGCAGAACAATAAAGGGAAGCCTCGAGCCGTCATTGCTCACACAATAAAAGGCAAGGGTATCAAAGCATTTGAGAACGATCCCGCTTGGCACGCCCGAAAGATTAAAGGGAAGGAACTAGAAATCGGTAAGAAGGCATTGGGGTTGGCATGAGGCGGCGTTTCGGGAAAATCATTTCAGAACTGGCCCACAAGGACAAAAAAATATATGTCATCGTGGGCGATATCGGTTACAGGGTATTTGATGAATTTCGGGGAAAGCACTCGGACCGGTTCATCAATATGGGTATCTGCGAACAAAGTATGATCAGCGTTTCCGCCGGTATGGCATTGGAAGGGCTCAAGCCCTGGGTCTACACCATTACACCCTTTCTCATCGAGCGGCCATTCGAACAAATTAAACTCGACATCGATCAGCAGAATGTCAACGTTAAACTTGTGGGTTTTGCAGATTACCCGACACTCGGTCCGACACACACCGAATTAAACGGCAAAGAAATGATGAATCTTTTCAAGAATATCAGATCTTTCTTCCCAAAAGACGGAGACGAAACACAAGAAATGATCTATGATGCATATAATAAAGAAGGCCCCGCCTTTATCAGCCTGCAAAGCGATCCCAAGCTCAATAAATCCATTACGGGAATGAAATAAGTCTGCTTTGTTATCTCAATAATTTTTCACGACGGGAACATACTTCAGGAGAATAATTATGGGAAAACTTGTTAATTATGTAACACCCCTTCACCAGGCTACCAGCCGGGCCTATATTGACCGTATGGTGGATGATAAGGTCCACTGCATGCTTAAGGCCAAGGAATATGAATCTGATTACTGGGACGGAGACCGCCGTTACGGCTACGGGGGATACAAGTACATACCTGGCCGGTGGAAACCGGTGGCGGAAACAATGATCCGGACTTATAACTTGAACGATGAGTCCCGAATACTCGATGTGGGTTGCGGAAAAGCTTATCTGCTGTATGAAATGAAGAAACTGCTTCCCGGATTGGAAGTAACAGGATTCGATATTTCAAAGCATGGATTGGCTGATGTGAAACTGGAAATCAAAGACTACCTGTTCCGATACAGGGCCCAAGATCCCTATCCGTGGGGAGACAACCATTTCGATCTTGTGATTTCCCTGGGGTGCTTTCACAATTTGAGGATTCACGAAATCAAGGTCGCTGTTGAAGAAATAGAGCGAGTAGGGAAGCAGCAATATATCATGGTTGAAAGCTACCGAAACGAGCAGGAGCAGTTCAACCTCCAATGCTGGGCGCTGACGGCGGAATCCTTCTTCGATACGGCAGAGTGGATTTGGTTATATACCCATTTTGGATATACCGGGGACTATGAGTTCATCTATTTTGAATAATCGGTACATCCTAAATTAGAAATATTTTAATTCGATCGTCTCGTCATATGACGGATATTTTACCGGGAGATAAGATCACACAACAGCAATTAGAGAGGAAAAAATGAATGCAGCGATTCTAGTCGAGAATCATAAGCCGCTGGTAGTGGCGGAAATCGAGTCCCCCGAAATGCTTTCATTCGGTCAGGTAAGAGTCAAGGTGCATTACAGCGGGATCTGCGGTGCGCAAATCAATGAAATCGACGCCGCTAAGGGGCCGGACAAATTCCTGCCGCATCTTCTCGGCCACGAAGGCTCCGGAACAGTCTTGGCAATCGGGCCAGGGATCAAAACCGTGAATCCAGGAGACAATGTGGTCATGCACTGGCGGCCCAGTAGTGGCCTTCAATGTGATCCGCCGACTTATGACTGGCATGGCCGCAAGGTGAATGCCGGTTGGGTCACTACGTTCAATGACCAGGCAGTTGTTTCCGAAAATCGATTGACAGTTATCCCGAAAGATTTCAATTTAAAACTGGCACCCCTGTTCGGATGTGCGGTGACCACCGCCTTTGGGGTTATCAACAACGATGCCGGGGTTAAAGTCGGACAGTCTATTGCGGTTTTTGGGGTGGGAGGCATCGGTCTCAACATTGTCCAAGCCGCCCAGATGGTTTCCGCATTTCCGATCGTTGCCATTGACCTTCATGATTCGAAACTTGAAATGTCAAAGAAATTCGGGGCTACGCACACAATCAAATCGAACCAAATCAAAAATCTGTCTTCCATGATTCGAAACATCGTCGGTGATGCCGGTGCGGATGTGGTGGTAGATACAACCGGGCTTTCACGGATCATCGAAACCGCATATCAAACAACCCATGAGAATGGCAAAACTATCTGTGTTGGGGTGCCCAAAAAAGAGGATAATATCTCCATCTACTCTCTACCGCTGCACTTCAACAAGGTCCTAACCGGATCCCATGGCGGAGATTCTGTGCCAGACATAGAAATACCGCGTTACATCCGTCTCCTGGGAGCAAATAAAATGGCCCTCGATGGTTTAATTACTCATGAATTTGCACTTGAAGAGATCAATGATGCGCTTGATTTATTCCGCGGTGGTGAGGCCGGGCGTATTATTCTCAAAATGCAATAAAAAAAATTAAGCAATCGGTCAAGATAAAATGCGGGAAGTAGTAAAAGCTGTAATTTGCAAGGACCATAAATATCTATTACAATTAAGAGACAACGACATTACTATAGACTATCCCAATACATGGTCTTTTTTTGGCGGAGAGGTAGATGAAGGTGAAAATTTTGAAGAAGCATTGAAGCGGGAATTAGAAGAAGAATTGTCATGGCATTCGGATGAGTTGTTTTTTATTGATAAGATCACGAACAAAGAAGTTGAATGTAATATTTACTTCTATATGGTCAATTGTGAAGCCCCGGAGGATAGTTTAGTACTCGGAGAGGGTCAGGCGATGGAATGGTTTAGCATTGAAGAAGTAATGGATCTCACAAACACGGCGGCTGAAATCAAAAACATCATCAGACAGGCGGCATATCGGTTCAAGAAAGCATGAGTGTTGTTTTATTAGGTCACACTGGCTTCATCGGCAGAAATATTTATAAACATTTGATTTCTGCAGGCGTAAATAATGTGATCGGGTTTTCCTCTAATGAAATTGATTTGACGGAGGAAAACAGCTATAAGAAGTTACAGGCGGTTTTATCACCCGATTGTCTATTAATTATGTGCGTCGGTGTAAAAAAACAACTAGGGGATAATCTAAGGAGTTTTGAGAAAAATATAATTATAATCAATAACTTTATTAAGGCAATCCAAAAGGTGCCTCCTCAAAAAATAATTTTCTTCAGTTCCGCTTCAGTATACGGTGAAGATGTGGTTTATCATAAAAAAATTACTGAAAATACACCTATACAACCTAGAACCTATTATGGTATAGCTAAGTATACGGCAGAACGTCTGCTTGAGAAAAGCTGTGATGATACGAAAACACAATATGTTATCTTAAGACCGCCTTTGATCTATGGTTTGGATGATCTTTCTCGCGGCTACGGACCGGCAGGATTTTATTATAAATCAATAAATAATGAAGAGATCATTATATGGGGTGATGGCAGTGAGTTCAGAGAATTTATTTATGTGGACGATGTCGGAAGAGCGGTAAACAGATTGATCAATAATGATTACAACGGAATATTGAATCTGGTAAGCGGTAAAAGCTACACCTACAAAGAAATACTAGATTCAATAAAAATAAATACTAGAAAGAAGATAAAGGTGGTATCACAACAACGCACTAAGGCAAAGGTCGACCACCGCTACTCAAATGAATTATTTAATCACGTGCTAGGAGAATTTAGGTTCATAAATCTTGAAGATGGAGTAAAAAGTATGTGCCGATCCATTTATAATGAAGTACTAGTCAGATAAATGAAAAAAACGGGTGATACTAAATTACTAATCGATTTGGGTGAACAGCCTATATCCAATCGATACCTAAAGCATTCCTCTGATCAGAGAGAACTGTTTCCTTTGAAACTAGGGCAGTGCCAAAAAACGGGTTTGATTCAGTTGATTGATCCTATAGCTTATGAGGAACTAGTACCAAGATACGACTGGGTAACTTATTATGAACCTGAAAGCCATCTCGATGCGCTTGTAAATAAGGTTGCTCGCTTATACCTAAAAAAGAATTGCCCGGTCGTTGGAGGTATTTCATTCAAGGACAAATCAACCATAGAGCGCTTTGAAAGGTTAGGGAATCAATCATGGACGATAGATCCAATTCAGGATTTAAAATTGGGGGAAAATGCCGGTGTTGAGTCGGTACAGGCTGAACTGAATATCGAAAGATCAAAAGAGATTGTGAACAGAAACGGGAGGGCAGACTTGCTTGTAGTAAGGCACATCTGGGAGCATGTTTACGTCCAAGATCTTTTTGTGGCCGCGCTGAAAGAACTCGTGGCTGGAGATGGCTATATACTTTTTGAAGTCCCGGATTGCTCAAACTTGATTAATCATCTAGATTATACAATGATCTGGGAAGAGCACTTGTACTATTATACACTACTCACCTTTAAACAATCACTTCAGCATTATGGATTTGCAATCATTGATGTAGAAGTTGTTCCGTCCGGCACCTATGAAAATTCATTAATCGCATTGGTAAGGGTACAAACATCAAAAAAAGTAAAGAATAACATAAAAAAGGCTGAGCTGGAAAAGGCTCTTCACAGAGGGAATAATTATGCAAAAAAATATAAATCTCAGAGAAAAATGATTTCAGAATATTTAAGCAAAGAAAGTAGAAAACGGAAAATTATGTTGTTCGGTGCAGGCCATATTTCGGGGGCTTTTATTAATCATTTGTCACTTCAAGACCTTATAGAATGCGTAGTGGATGATAACGCTTATAAGCAGGGGCTTTTAATGCCGAAATCAATCATACCGATAGTACATTCAAAAGAGCTGTATAAATACGACTCAACACTGTGTTTGTTCGCTGTGAATCCGATTCATGAAGATAAAATAACATCAAAACATAAAAAATTTATGGAAAAAGGCGGTCGGTTCGGTTCGATATGTCCGTTGAGCGACTATTCAATTTATTAATAATCTATATAATAGATCATCTACACCAGAGGTTATTATGCATCTAAACTATGATCTTATTAGGTTATCACTTTCTCATAAAAAAATACACAAATTCTAACTTAAGTTGTTTATAAAAAATAGAAACATATATAAATGGTCGAGAAGCACTTGGATTTAAAATTAAAAGTATTGCTTATAATGCCTGATGTCAATGAAAAAAATTATGTGATGAATTATGGCCTTATGCATGTATCCTCGTATTTAAAAAAAAAAGGATATAATGTACAATGTCTTAATATGAATCATTATACTCAATCAAGCTTGATAGAATGTATAGAGAAAACTACATTTGATGTTGTCGGCACAGGAGGCCTGTTTGTCCATTATGCCATCTTCAAAGCTTTAATTGAAACAATACGTCATTACAGCCCGAAGTCTAAAATTATTTTGGGTGGTGGTATCGCCTCAACCGAATTCGAATTTATACTAAACAATTTAGAGCCTGATTTTTTGGTTGTTGGAGAGGGCGAAAGGACCGCTGATCTTTTATTAAAAGCGATTGAAAATGGAACGGATTATAATAATGTAACAGGAATATGTTTCAAGGAAAATAATAGGATAATTGAGACGAATCCTACTCCGTTAATTGAAAATTTAGACGAAATGCCTTTCCCAGATTATGAGGGGTTTGAATATGGTTACTATCTTGATAATCATTACAAAGTCATCCACCGGCTTCAAAATGTATTAGACGATAATTGTCGTATGGGCTATGTCATTTCTAGTAGAGACTGCATGTTAAAATGTACCTTTTGTTTTAGGATTATTGGACACGTTGGTAAAAAAAGGGGCTACAGATTAAGAAAACTAGAAATGGTATCAGATGAAATTAAATTTCTTATTCGAAATTATGGGATTAACACCATAGAATTTTTAGATGATATGCTTGCCGTTGATCGGCAAAGGATTGATGATATATGTAAACTGATGAGTTCTCTAAATTTGAAATGGAGTTGTCAGCTTAGAGTGTCCGTTGTGGATGAGAAACTTTTAATGAAGATGAAGGAGAGTGGCTGTTATTGTGTGAGCTATGGTTTTGAAAGTGGCAGCTTGAAGGTACTAAAAAGTATGAGAAAGGGTATTAAACCTGACCAAATTTATCGGGCAATTAGATATACCCAAAAAGCAAAAATTGACGTGCAGGGTAATTTCATTTTCGGAGATCCGGCTGAAACTAGAGAAACGGTGAAAGAAACTATCAGATTTACGCGAAAATTCAAATCAACTATCTTGGGATATGGGTTTGTTATGCCGCTCCCAGGTTCACAGATATATCATGATGCTGTAAAGAAGGGATTGATAAAAAATAAAGCGGCTTTTTATTCTAGTTATCCTGATGGACCGGCGTCAGTCAATTTAACGTCGCTTAGCCAACTGAGATATAAGCATATGCGATACATGGTGCACAGCAATGCCGCGTATCGAATGAAGAATGCAATGGGAAAGATTGTCAAGGTCGAGAAGACTGGACCCCATAAATATAATACAGATATAATATGCCCGTTTTGTCATAAAGTTAATCGATTTAGCGTTGAATTTAATCCTACTGTAAATGATTATGCGACATCTGACTTTATTGTTTGCGGTAACTGTTATAGACGAATTGCCTACAATTCTTTGAAATATGCTGACAGCAATAACGTAATAAATGCAATAAAGTATTGCGGCAAATATTACTTCTATCAAATGACGGCATCAAGTTATTTCTTTTTTGTGCTTTGCTTTGTGATTAATTACATCAGAAAAATAATAACAGCATCATTGAAGAATGGTAATATAAAGGTGCAATATTCGAGTCCTGACGTCACTAATCACAAATAGAATTAAAATTAGGTATAATCATGAAATGGGTTAAAAAGAATGATGAGGTGTTTTATCCTGCCCAAGCGAATTTTAAGGATGTCACCAAACAGGACATTGATTTTCTTATTCAAGTCGCCCAAACTAATCCTAGACATAGGGCCAGATATTGTACGCATAGTTCAGTTGATGATGAAGTTCATGAAATGATCATATATCACAAAGAAGGGACATACATAAGGCCACATAAACATATTCGGAAAACAGAATCTTTTCTTCTTCTAGATGGGAAGGCTGAGGTCTTGATATTCGGTGAAGAAGGGGACCTTACTCTAGTACGCAATCTTGGAAAATACGAAGACGGGAAATCGTTTTATTATAGAATACCCGAGTCACGGTATCACGCACAAATATTTAGAAAAGATACAGTTTTTCACGAGGTTACCAAGGGACCTTTTAACAGGAATGATACTGTAGAGGCGGACTGGGCACCAGACGAAAAAGAGACGGATATGGTTAAAAGGTATATGGATGAAATTAGTCAGCGTATTAAATCACTTAATTCTTAATTAGGAGCATTGTCGAATGTCAATACCAATCATTTTTGTCGGTTGTGGAAATTTTTCTCTTAGCCGCCTGCAGATACTGATTGACGCCCGTCAGTTTACGCCGGTTGCTTGTGTAGATATCGATATAGAAAAAGCCCGAACAAATTTAGAATCTTTGCAAGGTAATGTGCCCGAAGGTTTGACTGAGAAGGTGTATACAACGATTACGGAAGCTGATAAAAAAAATGATGCCGAAGTTTGTTTCATATTTGCTGAAGCAAAAGCTCATTCGAAACTTGTTATTGAGAGTCTTAATTCAGGTATGCATACGTTCTGTGTGAAGGTTGTTGCCTGCAATCAGAAAGAATTCAAAGACATCATGAAGGTACACCATCGAAATCCTAATTTAATGCTGGTACAAGGCTTAAATAACCAATGGAACGAAGCAGCTACTCAAATGCGTGAATGGCTGCAAAGTGATAATGGAATTGGAGAAATGCTTGGCGGCGAATGCCTTGCTTGGGGCAGACAAAACATAAAAACCTACCCGGCCCAAGCGGATAGTACTACCGAAGGTATGTTTTTCAATGCACTGGCTTGCCATCAGCTCAGTCAGCTGGTTGCAGCTAAGGGGTTGCCGGAATATGTAACGGCATATGTACACGACCGAGTTGAACCGGAACTTGATTTCCGAGGGATCTTGGGCACTGCTGGTGGTCAATCTCTGTTCGAATATCCCGGCGGTGTCCCTTTTTCATATATGGGTTCAAGGGCTGCTCATGGGAACCCTTTCGGTTTTGCTTCAAGGTGGAGCGGGCAGTGGACAATTCATGGTGAAAAAGGTGATATCAGGAGGGAAGGGGGACGGTTAACCCTCTACCGCGATGGCGGTCCCCAAGAGGACTATTTTCTAAAAGATCTTGATGCTGGACTTATTGAAGATGATCGAATCCAGTTTAGTGCATTTTATAATGCGCTCACGACAGGAAAAGAGAGGGAATGGATGCAGCAATCCTCATTGGATACATGGGTCCTGATGGCGGCGTGCAACGAATCAGCGAGGAGAAAAGAAAAGATAGACATAAAAAAGTTCAAAAAACATTTAAATGAGGAATAATCATGGGACAGAATTTTAAGGATAAAAGGGTACTCATCACAGGCGCTTCCAAAGGGCTTGGTAAAGCGGCGGCAATTGCTTTTGAAGAAGAAGGAGCCAGATTGATGCTCGCTGCCCGTTCAGCTGATAAACTGAAAGCGTTGTACGATTCATTTAGTGAACCGGGAAATCATCTGGTATTTAATTGCGATTTACTTGACTCAGAAAATATTAAAATGCTTACCGTCGATGCTACAAAAAACTGGGGTGGTGTTGATATAATTCTGCATTGTATTGGTGGCAGCATGGGGGTAAATGATACCCTTGTGGACTGGGAAGCTTTTTCCAAGTGTTTGAAAGGGAATATTGGAATAGCTTCTGAGATTAATAGACACTTAGTCTCCGGGATGAAGGAACAGGGTTCCGGCAACATAATACATGTAGGTTCAATCGTAAGCTCAGAAGCTCGAGCGTCTGTTCCATACAATACCGCCAAGGCAGCCCTGTCTGGATATGTTCGTTCATTGGGGAAAGAACTCGCTGCGTACAGCATTATTGTCGCCGGCATATTACCTGGTGCCTTTTACGGCGAAAATAATGCCATGTTTCGTTATGAATATTATAAACCGGAAGAATACCGAGATTTTGTGAAATCGCTTCCCGAGGGTCGAATGCCAATCGCTGATGAGTATATACCGATGCTGTTTTTGCTCTCAAACCCGGCAATGAAAATTATGAGTGGCTCCCTCATTTCCATGGATGGTGCGCAGGGGCAAGCATATTACAATTTTTCTACTTAAAATTATCTAACAAATTGAATAAGAACAGTACAGCAATACGCCTGGACAAGCATTGCAGGCTTTGTAGCTCTGGAAGAATAAAAGAAGTTTTCAAGCTCAAGCCTACCCCTCCCGGAGATCTGTTTCTTCCAAAGGAGATGCTGAAGCTGTCAGGTGAGAAATACCCTTTAATTCTCGCCTTGTGTAAGGACTGTGGATACTTACATCTGCCATATGTGCTGGATCCGAATGTCAGTTACTCAAACTATGTTTACGAAACAAAAGTTACGGTTGGTTTGAGTAAACATTATCAAGAATATGCGAAACATGTCATTTCATATACGGGGATTCAGAAAGCCAGTTTTGTTGTTGATCTAGGCAGCAATGACGGTACCATGCTGAAAGCCTTCAAGGAGTGCGGGATGAGAGTTATGGGCGTGGAACCCAACAAACAAATTGCCGAAATTGCCAATCAGAACAACCTTGAAACTATAAATGATTATTTTTCCAGCGCTGTTACAGATGGAATTAAAAAAAGGTACGGCAGGGCTGCGATAGTAACAGCAAATTATATGTATGCCAATATTGACAAAGTCATTGATTTTACTCAAAACGTGAAAAATCTGCTGGATGATGAGGGCCTGTTTATAATCCAGACTGGATATCACCCCGAGCAGATGAAGATAAACATGTTTGATTACGTTTACCATGAACATTTTTCATACTTTAGTGTCAAAGTGTTGAAGCAATTGCTTGCCAACTGCGGGATAGAAATGATCCAGGTTTCGATACACCCAGCCAAGGGGGGATCCATAAGGGTGATTACTCAGCAAAGCGGGGGGAAAAGGGTTGTGGACGATAGTGTTGAATCCTTTATCCGGACAGAAGAGAATACCGCAATGTATGAACCGGAGACCTATATGCGCTTTGCCGAGGGGATCGACAGGCGCAAGAAGAGACTGCTGGAAATGATCAGAGAAATCAAATCAGAGAACCACACCATTGTTGGATACGGTGCGTCGCACAGCACTACCACCCTTATACATCATTTTGAATTGGGGGAATACCTTGAGTATATCGTGGATGATAATCCCATCAAGCATGATTGTTATTCCCCCGGTTACCATTTGCCGGTATATTCGTCGGACAAGTTGTATAAAGACAAACCTAAATACGTTCTTGTGCTTGGCTGGCAGCATCAGGACAGCATTATCAATAGAAACAAGAAATATATAAACCAAGGTGGAAAGTTCATTGTGCCTCTACCGGAATTGAAAGTTGCAAATGACTGAATCAATAAAAATCAGTCTTGTAACGGGCGGCACACGGGGTATTGGTAGTGTAATCGCTGATGAGCTACGCTATCGAGGAGATCATGTCATTACTGTTTCTCGTAGGACAAAAAATGATGAAAATCATATTTCTGTTGACCTGTCGTCAAAAAAACAAATATCACAAATATCAAAGAGCATTGGCTCAAAACAAATAAATAACCTGATCTTTTGCCATAGATACCGTGGCGATAACTGGGGAGATGAATTTCAGGTTAGTTTGGGGGGAGTGTATTTTGTCATAGAAAATATAAAGAAGAAGTTAGCATCAGTTTCTTCAATTGTTATGATTGGATCAAATGCTAGCCGATATGTTTTTGAAGAACAGTCTGCAGCCTATCACGCTAGCCGAGCTGCACTTGAAAATATTACCCGATATTATGCTGTTCAGCTTGGATCCCAAGGCACAAGGTGTAACTGTATTTTACCAGGGGGCACACTTGTTAAACCGGAAAATGTCGAATTTTTTTCTGAAGATAACCCGGTTAGAAAACTTCTTGAAGAGATTAGACCTTTAAGAAAAATGGGGGATGCTAAGGATATTGCTTATCTGGTGGAGTTTTTGTGTAGTAATAAAGCATCTTTCATTACGGGGCAGAGTATTTTTGTGGATGGAGGGTTGTCAGTGGTCAGTCAGGAGTCGTTAGCAAGGAAGTTAAAGAAACTGCAGTATCCTAATGATGCCATCCAGAAATTAAAGACAAAGTGAGATTTTCATCCAAGAGCTCTTTCATCACCCGGCAAGTCAACCAAATTTCCACAGAGGGATGGTCCGCTCTTGGGCGCAAACTGAACAAATTGGTGTTGTTGCCCCTTGAGATGCCTCCCATCTTTTTCGCGTTTTTTTTAGTTTTACTGATCCGGCTGATTCGACCGTTTGTGATTGTTCGGATAGGAAGACTTGATTTGGGAAGGATCGCCCATATTATGAAATGGGATTGGTACTTAAGCGAAAAATTTGATGGAATTAATAATGGGAGATATCTTGATTTATTTTATGCCACGCACTCAACTAATCATGTTAATAGACAGTGGTTGAAAATGTGGAAGCGCACCTTGCCTTTGGTTCCTGGATCCAAATTATGGCAAAATGTAGTTCGACTGAATGGGGTCTTTCCTGGATATCAAAAACATGAAATACCGGAAACTCATGTTTATCCCGATTTGGAGAAATGGCAGGCACACTTTTCAGATCCATTTTCGAGAGGCATGGACATATATAATAAGCGTTTGAATTCTGTTTTGCACAATAAAAGCGCCAACATTGTTTTTACTCTGGAAGAAAAAAAAAAGGGTCAAAAAGTATTGTGGGATATTGGAATCCCAAAGGAGAAGCAGTACATTTGCTTTCATGCCCGCGATTCTGCTTATCTTGATACTGTATATCCTCAGCGCGATTGGAACTATCACAATTATCGCGACTCCAGTATTCAGAACTACGTTCTTGCGGCTGAGGAAATGGTAAAACGTGGATACTACGCTGTGAGGATGGGAGCGATCGTCAAGGATCCCATTCACAGTTCCAATTCCAAGGTTATAGACTACGCAACCAATGGTCAAAGAACAGATTTTAATGATATCTACCTTGGGAGTCATTGCCGCTTTTTCTTGTGTTCTGATGGAGGTATGTCCGCTATACCGGAAATGTTCAGAATTCCAGTGGTCTATGTGAACTGGACAGCTATATTGCGGATTTCAACCTGGGTTCTGAATGGCCTGTTCATTTTTAAGAAATTTTATCAAAAAAAAGAAAACCGCCATATGACCTTTTCAGAAATTATGAACTTCGAATTCGACGGCATCGACAGTAACGAGATCTTTGCCAGGCTGAACCTGGAACTGATCGAAAACACCCCGGAGGAGATCCGCGCCGTCACCGTCGAAATGGATGAACGCCTGAACGGCACCTGGCAAACAACCCCAGAAGACGAGGAGCTGCAGGAGCAATTCTGGGCTCTCTACGGCCCGGACAAGGTAAAAAGTCCGGATCTGCGCATCGGGGCCGAGTACTTACGCGAGAATCAAGATTTACTGTGCTGAACTAGATGAACTGATTCTGCGTGGGGATGCTTTCCCTGTCCATGTTTGCACTTTCTATTTGAGAAACGCACAAAAAACATTAAAAGGCAAATCAAGTGACAATTGAGATGGATGCAGAAGAGTGACAAAGAATCGAACCGGTAGCCATGGTAGACAGCATCAATACAGTAGGAGAAAGCAATTTTTATTGATTTCAATAAAAACCTCGTCGGGAGCGATTTATGGGGTCTAAATCATTTTATCTGCGAAAAGATTGCCGGTTGTGTCATAGCCGGGATTTGGAGTTGGTTGTACCAATGACGCCAACCGCATTGTGTGATGCGTACACTAGGAAAAGGAAGAATCAAGAAGTATATCCACTGGATCTGTATTTGTGCAACAGGTGCGGATTTGCTCAAATTGGATGTGTTATTGAACCTGAAGTCATATATAGAGATTATCTTTATGTCACAACGAGTTCCTTGGAATTGACAAACCATTTTAAACAATACGCTGAAGATGTAACAAGCAGGCTTCATCTTTTGAAAAAAATATCGGTGTTGGATATTGGCAGTAACGATGGCACATTACTGAAATACTTTAAGAATAAAGAAATGAATGTGCTGGGTATAGAGCCGGCAAATGAAATCGCTGCACAAGCCAACATTGCCGGAGTCGACACAATTCCTGAATTCTTCGGGCTGGACGTATCAGAGCTATTAAAAGTAGAATATGGATTGTTCGATGTTGTTACCGTCAATAATCTTTTCGCGAATATTGACGATTTGGATGATTTTGTTCGATCCCTTCTGAATGTTCTGGCGCCAAATGGAGTTATCATAATTGAATCCGCCTATCTGCCCGACATGATTGATAACCTGATGTTCGACTTCATCTACCATGAACATCTTTCCTGTTTTTCGATATTTCCTCTTGAGCGATTTCTTGCAAAATATGATCTGAGATTGGTCGACCTCCAGCACGTCACCACAAAGGGAGGTTCGATGAGGTATTATTTCGCATCCAGCCTGTCAGATCATAAAGTGGAGGAAACAGTCGAACGCTTTAAAACGATTGAGGAAGGATTAGAATTATCCACCAAAAAACCTTATGAAAAATTCAATCAAAGAATTAATGCATGCAAGAATCATTTGCGCTCATTGATGCAAAGGAACCGACACAAGAAAATAGCGGGATACGGGGCGTCTGCCACAACCACAACTTTGCTGTATCATTTTGGGATACATGAATACTTGGATTTTCTGGTGGATGACTTTTCCCAAAAGATTGGCACCTACAGTCCCGGGTACAACTTGAAGGTGCTGGAATCTGAAGAAATCCATCAGAAAAGTATTGATATCGTTCTGGTGATTGCATGGAGATATGCTGAACAAATCATGAATAAACATAATCATTTCAAAGGCACATTCATCGTCCCGTTGCCTGAAATAAAGGTATATACACAATGAATAGGATAAGAGAATTTTACCATTTGATCGGGGACAAAGAGGTTGAGCGTGTTGAACAATCCATGCGGTTGCATAATATCAGTCAAGGGGAGGTAACCATCGAATTTGAAAACTCAATCGCAGATTTCCTGGGTGTTAAGCATGCCGTTGCAGTTTCAAACGGAACTTCAGCTTTGTTGTTGTCATTGATGGCGTTGGGTGTGGGACCGCATAGTGAGGTTATTGTTCCAAACCGGACTTTCATCGCAACCGCTCATGCCCCTTTATTGCTTGGTGCAAAGGTGGTTTTAGTTGATGCCGAACCCAATCGTCCTATCCTCAACGTTTCCAAAACTGAAGAAAGGATCACCAAAAACACAAAAGTGATTATTCCTGCTCATTTGAACGGGCGATCTGTGGATATGGCTGAAATCAATTCACTTGCGGAGAAATACAGTATATCCGTGATTGAAGATGCTGCGCAGGCCCTTGGTTCTCGGAATCGTTTCGGTTATTTGGGGACTCAATCTGATATCGGATGCTTTTCTCTTTCCATGGGTAAAATCATAACCTCCGGGCAAGGGGGGGTTGCCGTAACAAACGATTCTGACCTTGCGGATATCATGCGGAAGATCCGCACACAAGGACTGAGAAATATAACGTACATTAACAGATACAACATCCCGGGATTCAATTTCAAGTTCACGGACATACAGGCCTCCATTGCATTAGTGCAGATTGCAAGCATACTTGAAAGAATAAAACGACTCAATAAAATATACAGGGAATATAATGATGCATTGTCTCAGCATGAACAGTTGCGGCCGATTGCCGTAGATATTGATAATGGTGAAGTCCCTCTCTACAACGAATATCTTTGTTTTGATCGTGATAATTTTGTAAAATATTTGGATGATAATGGTATTCAATGTCGTCCTTTTTATCCGGATTTGGATAGGGCCGAATATATGGGACGGCAGCATTCACAATTCATTAACTCCAGGAAATTTGAAAAATACGGTGTTTATTTACCCGGTGGGGCGGGAATTGATGATTCTCAGATAAAAATAGTAGTGCAAAGCATTCAAAAATATTTTTCCAATCACTGAGCGGACTCATAATACCTTGCTAGAAATGTATCCCCAATGAACGAAGTCGGTTAGCCCCTCATTATGACACATTAATTAGACTGTATTTTTGATGGAGTTGATATGGAGCTGATACAGAAAGTCAAACGAAGAATCGGTGGGCAAGTGCTTGAGTTTTTCAGGCGGCATGGGCTTGAGATTCACAAGACTCAAGGCCTGGATCTGCAAATGCGCAAACTACAGGCCATCAAGAATCATGAAACCAGGCTGCGCTTTGCGGAGAAACTGGTGCGCCAGCACCCGGAACACCCCCAATCCCACCTGGAACTTGCAAAATGCCTGCACCATTTAAGCGATAACCGACAGTTTAAGCAGATGGAACGGTATGACAGGATCTTTCAGGAGTGGATGGTCCGAACGGGCATCGCCGAGCTGGACATGGAATTCATTTCGCCCGTGATGGTGGTGGGCAGTTTCGGAAACCACTATGCTATCGAGGGTCTAATCAGGGCCAATCAATACGGCTTGAGGCATGCCAGAAAACCGTTCCTACTCTTGCCTGAAAGTGCCCAACTGTGCAACCGGGCGCTCTTCGAATATTTCGAGCCCCACCTTCACGTCGTACGGGACGGAGAAACCATACAGGCCCTGAAACAGTTGGAGTCCCTGTTGACTCTTCCTCTTGGATGGTTTCTCCCAATGGACGATGGCTGTCCGTTCCTGGACCTTGCGGCCAACCGGACAGAAGTGGAACGGGAAAAACTAAAGCTGGAACCCGCCCTGTTTCGTTTAAGCGACCGGCACCGGGAAATGGGGGTGCAGGCCCTGAAACAATTGGGTTTACCCGGAGATGCCTGGTACGTGACCCTGCACGTTCGCGAACCGGGCTACCACGGTGAAACCCGTGAAAACACCACCGAAAACTGGCGCAATGGAAATCCACTGAATTATCTCAAGGCATGCGAGGCCGTGACCCGGGCTGGAGGATGGGTCTTCCGAATGGGTGACCCTTCAATGACGCCCCTACCCTCGATGTCACAGGTGGTCGACTATGCCCATCACGAAATCCGCTGTGACTGGATGGACATCTTTTTAGGTGCTTCCTGCAGATTCTTAATCACTAGTGGATCCGGGTGGCACCGCGTCCCAGGTTATTTCGGCATTCCCAGCGTCTTGACTGATTATCCTGGGTTTGTTGCTTATTACAGTATGAGAAGCTATGATTTGTATCTTCCACGATGGCTGAAAAAGCTTCAGACCGGTGAACTCCTTTCATTCAGGGAATATATGTCTCCCCCTGTCGGCATGTTCTTGTCGGATAAGAGCTATCGGGACGCCGGACTTTACTTGGTGGAGAACACTCCGGAAGAGCTGGAAGCCGTCACGCAGGAAATGCTCGAACGGACTGATGACAACCACCCTTCAACAATACCCGATAACGATACACAGCGACGATTCAAAGCGTTAACCGAAACCTGCGGCCTGAACTACGGTGGACGTCCTGTGAAGGCTTTCGCACCACTCAGCCGAGATTTTCTCGAGAAGTATGCGGAGCTGCTGTAACGGGCTCGGCGGGGTTGATTTTTTTCTCTTACAGTTTCCCTCGTAAGTGTACCAACCATATTGTTTCGAGAGCATGCTAAATTTTATAATTTGACCAAAACCTTTAAAGATAAGAAAGACATGTTACTGGAGGATTAGAATTGAGATGAATAAAAAAATAAATAAGTTCATGTTTGTTGTACCCAACACAAGATGGTATGGAAAAAGATTATGGTTGTGGTTTGTCCCTGCCGTAACTATATTGACTCCCATGTTAAGAAAAAGAGGTATTAATGTAAAAATATGCGAGGGAAATGTCGATAATTTAGATAAAGATCAAATTAAGGCAAAGATCCAAGAATATTCTCCTGATATGGTTGGAATTAGCAATATGTCAATAGAATATTGGAAACAGTTACATACCGTCGCTAGGTTAGTAAAAGAAGTTGATGATTCAATTATTACTGTTGCGGGCGGTGTTCATCCTACAACATTACCTGAAAAAGTTATGGAAGATATAAACGTTGACTATGTTGTTCTAAGTGAAGGAGAAAAAAGACTGTTGCAGTTGATTGATATCCTTGAAACAGACAGGGATTTTAATAGAATGAATGGTGTCGTTTATAGAGATGAAGTGGACAGTATTAGAAAAATACCAGCAGGTAGTGATTGGCTTATGGATTTAGATGATGTTTCAATACCTGATTATGATATTTATGATAATCCTGAGGCAGTATTTAATCACCAAGATCAAAGTGCCGGCGGAGTTAGCACACGGCGAGCACCAGTTGCATCGATGCATACTTCAAGAGGATGCCCACATAAATGCTGTTTTTGTGCCGGTCCAGTTATAATGGGGCGCAAAATGAGATTTAGAAGTCCGGAGAATGTGCTTAAAGAAATTGATATGCTTGTGAAGAAATGGGGAGTTAAGGAAATAATATTTCACGATGATGAGATGTATGCGAATAAAAGAAGAGCAAAAAAAATAATCATGGGAATAGCTGATCGGAAATATGATCTTATATGGAAGAATACTAATATTGCTTCATGGCGATTGGATAGAGACTTAATGGCATTGATGGCTGAATCAGGATGTTATCAAATAACAATATCGCCTGAGTCTGGCAATGAAAGAGTTCTTAGGGACATTATTCACAAGCCTGCAAGACTGAATGATTCACGTAATGTAGTAAAGTGGGCAAAAGAATTCAGAATTGAAATATTGGCTGATTATGTAATAGGCTTTCCAGGTGAGACTTGGGATGAAATCAGGGATACAACAAATTTTGCAGAAGAAATTGATACAGATTCTGTAAAATTTGCAGTGGCAACACCATTCCCAGCAACGGAATTGTATGAAAAGGCTGTAGTTAGTGGCTTATTCCCAAAAGACTATAATTTTTATACTGATCATTATCTTGGTTTTGCCAATCCAACTATGAGTACTGAACATTGGAGTGCTTTTGATTTAAAAATGATGAGGGTCATGGAATGGGATAGGATTAATTTTAAAACAAAAGCGAAGGCAGTAAGATATGGCAAAGTCAATGAATTGACATTGGAAGAAATTGAGATGTTCAGAAAGTCAACACGAGAAAATTTGGGTGTTTATTACTTCGACCAAAGCAAAAAGCAACTCATTTGAAGTCGATTTTGAAACTTGTCTATGATTTCTGAATAATAATGCTACATGTGTATGATATGAAGCAGAACCTAAAAATAAAATCCTTCTTGGTAAAAGGACATAATATTTGTCAAAAGTTAATTTTTTTAATTTTGCCTTTAATTTCAAAAGTTTTAGTCTTATTACGGATGCATCGCAATGTCATTAATCGCCTGATATTAATACGGAAATATTCACTCAATAGAGATTATGATTACTCTGCATTTATTGAAAATTTGTTAAATGAAAATAAATTAACTGCATTGGATGTGGGAGCGGCGGGAGGATTTAATGTAGATAATATTTTTTCAAAAAATTATGAAAAGTTCATAAACCCTATTCTGGTTGAACCCATAAACAGCGAGGCAAGGGAATTAATAAAATCGGGTTTTTTCGTCATTAATAAAGGATTATGGAGTACTAAGTGTAATAAAGTTCTATTTGTCACTGGAAAAAATCCTGGGGGGACCTCAATGTATAAACCACGCCGTGACGGTTTTGAACTCTATAATCCCGATGAAGAATATTATCGCCTATATGAGATTACCGAAGAGCTTCAAGTTGAATGCGAAACTATTTCAAATAGCTTGAAAAGGCTTAATGTGAGAGAATTGGATTATTTAAAAATAGATGCACAAGGTGCGGAGTATGAAATACTTCAAGGACTTGGTAATTATCGTCCAGTGTTAATGCGAATTGAAGTTGAAATTGTATCTCTGTATAAAGAAATGCCATGCTGGACTAAACTTGTGGAATACTTGTATGGATTGAATTACATGACCTGTCAGTGGGATGAGTTGCCTAGTCATATGACCCAGTCACCAGTTGTAGTAGACATGTTATTTATTCCTAATTATTTGAATAAGATTAATCAAGAAATGCTGTTATCCAGACAATCGGAATTTATAGTTTTAATGCTTATGTTTGGTCAAATTCAATTATTAAAAATAGCTTCAAAAAAGTTAAAATTTAAATTAGATAATAAAATACAGCTTCTTAAAGAGCCTTATTTTCATTGAATGCTCGTAAAACTTGGTTTTGCTGCATTCCGCAGGCAGACAGCTTTCGGTTCCTGCTAGCACATTATCCAATCGTTTAGTGACAAAACAAAAATATTTAGCTTGGAAGATCCTCCTGTCAGATGCTGGAATATTCCTGAGTAATGACAAATGAAATCTGATTTCGGTAAGGTTTGGCGGGTTCTCAGTATAAAGGAACGCCGGCAGTTTGTGTTGGTTTCAGGGCTACAGACCCTGTCCGGGTTGATGGATATGGCGGGAGTTGTCTCCATTTTGCCCTTTCTGTCGGTGGCGGCTGATCCTGAGCTGCTGAAGAGCAATGCCCAGCTGGGTGCAATGCAGAACTGGACCGGTTATTCGAACGAACGCTTTTTGGTTTTGCTTGGGGTGATGTCTCTGGGGGTGCTGATCCTCAACCAGGCCGTGCGCCTTGGCAGCGGATGGTATGGGAAATTTGTCGCAGAGAGGATTTGGTGGGCGCTGGAAAAGCGCATGTTCTGTTATTATTTGAGCCAGTCGTATGTATATCATTTGCAGCATTCCGGCAATGCCCTTCTGGAAAAACTGCAAATTAGGGTCAACGCAGTCGTGGCCGGTTTCATCATTCCCTTGTTTTCGTTGATGGGTTCACTCTTCACCACGGTGTTTGTGCTACTCCTGCTCATTTGGGCCGCGCCTGTGATGACCCTGACGCTGTTCGGCGTTATGTTGGTGTTCTATTTGCTGGTATTTCAAAAAATCAAAACCAGACTAGATTTATACGCTGAAGTCAGCCCCGAGTTTTCATCGAAATCCTTCAAACTGATTGCAGAAGCATTAGGAGCGATCAAAGAGATCAAAGTCCGCCGAAATGCACAGATTTACCTGGATTTATTTGATCCACTTGCAAAACGCTTCTGTGATTCCAATGTGAAGATCCAGTTGTTTTCGACGGTGCCCCATGGCATGGTCGAGGTGATGGCCTTCGGTGGGATTCTGCTCGTCTGCTTGTTGATGATGAGCTCAACGGGGAGCCTTCAGCAGGTAATTCCCCTCCTCGGGCTGTATGCCCTCGCGTTGAGGCGCATCCTGCCGGCCGTTCAGGAAGCTTACGGGCAAATTACCCAAATCCGAATTTATCGAGCCTCACTTCGGGTTATCTATAGTGATTTGATTGCGGCACGTTCAATAAGCGAGGCACCTGTTCCTGAATTACGAAAGAGTGAAGTTCATCTGTTCAATCAGAAGGTCGAACTGAAAAAGTTGAGTTTTGCGTACCCCGGATCAACCAGGAAGGTGCTGGATTCGGTTTCTCTGATCATTCCTAACGGAAGCCTGATCGGTATCGCCGGTGGCAGCGGCGCGGGCAAAACCACGCTGATAGACCTGATTCTGGGACTCTTCGAACCCAGTTCGGGGAGTATCCTCATCGGCGGAAAAACCCTCGATGAGAATATCCTCCCCGGCTGGCAGATCAGACTTGGGTATGTCCCCCAGGCGGCCTTCATTGCCGACGGAACCGTTGCCGGCAACATCGCCTTCGGTATCCCCGAAGATCAGATGGACCTGGCGCGGGTGAAAAAGGTGGCCGAGATCGCCCAACTTTCGCAATTCATCGAATCGGAATTGCCCCGGCAGTATGAAACTCTGGTGGGCGAACGTGGAGTGCGCCTCAGTGGCGGACAGCGACAGCGGATAAGTATAGCCCGTGCCCTGTACCATGATCCGGAAGTTCTGATTCTTGATGAAGCAACGAGTGCTCTTGACGGCATCACCGAAGAGAAAGTCATGAATTCCATTCGATCACTTTCGGGTCATAAGACGATTCTGTTGGTGGCACATCGACTCACAACTCTGCAGGAATGCGACACCATCTTTTTGCTCGAAGATGGCGAATTGATCGACCAAGGCAGTTATCAATATTTGATGGGCACCAATATAACTTTTAAACGAATGGCTAGGAAATCAATCGAGGAAGAAGCGGTCGAATCACAAAGGACTCTTGGAAAGCGTATAACTTAATTTACGACTCGTAATGCCTGATAGAAACATGGATGGAACTCATTCAACCGATCAAAATGAAAAACATTTCTAAAGACGATGATCGCACGAACTATTACAGTGTCCTTGATACGATTTATCAAAAGTATTTCGAAGATTTCAAGAAACACTCGGATGTGACCTCAAGCTTCTGGCAGAATTGCAGTAATCGGCATCGGGTGCGGAAAGAGAACGGAAGGTGGGATATATCCGGATATGGTTTGGGCAGTTTTATTTCAAAATCCTTTCGGCATGCCATTCGTCATTTGCCGACCGTAGTGTTTTCGAAGAAATTAATCAAGGATTATGACTGCCCAAATAAACTCATTAAAGCAGGCTATGCCGTATCAGATTCGAGTAACAGGATCTTTAATTTCGATTGTGCCAAAATTGTGCTCGTGGTGAATGAGATAGCAAAACAATTGTCTGTTTCCCTTCAGGCGGGCTCACCATTTACAAAAAAGGGGATTCAAACCGCGTGCATCATAGGGGATGGATACGCCTATTGTTCGAGCCTGCTAAAACTTGTGGATCCGAAACTGAAGATCCTATCGATCAACCTAGGCAAGTCGCTTTTTTTTGATATTTTTTTCAGTCAGAAATGTCTTCCAGAGGAAAGTGTCGCCCTAATCCAGGATGACTCACAAAAAGCGATGCTCTTCGAATCCCATTCGCTTTTATTTCTTGCGGCAGAGACGTATTATCTATTAAAAGAACTGCCCATAGATCTTTTCATCAACATCACTTCCATGCAAGAAATGGAACCAGCGGTCATAGACAATTATTTTGAGTTCATGAGACACAGTTCATCGATGCCGGTTTATTTCTATTGTTGTAATCGTATCGAGAAGATCCTGCCGGATAAAACCGTTGTTTGCTTCCATAAATATCCATGGAAAGACAGCATTGTTTTGCTTGACGAACTCTGCCCCTGGCATCAAAAATACCCCGAGGCCAGATTTCCGATATGGAGAGCGTTTGATGGTCCCATTCAGCATCGGATGGTTCAATTGAAGTGAACTTCCCCAAAAGTATTGTAGGTCTCGAATCAATTCCATTAATCGACTCATTGAGTTGTCTCAACTCGCCGAATAGAATGAAATAGGAAATGAAGACGACTGTTATTATCCCTGCCCGCATGGCTTCCTCCCGGTTTCCAGGAAAACCGTTGGTAGAGATACGTGGTCTGCCCATGATCGAACATGTCCGGCGACGGGCAATGTTGGCAGAAGGAATTGATAGAGTCATCGTCGCCACCTGTGATCAAAAAATTTTTGATGTGGTGGAACAGGCAGGCGGAAAAGCGATTATGACAGCAGATACACACGAACGCTGCACTACCCGTGTAGATGAGGCTTGCCGAAGCTCTGATTCCGATATTGTGGTGGTCATCGCCGGAGACGAACCTCTTACATTACCCGAAACCATAGAACAAGTCGTGAAACCGGTTCAGGAAAATGATGAGATTGATTGTACGAATATTCTTTCAGAAATAAGGAATAACAATGATTTTACCGATATGAATATTGTTAAAACTGCAACAGACCAAAAGGGCTTCATTTTGTACTACTCACGATCGCCAATCCCTTATTATAGGCTTCAAGGAGAGTGCCCAATCTACCGTCAAACCGGGCTAATGGCGTTTCGAACCCCGTTTCTTCATCGTTATACGGCCTTGTCGGAAACTCCCTTCGAAAAAGTTGAATCTGTCGACATGCTTCGTTTGTTGGAACATGGTTATCGAATCTTGGGCGTGCCAACATCCGAAGAGACATACGGCGTCGATCATCCCGGCGATATCGACAAGGTATTGTCCGTTCTGAAAACCGATGTGCGACAGCAAAAACTCTATAAGAGATCACTTGAGGTTTCTTCATGAGGGTGCTGATTGTAGGATATGGGTATATGGGCGAAATCCGGAAACAGATCGTGGAACAGAATTCTGAAACCGAACTGTCCGCCGTTTGTGATCCCTTTGTTAACCGTGAAACAATGGATATAGCTTGCGCTTATTATGATGATTACCGAAAAGCCATCGATGTAGAGCGTCCGGATATTGTTTTTGTTTGCACACCGAATCGATTCATTCCGGATGTTGCCACCTATGCCTTACAACAGGGGTGCCATATTTTTTGTGAAAAACCTCCCGGAAGATGTCTCATGGACATTCAAAGGATAAGGGAGATGGAGAGAAACTATTCAGAACTTAAGGTCATGTTCGGATTCAATCATCGACACCATCCTGCTATTATTGAAGCTAAGGCCATTGTCGATGCGGGAAGAATGGGGAAAATCATGTGGATGCGGGGTGTATACGGTAAATCCGGTGGACAAGGGAGAGACTTTGAGTCATCGTGGCGAAATAATCCGGACATGTCAGGGGGCGGCATACTGCTGGATCAAGGGATTCACATGCTTGATCTATTTCGGTTTTTTTGTGGGGATTTTCAAGAAATTACCGGGATGCTGACGACGGCGTTTTGGAACATTCCGGTTGAGGACAATGCCTTCGTGTTTCTTCGAAACGATCGTGGACAGATGGCGCAATTGCATTCCTCAGCCACCCTGTGGAAACACATTTTTCGGCTGGAGATTGGATTGGAGAGAGGATATTTGATTGCCCAGGGTTTACTATCCAAGACCGGTAGTTATGGCCGTGAACATTTAATCATCGGGCGTCGACCCAATCGAGAGGAACAGGCAGCAGTTGGCAGTCCTCGTGAAGAGACGGTTTATTTTGACAATGATTTGTCATGGGAGCTTCAGGTGAGAGATCTGATTCTCTGCATTCAAGAAGACTCGCCGGTTACGGATAGTTCTTCTTTGGATGCCTTACGCGTCATGGAGATTATTGACACAGTATATCGGACGGCAAAGCAACATCCAAATGACAGGCGCATTGAAAGGGGTGTCGCATGAGAACGATTGTATTTGATAGCGATATTATCGAACGGGAAGTAAAACCCCATTCAAAATTGAATATATTTCGAGATATGCTCGAAAAAGAGGTGAGGGAGAAACTGACGGCTCAGGAAATCCTACAACTATTCGGGTGTCCTGCATGCAGGGCAGATGAGGGGAGGAGGGTTTTCGAAAAGTCCAAACTTACCTATTTGCAATGTCAGGTATGTCAAAGCCTCTATGTAAACCCTCGGCCAACCGATCAGATGATTGTCGAATTTTACCGTCATTCCCATGCCTGGCAATTCTGGCGTGACCACATTTTGCCGGAAACCCGTGAAAATCGTCGCAATAAGATTTATTACCCTCAAGCACGATGGTTACTGGATGTGTGCGACGAGTATCGACCGGAGGCCGAATGCGGAGTTGCGGTTGGGTATCACAGTGATATGCTCATCCAAGAACTGTATCGTCTAGAACCCGATCTGTATCCGATAATTGTCACCAATCCCATCGCAAACATCGAATGGATCGATATCGAAATTCCCGGTGTAACCTTCCTACCATCTTCGACCTTCGATTTTCAGGAAATAACGCCTATTGATATTCTTCTTGCCTTTGATTTTCTGGATCGATGTGCGGATATCGATGCATTTTTCAAAAATGCGAATCGATCTTTGAAACCGGGGGGATTGCTGATTGCCAGTACGATCCTCACCGGATTCGATATGTGGGTACTGTGGGATAAATCCGAAAATATCTATCCACCCGATCGCCTGAACCTCTTTTCCATTGAAGGATTGAAAATCTTATTTCAAAATCACGGATTTGAGATACTAGAGCTAAGCACACCTGGCATGTTTGACACGGAGAGTGTCAATAGAGCAGTTCGCTCAAATCCTGAAATCGAATGGCCGCGATTCATACGGTACTTATTCGAAAACAGAGACGAGTCTGCATTTCGAGAGCTCCAAGAGTTTTTGCAGAAGTTTAGACTTAGCTCATTCGGAAGGATCGTTTTACGCAAGGTTGACTAACAAGAACATCGAGTATCAAGTTTCGGTCATCCAAAACCTGCGCGTATCTTCGTACTATTCAACTGAGGGATCTGGATGTTCATTGAATGCATTATCCTCAGTTAACTTGATTGTATGCGAAATCCCATCTTTAATTGGAGACCTCTGAAAAATGTTCAATTTTGCCCTAAGTTCAAGGAAGGCGATAATTTTAACCACAGGAATACATTGAGTATTTTGAGGATTGAAATTTGAGCATGACACAGGCACGTAGTGTTGTATTTTTTTCAAGCCTTCAGGCGCAACCATTACGCAAATTGGATGAAAGGGAGCGTTTTATAAAGGTCTCAATTGCTTACGGAAGGATTGGAGATGCTGGCTTCAGAGATTAAAGCCTGTTTAAATCAAGGGAAGGTTAGCATTGGTACTTGGCTTACCATGGCCCACCTATCTGTGGCGGAAATCCTTGCAATCGCTGGTTTTGATTGGGTGATGATCGATACTGAGCATACCTCCATCGATGTTTCCGAGGTGCTGGGATTAATTATGGCGGTTGAAGGTCGTGGCACGGTTCCTCTCGTACGATTGGCCGGAAATGATCCCATACAGGTAAAAGCGGTAATGGATGCGGGGGCAGCCGGGGTGATGGTACCCATGGTGAATAGCAAAGAAGAGGCCGAGATTGCCGTAAAATCAATTAAATATCCCCCTTTGGGAGAAAGAGGCGCTTGCGGGGCGCAACGAGGGCAGGGATATGGATTCGGTTATAAAAGCTATATCGATTATGTGCAACAATCTAATGAAAATAGCTTATTGATGATTCAGATAGAGCACATCGATGCGGTTGAACGTATCGATGATATACTTTCAGTACAGGGTATCGACGGAACGTTTATAGGCCCCTACGATCTATCCGTTTCTATGGGGCTTGCCGGTCAACTCGATCACCCTGATGTCCAAGAGGCTAAACAGCGCGTGCTAAATGCATCAAAAGATCGGAAACTTGCATCTGGTATTCATATCGTTAATCCTGAAACAGCTGAGGTAGAACTGAAACAGGTTATCTTACAAGGGTATCAATTCATTGCCCTGGGGACAGATATTCTTTTCCTGGGAAAATCATGTCGACAACTGGCATTTCAAGCTCGACAAGCCATCAATCTATAGGTGCCATCTCCCGAAACAATTTGTCTTACCATAACTTCTCCGAAATGCGGTATTTTAAAATGACAGATTCGAAATTGAACATAGGCATTATCATTCCGTCCAACAATCAAGCCGGCGCTCAAAAACTGGCGGCCATCGCAGCAACGGATCTTGTCAGACATGGACATCAGGTCCATTTGTATATACCGAGGCTCCCCTACTACTATTACTTCGTCACCCTGAGACGAAATCCAATCACCTGGTTGAAGGTTGTCCGTCATTATTTGACGGCATATTTTCGAAGCAGGAGATTCATTTTTGATGACTTGCTCAATTCTTCGGCGGACAGTAATCGAGCAGCTGTACACAATATTCTCCGACGTCCAAGCAGAAGACAATTGTCCGGCTTGGACCGAGTGCTTGTAATGACGATCGCTCAAGTGGCAGAGTTGGACAAAATTTATCCTCAGGAAAGAATCATTTATCAGATTCATCATCCTGAAGAGTCTGCATATGAATTCCCGGATTTGTTCAGGGCAATTCGGAGCCGTTTTAAAGGTAAAATAGTTGCCATTTCTCATTCTACAGCAATAGCAGTATCAGATCATATTGCTGTACCACCGGTGGTTCCCGACGCTGTATCAGAGGTGTTTTGGCAACATCGCTTTGTATCTCATGCCCAAAAACGGATCGGAGATATTCTGTTTCACTTCAGCCTCGAGACGCACAAAGGAAGTGAGATTGGGAAGATCCTTCTTGAAACCATTCGTCGAGTGCGGCCCCATACAGCTGTGACCGTCTGGACTAGAGATGGGGACCCGAGATTGACTGATGTAACCGTATTGAGACAGATTTCCGAAAAAAAACTTGCAGAGGTCCTCCTTTCTCATAAACTGCTTTTATTTCCCAGCACCTTCGAGGGATTTGGGATGCCTCCCATAGAGGCCATGGCCTGCGGTTGCATACCGATTCAGTATCCGGGAATCGGAGCATCGGATCTTTACAGCAGAGACGGGATCACATCAGTTTTCATACATGACAACATTAAGAAAACAGCAAAACGAATCGCAGCATTGCTGGACGATAACCATCTGTTAGGCAAAATGAGAATAGCGGCCAGGGATGCCGTTGAGCCCTTTGCTCCGGAAGGATATGGCATACGGTTGCTCTTGGCTGCCGGAGTAGACGTTGAGTTTACCACAAAAACATCAGTTCAACTATAGTTCCCGGTGAACTCCTTGTGCGAAATACGAGTAATCATTTTCGACTTTGATGGTGTTTTGATAGAATCTAACGATGAGAAAACGGATGCGTTCAAAGAGCTTTTTTCCCTGTATCCGGAATATGAACTTGCGATGCTCGATTATCATCACCGTTGGTTTTCAAAGTCACGGATGGATAAGTTTCGACACTTCGTATATGAAATGATGGCAAGACCTGGGGATGAGAACAGTGTTGAGGACATGGCAGAGAAATTTTCCAGCCTTGTCGTAAAACGGGTCATAACATGTCCCGAAGTGCCGGGTGCATCGGAGTTTTTAACAGAGTTTTCCCAATGGATCCCCCTCTACATCTCTTCGGCAACTCCACAAGACGAGCTTCGGAAAATCGTTCGCCGTCGCGGTTTTGATCCTTATTTTAAGGCCATATATGGATATCCGCCGATTTCGAAGAAAGAGGCGATTGAAGCAGTTCTTTTGAAGGAAGATGCATTACCACAGGAGGTCATGTTCATCGGAGACTCCGTATCCGATTATCACGTTGCCAATGAGGCGGGCGTACGGTTTACAGGACGGGAAAGTGGTTTGTCCTTTGGAGAGCATAATATTCACTTGTACAAGGATTTGTTTGAAATTGCAGATGTGATTCGGCTGCAGACAGGAGTGAAACATAGTGAAACAAAAGGTTGATATACTCATAACCTTATCAACCTTTGGCGAATATTCGAACGAGCCGCTTCGAATGATCGATGAAAGCCTTTTTTCATACCGGATAAATGAAACAGGCAAGAGAATGAATCCGGATCGAATCATTGAAATCGGAAAAGATTGTGTCGGTGTGATCGCCGGTGTGGAGAATTACGATGGGGAAACACTGGAAAAATTAACAAAACTCTGCTGCATAAGCCGTGTCGGTGCCGGGATCGACAACATCGATCTAGTCTTTGCCCGTAAAAAAGGTATTGCTGTGCTGAATACAGCGGATACGCCGATTGCGGCAGTGGCGGAATTGACACTCGGAATGATGCTGGCGCTATTAAGGAGGTTACCGGAAGTAAACGACCTAATGCACCGGCGAAAATGGCAGCGTATACCCGGTCGACTGTTGTCGGAAAAAACGGTGGGAATTATCGGGTTGGGTAGAATCGGTCGGCGTGTGGCTGAGTTGGTATCGGCCTTCGGGGCGCGCGTAATCGGAGCGGATCCTAATCCGGATAATGATTGGAGGGAACGTCAAGGCGTCGACATCCTTCCGCTGATGGAACTGCTTTCGCGATCCGATATCGTTACCAATCATGCATCGGGATCAGTGGATACTCCGGTTTTTTTAGGAAAAACTGAATTTTATGCCATGAAGCAGGGGGCCTGGTTCATCAACATGGCTCGGGGCAACATGATCGATGATGAAGCGCTCTTCGCAGCTATCGATTCAGAATATCTCTGCGGTGCAGGGTTGGATGTTTATCCCGAAGAGCCGTATACCGGACCGCTATGTGATCACCCGAGAGTTATCCTATTCCCTCATCAAGCCACCCTGGCCGTGGAAACTAGGATCGCCATGGAAAATGGTGCCGTTCGGAATTTAATTCAGTATCTCAAGAACTCGATATGAAATCCGTTAACGAAATAACGGTTACCGATACGGCGTATTTCAAACTTACCCGAACCTGCGACAACCTGATATGTCGACCTGATGCTCCCAGTTCGATTGTGGCAATCCCATGGCTTCATGTGATCAATGAAGTCCCGTTTATGTTGTCCGTTTATTCGGATGTCTTACCGGTCGTAGAAACTCAAAACCATAAAATCCCACAATCCAATCCCTTTATATCCGTCCGGGATCAGAATCGCGGTGCAGTTTTCTATTTTGCTCAGTTCGTGAAAAGCTTCATCCGCTCGTTTTATTTTAGAGACAGCCGGTTGATCACCGCATCTGCTCCCGAGAAGCCTTTTTTACCCGATTTGGACATGACCCGAGTCGATGTCCTCATCGTCACATGGCTGTTGAATAGGGATCATTTGGAAAAAATTTCGGATTTTTATTTTGGTGAACTCCAGCAGTTGCTCTTAAACCGCGGTTTATCTTCCTTGCTGTTAATGCGGAATCAGAGCGGGTATCACAGCCATGAACTCCAGCAGCAGACTTTAAGAAAAGGATCAACCGGAAGATTGCTGCTGCCCGATACCCAATCTCCCGGGGCGGAGTTAGGGTATTTAAGAAAAGGATTGGAGCTTCGTCGGTATTTTCGGAAACATAGATTTGAGGGATACTCCGAATTTGAAAAACGTCTATTCCAAAAAGCTTCCGAGTTTTCGGTGTTATCACCGGGCATACAAAACCTGCGGCTGCACGATCAGATCGAAATTATTTGCCGGCGGTTTGAACCATCGATTGTGGTAACTCTTTATGAAGGACACGCATGGGAGCGGTGCGTCTGGCACGCCGCCCGTGAAGCTAATCCAGAAACGCTATGCGTTGGGTATCAGCATACCATTCTCAGAAAGCATTCACATGCCTTACGGCGCTCCCTCCATCCCCTGCGAAAGGGATACGACCCGAATCTAATCTTGACATTGGGATCGGTCACCCAGAAGATGCTTGAAAAAAGTATGCAATTGCCGAACATAAGCAAGATGATCTATGGAACCCATCGGCGATTCAATTCCCGGATCAAATTCGAGGAACCGAAATCGACAACCACGTTTTTGGTGCTGCCCGAAGGCGTCGAATCGGAAAGTATGTATCTTTTCAATATAGCCCTGGCTTGTGCGCCGCATCTTCCGGATGTTCGATTTATATTCAGGATGCATCCGGTGCTTCTTTTTGATGATGTCAGACCTCTGTTGAAAGGGTATCCGCCAAAGACGGGGAATGTGGAAGTCAGTGATAATCCGGATCCTGAGGAAGATTTTGCCCGGTCCGGATATATACTTTACCGAGGTTCTTCAACGGTCATATATGCCATTCTTGCTGGATTAAAACCGTATTACTTTGAACGGCCCAATGAAATGAATTTCGATCCCATTTTCGAACTGACGGTGTGGCGCGAGCGGGTCCGATCCACTGATGAGCTGATTCGAAAATTTAAAGCCGATCAAAAGACCTCACCGGATCTTCGCTCCCGCCAATGGACGGAGGCGTTAACCTACTGCGACCAATATACCCGATCCGTTCGGGAGGAGACGCTGGACTGGATGATCGCGCATTCTGTTTCAAATTGATCCCGACAGTACATGTAAAGGAGCACAACATGTCATTCTCTTCAACCTACCTAATCGAAGCATCTCAAATCATTGAAAAGCTAGATACACAGGGCATCGAAAAGATGGTCGGGTTGCTCTGCGATTTACGGAGACAAAACGGACGTCTGTTCATTGTCGGTGTTGGTGGCGGTGCCGGCCATGCCACGCACGCCGTTGGTGATTTCCGAAAGATTGCGGGTATAGAAGCATACGCTCCGACGGATAATATTGCTGAATTAACCGCAAGAACCAATGATGAAGGATGGGACACAACCTTTGTCGAATGGTTAAAGGTCAGTCATCTGAGTCGAAACGATTGCGTGTTCGTCTTTTCCGTTGGGGGCGGTGATCTGAAAAAAAATATAAGCCCGAATCTGGTTCGAGCGTTGAAACATGCGAAAACGGTCAGAGCCAAAATTGTCGGTATCGTTGGAAGAAATGGGGGTTACACCGCCAGTGTGGCTGATGCGTGTGTTATCATTCCTATCGTTAATTATAGGACGGTGACTGCGCATACCGAGTCATTCCAGGCTCTTGTCTGGCATCTGATGGTTTCACACCCTGATTTGCAGCGTGCCCCCATGAAATGGGAGTCCACTGAATAGACTGCGGACAAGAAATAAGGAGGATTGAACATTATGTCAATATTTCTGGATTCAAGCAGACTGGCAGAAATCGAAAAATATCATCGAATGGGAATAATCAGGGGGGTGACTACCAATCCAACCATAATGCTGAAAGATGGTGTAACTGGCGGTATGAAAGGCATTGCGGAACGATCGAAAGGGATCGCTCGGATGATCCATCCACTGCCGGTATCGGTGGAGGTCATCTCGAATCATCCCGAGGAAATGATCGCTCAAGCCGAAACATTCGCCTCTTGGGCTGATAACATCAATGTCAAAATTACGATCCACGGCCCAAATGGGGAATTGGATAATCTGGAAGCTATCCACAAACTGGAAACCGTTCATGACATTCGTATAAATGTGACGGCTATGATGAGTGCTCAGCAATGTTTTTTGGCGGCCATGGCCGGGGCTACCTATGTTTCCGTTTTTGGGGGCCGTGTGAATAATATGGGCTACGATGCCTGCAGTGAAATTCGGAAAACTCGAAAAGTTTTGGATCAATCCCGGCTTGATTCAAGAATTATCGTCGGATCGACCCGAGAAGTACTCAATGTTATTCAATGGATAGAAGCGGGGGCGCATATCGTAACCGTCACTCCCAATCTTTTGGAAGGAATGATCGTCCATCCATACTCTAAAGATACCGTTCAAATGTTTCTCCGTGATGGGGCGGAGATTGCCGCTATGATCGCTGACGACAGAAAGGATACCTGAAACTCGTGGATGGTTTCAACGAGGTTTATAGATGATGCCGGCTGTTACCGTTCTCATGACCGTTTACAATGGATTGCCGTATCTTCATGCGGCCATTGAATCCATTCTCGATCAGACTTTTAAAGAGTTCGAGTTTCTGATCATAAACGACTGTTCAACCGACGATTCCCGCCAGGCGATCCTCAGCTATCAGGATCCTCGTATCCGTTTGATAGACAATCCTGAAAATCTGAATCAAACCCTGTCGTTGAATAGAGGACTATCAGAAACCTGGACGGAGCTTGTGGCCAGAATGGATGCAGATGATATTTCTCATCCCCAACGGTTGGAGAAACAGATGAACTACCTTATGCGCCACCCGGATGTGGTTGCTGTGGGCACAAATTTGAGATTTATTGATGCGCAAGGAAGAGTCATCGGGAGATTTGAATTTCCGGAAGATGATCTACCGCTTCGATGGATGCAGCTCTTCGATTGCCCGGTTTCATGCGGTGCTGTCATGTTTCGAAGGAGTGTGATTTGGGATAAATTCGGTGGTTTCGATCCGTCCATCCGGTATGCACAAGATTGGGAGCTCTGGTCACGTGTATTACCGGAACATCTTCTGGCCAATATTCCTGAGAAGCTTGTTGATGTGAGGCAACACGGCGGAGCTAGTTCTTCGGCGGCATTTGTCCCGATGTTACAGGAGCAACACCGAATCATTCGCGAGAATCCTAAAAGAATACTCGAAATGGGAGATAAATCGTCGGAGTGGATCAATCAAATTGAAATCCTCCCTGCCAAAAGACTAGAGAAACACTAAGACCGGGTAGATGTGATCGAAGACCTATTCAGGCGCTTTTGCAGACGTTATCCTGAAGCGCAAAATAACCCCGAGGTATTGAAAATTCTTGCCGGGCAATACCTAAAGGTTCTATATCATTCTCGATTTCCACGACCACTCCAGGCATTTAAACGTATCCTAACATCATTATCGCAATCACCAAAGGCAGCCTCAGTTTTTTTGAAAGAGTTATTGATAGTTGCCCGGGTGATACCTAATCGTTTGAAATACTGGATTCCCCTTAGTTTGTTTGGTGCTGATGTCTAATGTGCGGATTATGTGGCATATTCTCTTTTAAACACAAGGTGGCTCCGGCTGTTGTTCAAAAAATGAATCAACTGCTTCGACATCGGGGACCGGATGATGAAGGATATCTAGTTGCCGAAACAAAAGCTGGAGTTTTTTCTCCGCGAACGGGAAACGAAACAATATCGGCATTACGGAACAGAATGGAATCTGTTACTAAAGTGAATGGCTTTGCCCCCAATCTTGTTTTCGGCCACAGAAGGTTAAGTATAATCGATCTTACTGAAAAAGGACATCAGCCGATGGCCCTCGGCAATAACTGGATTGTCTATAACGGGGAAATATACAACTACATTGAGCTGCGGGAGGAGCTGAAAGAAAGAGGGCATTGTTTTAAAACTGAATCGGATACGGAAGTAATCCTAGTTGCATATAGTGAATGGGGGGTGGAATGCCTGCACAGATTAAATGGCATGTGGGCCTTTGCTTTATGGGATAGCCGGAGAAAGCTGCTATTTTGTGCCAGGGATCGATTCGGTATCAAACCTTTTTATTATTTTTTGTCAAAAGATCATTTTGTATTTGCCTCTGAGATTAAAGCAATTCTTGCATCGGGTCTTTCAGAAATCGAACCGAATGATCGGGCAATATATGAATTTCTGGCGTACGGATTGGTTGACCACCTTCAGGAGACGTTTTTCGGGGGTATATATCGGTTAATGCCAGGTGAGTACATGTTCATTGATGAAAATGGTGATTCGAACTTTCAGTCGTGGTGGCACCTAGATAAGAAAGGGGTTTCTTCAGATATCACGGATAATTTCCGTTATCTGTTTAAGGATTCCGTCCGGCTTCGGTTACGGAGTGATGTTCCGGTGGGCTCATGCCTGAGCGGAGGTCTTGATTCATCCTATATTGTATCTCAAATGGCTGAACTCGTTAATAACGTGAACACATTTTCAGCTGTGTACGAAAAGGGACTGCCTGGCGACGAAAGTGAGTATATTGACGTTGTTGTTAAGAAAACAGATGCGATCAAGCACACGGTTGTACCTGGACCCTACGAATTAACAAAAGACCTTCAAAACATCATTTATCATCAGGAGGAACCCTTCGGTAGCACCAGCATTTTTGCTCAGTGGAAAGTTATGGAACTGGCCAGAAACAATGAAGTAACCGTTCTGCTTGACGGTCAGGGTGCTGACGAACAGCTTGGCGGTTATGACAAGTATTTTGGTATTTTTTTCGGAATTCTTTTTAAACGGCTTGAGTGGATAAAATTAACGAATTCAATAATCGATTACATGAGATTGTATAAGAAGAGGAATATCTTCGCACACACTGCTTATTATACGCTTCCGCGAAAGTTGAGAAAGATTGTCAGAAATAGATTGGTTCCGTTGAAAACGGAGTTTAGAAAAAAATATTCGCATTGCCATCCCGACGATTACCCCAACAATTTCAATGAGATTTTAAAGTACTTTATCGCGAATTCCATGCCACAATTGCTTCGATATGAAGATAAAAATTCAATGGCATTTTCAAGAGAGACTCGGCTACCGTTTTTGGACTACAGATTGGTGGAATTAATCTATTCTCTTCCGGTAGAATTGAAAATAGACAAAGCCGTTACAAAGAAAATTATGCGCAAAGCAATGAAAGGAAATGTTCCTGAGAAGATACGGAATCGACACGATAAGGTCGGATTTGCGACACCCGAGATCGAATGGTTCAGGAATGAGCTCAATCCATTTATCATAAAAGTATTAAATTCAGATCGAATTCGCAGAAGGCCGTATTGGGATTCTGATGAGGTAAAGGGGGTATATAAAAGCCTCATGCAGGGGAGGAGCAGCAGTAACCTGATTTGGCGATTTCTTTCCACTGAGCTGTGGCTCCAAAGATTTATGGAAGGGACAATTCATTGATAATCCATCAGTTTATCGGATGGCGGCAAGATGACCGTTAGCAGGATAGGTTGAACATGACTGATTTATCGGTGCTTATGACTGTATACGATGGAATGCCATATCTGCCGCTTTCCATTGAATCAATACTCTGCCAAACATTTTCCGACTTTGAATTCATCATTGTAAACGACTGTTCTACTGATGAAAGCATCGATGTCATAAGAAGCTACCATGATTCCCGGATTCGCATTATTGAGAACGATAAGAATTTGGGTCAAACAAAATCGTTAAATAAAGGATTGGAATATATCCGTACTGAATTCGTAGCAAGAATGGATGCTGACGACATCTCTCATAAACAAAGGTTGGAAAAACAATGCCAATACCTTGATGCGCATCCCGATGTCGCTGCTGTCGGAACCAATTTGAAAATCATTGATCCGAACGGTAATACCATCGGGCATTTTCAATTTCCGGAAAATGATGAAATTCTTCGTTGGATGCAGTTGTTTGATTGTCCAGTTTCTTGTGGTGCCGTAATGTTCCGGAAATCTATTATATGGGATCAATTAAAGGGATTCGATCCAACCATTCGATATGCTCAGGACTGGGAACTATGGTCACGTGTCCTGCCTCGGCATAAACTGTCCAACGTGCCTGATTTTTTATTAGACGTACGGGAACACCCGGGTGCCAGTTCGATTGCCTCCAATCAGATCATGCGGGAGGAACAATTCAGGATCAATCGACTGAACCCGAACCGGATTCTCGGAATACAAAATAATTCGGACAAATGGATAATGAAGGTGGACACCCTGCTTTCTAAGCGAGTGATGCATCCCGAGCACCGGATGGACGTCATCAATGTTTATTATAAACGTTTCCGCGAATTATATCCGCATGTTTCCAAGGATCCAGCGATATTGAAAATCCTAGCCGAGCAGTATCTCAAACTACTGTATCATACAAACATCCGGTCTCTTCCAAAAGCCATTAGAGTCTTGTTGATCACGTGGCAAAAATCCTCAATAAATTTTAGTAAATTTCCTCGGGAATGCCTCCTATCAATTCGTGAAATTCCCGGTCATATAAAATTTTGGGGTGGGCGAAACATATTGAGATTAACGATATGATAAAAAAATAGTAACATCACCATTGTAAACCCCAACGCTGCAAAAGTCGAGGATGCTGCAGATCATAGACGTCCGAGAGTGGGCATCGACTGAGCTCAGCCGAAGTCCAGCTGTCCTGATAGAATCGGGGCCGTAAACCCTTGGCAACGAAGGATATGCAGTATACTCAGCTTTCTCGCAGGGTAAAAAATATGCTAATCTAAGAAAATTTTAGAATTCACTATGGGTCTATTCCATATATTTAAGTCAAATTTTTCTGAAGCTTTACGGCCCTTGTGTTTTATGCCATTTTGGCATGTTTCTTATGCAGCTATGGGGTAAAGAGTGACAAAAGGCATGCGCAATTTGCATATTTTAATTATTCCATCGGAGGCCTACCTTCCTGAAGAAAATCCCCTGAGCGGTATTTTCGAAAGAGATGAAGCGCTTATATTAAAAAAGGCAGGATATCGAATCGGAATACTATCCCCAAATTTGAGGTCTTTAAGATTTATTAAAGATAAAAAAGCGTGGCTGCAAAGGGGATGGGACAATCAAAATGACGATGGAATACCGGTCTACAGATATTCCTGTTGGAATTGGTTTGTTAGATTTTATCGTACAAAAGCGTGGTGGTGGCTAAACAGAGGGATGCGTCTGTTTAAGAAATATATTCATGAACATGGGCTTCCAGATCTTATTCATTGCCACAATGCTATGTATGCTGGACTCCTTTCCAATCAGGTCAAACGCAAATTCAACATCCCTTATGTTGTCACGGAACAGAGCAGTGAATATGCAGAAGGTTTTTTCCCTTCCGGTTTTTTCAAAAAAGTTAAAATAGCTTATGGCAATGCGGATAGATTGATCGTTGTCAGTCCAAAATTAGGGAATCTATTGGGGTCCACTTTTGATATCCCTATCGAAAAACGGGTTTGGATTCCGCTCGCGCTTGATTCCCTATTCGAGGATAAAAAGCTGATCGAAGTAACAAAAACACATCAAAAAGGCATTTTTTGTTTTCTAAGCGTCGGTAGATTGGACAAGAACAAATCCCATTCCGACCTGTTGTTTGCGTTTGAAAAAAAATTCAAAAATCATGATAATATTCAATTGCAAATAGTTGGCGAAGGTCCTTTAATGGATTATTTACAAGACTTGTCAAAAAAGCTAAAGATTGACAAACAAGTTAAATTTTTAGGATATTTGGATCGTTCCGAAGTTCTAAGGGAGATGGACGATTGTAACGTTTTTGTCCTCCCAAGTCATTATGAGACGTTTGGACTCGTTTTGGTTGAAGCGCTCTCTCGAGGTAAAACCATTGTTGCTACAGCCTGTGGCGGTCCGGAATGTATTGTTAATAAAGATAACGGCTTGTTAGTCCCCATAGGCGATATCCAGGCATTGGCAAACGCGATGGAAAGTATGTACTTTACTATCAGAAACTTCGATGCAAGTTCGATAAGAAAAAGTTGTTTAACAATTTTTGGAAAGGATGCCATTAAAAATAGACTTTCCGATGTGTATACCAACGTGATGAATAAAACTATCGCGTGTGGAAACAACACATGATCGTTATTATCGACTTTGGTATCGGCAACATCGGATCGATCTTGAATATGCTGAAAAAATTGGGGGGAGCGGCGATTTGCTCCGCCGATAGGGACACTATTAAAAACGCTGATAAATTGATCCTGCCCGGTGTCGGATCCTTTGATCATGCTATTTCCAAACTTAAGGCATCCGGTCTGGTGCAGATATTGAACCGATTAGTCCTCGAACGCCAGACTCCTATCCTCGGTATCTGTCTGGGAATGCAGTTGTTTGCTAAAAAGAGCGAAGAAGGGAAGATCAAAGGCTTGGGATGGATAGACGCCACTGTGAAACGATTCGATTTTGAAGAAGGTGTTTCAAACCTCAAAATCCCGCACATGGGCTGGAACCGAGTTGAAATACAAAAAGAAATCATTTTATTTGACGGGATGCCGGATAATCATCGATTTTACTTTGTTCACTCCTACCACCTGGAATGTCATGGTGAAGGTAATGTGGCGGGTTTAACTCGATACGGTTATCCCTTTGTATCCATGATCCGAAAAGGGAATATCTTCGGTGTTCAGTTCCATCCCGAGAAAAGCCATAGATACGGAATGCAGCTCCTCAAAAACTTTGCGGAGATCAGTTAATGCTCCAGAATAGAGTCATTCCCTGCTTGCTCTTGAAGGGAGACGGGTTGGTCAAGACCGAGAAATTCAGAAATCCGAAATATGTAGGAGACCCCATAAACGCAGTAAAAATCTTCAACACCAAGGAGGTGGATGAGCTCATATTCCTGGACATCATGGCATCCAGTTTAGGCACGCCTCCCAATTATCAGATGATTGCTGATATTGCTTCTGAGTGCTTCATGCCCTTTTGTTACGGTGGTGGGATTCGCACAGTTGTGGAAGCAAAACGGATATTGAGCATCGGTGCAGAGAAGGTTTCTGTCAATGCGGCTGCGCTTCGTGACACCACTTTCATTCGAGAATTGTCGAAACAGGTGGGTAGCCAGAGTGTCGTTATATCCATGGACGTGAAAAGACCCCTGCTTGGTCGATATGAGATATTTGACCACAGTGTGAATAAACCGTTCAAAGCCGATCCGGTCGCATATGCGAAAGCGATGGAAAGATCGGGTGCGGGTGAAATACTCGTTAATTCTGTGGATCGTGATGGAACGATGTCAGGGTACGATCTGAAATTGGTAAAAATGATAGCCGACGAAGTGACCATACCGACCATTATATGTGGCGGGGCCGGAGAATTGTCCCATTTTAGATTGGCGGTGGAGTCCGGAGCTTCGGCAGTTGCAGCCGGCAGCATGTTCGTTTTTATCGGAAAACACAAAGCGGTACTGATCAACTATCCGGAATATAAAGAAATTAGACAATTATTTGAATAATTTGTTTGAAACGGATATTTGGCGGAAGACCCATTCTACTGAGATCGGATAAAACCGCCATCACGCATTGTGTCGTGGGAGGAACCGGCTTAGCCGAGAGAAAGGTTTACAATACGATTTTAAGGAGGATAAATGGCAAATCAATTTATTGCCAGCGAATTTGAAAATTTTTAAAAGTACGAAAACGCTTCTGCTTGCTTCCAATAGTCATTGTGCTGCCGCTTTTCAGCTCCTTAATCGTTTTTATGGCAAGCAGTGCGGTCACACCCTTTATTTATGCACTTTTTTAGTGTTTTAATATTTTCATACCGATTTTATACCTATAAAGGATTAGTTCATGGACGCAGATTACAGAATTTGCACTCGATGTATTATGGATACTTCGGACCCGGACATTGAATTTGACAAAAATGGTTTTTGTAATCACTGTCGGTCATATTTCGAGTACGTCCAAGCTATAGGCGAAACAAAAGAATATGCAATCAATAAGCTGACTGAAATAGTAGAAACCATCAAACGGAAAAGGGGGGGGAAAGAATACGACAGCATACTCGGAATCAGCGGCGGTATCGACAGTTCGTTTACTGCCTATTCTGCGAAGAAATTGGGATTGAGACCGCTGCTCGTTCATTTCGATAATGGATGGAATTCTGAACTCAGCGTAAGAAATATAGAAAACATAGTAAAAAAGCTGGATTTTGATTTATATACCTATGTGATTGATTGGGAGGAATTTAAAGATTTACAAAAATCTTTTCTTAAGGCATCTGTCGTCGACATAGAAATGCTGACGGATCATGCCATCATGGCGACTATGTTCAGGCTAGCGAGAAAGCATAAGATTAAATATGTATTAAGTGGAGAAAATATTGCGACGGAGTTTATCCTTCCAAAAACCTGGATGTATATTATTAAAGACATAAAAAACATAAAGGGTATCCAAAGAATCTTCGGAACAAGAGCTTTAAAAAGCTTCCCAGTTTTCGGCATATACGAACTCATACTGTATCGATACATCTATAAACTCGAATATATAAAAATCCTGAATTACATAGATTATAATAAGGATGATGCAATCCGAATTATGGAAGAAGAATTAGACTGGAAGTATTATGGGGGTAAACATTATGAATCGATTTTCACCAAGTTTTACCAGGCATATATCTTACCGGCCAAATTCGGAATTGATAAAAGAAAAGCCCATCTCTCAAATCTGATCGTCTCAGGGCAAATAGCAAGAGAAGACGCATTGAAAGAAATGACAAAAATTCTATATGATCCTACCGAGCTAGATCAAGACATAGAATATGTCATTAAGAAGCTTTGTTTTACGGCGGATGAATTCAAGCAAATAATGGCAGACGCCCCAAAATCCCACTTTGATTACCCTAACAGCAAATGGCTTATTGATGTGGGTAGAAAAATCAAAGGATATATGGGACTCAAGATTTAACGGTAATAATGAAAAAGCGGCTAAAAGGGTTATTCATCACCCATAACTACGGCTTATATGGCGCATCCCAAAGTCTGCAGCTTCTATTGAAAAACATTCCTGATACGGATGTGACATTAGCCTTACCATACAAAGAAATCTTAACTGCGAGAAAGAAAAAAGAAATTGCAAATCAGTTTGGAATAAATGGCGATCGAATCAAGCAATTTTTTCTACCGTGGGACAATTGCTTCGAAGGTCGGAGAATTGATTTTTATAATATATTAATCCAAAGAATAAAAAATATTTTATGGAGAGTAAACAAACACTGGTTGTATAAGGAAATTACAAAGGGAAAGTATGATTATGTCCATGTGAATTCATTGGCCCTAAACAGGCTAATAGTCGAAAAATACCCATTTTTCATTCACATAAGGGAATTTCTAATTGAAAACACTAAAGATAGAATTGGCAGGATTAATCAATCGAAAGGGATTATTTTCATTGATGAAGCTGTAAAACAACCCTTCGAAAATTATCGACTGAAAAGCAATATAATTTTGAATAATCCTGTTGATATGAAAAATGTAGCTCACCATTCTAATAAACAATCATCGTTTGATGGACATACGGTGATAAGTATCCTTGCCAGAATTGAAGATGAGAAAGGGATTGATTTTATTATAAAATCCTTTAAAAAAACCTCTTCTGACAGTTTGCGACTTATCATTGTGGGTGATCAAGGAGATGGATTTTCGACTGGATACAAGAGGTATTGTAAAGAAATATCGGCTGAAGATAACCGAATAATTTTTTGGGGTGAAGAGAAAAACATCGATAAAATATACGGCATGAGCGATTATATCATCCGAGGAGAGGTTGATTTGCGAATGGGAAGATCAGTTCTTGAAGCATTGTATTCTGATTGTGATGTAATCATTCCAATACGCAACGATCATATTGTTAAAACCAATGAAGAATTGACAAAGTTTAGAAGTAAAGTCCATACGTATCTTCCAAGGGATATGGGAAGCCTAACGAAAACTTTTTTGAATCTCAGTGGGCGAAAAACTCAGAAGCAGAATTTTCATTCAAATATTAACGGATACGTAAAAACATTTAACGAATATATTTCTAATATTCTTTAGAAAGTATAGAGGAGATGTCATTGTTTAGTAATAAGAGAGTACTTGTTTTGGCTCCACATACCGATGATGGAGAATTTGGATGTGGGGGGAGCATCGTAAAATTAATCGAGCAAGGGGCAAATGTGTCCTACGCTGCATTCAGCTTATGCGAAGTATCAGTACCACACGAATGGCCAATCGACATATTAGAGCATGAACTGAAGCGGGCTGCAAAAGCTTTAGGTATACAGAAATCAAATCTATTAATTTATAGATATCCTGTTCGTCGTTTTACAGAACACAGACAGGATATTTTAGAGGATCTTGTCGCTTTGCAGCGATCACTGCATCCTACCGTCGTTTTTTTGCCCTCCTATAACGACCTGCATCAAGACCATCATATTATAGTGCAAGAGGGCCTGCGTGCTTTTAAAAAGACAACAATTTTAGCTTATGAAATGCCTTGGAATAACATCGATTTTTCAACTCAATTGTTTATCAAATTAGAAAAAAGACATGTTGATAAAAAAATTGCAGCATTGAGAGAATATGAATCACAGAAAGAAAAGAAGTACGCTAATGAAAATTACATGATAAGTTTGTCCCATGTTAGGGGAGTTTCAATAGGTGCGGAATATGCGGAAGCTTTCGAAGTGGTGCGGTGTGTTATTGATTAAATTATTCTGTCCATAAACTCTAAGTGGCAAAAGCGTTACAAACTAAAAGCTAGAATATCTTTTGAGAGACCTTTGAAAAACATTTCATTTTGTTCAAATTCAAGAAAGAGGAAAATGTTCACTATAGGATGCTTTTAATATTTTGAGGATTAGAAATATGAGTGTGATACAGACACTTTAACGGAGCTTTAGCGCAAATTGTGTAAAAGGGGGCATTATGCAAAGGTCTCTTTAAAGGGGGATGCATGAACATACCACTATTTAAAACATACTTTTCAGATGGTTGCCGACAAAAAATTGTTTCAGATCTCGATAAGGTTTTGGAAAATGGTCAGCTGATGATGGGGCCTTTTAAAGATAAATTTGAAAGACTTTTTTGTGAGACAATTGGTATAACTCATTCGATATCTGTAAACTCGGGTACAACAGCGCTTACGATTTGTTTAAAATATTTTGATGTAACCGGCAAAGAAGTTCTGGTTCCTAGTGGCTCCTTTGTAACCTCAATCAGTTCCATTATTTTTTCACGGGGAAAACCTGTTCTAGTCGATATGAATCCTGATACCCTTTCATTTGATTTAAATGATCTGGAAAGCAAAATATCCCCCAGAACAAAGGGTATTATTTGGGTACATTTAACAGGGCTCATTTCTCCCGAACACGAAAAAATCAAGGAATTAGCAAAAAAATATAATTTATTCCTTATCGAAGACGCTGCACAGGCGCTGGGTGCATCAGTCAATGGGAGCCATGCCGGGACACTTGCTGACGCTGGATGCTTTAGCTTCTATCCTACTAAAATCATCACTTCCGGGACGGGAGGTATGATAGT